>Ga0163150_10000354_pt1 | contig 85746 bp, 79 predicted proteins | sample OliLakLV19P2IB_FD_148628 | JGI IMG/M metagenome (GOLD analysis project Ga0163150, IMG submission 148628) | Freshwater microbial mat bacterial communities from Lake Vanda, McMurdo Dry Valleys, Antarctica - Oligotrophic Lake LV.19.P2.IB | ecosystem: Environmental > Aquatic > Freshwater > Lake >... | reverse complement strand
GGTCATCATCACCGCCTGCATGAGAAAGCTCTTGGTGATTCTTAACACCATGATCAGGAACAATACTCCCTGGAGAGACCTCCATGCCTGCTAAAAAATCATTGACAAACAACACAGCCGCTGGGCTGTCCTCGTGTTGCCCTTACAGGGCGGTTTTTATATGCCGCAATGATCCAAGCAGCAACTTTGATCCATGGATCAACCCACGAAATCTCCTGAAGAAACATTAATTACCTCTGCTCCCTCCTGTTCAATGAATTTTGGTTGCGGCCAAAGGCCGCGCTGGGTTTTTCGTGGCCATCCTCCTATCGCGAGAAATTCGCGCCTCGGTGTGGCATCAAAATCATGAACCGCGCGGCCAAAACTAGCGGCTAAAATTGGCCACCCGTTTGTGTTAAAATCAGCAACGCGCCAAACTAGGTTTAGGCACCGGTTCCTTGAAATTTGGTTAGAATGGCATACTACATGTTGTATGCCTCGTCCCAACGACAAAAAAATCGCACGCTTTTTCTCCCCAAAACACATCATCTAGTGGGTCTGGCCAGATCACCTACTGCCAGTAGACATTTTCGGTCGCCGCCGCACCCCTGGGCCGAGGGGTGCCACAACATCTTGTGTTTCCCACCCGGTCGGAAAAAAATGAGCGCGGTTTAGCGTTAAAAAGCTGTTAGCAGTCTGCTATTAGCTCGAAAAAAGCCGCGGGCAGAATTTCTGCCCGCGGCTTGCTGTTTCATGCCGTGCGACTCGTTGAGTCGCGGCTAGGTGCCAAATTCGGGACGGCGGCGGCCGAGTTGATTTTGCAACCGCTGCACGATCGCGCTGTGCATTTGGCTCACCCGGCTTTCGCTCAGATCGAGCGTCGAGCCGATTTCCTTCATCGTCATCTCTTCGTAGTAGTAGAGAATGATGATCAGCCGTTCGTTGCGATTGAGGCCCTTGGTGACGAGCCGCATGAGGTCGGATTTTTGAATCCGCCGTGTGGGATCCTCGCCCTTCTTGTCTTCAAGAATGTCGATCTCGCGGACGTCTTTGTAGCTGTCGGTTTCGTACCACTTCTTGTTCAGACTGATGAGGCCCACCGCGTTCGCGTCGGACATCATCTTTTCGAGTTCTTGCACCGAGATTTCCATCTTCTCGGCCAGTTCGATCTCGGTGGGTGAGCGACCGAGCGAAGCTTCGAGTTGCTTGATTCCTTCGTTGAGCTTGCTCGCCTTCGAACGAACCAAGCGCGGTACCCAGTCCATGCTGCGGAGCTCGTCGAGCATGGCCCCACGAATTCGCGGCACGCAATAGGTCTCGAACTTGACGCCGCGGCCCATGTCGAAGGCTTTGATCGCGTCCATCAGTCCGAAGACACCGGCCGAGATAAGGTCGTCGAGTTCCACACCGTCGGGAAGACGTGACCAAATACGTTCACCATTATATTTGACCAGCGGCAGATAACGCTCGACGAGTCGGTTGCGCAAGTCGCGGCTGCTGGGATTTTTCTTGAACTGCTGCCAAACTTCAGCCATCTCATCATGTGGTTTTGTGACGGCTTCTTCTGGCGCGACGGTCGTTGATACCATGCAATCCTCCGTGATGCTTCCTAAGACCGTCACAATAGCGGCGGTCTAATACGAGAATCCATTCTCGATTGGTTTACTTATGGCCCTAGTGGCTAACGGTATTGGTCGGCGGCGATTAATTTGTCGTGGATGTTTGTTCGGCACCTAATTGGGCGTCGATTTCGGCTTGCATCCGCTGTCGCACGGATTCGTCGATCGTTGCCTCGGCAATCGTCCCGACAATCAATCCCACGGCAGCCAGCAATCCCATCGCGGCCAGGGCTTGGATCATCGTCCCGTCGAACCCCGCACCGTCTTTGATGGCGCGGAAGAGCACGAAGAGCATTCCGACCAGGGCTAAGATGCCGGCATAGGTGCGAGCCACGTGATAAGTCCCCAACGGCCTCAAACTTTCTGCAATCCCGCCATCTTAACGCTTGATTGCAGGCCATCAGACTTTCATAAGTTATCGACAACATGGCATCTCGTGATGAGTTTGTTTGGAAAATTGGAAACATATTTTTCAAAGTTGTTCGTGATGATTCCGTGCGACGAGCGCAGCCGCTTGGGAGTGGGTTGCAAAACGGATGGCTGACGTGCCTGACAGACGATGCGAATACACGCATGTCTGCGAGAGGACGTCCGCCGCTAGCAGTCGCAACGACTGGCGATGGCCGGGAGTGGTTGAGTTGGTGATCTGTGCTGCGCTGCCCACGAGTTTCATCCCGAGGAATTGGCGGCAGGTGGAGCTGAAACCATCGCCAACACGAGTGGCGATGGCCGCGTCGTCGCATTGATTCACGATCAAGCGTAGCTTGCCATCGACATCGCCCCAGGGGGCCATCTTCACAGCGGTGTAGGCATCGCGGATCGCTGCCGAGTCGGTGGTCGTGACCAGCAAGATTTGCATCGCGGCGGTCCACATCCGCTCGACCCAGGGGGACATGCCAGGGCCAGCATCAAGCACGACGATATCCGCATAATTTTGTAAGGTGCGCAACTCGGTAACTAACCGCCGCAGGGAGCGAATGTTCATTTCGGGGAGCGCGCTTGGCGAGTGCGTGGCTGGTAGCAAGTGCAACCCACTGGTGATCGGTTCGAGGACTTCCACTGCCGAGCGGGCACCACTGAGCACTTCGGTAATACCAGCATGAACTTCCGTTTCCAACATGCTGGCCAGCGTGGGATGCAGCAGGTTGCCATCGACCAACACGACTCGCTTGCCAAGTTGGGCCAGCTCTTCCGCCAACCGAAGGGCCACGGTGCTGGTGCCGACGCCAGTTCGCGCACCGCTCACCGTGATCAACGGGACACCCGGCTCGAGGGCCGCGTGTTCCTTGACGGTTTCGCGGACCAGTTGTCGCAATTTGTCGGCTTGGTCGAACATGGGAGGAAGTGGTTAGTGGCTAGAAGTTAGAGGCTAGTTAAAACTTAGAATTTGTTGGGCGAGTGAATGTTTTTGCGCGACTTGGATGTCGTCGGGGACGTTTTGGCCATCGGTGACGTAGCTGATGGGGAGGCCACAGCCGCGTATGACCGAGAGCAAGTTGCCGAGGCCCGTGGCTTCGTCAAGTTTCGTGACGATCATCGACGTGGTGCCAACCGTGGCAAAGCGATTGGCCGTGGTCGTGAGACTTTTGGCACCTCCCGTCGCGCTAAGCACCAAATGCACCTCGGCGGGGTTCGCTTCGGTGAGCATCGCTTTGAGTTCTTGAATCCGCACTTCGTCGCGGGGACTGCGGCCAGCGGTGTCCATCAGCACCAAATCGAGCGACTTCATGCGGGCAATCGCTTCGCGCATCTCGCGAGGGGTGCTCACCACTTCCATGGGAAGATCGATGATCTCCGCGTAGGTGCGGAGTTGCTCGACCGCGGCGATGCGGTAAGTGTCGACGGTGATGAGACCGACGGTTTTGTTTTCGCGGAGACGATAGTTGGCGGCGAGCTTGGCGATGGTGGTTGTCTTGCCCACCCCCGTCGGACCCACCAAGGCGACCACGCGACCTTGCCCCGCGGAAGTCTGCAACGGCCCAGAGACATGAATCTCGTTTTCCACAAGTCGCGTCAACTCGGCGCGCATGCTACAGGAGTCATCCAAATCAACGGTCGTCTCGGAGCGCAAATGTTCGATGAATTCTTGGGCGATGCGGTCTTCGAGATCGGCTTCGATCAGGTCGGTGTAGATTTCAAACAAAGCCGCCGGCAGATGTTGCACGGTCGAATCGCTAACGCGATGGTTGAGCTCCGCCGACATAAACCCCAGTTCATCAAGCTCCGTGCCGAGTTGGCGGCGGAAGTCGTCGCGATATTTCTGGCGATAGTCGATTTCTGACGTGGGAGTGGCATGAATCGGTTCAAAACTCACGGCCGGCGTTAGTCGCGACGGTACGTTCGCTTCGCAGGACGCGGCGATTTCGTATTCCTTACCAAAGAACAACCGGCCCAGTAGACCGGCGTGCAACTCGCGCGTATGCAGCACTGTGGCCTCGGGCCCCAACTCATGGCGGACCATGTCGATCGCTTGTTGCATCGATTTTGCTTTGAAAGTTTGGATTTTCATTTTTCGCTACTGCTAGTTATCAGATGCTAAACCAAAAGTCATGATCTGCGTGTCACGGGTGATTTCGTTAAAGCTGAGCACAACGAGTTGGCTCAAGTGATTCTCGGTGATTTGCTTGAGTGCCGCGCGAATTTGCGGGCTCACCAACACAATCGGCGTGTGGTGGGCGGTCGTGAGTTTCGACAGTTCCTTGGCTATCGACTGACAGGTGGCTTCAATCGCTTGCGGCGACATACGGATGAACAGGCCGCGCTCGTTATGCTCGAAGCCAGCACGGATGCGGTCTTCCATCGCGGGATCGAGGGCGATCACATGCAACTGACCTGCTTCGTTACGATACCGTGTGCAAATCTGCCGCGCCAGGCGATGGCGAACATATTCGGCGAGCAAAATCGGGTCTTTGGTGCGATGCGAATAATCGCCGAGTGTTTCCAAAATGGTCGCGAGTTGCCGAATCGGCACCTGTTCGCGCAGCAAGAGTTGCAACACGCCCTGCACTTCCGCCAGCGACATGCTGCTGGGAATCAGTTCATCGACCACCGCAGGTTGGGTTTGCTTGAGTTCGTTAACCAGATGCTTGGTGGAATCACGCGTGAGAATCTCGTCGGCGTGGCGGCGGCAAACTTCGGTGAGATGAGTGGCAAGCACAGCCCCCGGTTCCACGACCGTGTAACCCATCAGTTCGGCCTGATCTTGCAAGCCGGGTAGAATCCAGAGAGCTTCAGTGCCGAACGCAGGATCTTTGGTGGCCATGCCGTCGATCTTGCCGGTGGTCATGCCGGAGTCGATGGCAAGCAAATAACTCGGTTCGAGCCGATCTTGCGCCACGGGCATGTCGGCGATCTTGATGCGATACTCGTTGGGATCAAGACGCATGTTGTCGCGGATGCGGACCTTGGGCATGATGATGCCGACCTCGGCGGCGACGCTTTGCCGCACGCGCTGGATACGTTCGAGCAAGTCACCCCCACGCTTGGGATCGGCCAGTCGAATCAAACCCACGCCGACTTCCACTTCCATCGGATCGACCGTGAGATAATCTTCGATGCGCTCTTCAGAGAGCGGTTTTTTCTGTTGTTCCTCGGCGGCGTCTTGGGTGAGCTTGCGGGCTTCGGATTGCGTCAACATGCGAGCCATGCCCAAGCAAGCGGCGCACATTACTAAGAGCGGCGTGCGCGGCAAATCAGTTGTGACCAGCACCGCCAAAAACCCCGCAGCGACGGCCAGTGCCTGGGGACGCGAGAAAAGTTGCTGCATGAATTCTTGCGGCAGGTTGCTGCTTTTGCTGGAGCGCGTGACAAGCAAGCCCGCAGCCAGCGAAATCAAAAACGCCGGCACCTGGCTCACCAAACCATCGCCGATGGATAGCCGAGTGTACATCGCGGCGGCGTCGGCAATTGGCATGTTGAACTGGACGACGCCAATCACCAAGCCGCCGATCACGTTGATCACCGTGATGATAATGCCGGCAATGGCATCGCCGCGGACGAACTTGCTGGCACCGTCCATCGCTCCGAAGAAGTCGGCCTGCTGAGAGACTTCGCCACGACGGCGTTGGGCTTCCCGTTCGTCGATAATGCCGGCGTTAAGGTCGGCGTCGATCGCCATTTGCTTGCCCGGCATGCCATCCAAGGCAAAACGGGCGGCCACTTCGCTGATGCGAGTGGCACCTTTGGTAATCACGACGAACTGAATCACGATGATAATGATGAAGATAATCGAACCGACAACGATGTTGCCTTCGCCGGCCACGAAATTCGCAAAGGCCGTAACCACGCCACCAGCCGCTTCTTCGCCATCAATGGCAGCGCGGGTGAGAATCAAGCGCGTGGTGGCGACGTTCAGCACCAAGCGGGCGAGTGTCGTGGCAAGTAGCATCGAGGGAAAGATGCTGAATTCGAGCGGCGTTTTGACGTAAATAGTCGTGAGCAACACAATCACGGCGACCGTAATGTTGCCAGCGAGTAGCACATCCAACAGCGCAGTCGGCAACGGCACCAAAATCACCAGCACACTGGTGACGATGCCAATCGGCAGAACGAGATCCTGGCCACGACGGACAATGCCCGCAGCGCCAGACAGCTCTGAAGCCATCCGAGGACTCCGCGATCGAATAAGTTTTGAAGAGATTTGGTAGAAGAGAGGGGCGGATGTTAAGAATTGCGGGTTGTGCTGTCCAGATCGCTCTTACGGCCAGAATTCTTCATGTGAAGTCCTGCTAGCAATGGGGGCGATAAGAACTAAGATCGCCAGGACTCTTTGGTAGCATGGCCCCTTGGGCCGTGTTTCACTGATCTACGTACGGACACGGGCCAGGGGCCCATGCACTATATGAAGCTGCCACGCAAATTCCCGGCCGGCACGTTAGTTGTCATGCTGCTAACGGCACTATGTGTGGGATGCGGACAAGCGGGGGTGGAAACAAAACCCGATTTTCTCGCGGGGTTGGATCCGAAGCTCGTTCAACGCCACGGCCAACTCTATTTTTTGAACGACGTACAAACGGGTTGCCAACTCGCCAAGCAGCGCGGACTGCCCTGCCTGTTTTTCTTCACGGCCGAGTGGTGTACGTTTTGCCATCGCATGGCGGACACGGCGTTTGCTGACTCCAGCGTCGGTGCGTTGGGGCAAAATTTTGTCTGCGTGATGGTCGACGCCGACAGCGAACGAGATTTGTGTGCCTACTTCTCAGTGACCGGGTATCCCACCGTCGAATTCGTCTCGCCACAGGGTCAATCGCTGCATCGACTTGTAGGACAGCAATCGCCCGCGAATCTTGTCGCGGGGATGCAGGCGGCGCTGGGGCGGTTTGCTTGGTTAAGCGACTCGCAATTACGGTAACTTCTAAAATAGCCGCTGGCGCAAGCCCGCGGTTTTCTCTGGGTTCGACCCTAGGCTCGCTCCTACGGATATTGAGCCACTTGTCAGAGCCACTCTTTGGCGCGATACTCACGACATCGATGTGAGTTTCTTCTGGCAAACATATAGGGAGAGGTTTGATGCGGCGTGCCAAGATTAGCATTATCGGAGCGGGAAATGTCGGTGCCACTACGGCCCATTGGTGCGCGGCAGCGGAATTGGGGGACATCGTGCTGCTGGACATTCCTCAAACCGAGGAAATGCCCAAAGGCAAAGCGCTCGATCTCATGCAAGCTTCGCCCGTGATGGGGTTTGATAGCAACATCATCGGTACGACCAACTACGACGACACCAAAGGGAGCGACGTGGTGGTCATCACGGCAGGCATTCCGCGCAAGCCGGGCATGAGCCGCGATGATTTGCTCTCCACCAACGCCAAGATCATGGCGAGCGTGTGCGAGCAAATCAAAAAGACCAGCGAACATGCCGTCGTGATTGTGGTAAGCAACCCGCTCGACGCGATGGTGCAAAAAGCATTGCAAGTCACTGGGTTCGAGCCAAGCCGCGTGTTGGGCCAGGCCGGTGTGTTGGATACGGCCCGCTATCGCACGTTTCTGGCGATGGAACTGGGAGTGAGCGTCGAAGATATTTCGGCGCTCTTAATGGGTGGGCACGGCGACACGATGGTGCCGATTCCTAGTTGCACCTCGGTCGGCGGTATTCCCGTGCAGCAGTTGATCGATCCGAAGCGGCTCGAGGAAATCGTGACCCGCACCCGCAATGGCGGCGCGGAGATCGTGAGCTATCTCAAGACAGGCAGCGCGTATTACGCCCCCGCCGCGGCCACCACGCAAATGGTTGAAGCAGTCGTGCGCGACAAGAAACGGTTGATCCCTTGTGCTGCCTACTGCGACAAGGAATACGGGGTCGGTGGTTATTACGTGGGCGTGCCGGTGATTCTGGGTGCCGCGGGCGTGGAAAAAATTGTTGAACTCAAGCTCACGGCGGAAGAAAAAGCCGCGTTCCAAAAGAGTGTCGATGCCGTGAAAGAGCTCGTCGGCGCGATGGAAAAATTAGCATAAGCAAGAGCTTGCGCATTTTTTCACATCGTTGGGTTTGCCCATAATGGGGTGATCGCACATCGCGTAGGCTTGCGCGAAATCGACCCCCAATGGCGGAATCATGCAGCAAAACTAGGAGTGCTAGCACTCCTCTCCAGCGGCTTTTTTTGCCGTGACGTTGACATTCATTCCCAGGTGGATTACAAACCCGAACGTTACGTCATGCGACGACTGATAAACGTGCCGGACCGGGCACGATGGATAAAGCGTGTCCGAGCAGCTAGCAAGAGCGGCGATTTGCTGACGACACGGGTGTTGGTCATGGATTGATAGCGATGACGTAGCATTGGTTCTGGTCTCTTCCTCAACACCCACCTGCAGTTCAATACCATGCACCGCACGCCGTCGCTGACCCAGACCTTGGTTGCTCCCGGTTCTTCAACGATTGTTAGCAACTGGACGGAGAAGCGCAGAGCCGCACAAACCACCACGCGACGGATGGAATCTTTTCCGCACAGCGTCTTCGCGCCGATCAGCTACGAACCCGGTTACGCCTACCCGCTGATCGTCTGGCTGCACGGCTCCGACAGCAGCGAACTTGAATTACAGCAGGTGATGCCGTTGGTGAGCGTGCGGAATTTTGTCGGCATCGCGCCCCGCGGAACCCGCCGGACGAGCAAGAATCGGCGTGTCTTTGGTTGGCGGCACACAGCCGGTGAAGTGGCCGACGCCTGCCAACAAGTGCGTGAGTGCCTCGACATTGCACGGAACCGATTTCATGTCCATCCGGAGCGGATCTTCGTCGCCGGACGGTGCGACGGGGGGACGATGGCCTTACGCGTCGGGATGGAACACCCGGAACTGTTCGCGGGCGCGATTTCGCTCGGCGGTCGCGTGCCACGTGGCGGCAATGCCTTCCGACGGATTAACGCCGCACGCCGACTCCCCTTGATGCTCTCGGTATCACCCACCGCGCAAGAATTCACGACTCAGCAAGTGATGGATGACTTGCGGCTGCTGCACTGTGGCGGCTTTTCACTCTCTCTGCGACTCTATCCTGAAGGGCAAACTCTCACAGATACCATGTTCGCGGACATGAACGTCTGGCTGATGGAGTCATTCTGCCCCACCGTGGTGTCCGCTAGCTAGAGCGCGGAGTTCGGTGATTTCTTTGTTTTGCTGAGCAAGCTTGTCATTCCCAGCGAAATTTCATTCCTGCGTAGGCGGGAATCCAGTCTTGGTGGTCGCCCTTCTAGGTTCCCGCCTGCGCGGGAATGACGTACGAATCGCTATCAGTTCAACGTGGATTGACAGCCGTTCCCGTATTTCAGTACAAGCACCCCGCGTTTCTCTCGTGAGAGGCTGCGCAAGCGCGTGCGCATGAATACACCCCGTGAGTTGTCGGATCAACGATGGATAGTAAGCAACTCCCCAACACTGCCGGCAATGACGTTGCTCCGCAACGTAAGACCGGCAAGCTGCGCGCGACGCTCATGGGCACATTGGCCTTATTTGTGCTTGTCGGTACTTTTGGGTTGTGGAGTTACGTGGGCCATGTCGCCGTGCTGGACGAAAACCCGATCTCGCTCGCGATGGCCTTTGAAGCACTCAACCAAAAGAAATACGAAGAAGCCCGCCTGCTCATCAATCGTTTACAACGACAGTCAAATGACGCCGATATAGGTACCTCGCTCTTCGTGCTGGGGGCAGTTAAGTCCCATCAAGCCGATGAGGAATGGTCGGTCGAACGCCAGCGGGCAACACATCTTGTCGCGGCGCGCTATCTGCAGAAAGCGCGCGAGATCGGCGTACCTCCCAAGCGTGAAAAGGAACTGCTGTACCTCTTGGGCCGCAGCTTGATTTATGGCAATCAATCCAGGCAAGGCATTGCGATATTGCGCGAATCGCTGGCCGGCAATGAACAGCCCCCGGCTGAGGTGCATCGACTGCTCACGGAAGCCTATTTGAATTTGCCTAATCCGAATTTGAATTTGGCCCTAGAGAACAATGAGGCCTTGCTCGCGAACAACACAGTGACGCCTGAATTGCGCTCGGAGGCCGTGCTGACCCGCATTTCGATTTTCACTCGGCTGGGTCGGCTCACCGAAGCCCAAGAACTCGTGGACACGATCAGTGACGACGGCCCGCTGCAGGCTCGCAAGGAATTGCTCTCGGGCCAGATCACGCTTGCCGGCGCGAGGACTCTCGAGGAAGCTTCCTACGAGCAGACGGCACTCGTCGAAAACGCACTGGTTCAACTGCGAGAGGCGGAACGACTCGACAATAAGAAGGGGGAAATCTCGCGACAGGCGATGGTCTTGATTGGCCAGTGCTATGAAATGCGTAACGATCCCTACTCGGCCATCGAGCAATACGAAGCGGTCGGCAACCGGTACGGCGATACGCCAGAGAGTATCGTCGCCACACTCACTAAGGCTCGACTGGCCCAGGTAGCAAATAATACCGAAAAAGCGCTCGTGGGTTATCGCGCGGTTTTGGAATCGATTGGCGATCCCACTACCTACATGAATCCGCTCCTGAGCTTGGCACAATTGCGCTCGCAATTCCTCGCGGCGCATGCCCTTTTTCTGAAGAGCCGCCAGTTTGAAGAAGCGATGGGACTGGTGGAACATTTGCCCGCCCTGTTCGGTCCGACGACCGTCACAGAACTGAAAGCCAAAACGCATGTAGCCTGGGGTGAGTCGTGTCTAGCCAAGGCCGCCGATGCCCAACGATATCATTCCATAGAATCGCAAAAAACCGAAGGCCGCTATCATTTTCGTGCCGCTGGGCGGGCTTTCCAAACCCTGGCTGAATTGCGTTTCGCGACGAAGCACTACACCGACGATTTGTGGGCAACGGTGGAGAACTATTTTCGTGGCCAGAGCTACACACACACCGGTTTGGTGCTCGACGACTACCTGCATAATGAAGCCACCACGAGGCGGGCCCTGGCCTTGCTGCGTTACGGTCAATCGAAACTTGCGACCGGCAAAACTCAAGAAGCGATAGCCGCCCTGGAGGAGTGCATTGAAATGCATCCTCGCGATCCCAACATTTACGCCGCGCGCGTGGAATGTGCCAAGGCTTATCTTCTGGCCAGCAAACCCAAACAGGCGGAACAACTGCTGATCGCCAACCTCACTGGCGAAACGCTGACCCCGGCCAGTACGGAATGGCGCGATTCGCTGTTCTTGTTGGGGGACCAGTTGCACGAAGACGGCAAATACACGGAAGCCATCGTCAAGCTGGAAGAAGCCGTCGCGCGTTACCCCGAAGCACCACAGGCACTCCTGGCTCGGTATACGATCGCCCGAGCGTTTCACAGCGCCGCCGAAGAGCCAGCGCAAAAAGCACGCGAGGCCAAGACCGAAAACGAACGCCAAAAGAATCGCAAGCTACGTGATCAGAATTACGAAGCGGCCCTCAGAACCTACCTGGACGTGCAGCGGCGGATCACGCTTGAAGGCCGCAATGTGGAGTCGGCGCTCACGAAGACTCTGCTGCGCAATTGTTACATGATGCAAGGTTCGGTGCTGTTTCAACTACGTCGTTATGAAGAAGCTCGTAAGGCTTACGCGAATGTGTCAACGCTGTATCAACACGAGCCGTTTGTACTCGAAAGTTTCGTGCATATCGCCAATTGTTGGCATCGTTTGAATCAAGAATTAAACGCCCGGCAGACAATCGCCCAGGCGAAGCTGGTTTTAGAACGTTTGCCGACCGACGCGAAGTTCGAGGAATCAACCAACTTCAGTCGGCAGCAATGGGCGCTACTGCTCGACGAAATGGCGAAATGGTGAATTGTGTTTTCCCCCTGCTAAGACTGTGAATACCGTGTCCAACCTGACCACTAACAAACTGGCTGAGCTAATCGCCCAACGGCATACGTGCTTGGTGCAGATGCACAAGTTGGGCGTAAAGCAAGCAGAGCTGGTGACTATGGGTGAGATGGGCGCGCTGTTGCGGTTGCTGTCGGTGAAGAATCAATTGATCGCGGCGTTACAAGCGACGGAACAACAGTTGGCTCCCTTTCACGAACAAGATCCAGAGCGGCGAACGTGGTCGAGTCAAGCTGAGCGTGAGCGCTGTGCTCGGCAAGCTGCCGAATGTCAAACGATGCTCGCTGAGATTATGGACATGGAACGCCACAACGAACTGAAAATGACGGAGCGCCGCGACCTCGTGGCCAGTCAATTGCAAGCCGCGCAATCGGCCAGCACCGCGCGACGGGCTTACCAAGTCCATCAACGACAATCATCCAAGCCACTGGCCTACGACACGGATCATTCCCTGACGACCCAACTCGACTTGCAATCCGAAGTCTAAAATCCCGAGACCCGGTTAAACCATGAATTCCCAAATCGATGAAAAGCCAAGCCTGCGACTTGTCCTAGCAGACGACTTTGCCAGCGACGATCTGCCGGAGTTGGCCGAAGGTTGCAGTTTGGAAACTGTGCTGGCCGCGTGGCACGAAGCGACCGTGCGTCTGCAAGAAACGCATGAGTTGCTCCAAGGTGAAGTACGGCGGCTCACGGATGAACTCGAAGTCAAAAACAAGCAACTGGCATTGCAAAATCGCCTGGCCGACCTGGGACGGATGGCCTCACACGTCGCCCATGAAGTTCGCAACAGTTTGGTTCCCGTCACCCTGTACATGGACTTGCTCAAACGCCGACTCACCACCGACGGTGAGAGCATGGACATCCTGACCAAAATCGAGGCAGGGTTTATCGCCCTGGATGTTACCGTGAACGATCTCTTGAATTTCACCTCGCATCGCGAGCCGCGTTGGCAGTCATTCGCCGCATTGGATTTGGTCCGCGAAGTGTGCGACGCGTTGGGTCCGCAACTCAAGGCTCAGGCGATTCGCGTGGACCTGGAGGTTTCGCCGTCGGTGCGAGTCAATGCCGACCGTGAAATGCTCCGACGGGCCGTGTTGAATCTCGCGCTCAATGCCTTGGACGCGATGAGCGACGGCGGCGAATTGGTGATCACCGCGTTCGACGGACCGCGTGGCTTCGTCATGGAAGTTGCCGACAGCGGACAGGGACTGAGCCAAAATCATTTGGGAAAAGTGTTCGAGCCGTTTTTCACCACCAAGAGCAATGGCACGGGGTTGGGATTGGCCATCGTACAGAGGATTGCCGAGGCCCACGGTGGTCGCGTGACGGCGTGCAATTGCCCCGAAGGTGGCGCGGCGTTCACGATTGAGTTGCCCCAAAGTCAGGTTCACTTTCAAACCAAGCGGATGGCGGCATAATGGCGCACGCAAAGGCCAAAACAAAGCGACGGGTGTTGGTGGTCGACGATCACGCGGCAGCGCGAGAATCGGTCGCCGACGTGCTGCGCCACGTGGGCTACGAAGTCACCGGCTCGTCGAGTGCAAGTGAAGCCCTGGGCCTGCTGAGCCGGCAAGAGTTTCAAGTGATTATCACCGACCTGCAAATGCCCGGCATGGATGGGCTCGAGTTCATTCGCCAAATCCATCATCGCGGGTTGATGGCGCAAGTCATCATGGTCACGGCCCACGCGACGATTGCTTCGGCCGTGGAAGCGATGCGTTACGGGGCATTCGATTATCTGGAAAAACCGTTCAATGCCACGCAGCTCGAGGCCACCGTGGGTCGAGCGCTCGAACGGGGCCAGTTGTTGCTGCCCGAAGAGCAACACGCGGAATCACAGCTCGCCGACGGCGAAATCCCGGGACTGGTTGGCACCAGCCGAGCGATGCAGCAGTTGCGCACTCGGCTTGCTCAAGTCGCGCCCACTGACGAAACGGTGCTGATCTGCGGGGAAAGCGGAACGGGTAAGGAATTGGTCGCGCGGGGGATTCATCGCTTAAGCAAACGGACCAAGGGTCCGCTGGTGAGCCTCAACTGCCCTGCCCTCTCGCCGCAACTCACCGAGAGCGAGCTGTTCGGCCATCGCCGCGGAGCGTTCACGGGGGCCGACGATGATCGGATCGGCCGCTTTGAAATGGCCGAGAACGGCACGATCCTGCTGGACGAAATCACGGAAATTGATCTGGGGTTACAAGCCAAATTGTTGCGTGTGTTGCAGGAGCGGAATTTCGAGCGCGTGGGGTGCAGCAAAACCCGGGCAGCGAATGTGCGGGTGCTCGCCAGCACCAACCGCGACTTGGCCAAGGAAGTGGCTAACGGTCGTTTTCGCCAAGATTTGTATTACCGTCTGGCGGTGGTGCCGTTGGTCTTGCCGCCGCTACGGGAGCGTGATGACGATGTGCATCTACTCACCGACTTTTTTCTGGAACGTGCCGCCAAGCGGTTGGAACGCACAATCTGCACACTCACCGATGACGTGCGGGATCTTTTTGCGGCCTACCACTGGCCCGGCAACGTGCGTGAGTTGGAAAACATCGTCACGCGGGCCTGCGTGCTCAACGATGGACGACCGATTAGCGCAGTCGAACTGCGGCCCTGGCTAGAACAACCGGAAACCGTTGATTATCGTCGCCCAGCGACTTTGCCGGTGGGAACGACCCTCGAAGACATGGAACGGCAGATGATCGTGGCAACCCTCGAACACTTCCAAGGACATCGGGCACGCACGGCAGAAGCCTTGGGAATCGGTCTGCGCACCTTGAGCGGCAAGCTGCGTTCGTATGGTTACGCACCGCACGCGAAGGATTTTAGTGAGCCGACCAGCAATCGGCAAAATCTGCCGATTCCTTCGGCAATGGTTGCCGGATTACAAGTGAGGCAGTCGGCGTAAAGTGCGCAGGAAACAAAGAGTGAGCAGAACAGAAAACAACTGAATTGGACGGAAACAGGGATAGTTAGTAACAACGGAAAATCTGCGAATCGGAACTTAGGTTGTTCACGGCACGCCGGTTGCTTGCGTGCCTCATAATGGAATGAATGGGGCGTTTGGGTGCCCACGAGGAAACAATGCTGTCGAACATGTTTGATTCGTCGTCGCTGCCGGTGCTCGAGCAAGTCGTGAACTTCACGCAAGCTCGGCACGGCGTGCTGGCAGGCAACATTGCGAACATAGACACGCCCGGCTACAAGTCCCGGGATTTGTCGGTCGACACGTTTCAGTCGCGGCTCAAGGAAGCAGTTGAGGCGCGTCAGCGCGCTGCCGAATCGCCGACCTATGAGATCAACGCGGAACTCGCCGGCAAACCGACTGGCACCGGCAGCGAGAATTGGGGACAGGTCCGCGAAGTTGCGGACGACATTTTATTTCACGACGATCACAACGTGAGTTTAGAAACGCAAGTGACCGAGATCACCAAGAACCAATCACAACACAACTTGGCTTTGACGATTATGAACGCCCAGTTCCGGCTGCTGCGAGCAGCAGTTACGGAACGGGTGTAGACAGTTTTAGAGAATGACGTTTTCCAGTTCCAAGGGGGTAAAAATCTTGGATACCGGAAGGAATCAAACAATTATGTACACAGCATTCGATGTCAGCACGAGTGGTTTGGTCGCGCAGCGGACACGGCTGGATGCGATCTCGTCGAACTTGGCCAACATCTCGACGACGCGCAACGAAGCCGGAGAAGTGCAACCCTATACGCCGCGCTTTGTCATTTTCCAGACCGACGAAGACATCCAAACAAATGGTGGCGGACAAGGCGTGAAGGTCGATCGCGTGGAATATTCCAAGGTCGAACCCAACATGAAATACGAACCGGGCCACCCCGACGCGAACGCCGAGGGCTACGTGGCTTACCCGAACATCGACATGACAACGGAATTCGTCGACGCTCTGGGAGCTACGCGGGCTTACGAGGCGAACATCGGCGTGATTGAAGTTTCCAAAGATATAAGTAATCGGACGTTGCAGATTTTGGCTTAAAAATATGCGTCATTCCCGCGCAGGCGGGAACCCAGAACTGATGCATCAGACTAGATTCCCGCCTGCGTGGGAATGACGAATAGCAAGAAAGGAATTGTTGTCTGACGAGTTGACGTAGGATCGCACGTTGGGGGGCCAACGCCGACAACTACCGAGCCATGAGTGCCATTACCCCCGCACAACTGTTTGCCCAACAGGCGACAAGCGCGCCAGCGATGGCGAGCAAACCCGCCGGAGATACCCCGTCGTTTAAGGACATGTTGGTCGATTCGATTCGCGATGTGAATTCGATGCAGCAGCAGGCTGATCAGGCCGTCGAAACGATGATGACCGGCGGAGAGGCGGACCCGGCGGAAGTTTTAACCGCAGTACAAAAGGCGGACCTCGCGTTTCGATTGATGATGCAGATGCGCAACAAGCTGATGCAGGTGTACCAAGAGGTGCGGGATATAAGGGTTTAGTGTGAGTGGTGGGTAGTTAGTGGTGAGTAGATAAAGAACGAAAACTTTTGAGGTCCATGGATGGATTTCTTGAATCAAGCATTTGCCCAGATCCGTGATCTGTTTTTGTCGATGACCCCCGCGGCGCGGGTGACTTCCGCGCTGTTGGTGGGCGTGATCGGCGTGAGTCTGGGGTTCCTCGTGCAGCAAAACGGTGCCGGGCCGGACGACTATTTGTTCAATGGCGAATCGCTGCGACCGGCGGATGCTGATCGCGTGGAAGCCGCGATTGCCCAAGCGGGCCTCAATGGCTGGCAGCGTGACGGCAATCGCATCAAGGTGCCGCGGGGTCAGATGGCGGAATACTTGGGCGCGGTGGCCGATGCCGGGGCGCTGCCACCCAATCACGATTCCATCATCAACGAAGCCCTCGACTTGGGGCCGTTTGTGGATGACAAAACCCGCCGTGAACGCTTGAAGGCCGCTCGGGAACAGCAGCTTTCGATGATTATTCGTTCGATGGACGGCATTGAAGACGCGAAGGTGATTTACGATGTCACCCAAGCGAGTGGCCTCTCGCGCACGAGTAAAGCTAGCGCGACGGTAAGCATCCGCCCTCAATCGGGCCAACCCCTCGACCCCCAACGCTCGAAACTCATTCGCAAGGCCGTGGCCGGCGCGATCGCTAATCTCAGCCTGGAAGACGTGGTGGTCATCAACTTGGGCGACGGCACGACGATTGGTGATGATATCTCGCCCGAATCTTTTGACACGCCTTACTTCCAACATCGGGTCGCCTTTGAACGGCAAATCCAGAGCAAAATCGAGCAACTGCTCGCTCACATCCCAGGTGTGCAGGTGCAAGTCACGGCGGAATTGAGTCCGACGTTGACCTCGGAAACTCGCACCGTGGCGTCGGAAGGCGAGGCGACGGCCCTGCGTGAATCGAACCAAGAAAAGATTATCGATACGCAACATCTGAACAACGGTGGTCGGCCCGGTTTGATTGCCCAAGGCCCCGGCCGGGGTAACGAGCCCGTGAACGAAGTCACGGTCAAGAATACCGAGTCGGACACACAGTCGGAACAAAACTATTTTGTTCCGACCAAGGATGAGTTGCAAACGCAAGCAGGACTGGTGCCCGAACATGTGCGGGCCGCCGTGTCGGTGCCCACGAGTTATCTCATCTCGATGTACCGCGAACAGCAACGACGCAAGGGAGAGGATCCCAACCAACCCTTACCAGCGGATATTAGCTCGACCTTGGAAGGTTTTCGCAAGCAAGTTGTTGACGATGTGAAGGGCGTTGTCGTGCCACTCTTGCCCAAGGAACTCGCGCAGAACAATTTTTCGGACGTGGCCGTCTCCTTCTTTGAAACGCTCACCCCCGAGCCGATTGAAGTTCCCTCGCTGGGGAACAATGCGATGGTCTGGGCCAGCCAGAATTTCAACACGCTGACGATGGCCGGCGTGGCGTTGTTTGGTTTGGTGATGTTGCGTTCGCTGGTGAAAGGCATCCCCACTCCCGATCCGCTCGCCGCGCCGTCTGCACCGGCACTCGCGCTCGTGGGGGGTGGTTCGGCTGGTGAGAGCAACATTGAGACCAATGAGGAAGCAGAGAGCGAAAATGCAGGGCGGCCGCGCTTGAAATTGAAAAAGGGCACGAATCTCCGCGACGAGCTCACGGCCATCGTCAAGGAAGATCCCGATTCCGCCGCAGCCATCTTGCGAACCTGGATTTCTAACGCCGGTTAATGATTGAAACAAGCATCATGAACACGACACACGACAAAAGCTTGCGTAAAGTTGCCATTCTGGTCGCCAGTCTCGATGAGACTTGGAGCGAACGGATTCTCGCGAGCTTGCCCCCCCAGCAGGCGCGAAGCGTACGTCAACAGGTGGATCAACTCACGGATGTCGATCCCGACGAGCAGCGTGAGATCGTGGCCGAGTTTCGGCAAAGTTTGGTGCAGCCCCGAGAACAAAATTCAACGGGGGTCGAACTCGACGCCTCGCTGCAAGAGCGGATCGATCACGACGATTATGCGCCCGCCAGAATGAAACGGCATGTCCCGTTAGAAGCGGTTTCGGCGGGCGAAGCCGCCTATTTGGTGGAAATGCTGCAAGGTGAAAGCTCGCAAACCGTGGCAGTGGTATTGTCGCGATTGGATGCCGACCGTGCCGCTGAACTGTTGAGTCATTTTGCTCCCGCGCAACAAGCCGACATTCTCGAACGCTTGGGAGAACTCGACTCGACCGATGAGCAGTCGGTCCGCGTGGTCGAAGCACAGGTTGCACAGTGGCTCACGGCTCAACGCCGTCGCAAGGAGAGGATGACCGCGGGGCGGGAAATGGTCGAGCAGATCATGAGCCGTACTTCAGGGCGCACAGGGCTGAGCGAAGCCACCGTGATTGCCGCGCGTTTACCTCAGCCGACTTCGGCCATCGCCAGCGAATATCGCCAAGCAGCGAAACGCGAAGTGCTGTTTCCCCAGGTTCGCTATGAGCGGGTTTCTCCAGCCCCTAAAAATACTTCTCCGCCGAATCCGTTCGCCGACCTCACATCAAGTGAATGTTTGGCTCGCCTGGAAAAGTTAACGGATAGCACTTTGCTGGCCGCGCTCACCCACTGCGAAGCCCAGGTTGTGTCGCTCGCCTTGTTGGGAGTGAGCGAGAAACTGCTTAAGCGGGTTTTGCGTGGGCTGAATCGCCACGAGGCGAAACAGTTCCGCCAACAACTCCGCGACATGGGTCCAACACGAATTAGCGACATTCTCGCCGCACAACAAGAAGTTCTCCGTACCGTCGACCAACTCCGTTGAACTAAGAACAAAAAACATGGCCACGATCATCAAAACAGAAACTCAGGCACATCCCACTGGCACGCCGCTGCGGCGCGTGGCCTACGATCTGCGCGATTTCTCTGGTCAGGCCGACGACTATTTGGATCGTGTGCGCGGCGAGGCAGCCAAGATTGTGCTGCAAGCCAAGCAAGAGGCCGAGAAGATTCGCTCGCAAGCTGAGCAAGCGGGTCGCCGGGCCGCCGAAGAGGCGATTGAGAAAATCCTGGACGATAAGGTCGCCCAGCAAATGCGCACGGTGACTCCAGCCCTCCAAAATGCCGTGGCGCAGATTGTTGATTCGCAAGCCGATTGGCAACGGCATTGGGAAAAGTCGATTGTTAAGCTTGCTTGTGCGTTTGCCAAACGTATCGTCCGGCGGGAATTACAACAACAACCCGAGATCGCGCTGGAATGGATTCGCGAAGCCCTGCAACTGGCCAGCGGAGCCGCGGAAATCACCTTGCGGCTGCATCCCCACGATCTGGTGACGCTGCGGAGTCAAGTCGAGCAACTCGCCGCAGTATTTTCACCGGCGGCACCAGCACGGATTGTGGGCGACGAAACGATTTCCCTGGGGGGGTGCCGACTGGAAACGCAGTTCGGCAGCATTGACCAACAATTGGAAACGCAATTGGCGCGAATCAGCGAGGAACTGAGCTGATTTCGTCAGCCATCGACCATGAACACCATCGCCCCAGAATTACTCGATTCCGCAGTGCTGGCCGGGCTTACCGGCAGCGTGGCGCAAACCGTTGGCTTGACCGCGGCGGTGGCGGATTTTCCCGCGCCAGTGGGAGCCTTGGTCGCAATCGAAAAACAATCGGGCGCAACCGTCGAAGCCGAAGTGGTTGGCTTTCGCGATAAGCTCACCTTGGTCATGCCGCACAGCAGCCTCGAAGGCGTGCGCCGTGGCAGTCCCGTCACGCTGATACGCACCACGCGAACATTGAGTGTCGGTGATGCCCTGCTTGGCCGCGTAATTGATGCCCGGGGTCAGTGCATTGATGGCCGGCCACAACCGCTACTCACTTCGCGCCGTGCTTTGAAAAGCGAACCGATCCCCGCGACCTTGCGGCCACGGATTGACGAACCGCTTGCCACGGGCGTGCGCGCGATTGATGGCTTGCTCACCTGTGGACGCGGCCAACGCTTGGGCATCTTTGCCGGTTCGGGTGTTGGTAAGAGTGTGCTCATGGGCATGATGGGCCGTTACACTGATGCCGACGTGTCGGTGATCGCGCTCATTGGCGAACGGGGCCGTGAAGTTAATGAATTTATTGAACGAGAATTGGGTGCCGAGGGAATCGCGCGAAGCGTAATCGTGGTGGCCACGAGCGATGACCCCGCGCTCTTGCGAATTCAAGCCGCCTACGCGGCAACCACCATTGCCGAATACTTCCGCGATGCCGGCAAGGACGTGCTGCTCATCATGGACTCGATCACGCGGTTTGCGCTCGCGCAGCGCGAGATCGGGCTCTCGGCCGGTGAACCCCCCACGACGCGCGGGTTTCCTCCGTCGGTGTTCAATTTGCTCCCCAAATTGGTGGAACGCGCGGGCCGCACGCCAAGCGGCAGTATCACGGCATTTTACTCCGTGTTGGTGGAAGGCGACGACGAAAACGAACCGGTCGCCGACACCATGCGTGGTTTGCTCGATGGGCATGTGTGGCTCTCGCGGCGGTTGGCCGAGCGCGGCCATTTCCCGGCCATCGACGTACTGCGGAGCATCAGTCGATTGATGAACGACGTCACCCCAAGCGAGTATCGGCTTGCCGCTCAGATGGTGCGGAAGATGCTCGCGGTGCTGCAAGAGAATGATGACCTGCTCGCGATCGGTGCCTATCGGCGGGGAACGAATCGTGAACTCGACGTGGCGGTAGCGATGAAGAATGAAATTCATGCACTGCTGCGACAAGCGGTGGAGCATCAACAACCGCTCGCTGAAATTCACGCGAACGTACAGAAATTGGTGCAGCAATGTGCCACGCAATTGAAAGGTCCGGCTGTCGCGGCCCAACCGGCTTAGCAACACGAACAATCAATCATGGCAAAATTCCGCTTCCGATTAGCGACCCTGCAAAAGCTCCGCGAGATACAGCGCGACGAGTTGCGGTCGAAGCTCGCCGAAGCGGTGCAGGCCCACCAGATTCTCGAAGAAGAACTCGCCCACGTGACAACCGATATCGCCAACTTGCAAGCCATGCGGCGGCAGGCCGTCACGAGTGGCCAAGTCAACGTTGAGCCGCTGTTGGAAGCACAGCGCTATCACGGGGTGCTGCTGGCCCAACAGGCCACCATGCAGGAGCAAACTCGTTTGCTCACGGCTGAAGTCGAGCGGCGGCGAGTGGCCGTGGTCGAAGCTGATCGGCAAGTGAAAGTGCTGGAAAAGCTGCACGAGCGTAAGCTCGACGAATTCCGTCAGGACCAGCAGCGAGCCGAAGTCAAGGTGCTCGATGAAGTCGCGGCCCGTTGTGGCGGGGAGGTTAATCCATGGCTGGCTTAATCCGCATTCTCTTTCCGCTGGTGGGATTCTTCTGCACGGCCACGGTCGTAACGGGACTGGCGAGCTACGGCTATTTGCGTCACTCGGGCACGCTCGACGACGACAAGATTTTTCGCATCGTTGCCCTCCTGCACGACGTTGATTTGGAAAAGATCGCGGAACAAAACTCAGCCAAAGAGCCCGACGTGCCTCCGGAGGAAGTTTCCTACGAACAGGGCCAAGAACAGTTACAAGTTGTCACGTTGCATCTGCAATCCAAAAAAGATTATCTCGACAAGCAGCTTGCCGATTTTGAGACCACCTTTCGTCTACTCAACACGCAAGACGCGCGGCTCCAGGGCTTTCAGAAAGAAGTCGAGCACTATCTGAACAAAGTCAAAGAAGAAGCGGAGAGCGATGGATTGCTCGCGGTGCGGAACCAGTTGCAGAACTTGATTCCGAAGAAGCAAGCGAAGCCACTCTTGATTCGCATGATCAAAGATGAACAAATTAAGGAAGTGATTCTGCTGCTCAACGGCATGCCCGCTAAAAAGCGGAGCGACATCCTCAAGACCTTTGATTCGGCGGAAGACTTGGAATTGCTGTCTAAAATTCAAGAACAAATGCTCGCCGGCGATCCGATCAAGCCGTTTGTCGAGGAACAGCTCAAGAAGCTGAGCGACATCACCCCTCAGGACAATCAATAACGCGGGTCACGGGATTGGCAAATATGACGTCTTCTAATATCGACACACTGCTAAAGGTTGCCGCGCCGGCCGCGAAGCCGGTTGCGCTGACTCCACCGAGCGATTCCGTGGATGGGTTTGAGAATTATTTGCGTCAGGCTGCTTCAACGAGTTCTGCGCCCGAGAAACCACGCGAAACCGCAAGCGATAAGGTCCGTGACAGACAGCTTTCCGTGAGTGGCCAGGGACAGGGTGCCACGGCGTCGCCGGATGACGAGTCTGCGGAAACGGTGGTCGTCGAACAAAGAGAAGATAACATTGAGAACCAAGCCGCTGTGACGCCGGTGGATGAGGTGATTCTCTCCGTCGCGGCGAGCACGCTAGTTTCTGTCGCGCACGCGGAAGCTGTTGCCGAGGTGGATGTGGTAGTGGAAGAAGTTCTGGTTGAGCCGGTGTTGATTACGGGAGATGCAGTACCGAGCGAGGGCGAAAACCCACTTCCCAGCAAGCAACTTCTCCCAGAGGCTGAAACTGAGGCTGCGACTGTTGAGGACTTGCCGGAAATTGAATCCGAGATAAACACAGAGGTTGGTGACGAGTTGGCGCAGGAGCTCGCTGAAAAAATTGAGTCTGCTGAGCAAAGTGCCGCGAAACCGCAAGCGGAGGTGGTTGAGGCTTCCGTGGCGCAAAAAGTTGTTGCCGATCAACAGCTTGCCGGCGAAAAGAAAACCGACGCCAAGAAAATTGAGAATATCGAGAACAGTGAAGCCAAGACGGCAGATTCTGAAACAAGCCCCGTGGTCGCAAGCACGTTGGAAATTCCTCAGCCCGCAGTGGCGGAGTCGACCGAATTAGCGACTGCCAGTGAGCCCGGTGAAACCAAAGCCAAACTCACTGTTGATTCCCCTGCCCCGATGGCGAATTCGCAAGCTGGTTCTGAGCCAGCGATTCAACCAACCAACAATCTACCTGCGAACAGCGAAGCTGTCGCGACACGCGGAGAAACGGAAACGTCGACCTCCACAATCGATCGCGCGCGGTTCGTGCAGCGGGTGGCCAATGCGTTCCGCTCGGCGCAGCAGAGTGACGGCCCAATTCAAATGCGTTTGAGCCCGCCGGAGTTGGGTTCGCTGCGGATTGAAATCGCCGTGCGGAACGGCGTGCTCTCGGCGAATCTGGAAGCGGAAACCGCCGATGCGCGGCGGCTATTGCTCGACAACCTGCCGGCGCTGCGGCAACGGCTGGCCGAACAAGAGATTCGCATCGACAAGTTTGAAGTCGACATCCGCCGCGATGGCGGGCAGTCGGACGGTCAAGCCAACGCGCGTGAGCAACAGTCCGAGCAGCAAGCGAGTCGCGCAAGCGCGCAAAATCGCCTTCGCCCGACAGCAGCCGTGGAAGTTTTGGCTACGCGTGTGCCTCGTTCGACATCGACAAGTGCCGATGCGGGCCTGGATGTGAGAATTTAACGATCCCCTTTCGGACGCACCGAGAACAGAACCATGTCGCAAATCAACAGCCTCACGAATTCCCTGACGGGCAATAAGTCGGTCGGCAATGCCATCAACGACCTCGACGTGGATGACTTTCTCAAGTTGATGATCGCGGAGCTGCAGAATCAAGACCCTTTGAATCCGATGGAAAACGACCAAATGCTCGCGCAGATCGGTCAGATGCGCGAAATCGCCGCGAGTGAGAGTCTCACGCAGACCCTCGACTCGGTGCTGTTGGGTCAAAATATCTCGAGCTCCACCAACCTCATCGGCGCGGAAATCGATGCGATTTCCGATGACAATCAACGCGTGACGGGCAAGGTGGCGAAAGTTTCGATAGCCGAGGGCGCGCCGAAGTTGCACATCGAAGAACGAGCCGGGGCGAGCCTTTCCGACGAGGACGGCAATTTGGCCGAAGGGAAGTATCGCTACAAGATTGTCTGGGAGGCATCGGATGGCACACTGCTGGGCATCGAAACCACGACGCCGGTGACGGTCGATGCGGACGGCAAATCGGTCATGCTCGCCAACTTGCCGGAAACGACCAAGGGCAAGCAGATTTACCGCACGAAGGTCGGCGGCGAGGGTCAGTACCATTTGGTGGGGAGTTTGAACAACGGCAAAACGGCCAGCTTCCACGACAAAACGGCCGACGAGGATTTGTCGGGGACCGTGCTCAGTCGCACGCCGCGCTATGTCCTCAATGCCGGGCGGAGTTACGAAGTAAGCCTCAGCAACGTCGGCGAGATTCGTCCGCCAGCAACGACCACACCAACGCCGACACCACCTGCGACGACGACAACGACATCAACGCCTGATGAAACAGATACGGCCGGGACAGGCGACACTGAGACCTAAGCAATTGCGGATTTCGGAATCAACTGACCACTAACAACAAACAACTGACCAATAAACGGAGTGTACCATGGGCTTGCAATCGGCATTAAGCACGGCGTTAACCGGGCTGAACGGCGCGGAAACGATCATCGACGTGGCGGGTAACAACATCGCCAACTCGCAAACGGTCGGTTTCAAGGAATCGGGGGTCAATTTTGCGACGCAGTTCCTGCAAACGATCAGCATCGGCTCCGCCCCCAGCAACGGCAATGGTGGTACCAACCCCCGACAAATTGGTCTCGGTGTGAAGGTAGCCGAGATTACACAAGACTTCACGCAAGGGACCATCGAGATCAGCTCGAATCCCTTGGACGTGGCCATTCAGGGAGACGGTTTTTTGATTGTCCAAGGTGGGCAAGGCGAACGGCTTTTTACTCGTAATGGTCAGCTCAAAACGAACCAAAATAATGAAGTGGTCACCATCAGTGGTAACCGCGTGCTCGGTTGGAACGCCGTCGACGGCATCATCGTGCAAGACCTTGTGCCCTTGGTAATTCCCATCGGCGGCAGTGTGGTCAACAAAGTCACCGAGAATGTCAGCTTCAACGGCACACTGAGCCCTAGTTCCGACGTTGGTGTGGGAAATATCATCGAATCAGGTGTGCTCAGTCGAGCCGATATTGAAGTCCCCAACGAAACGGGATTTACCTCAGCTAGTCTGACCGCGACTCCCCCCATTAATGTCAGCGGTATGGTGGGAGGCGGTTCCGCGGGAGCAGGCACAAACTTGACCGCGGGGACGTACCAATACCGCGTGACTTTCGTCGACGGTGCGGGTAACGAAACAGCCGGTTCGTCATCCATCCCAGTGACGTTAGGCACGGCTGACGATGTTGATCTCACGGGAATCCCACAAGCCGACGGCTCAAACTATGTCAGTCGCCGCATTTACCGCACGGCTGCTGATTCCAGCGGACCTTTTTATCTTGCAGGGACCATTGCCGACGCGACGACACAAACATTCACAGACACGACTGACAATACGGCCTTGCTGACAAACGCACCATTGGACACGGCAGAATTAGCAGTCGATAGCGTCTATTCCTATTATGTGACGTATTACAATGCTTCGACTCAGATCGAAACTCGTCCGACAAGCCTCAAAGGGCCTGTGTCGATCAACTCGACGAACCAGCGAATTCGCATTGAAGATATCCCCATCCCCACGGACGCGGGTTTTACGGAGAAGCGGATTTATCGATCCTTGGGCGATGATGCGAGCACGCATTATTTTGTGGAAGCCATTCCCGTGGCTCAAACCGTCTATATGGATTCCACAGCAGATAGTGCCATTGAAATCAACGCGGAAGTCAATCTGGAAGGCCCGGAAATCAACGCCGATACACTTCTGACAGACATTATTCAGCGCAGTGGCACTGATTATGTTCCGCTTTTCAGCGGGGGTGGCACGCTTTCGTTTACGGCAAAGAAAGGAGACATAACGCTTCCTACCAAGGAGTTTACCATCATTGATGGTCCAAATGGTTCAAGAGTGCTTGATTATATGAATTTCATTCAGGAATCGCTCGGCATCAACACCGACGTTCCTAGCGCTCCCACCATCCAAGTTCTTGACGGCAGAATCACGATTCAGGCGAACAAAGGGGAGAAGAACGCGATTCAAATTGGCCCCTCGTCTTTTGTTTTCACACCTACCACGACAGGGCAAAATGAAACAAAGAACCTTGTCTTCGAAGAAACTCAAGAGGCCGCTGGCCAAGGTAGCTCGACGGAGTTTGTCGTCTACGATAGCTTGGGCGTGCCCCTGACTGTGCAGCTTACGACGGTCATCGAAGAGAAAAACGACAGCACAACCGTGTGGCGCTGGTTTGCTACCTCGGGCGATAATGAACCTCTCACGGGAGATAGTACCGTGGTGGGGACGGGACTCATTACCTACGACGACAACGGCGATTATGTCTTGAACAACGACAACGTGACCGTGGTCATTGAACGCAATGCGACCGCTTCGCAATCACCTTTGGACTTTGATCTCGACTTCACACGCTCGAATGGCAAAGAGCAGCAGCAGACCGAAATCAACTTTATATCGCAAGACGGTTTTCCACCAGGCGTGTTAACCGACTTCACCATCACCGAAAGCGGCGAAATTCGTGGCGTGTATAGTAACGGCGTTGGACAAACTTTGGGACAGATTCGCATGGCCCAGTTCATCAACAACACCGGCCTGCAGCAAGTGGGTAACAACTTGTACGCCACCGGCGTGAACTCTGGCGAGCCGCAGTATGGCGATCCTGGTGACGCGGGGTTAGGTTCGCTCACCGCCGGTGCTGTGGAGCTTTCCAACACCGACATCGGGCAAAACCTCATTGAGTTGATTCTCGCCTCGACGCAATATCGTGGCGGCGCGCGGGTGATTACGGCGGTGCAAGAGTTGCTCGATGAACTGCTCGCGCTGCGGCGGTAAGAGAATAACTCTCAGCCATGAGCCTCAAAACCTGAGCTGCGGGCACCGTCGCGCAGCGAGGGTCGGCTAGCGTCGGGTTCTTGGGGAATGCGTCTTGAAGATGAAGAACCCGCGGCTAGCGCCGTGCGGCTCAGTTACAGAGACTCGTGCAATTTTGAGACAACGCCTGATGTTAATCACCCATTAGCGGGGTGGCCAAAAATGGTTCTACAAATTGTGACGGTTTGTGCTATAATGAGGCGCTTTTATTTTATTGATCCACGCTCCGTGTGTGGAATGAAGCTAAACGTCTGACACGAATTTTGAACTGACTTCGCAATTTTTAATCCCAAAACGTGGGGTATTTTGTCACATGCCAAAAAGAATTCACTCTAGGTTTACCGCGAAAAACGAAAATCATGAGTGACAAAATTCAGCAATTTTGCCACGTAAATCGATATTCTCGCGAACGGGACAAAAACCTAATCGAGAGCCGTTGGATGAAACAAAAAATTAGCAAGCTTCAACAAACAAACTAGGTTCCCGCCTGCGCGGGAATGACAACTTCAATGGATATCGCCACGCTCCTAGGAATCGCGGTTGCCGTGTCGTTGATCGTTAGCTCGATCACGCTGGGAGGCGGTTCGTTTGCGGCGTTCCTCGACTTGCCCTCGGCGATGATCGTCTTCGGCGGGGCCATGGCGGCAGCGCTTGTTTCCTTTCCGCTACGCAACTTCGTCGGTGTGTTTCGCGTGGCGGCCAAGGCGCTGTTTTATCGGCTTGATTCCGTACCGCAGCTTGTGGAAGAGATCGTGACCCTCGCGGAAATGGCACGCCGGCATGGACTGTTGTCGCTCGAAACGCGGCTCGGCAAGATTCGTCATCCGTTTCTCGTGCTCGGCGTGCAATTGGTCGTCGACGGCACGCGGCCCGACGTGATGGAGGACATTCTGCGGACCGAACAGGCGGCCGTGGCCCATCGCCACCGCGACGGTAAGGCAGTGCTCGATTGCATGGGCCGCTTCGCGCCGGCTTTCGGCATGATCGGCACGCTGATGGGGCTGGTGATGATGCTCGGCAACATGCGCGACCCGTCCAAGATCGGCTCGGGCATGGCCGTGGCGTTGCTCACCACGCTCTACGGAGCGCTCGCGGCGAATGTGGTGTTCTTGCCCGTGGCCGAGAAGCTGAAGTTCACGAGCAAGCAAGAGCTGCAGCTCATGGAGTTGATTTTACGGGGGATCATGGCCATTCACTCCGGCGAGCATCCCCGCGTGATCGAACAAAAGCTCAGGACGTTCCATCCCGAGCGCTCGCTGAGCGAGATTCGGCCAGTGTTGCGAGAGGAAATACAGCAGGAAAAACGGCACGCGGCGTAACAAAAAGCTTGTTTTGAACCACGACGGCACGACGGACACAACGTAGATTACAAAATTCGTCGTGCTCGTCGTGTCGTTGTGGTTAAATCAATCGAGGCACTGAAAGAACTGTGGCTATCGAAGAAGAAACCGCACCGGGGCTGCCCGAATGGTTCGTCACCTTTGCCGACATGATGTCGCTACTGCTCGCATTTTTTATCATGCTGGTTTCGATGAGCAGCTTTGAAGAACCCAAGCAATTTCAATCGATGATTGCGATGCTGCACGAGCAGTTTGGGCACAATCCCTCGCGAGGGGAAGTGGAACAGAATTTGGTCGTGGCTGCCAGCGCCGACGATGTGCCCGACGTGGGGAAACTGGGTGAGACTTTGCCGGGTGCGGTGATTACATTTGCCGAACTCGCAACCGAGTTGACCGAGGACAACAAACGCGCGCTCCACCAGATCGTACGGCACTTGGGCGAAACCGACGCGACAATTGAAATTCGCGGCCATGCCACGCAGGTGGCGATTGATCCCCGCAGTGGCATTCGCGACGCGTGGGATCTGGCCGACCGACGCTGCCATAGCACGATGGCGTTTCTGATCGAGCAAGGCATCGAACCGAACCGCCTGCGTCTGGCCAATGCGGGGGTAAGCGAACCGCTGTACAACGGGGCCGATGCCGTGCGGCTCCGCGAGAATTCCCGCGTGGAAATCCGGCTCACGCGGGACGGAATGGAAGGTTTTTGACGGTTTTGCGCTTTGTGTCATTCCCGCGTGGGTGGGAACCCAGCAAGCACGTACTACTAGCTTCCCGCCTGCGCGGGAATGACTGGGACTGGTCTCTCGGCAAACGTGTCTCCCTGTTAATTCATAACCTAAACTTTGACGTGCTAATTTTTGAAGTTTATCGGGGCGAGTTAAGAATTCTCGAAGGATAAGATATGTCTGCCGCGACTGCCGCACCCACTGCCGACCATGCGGAAGCACCTGCCGTTAAGAAGCCGGGGTTGATGACCCTTATCAAGGCGTTGGCCGTGGTGTCGGTTTTGGTGTTGTTGCAGTTGGTCGGCGTGTCGATGCTGATGCCTTCCTCGGAGGAAACAGGCAAGATCGCGGAAAAATTGGTGGCCGCCGACGCGGCGCATGAAGCGGAAGAAGCCGAAGGCTCACAGGCCCATACAGAACATAAAGCCACCAAAGAGGGCGCGACCCATGACATGCGCGAGGTCAAGCTGGGTAGCTACCATGTCGTGACTTTTAACACCGACACCGGCACGAGTTTGAACATCGACTTCGAGCTCTACGGTACGGTGCTAGCAAAGGAAGAACCCGAGTTCACCCACTTGTTCGAGGCAAACAAGGTACGTCTGCGGGAACAAATCTTGGTGACGCTCCGCGGCAGCGAAGTTGCCGACCTGAGCGACCCTGACTTGGGCTTGCTGAAACGGCAGATTTTAGAGAAAACCAATCGCACTCTCGGCAAGCCGTTGTTGAGCGAAGCCATCTTTAGTAAGTTTTCGTTCATCGAACGGTAAATTGGTCGATGCTGGTAAGTGTGCCACGACTCTCCGAGTCGTAACATAACGAGTCGGAGACTCGTGTTACTCTGAACTGTGGAAGGATTCCCATGGCGGACGAATCGAACAACGTCAATCAGGATGCGATCGACAACCTCTCGCAAGCTCATCCATCGGGGTCTTCCGCGGTCGATCAGGCGGAAATCGAAGCACTGCTGGCGTCCGGCTCTCAAACGGCACCCGTGAAGCCTTCCATCAGCGCGAAACCGGCTGCTAGCTACGAGGGCGTTTCGCAGGACGACATCGAGTTGTTGCTCAATAAGGCCGAAGCCGCGCTCGCTTCGATAGATTCCAACAAAGACCCGCTGCAAGCACTCCCCATCGGGATGCGGACCTTTGAGTTCGAGAAGTTTCGCGGTACGTCGGCCAATTCCGATGCCGCGACGCTGGAACTGATGCGCGACGTGCAACTCGACATGACCGTCGAATTGGGGCGTACGCACATGCACCTGGAAGACGTACTACAACTCCGCAAGGGGGCCGTGGTGCCGCTCGACAAGCTGGCGGGTGACCTGGCGGATATTTTCGTCAATGGCCGGCTGATTGCACGCGGCGAAGTGTTGGTGCTCAACGACAACTTCTGCATTCGCGTCGCCGAATTGATCGTCGGCGAAGCTGCCTAAACACCGTGCTAGCGTTGTGCTGAATCACAACTGATCTGGCTGATTCTCTTGGCGAATTCTATAAGCCGCACTGCGCCGATCCTTTATTTATTTTCTAGCCGCAGGCGGTAGCCGGCGGTTATCAGTGAACGACGCGGGTCTTGAGGAATTGCTTTTCCATGATCGTTTGGCGAATACTTGTGCGCTCGATTTGCTTGCTGGCCATGCTCGGCATGGGCTGCACTGAACTGCGTGCCCAAGAAGCGACCGAGCCGCAAGTGCTTTTCTCTTATGATCGGAGAGAAATAGCGTCTTCTGTAAATCCGAACAGTGAAGCGGCGAAGACGCAAGCGACCGAGGTTGCGACTCAGAATCGCCAAGCTCAAGAAGCCCCCCCTGCCCCGGTGCCAAAAACGCTAATTCAGCACGATGCGGCATTTGCGCCGGCCACGCACGTTGAGGAACCGATCGCTCAGCAACCGGCTAGAGACTCACGGCGGTTGGCACCGCTCGCGCGTCAAGAACTTTCACCTGGCGAACAACTGGAAAAAACGCCACGCGTCGGACTCCCATTTGAGATTCCCTACATCGATTCCCTCGGCACGGCTGGTACCGGTTTGGTCCTGGTGGTCGGGTTGTTTCTGTTGTGCGTGTCGCTGATGCGCCGCAGTGGACCGAGTCCGTCGGCCCCCCTGCCTCACGATGCAGTGGCGGTGTTGGGTCGCGTCCCGCTCACGCCCAAACAATTTGCGCACCTGCTGCAAGTCGGCAACAAGTTGGTGCTAGTATCAATCACCGGCGACCGCACGGACACGATTACGGAAGTCACCGAACCGGCGGAAGTTGATCGGTTGCTGACTCTCTGCATGAAAGGGAGCAAACAGAGCAGCAGCGTGGAGTTCCAACGGATGCTCTCTCAGATGGCCAAGGAACCGGCAAGAGGGTTTCTTGGTCGAGAAACCGCAACCACCCCCTCACGCATGGCACGTGGGTAACATTTCATCATGAATTTCAACGCGGCAATCCGAGCGCTCGCATTTGCAACCACCTTGATAGTGGTGGGTGATTGTGCGTTTGCACAAACCGCGGCGAGTCCGTCGGCCATCGCACCTGGAAATTTACTGCCTGCCAACTTGGTCCCTGGAAACATTGGCGGTCCGCAGCAGTGGACCAGCCCCGAAGGATTGACTTCGTCGATCCAGATCATGCTGCTGCTCACGGTAGTAAGCCTCGCACCGGCCTTGCTGCTGATGACTACCAGTTTTGTCCGCATCCTTGTAGTGCTTGGCTTATTGCGTCAGGCCATCGGCACGCAGCAACTCCCGCCAAGTCAGGTGATTACCTCGATCGCGCTCTTCATGACGCTGCTGCTCATGACCCCCGTGTGGACCACGGTTTACAACGACGCGATCAAACCGTACTCAGAGAAACAGATCACGATGGAGCAGGCGTGGGAACGCGGCACGGAACCAGTGCGGAAGTTCATGGCCGACCAGATCACGCGCACCGAGAACGACGACGACGTTTATCTGTTCTTGCGGTACATGCCTGAGGAAATCGACGCCAATACAGGTGAGTATCCCGAATATGTGTATTACGGTGCGACCAGCGGCGAGAAGAATGTGCCGCTGCAAGCTCTGCTGCCGGCGTACATGCTGAGCGAACTCAAAACGGCATTTCTCATCGGGTTTCAAGTGTATCTGCCGTTCGTAATTCTCGACATCGTGGTGGCCTGCGTGACGATCTCGATGGGCATGTTGATGTTGCCCCCCGTGTTGATTTCCTTGCCGTTCAAGCTGCTGTTGTTTGTGTTGGTCGACGGTTGGCGGCTGGTGGTAGAAATGTTACTCGACAGCTTTTTCGTGCTCGGATAGATAAATCATGGACCCGCAACAAGCCGTCGACCTGAGCCGCGAGGCCCTGTACATCGCCACTTTAGTGGCCGCGCCGATTTTGCTTGCCGGCATGGTGGTCGGCTTAATTATCGGCCTGATGCAGGCGCTCACGCAAATCCAGGAACAGACGGTCGCCTTCGTGCCAAAATTGGTGGCGATGGCAATCGCACTTGCGCTGTCATTGCCCTGGGTGCTGTCGCAACTCTTGAATTATTCCGAGCGGCTGATTTCGAATATTCCCAACACGCTATAGCTCGGCGGAAGTGCGACTCACCATGATGGTGCTCGAAAAACTGCTGCTCGTCCATTTGGGAACGTTTACCTTGGTGCTCGGTCGCGTGGGTGCGCTGGTGATGACCGCCCCCATCTTTGGCAACCGCGCAATTCCCCTGCAAGGTCGGGCGCTAATCGCCCTAATGATCTCGCTGTTGGTCACGCCGCTACTCGCGCAGCACTCGACCGTCGACATGGGCAACCTGCCGGTATTTACCAAGCACCTGTTGAGCGAGGCGCTCATTGGCCTGTTATTTGGTTTGGGGATCACGATTCTCTTGAACGGCATCCAGATGACGGGGCAGCTCATCAGCCAACTCAGTGGCACGGCCTTGGCCGAAGTCTTTGATCCCTCGCTCGAAGAAAATGTGTCAGTCTATTCCCAGTTTTTTTACTTTCTGACGCTCGTGATGTTCGTGCTTTTGGACGGTCATCGGCTCACAATGGATGCCCTGCTCGATTCGTTCGCCCACCTGCCGCCAGGTGAGGCCAATTTGGGGTCCGATTACGTCGAAGCGCTGACCGTGTTGCTGGGGCAAAGTTTCATGCTCGGAATCCGCGCGGCGGCACCGGCGATGACCGCGCTGTTGCTGGCAACGCTCGTGCTGGGTCTCATCGGTCGCACCATGCCGCAGATCAACATCCTGGCCGTGGGCTTTGGCGTGAACTCGCTTCTTTCGCTGGGATGCCTGTTCACCACGATCGGGGTCGTGGCCTGGGCGTTTCCGCAACAAACCGGCATGGCGATTGACGTTTTACGCAGTGCGATCAGTTCCTCTTCCCCCCAGCCCTTAGCGCATAGCACGTAGTCATGGCCGAACAAGCGGGCGAAAAAACACAAGACGCGACCCAGCATCGCCGCGATGAAGCGCGGAAGCAGGGTCAAGTTGTCCACAGCCAAGATCTTGGTTCCGCGGCGTTGTTGATCGTCGGGGCGATGCTGCTCCGTTCCTGGGGTGGGGACTTGGTGGACACCGCCGGCAGTTTCATGCGGCGTCAACTCGGTGACGTGCCCTCGCTTTCGCTGCACAGCACCGATGCCATCGCGCTTTCGCAAGAGATGTTTGCCGCCTGGGGCAGCATCGTTTTACCAATTGTCGGTTTCCTGGCTCTCGCTGGCGGGCTGACCAGCGTGTTTCAAACGGGCTTGTTGTTTGTCCCCGACCGTTTAGCACCCGACATCAGTCGGCTTAGTCCCTTGAGCGGCCTCAAGCGGATTCTCTCGCTCGCGGGGGCCATGAAACTTGGCTTTGGCATGTTCAAAATAACCATCGTCTCGATCGTCGCGGCGGTGGTGGTCTATCAGCGTTATGCTCAGGTGCTGTACTCGCATGACTTCGACATCGGCGAGTTGGGCGTGTTTCTGATCGACATCTTGCTTTCGACGGCGTTGTGGGTGGGGGTAGCGTTGTTCGTGCTGGCGATCTTCGACTACGCCTTTCAATTGTGGAAGCACGAACAAGACCTCAAGATGACGCACCGCGAAGTGCTCGACGAAATGAAAAACCTGCAAGGCGATCCGCAGATCATCGCCCGCCGCCGGGCTATCCAACGGCAGATGGCCATGAACAACATCGGCGACAGGGTTCCCAAGGCCGACGTGGTGGTCACGAATCCGACGGAATTGGCCATCGCGATTCAATACAAGCCCGACGAAATGCGGGCTCCCATCGTGTTGGCCAAAGGGGCCGGCATCATCGCCCAGCGCATCCGCCGCCTCGCCCTCGAGAACAACATCCCGGTGGTGGAACGCAAGCCACTCGCCCAATTGCTCTATAAAGAAGTCGAAGTGAATCACCCGATTCCCGACACCAGCTACGCCGCGGTGGCCGAGGTGCTGGCGTATGTCTATCAATTGCAGGGCAAGAAACTGCCGAAGCTGCCACAGGCGGCGTAACCGCTCCGCTCTGCCGAGCAGGACTCGGCTGCGCGTCGCGGCTAACTAATTCCCAAACGCGCTCGCTAGCGCGTGGCGCAGGCGGCTATTCGCGGGTTCATTGACCAGCGCGGTGAGTTTCTCTTTGATCGCTTCCCGCTCGCGGCAATTGGCGAGCGCCTCGATGGCCGCAACGGCTGTGTCGTAATCGGCCTCCGACACGACGGAAAGCAAATGATCGACCGCTTCGATAGTTCCCAAGAGGCCGATTGCCACCAACAAAGTGCGCGTGTAGTCGCGGCTCTTCGTACGTAGAAGCTGTGTCTGCAAGTAGGGTAGCGCGGCAGGTTGACGCGTCTCTCCAAGCGCGATCGCCGCTTCGCAGGCGAGCTCTTCCGATGTGTCGGAGAGAAACGGAGCGACCCGAGGAATCGCCTGATGCGGATCGAGCCGCAACAGTCCCGCGAAACATTCTCCCATCACCTCTGGCGCGGGATCGCCGAGGGCAATCTTGAGCCGCAAGAGTAATTCGCTTTCCCGACCGCCGCCGTGTGCAATCGCCCGTGCGGCACCAGCCCGCGCGGCTTTCTCGGGATCGGTGAGCAAATCCACCAGTTCGCTCAGCGCGCGCGGATGGCTTTGCTGAATCAGAGCGAAACCGCACAACGCTCGCAGCCGGGCGGCACTGTCGGTCGAGCCGCCGAAGCACGGGTCGTATTGGTGAAAACGAATTCCGTCAAGAAAGAACTCATCTTCCTCGTAATCCAAGAGTCGCAAGGCGTCGACAATCTCGGTCTTGGCCAGGCACCCACGGTCGATTTCTGCCCCGCCCGCCAGAAAGCGATCGTACGCCAGTCGCAATTCGTCGGTGAGCGATTTGCGCTGCTGCTGGCCAGTAAGCCGCGCGGCAAGTTCGACGATGCGGTTGTTCGCGCTAGCGAGTCCCCGCCTCAAGCGGGCTTCCGCCTCGGGATGAGCGGGGTTGGCTTCGCACTCTCGCAACGGCACCATCTCATGGGAAGCAGAACTTGCCAAGCTGGTTTCCTCTCTGCGAAATCAGTAGCCGTAGCGCTGGATGTAATTGGCCCAACGCGCGCGGATCACCTGCCGCATTTCGTCCGGCAGTTCATATTGATTCGGCCGATAGTTTTTCACCTCGGCCAAGTGTTTTTCGAGAGCCGGTTCGACAAGCGAGAAATCGCCAAGCTCAAGTTTTGCATACAAATCACGGACGGTCTCCAGTGGCTTTTGCACCAGATCTTCGTACTTCATTTCCACGATTTGGTTGCTAGGCAAGAGCTCACGATCGGCAGCATACGCGGCATACATCCGCTCGAAGGTCTTCAACACGAACTCATCGAGCCATGCCTGATCACCGAGCCCTTGGATTCGTTGCACTTCGTTGAGCGACTTCCACAAACCGACCGTGGAAATGAACAGCTCATATGGGTCGCGAACAATATGCACGAACTTCGCCTTGGGATAAAGCTTCTTGAGCGTGCGAACGCGGGCTGTGTGGGGGGGCGACTTGACCACAATCCGGCGGGGGTCACGATAGGTCACGCGGCGGAAAAAATTATGGAGTTCATCACACCACTTGGCGCGGTCTTGCTCGGACAACTCATGCAAGTCGAGATACTCGGCATCCGCGGCTCCACGCTGGGGAAACAGCATTGACAAGTAAGGCGTCGGCACACCCAAGTTACAGAGCGCAAATTCATCTTCCTGGGGCCGCTGCCAACCCGCCGCCATGTTGTCCATCGGGCGGCGCTTGGGGATCAACAAGCTCGTGAGCGGAGCGAGCCAACTCTCGGTGAACACGAAATGGTGCGGCACGAAGCACTGATACGTGTTGGGGAAAGTGTGCCGGGGGTCGCGGATTAACAACTCATGCAGGAAGGTCGTGCCAGCGCGCCAATGGCCCAAAATAAACAGTGGCGGCTGGGTGACTTCGACCTCAGCAACTTTCCGCGAATAAAACACTTTGTCCAGCGCAGCCAAAAGGCTATTGAGTCCCGTGACGCAAGTGATGCTCGCGACGGTATGTAGCTTGCAGAAGCCGATGTCAAACTGATTGCGCGCCAACACGCTGTACCAAGATGCAAACCGCATCCCATGCCAGAACCGCGGCGTATACCACGGCACGGGGTTTTTGACGACGCGCATACGGCGCGGGGCGGCCAGTCGCTCGGAGATTACGCTCATTGGGTTAGGTAGTAGGTGAGTAGGTACTTAGGTGAGTAGGTTGGGCAAACAGTTTCTTGCTTACTTGCTTACTTACTCACTTACTCACTCCTTCACAGTTCGGAAAAATCAGGTGGCTCAGGCGGCAGTCGCGAACGACGATCTTGTCGGAACGAAATCACCATCCGCGCGAGACCAAAAATCATCGCCGCGAAAATCACGCCCCCAACCGTCAATCCCCACCAACTTTGTTTGGCGGGTGCCTCCTGGAGCCACGTCACCGACGCCGCCAGTATCACGGGAGTATAACGCTGTTGTTGGGTGGTTGTCTCCCCAGGACCATCGGCGACTTTGCGGGAACGATAGCGCCAGCTTTTGAAAAACACGCCGTCAAGCCGCACACCAGCACGAATGGCATCGCCCTTGGGAAATCCCGCCGGCAAGCTCGTCACGCAGCACACCAGCGGCAAGTTCTGTGAATCGGCGGTAAATACTTCCAGCTCGAAGTATTCGTTAATTGGTTGACTGGCGGCTATGGAGTCTTTTTCAGCGACGGCAATCCGTACCGCCCGCCGCGCGGTTCCCTCGATACGCACAAGTTCACCCACTTGCCGCTCGGGTTCCAAGAAGAGCGGGGCCACGGACGACAAACCTCGCTCGGCTTGCTCTTTGACTGGCACAGCCATTTGTTTCTGCAGTTTTGTCTCGGCGGATTGGCTGGCCGCAGCCATGCGGGCGATGTTTTCGAGTGTCAACTTGGCGAGTTCAGCAGCCGGCACTTGCTTAAGCGCCGCGAGACAGGCATAAAACGCCTGTGCTTCACGGCCTCTTTCCGGCGAAACGAACGGCGACCGCTGTACGATGTCATCCCATAAGGCAGCATCCATGCCGAAACGCGCGAGCAGCAGTTTTCCACTTGGCAAGCCACTCGTGGGAAACCAACGTAAGTGCGTGGTGAGTAACAATGGTTCTTGGCCAACATGCAGCAACACGCCACGCAACGAAATCGGCTCGGCAAGCGATTGCGAAGAATCCCAATGCTGGGGAATGTTCGTGGTCAACACGGTGACTTGTTGCCCGTCGTTAAGCTTTACGCGGCAGCGAAACAGCTTTTTTAGTTCCAAGCGTTCTGCTAGCTCCGCGGGAACAGGCACGGTTTCGACTTGCTCGGCGGAACCCTGGAGCTCAAACAATTCGCCAATCAGTTCCGAGCTCAACTGCTGTTTCGGCAAAGTCCAGCGAGCGAGCTCTCCTGCGTATTGTTCGAGGCGCTGCACCACTTGGGCCAGTATTTCCCCGTTGGCCACTGTGATGTCCGTGATCGATAGCTCAGCGAGTTGCCGTGGAGTGATGCCGACGATCTCCAACACTTCGCGAAAACCACCGCGAGCTTTTTCTTGTTGGCTGTAGCTGCTAGTAACGCAGGAAAGCAAGAGAAGCATGGCAAAAGTTAGCAAGAATCTCATCGCTTGACCTCGCTAGCCTCAGCGGGAAGCGAAATCACCACGTCGCGATGACCAATCGGCGTCGTAGGACGGCACGATTGTCGCCAGGCGAACCAACCAACGAGCGCCGCTATCGCAGCCGCAATTACGCCAACGACACCTGGGACCGTGACTTCTGTCCGAGACGTTTTAGCAATCGCCGTGGGTTGCCAACCTACTGTTTTAGCCAAGATCACCGGCGCGAGGCCCAAACCTTCTTGCCAGGAATACGACCAATTCTTGAAAAAGATGCCGTTCACTTGAACATCGGCGTGAATGTCATCGCCGCGCGGAAACTTTTCTGGTAGCACCAAGCTGTAAACCACAATTGGCCATACTCCACCTCCTTCGGGGCGAATCACCAGCCGATGGTATTTCTCGATACCCAGGTCGTTCGTCGGCGCGGGGAGCAATTCTTCACGCATCACGGTCCCACGAATCGCAACCGATTTGCCACGATACACATCGGGTTGCTTAATCAACTGGGCGTAAGTTACTTCCCCCAATGAATCTCGATCCAAGTCGTCGGCGCGCGCCTTCCGCAAGCGATCCAAAATTCCAAACCAAGCTTGATTCTCCTCGGCTCGGAAAAACGTGTTGTCCTTCACAGCGGACAAATCAAACTCTTGGTCAGTTTGAGACTTGGCAACAGCGACCAGGCTGTTCCCCTCAAAAGCCACTTCCGCCGGAGGCTCCAAAATGACCTCGGCTGCTTCAACACTTTCGATGTTGTCCTGCTGCGAGCGGTCCGGTTGCTGTTGGGCCGTGGGCGAAAAAAAGGAGTCGATGCGATTGACCGTCGCAGGCTGCTGCAGCATTCGCATGAACCACAGCACCACGCAGGCCGCACCGAACAGCATCCAGAGCCGCCAACGCTCGCGCGGTACTAGCCGTTGTCGACGATCATTCGTTGGTGAGCCAAATCGCAACAAGAGTTCTGGTCCAAAGTTTTCACGAAGTCTCTTAATTCAGTGTAGTCCCCACTGTGTATGGATAACAACCAAGGCCACTGGACCCGCATATTTCAACTATCTGCTACAGCTTGCCGTGTTCGGGTTCGGCCTGCTGCCTGCTGTTCCCCGCAAGAACATTGTGTAGAATGGAATATTCTGCCGGAACAGAAGAACTCCCTTGGATTCACCAGACATGCCGCATTACTGCTGGCCCGCCGCTGGTTCGTTGAAAGGCTGCGCCGTGTTGGTATCATCGTCCTTGCCGCCTGCTTGCCGCATGGATTGGTGGAAACTCTGTTCCTGGCTATTGTTCCTCACAGCTTCATTCTTGTTGATCAATCCGCAAGCGGTTGGACAAGAAAAGAGTGAAGCGGACATTCCCACGCAGTTTCTGGAAAAGCTGCGTGAGCGCGGCTGGCACGATATCGCCCTTGAATATCTCGAGATCGCGGAAGATGATCCCCTCGCCACGCGGGAATTCTTGGCCGATCGCGAGTACCATCTCGCCGTGACACGAGCCGCACTGGCTCGTCAGACGGTGGGAGAAAGCGAACGGCAATCACTTCTCGAAGCAGCAACCGCCGGGTTTCAGAAATTCGCTAGGGAACAGCCCACCTCACCAAACTACGTAACCGCGCTGAGCCAGGTCGGCAACATGCTTGCCGAACAAGCTTTGGCGACGCTCAACAAAGCCGACCGACTTCCCAGCGATGCGACCAGTGAGCAAGAAACCTTGCGTGCCACTGCCCGAGAAATCATCGAACAAGCCGCCGCGGCCGTAGGTCAACTTTTAGAGAGCGTCGATGAACGAATCGCCAAGATGCCACGCGGTGCCGCCTTGCAGGCCAGCAAGGGTGCCAGCGCACTCAAGCAGGACTTGCTAGCCAAGCAAGCCGAAGGCCGCTTTCTCGCTGCCAATTTGAATTTTGAGAAAGCGCGCACCTATCGCAAAGGTTCCGTGGAATACGAAGGTGCTCTAGAAACCGCTGCCGCAGGGTTCAAGCAATTGCGCAAGCAATATGAAAACAAGCTCGTCGGGTTCTACGCTGTGCTCTACGAAGCTCGTTGTTACCAAAATGCCGGCGACTTCGACAAGGCCCTCGACACTTACGGTGAATTGATTAACCAGCCCGTGGGTCAACCTGATTTTCGCAAACTCATTGCCAGGGCGTATCGCTATCGGGCGGAATGTTATTTGGCGGACGGCAAGCCTGAAAAAGCCATCGAAGAATGCCAGGATTGGCTCGACCAATCAAGCCGCGACGAACTGGAGCAAGCCGAATGGGTGGCCGTGTCCTATCAGTTGGGAACGGCTTACGCCACCGAGGCCAGCGAAAATGCCGGCGACAGCAACGCCAGCCGCCTCCGCGCGGATGCTCGCAAATTGTTCCGTGAAGTCTCACGGCAGCCGGGTGAGTTTCAAGATGATGCTCGCGCGGCACTCGCTCTTTCGGGCAATGATGGGGACGCCGCGCCGGTGGAGGTCACCGGATTTGCCGATGCGCTCTCTGCGGGCAAATCCGCTCTCGAACAAATGAACTCCGCGCAGTTGGCAGTGAAACTCGCGGCTAATAATAATCCCGAGGGAGTGCCCGATCTGGAAGAACAAGTCACCTCCAGCCGCCAACAAGCGCTCAACTATTTTGAGCAAGCCGTCAAATTCATTGATGACAAAACTCCGAATGAGGATGCGGTCGAGGCCCGCTATTATTTGTGCTGGCTCTATTGGGAAGGTGGCCGCAGCGAAGAAGCTGCGGAACTTGGGCAGCAGATTGCGGACAAGCATTCCGACAGCCAATATGCCCCCATCGCGGCCAAAGTGGCGCTGGCCGCTTATGAGCGACTTTATTTGGAAGCGAAAAACGCTGATGCCGAGAATGCCGATCTACTGGCCGACAAACTACGCGGCATTGCCGAGTTGATCGTCGAGCGCTGGAACGATTCCGACGCGGCCACCACGGCGACGAATCTGTTGATCTCGCTCGCGCTGCGCGACAATCAATTTGATGAAGCGGATCGCTTGCTCGATTTACTCCCCGAAAAGTCGCGTGGCTCGGCGGGCTTGAGCTTGGGAGGCTCGCTCTGGAGCCAATACTTGCAGCAAACCTCGGGCAATAACACTCCACTCACTCCAGAAACCGTGAAACTAAGAACCCGCGCGGGCAGTTTGCTCGCGGCGGGATACGAATCACTTGCCAAATCGTCGGACATCACCCCGGCCCAGGCGGCGAGTGTGCTCTACTACGTGCAAGTGCTGCTCGCCGACGGCAACGCGGTTCAAGCGGTCGAAGTGCTGGAGAATCCGCGTATTGGACCGCTCGCAGTCATGGAGCGGGGTGGCAGCGATGAACAGGATCAAGCCTTTGCCCTCGAAACCAGCAAAGCCGCGCTGCGAGCGTATGTCTCGGTCGATCCACCTCGGAACGACGACGCCATCGCGATGATGGAACAACTCGAAGAAATCACTGGCGATTCCGACACCGCACGGAATCAACTCACCGGCATTTATGTCAACTTGGGTTTGCAACTTCAAGAGCAAATTAAACAACTCACCGCCAGCGGCAATAATGCCAAGGCACGGGGAGTGGCCGCGGCGTTTGCTAGTTTGCTCGAACGAGTCGCCGAGCGCGGTGACGCGCAGAGTTGGCCCGTGCAGAATTGGCTCGCCCAGACAAGCCTCCAACTGGGGAGCGGCTTGAGTGGCAAAGATGCTGATCGTTACCTTTCCCAAGCCGAGGACGCTTACCGCAGCATTTTGAAGGAAGTCGAAAAGAATCCCAAGTTCGCGCCCAACGAACTTGCTGTGTTGGCGGTTCGCAAGAAGCTGGGGGAAACCTTACAGGCACGGGGCAACTACGCCCTCGCCACGGAGCAATTCGTGGCCATTCTGCAAGAAAAACCCAACATGCTCGAACTGCAACAAGCGATGGCGACAGCGCTTCAAGCCTGGGGTAGCGCTAAGAGCGATGTGAAAGTTCTCGAACAATCAATACGGGGCATGAAACCTCAGGCGAACGGCAAAAATCTTGTGTGGGGTTGGCTGCAACTCGCCACGGTCGCCGACTACGCGAAACGCAAGGCTCAACAAATGGGCGAAGATTCTCCGCAGAACAAGGAAGCCGCCGCCAAATACGAAGACATCTACTTCTTGGCTCGTTTTCAGGCCGCCCAAGCGAGACTCGCTGCCGCGAAGCTCGCTGAGGGGGAGAGCCGAACCAAACAATTGTCCACGGTTCGGCAAAGCATCGCGGCGCTCAAGCAACTTTATCCCGATTTAGGCGGCCCCGCTTGGCAAGCGAAATTCGAGGCCTTACTCAAGGAAGTTGATACACTGCTAAAGGAGACCAGCGAATGAATTTTCCCGTGAGACCCCTCCTGTTTGCCATATTCTCGGGACTGCTAGCCACAACGTCCCTGCATGCCCAAACCGGCACCGACCGTGTGCAGCGCCGCAACGGCATCGATTCGGGTTCGATCACCGCGACCACGCCTTTGGGCGTAACCATTTCCAAGGGGGGCGTCACCAGCAAGATTCCCGCCGAGGAAATCGAGAGCATCCAATTTGACGGCGAGCCTGCGGAACTCAACACTGCGCGCTCTCAGTTCAAGCGCGGTCGGTATGACACGGCTGGGGAAAAAATCAACAGCATCGATCGCTCTAAGGTAACGCGCGACGAGGTAACGCAGGATCTCGATTTCTACGCCGCGGCTAGCCTGGGAAATTTGGCCCTCGCCGGTAAAGGCGATGTCAAGCTAGCCATCACGGAGGTCGGCAAGTTTCTAAGCACGCACCGCGGAAGTTACCACGTGCCCAAAGCAATTGAACTGCAAGGCGATCTGTACCGCACGGACGGCGATCTCGATGCGGCTCGCAAGAAATACGAAACACTCGCCAAAGCCCCCTCCCCTTACTACAAGGCCCGCTCAGCCCTGCTCGTCGGGCAGCTTTTGCAAGAACAAGGTAAGCACACCGAGGCCATTCTCCAATTCGAGGGTGTGCTCACGGCAGCGGGAACAAACACCCTTGCCGACGGTATGAAACAAGAGGCTACGCTCGGCCGAGCGATCAGCCTGTCGGCAACGGGTAAACTCGTTGAAGGGACAGAAATCATCAAACAAATCATCCAACAAACTCCTCTCGACGATACCGAGGCCCTGGCGCAGGGTTACAATGCGTTGGGAGACTGCTTATTGGCTGGTGGGAACACTCATGGGGCACGTGATGCTTACTTGCACGTTGACCTTTTATTCAATGCCGCGCCTGCCGAACATGCCAAATCGCTGGCTCGGCTCGTGAGCTTGTGGAAGGACTTGAGACAGCCGACCCGGGCCCAAGACGCTCAACAACGACTCAGCGACGACTACCCACTCAGCCGCTGGGCAGGGCGTTAAGATGAATCGATTATGGAATCTGTCCGGCTATTTATGGACTAGAAACGTAATTCTCTTCATGACTCGAATTGGCCCCACGCGGCTGGCACGGTAGATTAAACATTCTGGCCAAAATTACTCGGAGCAACCTTCATGGCACGCGGAGCACTCTCAACAATGCAACCGGCAAGCACGACACACTGTTTCTCTTCGCACGTTTTGCTGCGAACACTGCTCTGCTTGATACCGTTGTTGGTATTTGCGGGAAGCTCTTGGCCTCGCACAACACATGCACAGGACGAGGAGGCCGTAGCCGTTGAAGAGGACGTTGCCTCGACGGCCGAACCCGAGGTGGAACAAATTAGCTACCTCCAATGGGCCGCCAAGTCGCTTGGCTGGCTGTATGGCATCGTATTTTTGGGAATGTCGTTCTCGCTGGTGGCGCTCATTATAATGAACATCCTCTCGTCTCGCCGCTCGAACATGGTGCCGAGCTCGCTGGTGGAAGATTTCGACAAGTTGCTGGAAGGCAAACAATATCAACAGGCCTACGATCTCGCTAAGAGCGACGAATCATTCCTAGGACACGTCCTCGCGGCCGGCATGGCCAAGATCTCGGCCGGTTATGAACAGACAGTTGAATCGATGCAAAACATCGGCGAAGAAGAAAATATGCGTGTTGAGCATCGGCTGAGCTATCTTGCGTTGATCGGCTCGATCGCGCCCATGGTGGGACTACTCGGCACCGTCGACGGCATGATCATGTCGTTCAAGGTGATTGCCAACACGACAACCGGCGCGCCTGACCCCCAATCGCTTGCGGAGGGCGTGGCCACCGCGTTGTTTACAACCTTGGTCGGGTTGCTCTTGGCAATCCCCGCCATCGCGGCCTACAACATCTTGCGGAACAAAGTCGCCCGCAATGTGCTGGAAATCGGCGTCGTGAGCGAGGAAATGATGAGCCGCTTCAAAAAGGCTTCCGCGTAGAAATTGCCAGAGGAGCGAACATCATGCGCATCAGGCGAAGAGGCCCGCAAGGAATTGTCGAAGGGGACATGACCCCCATGATCGACTGCGCGTTTCAATTGATTTCGTTCTTTATGTTCGTTATCAATTTCAATGACACCGAGCAGGACCAACGCGTGACCCTCCCAGCCAGCGAACTGGCGAAACCTCCCGCCGCTCCCTACGATTACCCGCTCACCATCCATCTCACCAAAAACGATCATTTTGTCTACGGTGGCCGCGAACTCACTACCTTCGAAGAATTACAATCGCAACTCTTGAAAGAAACCCAAATCATCAACCGGCTCACCTCCAAGAAAGTCGAAGACGTGACCGTCATCGTGCGTGCCGACGAGGACGCCAAAACCGGCATGGTGCAGCGCGTTATCCAAGCGTGCCAGAAGCTGGCGTTTGAAAAGTTCGCCCTCCGCGGTAAGCAAAGCGAAATCCGTACCCTCGGCGGAGGATAGCTGAGAAGGACCAAAGGACTACGGGACCAAAGGACAATGGGACTGTAGGACTGAACTTCGTCCGTTTGTCCTTTCGTCCATTTGCCCCTTAGTCCTTCCCCATGAAATTCAACCGACACAGCCACCGCGAAGAAATCATCCTCCAAATGACACCGATGATCGACATCGTGTTTCAACTGATGGTGTTCTTCGTGTTCACGTTCAAGATTGTGCTGCCCGAGGGGGATTTTAACATCCGCATGCCCTCGGCAGAAAAAAGCTCGGCTAGCACGCCGAGCGAATCGCCCCTGCTAAAAGTCCGACTACGGGCCAATGCCGAGGGTCAATTGGCGGCCGTGCAATTGGGCGATGTCTCGTTCGCGGGGGATGCCCCTTTCTATCAACTCCAATCGCAAATTCGCGGCCTGATCGGCGACGCCGGGGGGCCTGGCCTGTCGGATCAGGAAGTCGAAATCGACGCCGATTTCAATCTGAAATACCGCTATGCGATGAACGCGATCACCGCCGTCACCGGCTATGTTGACGACAACGGCGAGCAGCACAAACTGGTCGAGCGCGTACGGTTCTCGCCGCTAGCCGCGCAGGCCGAGTAACTTTACGATAATGGGTGTCTTTTCAATAATCGTTGAAGTATCATGTCATCCTGAGAGAGCCTTAGCGACCGAAGGATCTAGATTCTTCAGTCGCCAAGGCTCCTTCAGAATGACGGATTACCCTAGCAACTAACCGCACCTGTTTTTTTCATGGTATCATAATTCCCATGAGCACCGCCCAATCCTCACTGTTTGAAAGTGGCGAATCCCTCACCTCGCTCACGCCGTTGGGCGACCTCACCAACGGCCAGGAAGCTGACTTCTTCGCTTTGCTAGCAGCGAAAGAAGAGCTCACCACCCGCGATGGCAAGCCCTATCATCGCGTCACGTTTCGTGACGCCGCGCGCGAAGTTAGCTTTCCCATTTGGAACGACACAAGCTGGTCCACCGTCTGCCGCGAGCAGTGGACCGTCGGCGAGTTTTACAAACTCCGTGCCCTCTATCGGGAAACCAATTACGGCCCGCAGCTCGAGATTCGCAAGATTCGCGCGGTGATCGATGCCGACAGTGCCGACGGGTTCACGCCGGCGATGTGCCTCCCCGCGTCGCGCTTCGATCCGCACGAAATGTACGAGGAGCTGATCGCGATCTCCAAAGACGGCATTGAAGATCCCGAACTCTCGACCTTTGTCCAGGCCATTCTCGAACGATATCAAGAAACACTGCTCACACTCCCAGCCGCCAAGTATCATCACCACGCGCATATCGGTGGATTTTTGGAGCACGTACTCAACGTGGCCCGGTCCTGTGTGTACTTTGCCGACAAGTACGCCGATCTCTATAGCGACATGCAGCCGCCGCTCGACAAGGGTCTGGTGATTGCTGGTGGTATCCTGCACGACATCGGCAAGGTCCGCGAACTCACGACCACCCCCGCCGGTGCCGAATACACCCCCTCGGGCAACCTCATCGGCCACATCCTGCAAGGCCGCGACATCGTCCGCGAAACGGCCTGCGAGTATCCACTCGATGCCGAAAAGCTGTTACGGCTCGAACACATCATTGTCGCTCACCAACGCCTCGCCGAATGGGGTTCCCCCAAACCGCCGATGACGATTGAAGCATTCATCGTCCACCACGCCGACGACCTCGACGCCAAGCTGCACATGATGGTGTGCGCGATTGAAGACGACGCCGAAGGGCCATTCACCACAACACGGAATCCCCTGCGGCAAAAGATTTACCGGGGTGGGGGGCTGGGCGAGCCAAAAGCGTAAGCGCACTCATCAGGCGAGCCGTCAGATTTTACTTGCTCATCTCCTGCCACGCCAGCGCTTTCTCAAGTAGCTTCATATCGCTGGCGACCATGAGATAACCGTTGTTAACACAAACCGCAGCAGCCGAACGATCCTTCGCTCCAAAAGTCCACACGGTGATGTCACCAATTCGCGTCATCTTGGCAGTAGGGTCGGAACGGGCAAATCGAGAGAGATCGCTTATTACCTCATCCTCGTTTTTTGTTGACCAAGCGTAGAAAAAGCTGCCGTCTGCTTCGTGGGCAAACAGGCGGTGACCTAGATGCTCTTTGAAAATATTTTCAAGGTCCAATTGTGGACCATACGGATCAAGTTCAAATCCTTCCAGAACGCCTGCAAAGGCATCCTTATACCCGGCCTGTACGTCGAATTGTTCTTGCATCGCTTGCCAAAGCTGCTGTTTCGATAAGATTTGGTAAGACTGACTATTTGCTTGCCCCGTAACTTGGGGTAACCATGGGGAGTTGCTCGCGGTAAATTCATCAAAAAGAATTCTCACACCCGCATCTTCTTGTAGTGCAAGTTGGTTGAGTTCCTTAATGGCGCTGAAAGACTTGCCACTTTTGACAGCCACTTTCTCCCCCGGCTCCACCGGCAAGTCCTTAATCTCGGTCCATTCGTATTCTCGGGTCTGGAATTCAAAGTGCTCGATCTGATCAGGAGACAACGATCGGAAGGTAGCAGGAGACTGATAGATTTGGCCGGCGCTGTAACCGCCGTGCCCGGCTGTATCATGCGTTTTTCCTGTTTTGTCAACCGCCACGATGCGGAATGGTTGGTCGAAAAAATTATGGGAAACCACGACCGTTGTTCCTTCCGCAGTGGGAATCGCCGCCGAGAACACGACACCTTTTTTACCAGCAAGACCAGCAGCCTTACCATGCCGGTCGGCATGGACAATCCTTTTCCAATCACCCTGGGCGATGCCAACACGCAAGCCAAAGTTTTGCTTACCCTTGGGTAAGCTAAAATATCGAGTCAGATATGTTCCTGGTTTGTGCTCGCTGTTAAAAGTGAGATTGCCGCCGGCTGAGCCCCTACTTCCTTGAATATGCCATTGCATATCGGTGTCTACTCGGTCCCTATCTGGTGTATCAATCCGAATGACAATTCGTCGCCATACTTTGTCGGAAGTCGTTACGCTACCAGCTTTTTTCCACGTAAACGGCACCGATTCCAGCAGCTTCCCCTCCGCATTCCACCACCGCTGCAGCTCTTCATCGTGCGTGCCGATGGCGACGACCTCGACTTTGCTCTCCGATGAAGATTCTTGTGGGGCGTCAGTCAATTCAGATTTCGATTCATTCGCAGGTTCCGCTGCGGTCTGCCAAGTGACCGGCCCCACGAGCAATAACGCCAAACCCACGATCAAAACCAATAATCCGCCGCGCGAAATCCGCACTGGCTCACGTAGCGGCTCGCCAAACAGCCGGGCCACGCGGCGGCGGAGTTCCGACGGGCGACTGCCGGTGGCGGCGAGCGCGGTGAGTTCCGCATGTGGGAATGTTTTGCCGCTCAATTCCACGACGTGCATTAAGGCTTGGGCATAGCAGAGCCGCGCGGCGGAGGGTTCGCGGCTGGCCACGCGGCAGGTCTGCTCGTCGCAGCAGTATTCGCGGTACGTGCTGATCCGGCGGCTGAGATACCATAGGCCCGGATTAAAAAACAGCACCGTCTCGGCGAGCCGTTGGACCAAGCTGACCCACATATCGTAACGTCGTACGTGGGCCAGCTCGTGAGCCAGGATCATTTCGAGTTCCTCGGGCGTGAGGCCCATGATTGCCGAGGTGGGGAGCAGAATTGTCGGTCGCAAGAAGCCCACAACCTGGGGCACGACGATGCCATGGGCTTGAGCCAGTGCTGGCACCATGCGGAGCGACCACGTCCGGGCGAGTGACTGCAAGGTGCTGCGTGGCGAGCCGGTGGTAATGGGTGTGGCGTGCGTTGCGAGTTGGTGTGACCGCCAAATCCCCCGCATTAGTCGCAAAATCATGAACATCACTCCCACCGCATAACATCCCGCCAGCCACGGAGCCATGCGAAACAACCATGAGTCGGCTGACGGTTGCTGAGGAATATTAATGCGACTCTTTGGAGCCACTCGCTGAGAAGAAATCGAAGGAACTAACTCCGACGACTGCCCTGGCTGTCGTGTGGCAGCGAGCGGAGCGCCTTGCGATTGAGCCACGGCGACAGGTGGATTAATGATCGCGATCAACGGCGCGGGAACATCGATCATCGCAAAAGTGATTGGCAGGGCCGCGAGTCCCACCAGCAGTGCTGTCACATAAACGGCATAATCACGCTCCGGCTTGTCGCGTTTCGGCAGCCGACAAACGAGTGTGGCCAACAGCGCTAATAGACCGAATTGCCACAAGGAATATGCGAGCGTGATGCACAATCTCCCACAAAGTTGAGGATCGTAACCGACCGAAGCGAACCAGATGGAAGCACTCATGATTTTTGCTCCTTGGCTTTGCGATTAATAAGGCGGCGGAGTTCAGCGATTTCCTCGGCATCCAAATCCGTCGTTTCCAACAGATTCAGCACCATCGCCGTGGTGGAACCCTCGAAGACTCGGGAAAGCAAGCCCTCGACAAAACCGCCGGTCACACTTTCTTTTCCTACCTGGGGCGTAAATAGAAACGCCTTGCCTTCCTTCCGCCGGCGCACAAATCCCTTGCGGACCATGATGTTGAGCATCGTGATCACGCTGCTGTGGGTAAGCTGCCGTTCGGCGTGAAGGGCTAGGCGCTCACGTACCTCGCGCACGGGTAGCGGCGACTTGTCCCACAGCACCTTGAGGATTTCCAATTCCAAGTCCGTGGGATGTTTTGAACCGGGCCGCGCCATTACATATTCCTTAAGTGGGGAATAACTTTTAATTCCTTCGATGATAGTAACGCTGAAAAATCCGCCGGTCAAGAGAATGTTTGAAAAAATTAAAAGATTGGCGTTCTACCCCGCCGCCGACTGAAATTCGAGCTGCACGACTTCCATGTCGGCGTCGAACATCGACGGGCCGAGATGAGCGACGGCCTGCACTTCGTCGGTGAGCTCGATCGTGTCGCCGTCGTTGATCTGCTTATGTTTGCAAAGCTGGTAGTGGGCCACGTTGTACGCGTATTCCAGCATGACTTGCAATTCGCCGGAAAAATTGCGGATTTCGAGTTCCGTTTTGCCCAGGGCTTCGAGGCCAGTCGTATAGAGTTGGCCAGAACCCTCGGGGGTGCGCTCCACGCGGAAATCGATCCACAAGAACAGCGGCAGATCGCGGGGTGACATCTGCTGGGCCTGGTCGAGAAACGCCTGTGGTGGATGGACTAACCGACCCGGCCCCCAAAAGACCCCCTGCACCGGCGATGTGCCGACCAGCCCGCAAACAAGTTGCGTGAGGGCCGTACTCTTGTCAATCGATTTGCTCCCTTCGTCCACCAAGGCCACCAGCAAATGGGCTTTGTGATCCTTAAGCGCCTCGGTAGCCGTGGGCCAATACCAAGCCGTCGCACACGGGCCTTCAAGCTGCGACCACGGCACGGGCCGTGGCACGAGCGTCACCGCGGCTGTGTACTCGCCGATGGTGCAGGTGAAGAGATTCTCGGTCGAACCCGCGACTTGCATGCTAGGAGCATTCGGAAACATCGCGCCGATAAACCGCGCAACCTCGTCGAACTCCGGCAAACGCGGCTCATCCAAAAGCACCAAAGCCAGCCATCTCAATGGATTGTTCATTGATCTCTCAATTTAGGAATTAACCACAAAGACACGAAGGTCACAAAGTAACAAATATATTCTTTGTGACCTTCGTGTCTTCGTGGTTATTATCTTATTTCCGTTTTGCCTGCACGACGCGCGGCAAGTTGGCGATGTCTTTGATGGTTTCGGCCAACTCAAAAGCGGGATTCGCCTTCACTAACTGCTCCACTCGCGCGGCATTGCCAGACCCAACTTCCATCAATAACCAACCGCCCGATTTTAGTTTTTCCTCTGTTTGAGGAATCAAACGCTCGATGACTTCCGTGCCATTCGCGCCGCCATCGAGTGCCAAATAGGGTTCGTGATCGCGGACGTCGGGAGCCAGCTCCGCCATCTCTGCCAAGGCGACATAGGGAGGATTGCTCAGAACTAGATCGAACTTGGCTTCGCGGGGTACTGCTTCAAACAAATCACTTTCCACAAAAACAATCCGCTCGGCCACGCCATGCTTCGTTGCATTGCGTTTGGCGACGACTAGCGCCGCGGGACTGATGTCGATGGCCGTCACACGGCAATTCTTTATATGCTTTGCGACGGTGATCGCGATGATGCCGCTGCCCGTGCCGACGTCGGCAATGTGCAGCGACTCCGTTTTCAGCAACTTGGCCAAATCAATCGCTCGCACCACGAGCGATTCCGTCTCGGGTCGGGGAATCAGCACATCGGACGTCACTTCAAACATGAGCGAAAAGAATTCGCGGCGACCCACGAGATATGCCACGGGCGTGCCCTTCGCGCGGCGACCGACCAACTCACGGAAGGCGGTACGAACGGCCTCGGTTGGTTCTTCTTCAAACGCGGTATAAAGTTCGATCCGCTGACAACCCCGGGCATGAGCGAGCAAGACTTCGGCATCAAGCCGGGGACTATCGGCCCCCTTGCCACGCAGAAAATCGGTGGTCCAGGTGAGCAACCGACCCACGGTCCAGGCTTCGGTGGTGGGTTTGTCGTCGGCCATCGGCTCTCTTTAAGACATGGAACGCTGATGAACGCGGATTGGGCAGATTCTCGCGGATGAAGACTGAAATCAACTTCAAAAAAATCCGCGCAAATCCGTTTAATCCGTGTTCATCCGCGTTCTATGGAATTGTTTCCTCAATCGTCCGTGCCAAACGCATCACGCAATTGCTGGCGATCATAATCGACCAAGGCGTCAGTGACCGGCTGCAAATTGCCAGCTAAGATTTGATCCAACTTATACAGCGTCAAACCAATACGATGGTCGGTGATGCGATTCTCGGGATAATTGTAGGTGCGAATCCGCTGGCTGCGGTCACCCGAACCGACCAGCGTGCGGCGTTCGTCGGCCCGTTTTTGATCTTCGATCTGACGCTTGGCCTCGTAGACGCGCGACTTGAGCACCCGCAGCGCTTTAGCCAAATTCTTGTGCTGGCTCTTTTCATCTTGGCATTGCACAACGATGCCCGTTTCCAAGTGCGTCAACCGCACGGCCGATTCCGTCTTGTTGACGTGCTGACCGCCAGGGCCGCTCGCACAAAATTTATCGAGCCGATAATCTTCGGGGCGAATCACGATTTCCACATCTTCCGGTTCTGGCATCACCGCGACTGTTGCGGCGGAAGTGTGAATGCGTCCCTGGGTTTCAGTCTGCGGCACGCGCTGCACGCGATGGCCACCGCTCTCGTACTGCAACTCGCGATAGACTCCGTCCCCTTCCAAGCCCAACGTGATTTCCTTGAAGCCGCCGAGTTCCGTCGCACTCAGTTCAATCACTTCCACCCGCCAACCCTTTGACTCGGCGTGGTACTTATACATTTCGTAGAGGTCGCGCGCGAACAGAGCCGCTTCATCGCCCCCGGTGCCGCCACGAATTTCCATGACGCAGCGTGTGCGATTGGCGTCCGCTCCGCCGAGGGTGAGTAGCAGCAACTCATCCCACAGAACTTCGCGCTGTGCGATCAAATCGGGCAATTCCGCTTCGGCTAGTTCACGCATCTCGTAGTCGTCGCCGGCGACCATCTGGCGGGCGTCGGTGATCTCAGAGTTCAGCTCTTTGAACCGGCGGTATTTGGTCGCCAATTTCGCGAGCGAGCCATGCTCACGGGCAGTGGCGGCCATGCGCGGTCCGCTTGCCTGAACCTCGGGGTCCATGAGCTGCTGCTCGAGTTCAGTGAACCGAGCGAGCTTTTCTTCTAAGAGATCACGCATGAGGAAGGGGTTAGAAGTGAGAGGCTAAAGGCTAGGAAGGACGACACATTCGTCAGCTCATCCCTAACCCAGCTACTTCTTGTCGGCCTTGGCCTTCCCTTTGCCGAGGCTGGCATAGCCCGCGGCGGCGAACTTGTTCTTGAACTTCTCGATACGACCAGCCGTATCGACGAACTTCAACTTGCCCGTATAGAACGGATGGCAAGCGTTGCAGATATCGACCTTCAGTTCCTTGCGAATGCTACCGGTGACAAACGTATTGCCACAGCCACAGGTGACTTTGGTTTCGTGGTATTGTGGATGAATGCCAGCTTGCATGTCGGTCACTCCTGCCAGCGTTGCCCCGCCGGCTCGGCCAATAACTGTGAACTAAAATGTCTTAATCGGAATACCAAAATATACCGTTCATGCAGGCTGGGGACAAGACCCGTGATTTTGCTGAAAATGTAGAGAAAAACCGCGTGACAACAACTTTCGTGATCGACCTCATTGAGGTAACCCTTACGCAAGCATCCCGCCATAGTATTCTCCCTCCTAAACGGCTGGCAGTCACTCACTCACTGCGACAGTGCCGACGAAAAATTCAGCGCACGAATGTTGAAGTGAAGTGAGTAGAATCTCCCTAGCAATCCCGCCCTGAGAAATGGCACGGACTCCAATGACCAACGAACAACCCCTTCCTCCTGAGAATGATCCTGCCAGCGCAGAAACGGAGACCAAGGGTGCCCTCACGATCTCCTCGCAAGACCTCCTTCAAGGACGCCGTGAGCTCTGGATCAAGCACGAAGGGGAATTGTATCGCCTGCGAGTCACCTCGCGGGGCAAGCTCTATCTCACAAAATGATTCTTCGCGGTAAGATCGCTAAGCCGCGAGCGGCATTTGCGGAATGCCGGGGGTTCTGGCTAACCTTGTGCTAATGCCACTCATCGCCCCCGAGTCCGTCATTCTGCTGGTCTACATGCTGGCCAGTGGTCTGTTGATTCTTTTGGGACTGCCGCTCTATTTTCGCAAAGTTCCGCCGAATCGATTCTACGGCTTTCGCACCGGCCGTACCCTGGCCGATCCCGAAGTGTGGTACGCGGTCAACCGGGTGACCGGGGGTTGGATGGTGCTGACGGGGGCCGTGACTGCCGGAGTTGCCACTTGGGCTCAACGCGTAGGCTTCAACGCTCCCACGGCGGCCAGCATTAATCTTGCGACATTTGTCCTGGGCATGGCACTCATGATGATTCAGAGCCTTCGGACCCTGTGGCGTATGAAGTAAGCTTGTTATACTTTCGGCGACACTTCCCTTCCGCGAGCCAATTCTTCCTCCGAGAGTACGTAAGCCTTGATCAACACTTTGCGCTCCTACTGGCGAACTCTCGCAATCCTCGTCAATACCTTTGCGTGCTGGCTCTGCTTTGAAGTCGCCCTGTTGGTCGCGGGCAAACAAAACCGGCTGAAGGTGATCAACCGCTGGGTTCCCCGTTGGGCACGGATCAATCTCTGGATATTTGGTACGAAGGTGTTGGCTCACGGGGCACTCCTCGAGAATGGCCAACTTGTCCCCGCGCGGGATGCCAACGGGCGTGGTCGGATCTTTATCGCCAACCATCGCTCGGGAATGGATATCCCGCTGCTGCTCTCGCTCGTGGAAGCCCACTGCATCAGCCGACACGACGTGGCCCATTGGCCGATCATCGGGCGCTGTGCGCGAAAGGTGGGCACGCTCTTCGTGGATCGCGGTTCTCGCCGCAGCGGCGCGGCCGTGCTCAAGGAAGTGGCCCACGCCGTGGAAAATGGCGAGGGAGTCGCCATGTTTCCCGAGGGAACATCCTACGCCGGCGACGAGGTGCGCAAATTTCACACGGGCGCTTTCAACGCCGCGCGCCGAGCGAATGCCCAGTTAATGCCCATCGGTCTCGCTTACAGCGATGAAGCGGCCTACTTTTACCACGAGGCTTTTCTGGATCATGCCAAACGGATGGCCAGCTTGAAATCGATGAGCGTCGCGGTGGAATTCGGCGAACCGATTGGGTTCGGGAATTCCACTACGCCAGAGGTGATGAAAATCGCGCATGACCGGGTGCAAGAGTTGGTCAATCAGGCACGGGCGCGGCTGGAACACTAACCGCATTGAGACGCAACCGTCCCGCCAGCACCGTATCGATCAGCAATTGCTGCACGTGGTACGCCAGCATCGGCAAGATCGCAAGCCCGCCAATGGAGAGTGCGATGGCGAGGCCCACCATCAGCGTTTTTTGGCTGCCGCCAAAAGCAACCGCGATTTGATCTTCGCGGTTCATGCCGATCTGCCTCGCGGCAACATAGCCGATGATCCATACTACGAGGTGTAGCGCCGCCACGCAGACCATCATCATCAAAATCTGAAAGGCCACGTCCACTAATTGGCCATCGAGTTCTCGCAGTTGTACACCACCGAAGACCGCCCCCATGAACACAATCGCCAGCACGCCGAGTTGGGCGATGATGCTCAACAATTTCTTAAAGCGTTTGGCCCGGGTCGCGACCGCGGGAATCAAACGCAAGAGTTGACCCGCCACAATCGGTAGCACCACTACTAGAAATAAATTGATCGCCATTATCGCGAATGGTTCCGTCGCCGTCTCGCGGCCAACCAAGAACCACACCCATGCAGGGGTGACAATGAAACAAGCCAGATTCGTAATGACCGTGACCAACATGCTCACCGCCTCATTGCCACCAGCCATCCGCGTCCACACGGTGACCGACGCCATCGAGCAGGGCACAGCCGCGGCGATGATGATCCCCGCCGCGAGATCGGGTTGAAACAACACACTGATCGGCCATGCCAACAGTGGCACCACGACAAAGCTAATGAAGACGGCCAGCAGCGAGGGCCCCGGCCGGCGGAGCGAGTTCCACATCGAACCAAACTCAAGCGGCAACGCCATCGCGAGCAGCACCGCGGCGATGATCCAATCCTTGGGAATCGCGAACGCCGCGGGGGCACTCTGCTCGGGGAAAGCCATTCCCACCACGAGCGCAATTCCGAGCACAACCAGAAACCAATGGCGTTGCAATACAGGCCGCATGAGCAGGTTGCTTACTCCTCGGTCGGCTCGGCTTGAGTGCCGTTTTCCTGCCATTGGCGGGCCAAGAGTCGATTACCATGCCGCTGCGGCGACTCGTCGGCTTCCAAGAGCGCAATTGCTTCGCCCGTGCGGTCGAGTTTGTGCAGCGTGCGCGCCAAATTGTAGGTTGCCCCCGTGGTCCACGTCCCGTTGGGAAAAGCCTCGAGCGTGCGGCGGCGGAACCAATCTTCGGCAACCTGGAACTTGCCCAAATCGTAGCTCAGTAGGCCCAGCCAATAACTCGCATCGGCCTTGGCCGCGGTGTAGATCAGCTTTTTGAGATCATCGAGCTGGGCAATCACATCCTCCGGCAAGCGAATTTCACTATGCTGAAAATGCTGGGTCGCTTCACGATGACCACGCCGAGGTTGCGCGAGCGGGTCATCCTGCTCGGCAACAGGTACCGGCTTGTCGCCTTGAAATTGCAAAACGCGCGCCTTCCACAAACGGGGACAGTTGGAAAACACCAGAAAACGCTGCGCTGCCAGTTCACGTTGCGGACGCTTCATCGTTTCCTCGGCCAGCCGCGACTCGTAGGGAAATGGCCACAACTCCACCGCCGTAACACCCTTGAGCGATTTCAGCAATTCCGCCAGATGATCCGCATCGGCCATGAGCACGACAAAATCCTCGCCCTTCAACATGCTTTGTAGTGCTGCGGCCCGACGTGAGAATTGCAGCGGCGTGGCCACGATTTCCGCGCGAACGTTCTGGAGATCTTCGGCAGTGAGTGGATAAGGATGTTCAGCGTCAAGGTCTAACTTGCGCAGCAGTTCCGGAGCCGCGATGATTTCAGTTAGCGTTGCTACTTTCCCGTCGGCACCGCGAAGAGGCAAGCCTAATTTGGTATCGAACAGAAACAGTTCGCCGTCGGCTAACACTCCGGTAAGCCACTTATCGCCACTGGCAAGAATGGCCACGTCAATTTGCTGTTGGCGACACAACTCCGCAAAGACCCACGCCCGCTGTTTGGACTTGCCATGCCCATACATGAGCGCTTGCCACGGTTGGTGGACGATGCCCGGTAGCGCAGGGTCATCAAGCTGGATGTTACGAATCGTCCAATCGAACAGGGCCGAGGCGACGTCCACTTTTTCATAAGCATTCCCCTTCGCCCAGGCGGCGACATCGCGATGCCAAATCGCTTCCTGCAACGACCGCACCTCGGCGAGAGTAAACTTCCCCTCACGCAGCGCCTCGGGAGTGATCTGCGGAGCAATTGACTCAGCCTCGCGTAGCTCCTTGGGCAAAGATTCGATGAGCGGCGACGGCTTCCAAGCGAGATTCTTGTCTTGGAAATTGCGGAACCATTGGTTGGCACGATCCACGAGTTGCACGAGTGCCGACTCGTCGGGACTGGGCTCCCAAGCAATCGCGGGCTGCCGACGGCTGATGTAATTCGTCAGCCGTAAACGAATTTCGTTCATTCGCCGATCCGAGAAGCGCCAAATCTCGATGCGATGCGGCTCTTCGACGGGACCATTGAGTGCGACATCAAGGATTATCGCGTTATTGGGATTGTTGGTATCCAGCCGCCGCACAGGGATTTCCAAGTAGCCAACTTGCCCCGCGCCGCCATGCTCTTCGCTCTCCAAGTCGTATTTCACAAAGTAGCGGACAATATCCCCCGGCTGCACATTCACGCCGCGGAAGTTGCCGTTGCCGGCGGGGATTGAGAGATAATTGAAGCCCCCCTCGGGGTCTTGCGGATTCACGCCCAGGATTGCCAGCACGGGCTGTTGGTTCGCGCTCTTCGAGTCGTCAAGAATCGGCTCGGCAGGGACCAAGTCGAGAACCACTTCGCGTGGCAAATTGTTGAGCGTCTGGGCAACCACCTGAATCAATTCGGCCGAGCTATCTTGCCGCGCCGTGGCGGCACGATTCCCAGCGCGACGCGCCTGCGGTTGTCGCGCGTCGTTGCAACTCATGGTGGCCAAAAGTCCGCCGAACATCAGGGCCAAGCCCGCCAAAACATAGCGCTGTTTATTCACAAGGAATCTCGATCAAGTTGGCGGCGGCCTGCCGCAGGGTGACTAGCCGACGCATCATGTCTTCGATCTGGCCAAGGGGAATCATGTTTGCACCGTCGCTCGGCGAGCGATCTGGTTCGGGATGCGTCTCACAAAATAAGCCTTCCGCGCCGAGCACCATCGCGGCCCGCGCCAAGGGTTCGACCATCGCGCGATTGCCCCCCGTCGCGCCACCGAGTCCGCCGGGTTCTTGCACGCTGTGCGTGGCGTCGAAGACCACCGGCACACCGAGCGCCTGCATTTGGGGAATCGCCCGCATGTCGTTCACTAACCGGCCATAGCCGAAAAACGTCCCCCGCTCACAGAGCAAAATGTTGCGGCAGCCGGCTTCACTCAGCTTGTTGACGACGTACTGCATGTCGCTGGGGGCCATGAATTGGGCTTTCTTCACATTGACGGCTCGGCCCGTCCGCGCGGCGGCGATCAAGAGATCGGTCTGCCGCGCGAGAAAGGCTGGAATCTGCAGCAGTTCACAGACTTCGCCCGCAGCCTCGGCTTGGACCGACTCGTGGATGTCAGTCGTGACGGGGAGCCCCGTGGTGCGGCTAATCTCGGCGAGAATTTCGAGGCCGCCCTTCAATCCCGGCCCGCGGTAAGCTCCGCTGCTCGTGCGGTTGGCTTTGTCGAACGAGGCCTTGAACACCAATTGGATGTTCAAGAGCCGAGCGACCCGCTGTAGCTCCTCGGCAATTTCGAGGGCCGCTTCCCGCGTTTCCAGCACGCACGGCCCGGCGATCCACAGGAGCGGCTGGTCGCTCCCGCACTGATAAGGGCCGATGCGAGCGGGGTAATTGGGCACAACTGAATTCCTGTAAGCGGTAACGGCAATTGAAGTTCGAGCAATATAACCTCAATACGGCTTACGAACTACGCGGAGCAGGTGTTTGCGGCTGTAGCAGGAAAACAAATCAAATAGCCGTCAGCGCAAGCTGATGGTCGAATCGGAACTGCTCCCAGTCACCCCCCGGCTCGCGCCGGTGGCTAATTTTTTGGGCGTCTCGTTTTGAGTTTTGTCAATTTACACGCTTTCGCCGTCAGGTAATCCATGGATGCGCGCAAAATGTTATGAGCAAACAACTTACCAATCGCAAACTCTCGATATGAGACTCGATGCCAGGAAGCCCTCACAGGCAGACTTCCAAGACTCAAGATCGCGCAAATAGCCCCTGATTGCCTCATTTTGAATGAGTGATTTTCGCTTGCGGCACTGCTCGAAACTCATTTTTGAAGCACTGCAATTCAATCTCAGTCCCACCCTAAACGCTTTTCGTAAAACGACTTACAAAAACATCCCGACTCATCGCTGGCGGTTTCGCGGCCCAACGGCACATCATCTGCGAGGTAGGAGTATATGAGTTTTGGCACGGCTGACCCGGGTCAAACTTAAATTTGCTGGCCCGCGGGGTCTCGGACGAACTGTGACGCGTCGGTGCAATTGCCCCTGACCGATTCGTTAAGTCAAATTGTATTTGGCTCGTCCGGGACCCGCTTTTTTGCGCGGCTATTTCTTGAATGGGCGACCACCCAGAATCGTGGTCATCAAGCCCAGTAGCAATCCCAAACTCGCTGGCTCCGGCACCGGCGAGACCCCATTATCGGTCAACGTAGTAGCGGCCGTGGTTGTAGCCAGGCCACCTACTCCATAATTGCCTTGCCAATCGCCGAGGTCGCCCGCGCTAAACGGATTAGGCGAACCACCCCGCTGCCAAGCCAAGAAATCGCGGCCATCGACGTCGCCATCGAGATCGAAGTCGCCGGGGATACTTGTCGACACACTCAACAAGCCTGCACTGTAAAGTTGCGAGGTGTCCCACGAAAGTCCCGCACCGAGTGTCGGCAGAGTGAGTGAATCAAAGGTGCCGCTCACATTGGCCCAGTCGAACAAATTGAATGATTGACCAGCCGCTGGTGCAAAGCCGTTGATGAGTGCCAGTTGGAGAGTGCCATCAAAACCCAATGCACCTGACGAAAGTATTTGGTCGTACCCGCTGCCGGGACTTGTTCCGCCGAGTTCCATCACCAGCAAACTGCTGTTCGAAAAACCGACGTTTCCGACGACCAGGCTCGTCGGCGACAAGCCGGGCGCGAACGTGCCGGTGAAATTCACGTTGTCGAACGTCCCGACCCCCTTCACGTACCCTGGGAGCGTGATTCGCTGGGCGGCGCTGGCGCCGGTGATGTGCCCGTTGTTGATAAGCGGAGTAAAGATCGCATTGGAAGTGTAGACCTCGCCGTAGCCGGTGATGTTGCCGCCAAAGTTGAGGGTCAGGCCATTGAGCGCATCGAGCTGACCGGGGCCGCTGCCTCCCAGCGTCACCAGGGCGGCCGAATCGAACACGGCGTCATTGGCGTCGGTCAGCGCCAACGTGTTGGCGCCGACGTTGACCGTTCCGTTGGTGTAGAAGCCGTTCACCGCATTAAAATCGCCCAGAATGAGCAGGCCGGTGGGAGTGATCGTGGAGCCGACCGCCCCCGCGACCCGAACCGTGTGATTTCCCACTGCGCGGAACTCGCCGTTGGTCGGGATGTTGAGTTGGGCCAGCCCGGTGATCGATCCGCCGCTGATTTCCAGGGCGCCGCTTTGAAAGAGGAGACTTCCCCCGGCGCCGACTGAGAGTCCGTTCGTTTTGAAGGTTCCGCCATCGATTTTAAGTGGTTTGGTGAGCGTCGCGGCGCCTTCGACGGTGAGCCCTTTGCCGAGCGGAATCACAGGAGCGACGCCGTACAGTTCTTGCAGCACTGCGTCGCCGCCAATATTGCGATTACCACCGAACTGAATCGTTCCTGCATTGTAAATAAACTTCCCAAGGTCCTCAGGATTGCCATTGTCGAGGCGGGTGAAGTTGTTGAACCGCAACGTGCCTCCATCGATGGTCACTCGGGCGTCGTAAGCGAGATAGAGCTCGTCGAAGACGTACACGCTGCCTCCATTCTCGATCGTCACACTCGCCTCGTCATTGTAGCCCACGTACAGATCGTTGCCGCTGGTGAGCGATGAACCTGGACCCGATACGACGAGCGTGTCATACGATGAATCACCTCCAATGTTAGAAAAACCCATCACGACGCCGGTGCTGGCGACCGTCGCGCCCCCGGTAATATTGAGCGCACCGCGTCCGTTGCGTCCGATCTCCAGGAACGCCGAGTTCCAGGTTGATCCGCTTCCGCTCACATTGACAACTCCCGGAACTAAGGTCGAGTTATCGCCAAACGCGCCTTCGCCGACCCTCGTGTAGCCGGACGTCACCGTGGCTCCGTTTGTGATGTTGAGTGTGGCCCCTGCGGAGTCGGCGTACCCCACCCGCAGCATGCCGAGGGAAGTTAATCCACCCCCGTTGATGGTGGCGTTGCCTGCGTAGAGGGTAGTATCGCCTTCCACGACCAGTCGCTTGCCGCTGGGAATCGTGGTGTTGGTTCCGAAGAATTGATTCGTGATGGCATCGAAGCCGAGATCCCGGTTGCCGCTTAACTGGAGCGTCCCCGATTGAAAAATGAGCCGCGTGGGGTTGGTGATCGTGTTGAACCGCAGCGTGCCGCCATTCAAGGTAACATTTGAGGAATTGTTGATCCCGAGGTCGCCCGCGATGTTGACCGAGCCCGTGCCAGTAATATTCATACTGGCCGTACCCAGCACACCGACCTGGGCGTTGCTGCCCACGGTCAGCGTCCCGCCGGAGATGGCGTAAGCTCCCTGCCCGGTGACTTGATCGGCGATGATCAGGTTGGGGACGGTGTTCGAGCCGCCCGATTGATTAAATTGGCCGACGCCCGCATAGCCGATGAATTGGTGATTGTTGACAACCAACGAACCGGCGCTGAGGTTGTAGGTTCCCTGTGAGCCGGAATTCAAGCCCAGATGCAATACGAAGGATCCGCTGACCGTATTAGCGCCCCCCGTCTGAAAAAACTGACCGACCCCATCCACGCCGATGATTTCATTTTTGTCGGCAATCAGTTGCCCCGTGCCGCTGAGGTTGTAGGTTCCGTTCGAACCGCCTAGGTACCCAACGAGCAGCGCCCCCCCAATCGCTTCGGTGATCAGCGTGTGCGTGCCGCCGGAGTGATTGAACGTTCCCGTGCCTCCGCTGCCGACGACTGTGGAGAGATTGGCGTTCAGCGCGCCGCCGCTCAGGTTATAGACTCCTGACGACCCGGCCCCTAAAGCGATGTACAAATCGTTGCCCGGGCTCGTGGTGATTGTCCCCGCCGATTGCGTGAGCACGCCGTTCCCGGCGGTGAAGCCCGATCCGTTGTGGCCACCGACGTAAATCCCCGCCGCGGTCAAATTGTTGTTCGTGGTGAGCGAGAGTGTATTCGTAAGTGTTCCCGCGGCGGGAAGATCGATCGAAAGCAGCCCCAGCGTCGGCGGACTAATGTCCAGGGTCACCGTGTGGGCCGCGCCATTGGTATTGTAAATCCGCACCGGCTCGTTGAGGCCGGGGACCCCACCGACGTCTGCGCCGCTCGGGCCGGCGGCGCTCCAGTTGGTGCCAGAGCTCCAATTCCCGCTGGGGACGCTATTCTTCCAGAATTTGGTAGCGTGGGCGACCGTCGCCGACGATAAAAGAAAGAAAACGACGAGCAGGCTACGTGCCCAGAAATACACAAGAGTCGGAAGTCGACTCGACATGGCTAGGATCCTCCACAGAGAATTTGGATGGTCGAAACGTCAGTTTATCGCGGGGTGTGTCCAGTGGCCAGCAAATTCTGAAACGTCACATTTCTTGGCCTACCAATTCCTGCATTAGCCGAACTCGCCAATTTTTGGGCATCGGGAATCAAATTTCCTCAAAGTCGGGCATCCCAAGCCTACCGCCCCCAACCGCGGCCCACGTTAAGGCCCCATTCTCGGCCGGGTTCTTTGTCGTGATACGGCCGATTCTTTTCCTCGGCGCGGGCCCTGGCTTCCGTTGAGACTTTCACCGCTCGAAAGGTGCCGTCGTTGGCCTCCGCGACTTGTCGCAGCTTATCGGCAGGCTTACTGTTCTCACCCGTGCCTAAGCCGAAGGTGTGGATGGGAAATTTGCGCCCTCGAGTATCAAGCAAGTAACCCATGCGGCGTTGATCGCGGGTGCTATCCAAATCGCCGTCGGTGAGTAGATAGACCACGTCGGGACGAATCATTGTCGCCGCTTCCATGGCCTCATCAACGACATTACCCATACAAAACTCCACGGTATCCAGCCAACCCTTCAAGCGTTGTTTGTAGCGGTCGTTGGCGGGCACGAAGCGCTCCACGGCTCGAGGATAGAACAACGGATACAGCATGTCGCTATAAAAAATCACATAAAATTCTTGCTCGGGACGGAGTGATTCGACACTACGCAGCAACTCATCAACCAAAGCTTCGAGCTCGCCTCCCTGCATTCCGCCGGAATTATCAAGTACGTAAAGAATACGGCGTCCATCAACCTTCGTGCCGAAGAAGCTCGCCGTCAGTTTTTCACCCGAGGGAACCATCTCCGCGAGCCCGCTTCCCTGCGCTCCGAACATACTCGACACATCGCTTACCGCCGCGTCAGCGAGCGAATCGCTCGACAGATCAGCGAGCGCGGTATCAGCGTTCAAATCACTCGTCGCGGCAAGGGCAGCTTGAGCGGCTTCGTTAACCGCTTTACTATCCAAGTTCTCAAAGTCCGCGAGTGGGTCGATCTCAATCTCACTGATCATCACCTCGTCCGCCATCGCGGGCTCGGTGCTCAACGACAAGCTGAAATCAAAGGGATGCTCGAACGACGTAATCGTCATGAATCCCATCGGCAGAATAACGGCCGCATGAAAGAGGATGCTTCCCATCAGCGGCGGCATGGAACGCTTCTTCTTGATGGGATTGAATGAGATCGGCCTCACTTGCGGAGTTACTATCTGTCGCACGATTTTTTTCGTGGGAACAACTTCGCTGCGCGGCGGGGAACTTTCCACAGGATGCGGCAGATCGACGCGCACTGCTGCTGTGCCGTCGCTGTCAGCAACAGACCGCGCAAGCTTCTTGCCCGCCGAGACCTCGAACATGAAGGTCTCAACGGCCGCTTGATCGTCGGCCGCCAAGGACTCAGAGTCGCTAGCAGACCGGCGCGGCGAGGCTGTGTTGGTGGAATCGGGCGTCATCCGAAATTCTCGAAAGGACCAGAGCGAATGCCTCTTCTTCCGGAACGGTCGAGTCCCCTGATTGTAACCAGAGGTGCTAGCATCAGCCAAATGAATTTCCGCGGCAATTTTTGGTCGGCATTTGCTAGCAAACGACAAATCAATCTGCCATTTCGCTGAACCCCTCGGGAACTCTTGACCGATAAATCTCCTGTCTGCTCACCCGGCAAGGTCCGCGTGATCGGTATGGATTCACAGCCTCCGCGTGAGCGCCTGCCAGGGAATCCGAACTCCTCTCCATGCTTGTTCAGGTCAAGGAAGATTATGAATCTGCATCCCAAAGTCCGCCCGTTGTGGCAACGCGCTATTATTCTGCCAGTACTCACGATCTTGCTGATCTATAAAGCCCTGCATCTACCCAAGCGAATTCTGCCTCGGGATATACGTGCGATTGTCACCAATTGGCACTATTCGATGTTTTGGATGCTCATCAAGAGCGGCCTTACCAGGGCGTACATCGACGAGCCTTGCACATTCAAGATTCCTGACTCGTTTGAACCGCGCGTCGCCGTTGATCCTGCCTATGGCATGAGCAAGCAAGAGATCGAGCAGTTTTATCAGAACGGTTTCATCGGCCCGTTCGACGCTTTTTCGCGCGAAGAGATGGCTGATTTTCGCAACGAAATGCTCGCCGTCGAAAACGAGAAATCCAAGACCTATGGTTTCGTCACCCCCCGCGACCGGCATCTCGAAATGCCCCGGTTGTGGGAATACATGAATCACCCAGCCATCGTCGAACGCGCGGCCCAACTGCTAGGGCCTGATCTGCTTTGCTGGCGAACACAAATGTTCTACAAGGGCCCTGGCTCGCCCGCGATTCAGTTCCACCAGGCGAGCACCTTCATGGTGGAAGACTACCTCGACCCGGCGATCTATCCCGCTCGGCTCGACGAAATGTTCCAACTCACCGTGTGGATCGCTGTCGACGATGCGGTGCCCTCGAACGGCTGCATGCAATTCGTGCGTGGCACGCACAATCGCGTGCATACGCTCAAGTTCGGCGGCGAAGAAGGTTTTTACAATGCGAACTTCTCGCTGGAATTCGATCGCGATCCTCAACGGGTGATGACCGTTCCCGTCAAGTCCGGCCAGTTCATCATCTTCACGGAGCGCTGTATCCACGGCTCGCCCGCCAATACCACTGACCGCCATCGCCTGGCATTCAACATGCGGATCGTGCCGACGAATGTGGCCGCGCTCACGAATAAAGAAAAATACCGCTCGGTCTACAACGGCGGCAAATATCACCTCAAAAACTGGGGGGTCGCGTTGCTGCGCGGCGAAGATCGCTACAAGCTGAGCCGCACCGTGGTCCCCGCTCGACTCTCGCCGCGTGAACAAGCGAAGCAAAATCGAACCGCCGCCTAATTTATTGTTGACCGTTTACTTTGAGGTGTGCCATGCAATCGCTCAAAAACAAGAACGCACTGGTCACAGGCGGCGCGACGGGAATCGGTCGAGCCATTGCGTTGCGACTTGCCCAGGAAGGAGTCCATCTCTTTCTCGTGGATATCGATCCGGTTGGGCTGAGCGAAGTCGTGGCAGCGGCCAAACAGTCTGGCGTTTCCGCGAAGGGACGCGTCTGCGACGTAGGCCAGCTCGAAGAGATTACCGCCTCCGTACAACACGGTCTCAACTGCTACGGTCGTTTCGATCTACTCGTGAACAACGCGGGAATTACCTACTACGGCCGTACCGATCAGATGTCCGCCGAACATTGCGAACAGCTTTTGGCCGTGAACGTCCACGCACCATTGCATTTTACTCGTCTCTTGTTGCCGACGCTGCTCGAGCAACCCGAAGCACATGTGCTCAATGTGTCGAGTTTCCTCGGTCTGATTGGAGTGCGCAAGCTGGCGGCCTACTCGGCCAGTAAGTTTGCGTTGGTCGGATTTAGCGAAGCGCTGCGGGCCGAATTTGCCCGCACAAATCTGGGAGTCACCGCGTTCTGTCCAGGCTTCGTGGAAACCAGCTTGTTTGAATCGGCACCTCTGGGCTGTGATCGCCACTTTCCGAAAAGACCGCCGCGCTGGATGCTGAGCACTGCGGAGAAAGTAGCCGCGCGGGCCGTCAAAGCTATTCAGCGTGACGAGTCCCTGGTGGTCATGCAGCACTATGCGAAGCTGACCCACTTCACGAAGCGATTCTTTCCGGGTCTCATCGACTTCGCCAACCATCTCACGCGCAAGCGTTTCACCGCGAAATTGGAAACCCCACCAACTGCCGAAGAACGCCGCGCGGCCGCTTGAATCGGTGTCTCCGTTGCAGCTAGTCACCATGCCAGTCCAGTGACTATGATTTTCTCATGCACTTGCGACTAGTAACCTACAACATTCATAAAGGGATCGGCGGGCGAGATCGCCGCTATCGGCCTGAGCGGATTATTGAAACGCTGGCTCACTTGCAAGCCGACATTGTCTTTCTGCAGGAAGTCGATGAGGATGTGCCCCGCTCGCGGCACGACATGCAGGCCGAACTGCTCGCCGCGGAACTTGGTTTTTCCCATCTGGCGTTTCAACGTAACGTCACGCTGAAAAAAGGTTGGTACGGCAACGCCATCCTGAGCCGCTTTCCGCTCACCAACATTGAAAGCTACGACCTCACGGTCCGCTTCAAGAAACGCCGCCAAGCCTTGTTGGCTCGCTGCAAGGTGCCCGTCGGTGAACACACGCGGTCGCTGCTGATGGCCAATCTGCACTTGGGACTCGCTGGTCCCGAGCGCGTGTTCCAGCTTCGCAAACTTCTTGAGCACCATCTGCTCGCCGACGCGCAGCGCCATACACCAATTGTGGTCGGGGGTGATTTCAATGATCTCTGGGGTAGTTTAGGCCGGCGCGTGCTGGAACCCACTGGGTTTCAGTTGGCGGGTGGCATGATGCGGACCTTTCCTGCGATCTTGCCGATACGGCCTTTGGACCGCGTTTATTTTCGCGGCCCGCTCAAAGTGCATCACTCTTTCGCTTGCCGCACGGCGGTCGCACATCAAGCCTCGGATCACTTACCGCTGGTGGCGGAATTTGTTTGGAAGGATTAATCCGCTGGCGGTTTAGCGCTACGACATATGTTATCCTGACTTCCATGCTTGAAGACCTAAAAAACATACATTTGACCACCTACTTGCTGGTCCTTGCCCATTTGGCGCTCCAGTTTGCCTTGGCATTTCGCGTGCTCATGCAACGCCGGCCCGTGGGCGAGACGCTGGCCTGGATGTTGGTCATCTTTGTGTTCCCCGTGGCGGGACCGTTGGCGTACATCCTCCTAGGTGAGCTGCGTTTGGGGCAGCGTCGGGCCCGTCGCTTCGAGAATCTCTACCAACCGATTCGGCAATGGCTCCGCCAACTTGACGAACGCTTCGAGGATGATCCCCTCCAACTCAGCACAAAGTCCGAGCAACTTGCCCACCTGGGAAAACAAACATTCGGGCTGCCCGCTCTGCCCGGCAATCAAATCGAACTACTCGGCGATTGGCAACATGTCTTTTGCCGTTTGGAAGCAGACATCGACGCCGCACAATCCACCTGCCACTTGGAGTTCTACATCTGGCACGAGGGTGGCGAAGCCAATCGCGTGACCGAAGCGCTCCTCCGCGCGACGCAGCGAGGGGTGAAATGTCGAGTTCTCGTCGATGCGATGGGGAGTCGACGATTTCTTGGCGGTGAATCGGCTCATCGACTCCGCGAAGCCGGGGTACAGATACAAGATGCACTGACGGGGGGAATCTTTCGTTTGCCATTCGTGAGGTTCGACATTCGCCTGCATCGCAAGATCGTCGTGATCGACGGTCGCATTGCTTACACGGGCAGCCTGAATTTGGTCGACCCGCGCTATTTCAAAAAAGACGCTGGCGTCGGTCAGTGGGTCGATGCGATGATCCGCATGCAAGGGCCTGCGGTCGAGTCACTCGCCATCACGTTCTTGGCCGACTGGTACATCGAATCAAACACGTCCCTCGCCGAACTCCAAGAATCAGGCGACGCTCGTCCCCAACCCAAGATCGGCGAGGCCATCGCCCAGGTGCTCCCCTCGGGCCCTGCTTACACACACGGCGCGATTGAGCAAGTGCTCATCATGGCCGTGTACGCGGCGCGCGAAGAGTTGGTGCTCACCACGCCCTACTTTGTCCCCAATGAATCGCTCCAGATGGCCTTGGCGTCGGCAGCTCAGCGTGGCGTGAAAGTGATTTTGGTCGTCCCCGCCAAAGTGGATTCGCGTCTTGTGCATCACGCGAGTTTGGCTTCCAAGGGCGACTTGCTAACGGCTGGCGTGCGGATCGCCAATTTTCGCGAGGGACTTCTGCACACCAAAAGCGTCACCATTGACGGCGAAATCAGTCTGTTCGGATCAGTAAATCTCGATCCCCGCAGCCTGCGGCTCAATTTCGAAATCTCGCTCGCCATTTATGACCCCCAGTTCACCAGCCGGTTGCGTCAGTTACAACAAACCTATATCGACCACGCGGAATTGATGGACTTGGAAACCTGGCGGCGTCGATCATTGGGCCAGCGCATTGCAGAAAATGCCGCCCGGCTGTTAAGCCCGCTATTGTAGCCAACCTTGGTCTTGGCGCAATTCCTATAACTTTTCCAGAAACTTTTTGCAATGACTGCTTCCCTTGGCTAAACTGCTCTTTCTGGGAGTGTCTTTGCATAATCGCTGCTATTGAATTAATACATCATGCGACTTCTTGGATCAGTTCTGATTATCCTGGGCATTGTCGCCGGAAACGCCCGCGGCGCGGTAACTACGATAGCCCTCTCCGGAGGTACGGTGCCGGGTGTATTAAATGCTCAGTTCGATACGTTCAGCCTGGTAAGTATCAACGCAACTGGTCAGGGCGTTTTTTCTGCAACTCTAACTCCAGGCCTTGGCGGTGTGACTGTCGACAACGATACGGTCTTGTTCAAACTCGATAACAACGGGCTAGCTCTCCTGACACGAGAAGGCGTCGGCAGTGTACCCGCAGTTGCAGGTACCACTTATCAAAGTTTTACCACAGTTGCTATCGATGATCAGGGTGATGCTCTTGTTCGCGGTTCGTTGGCACATACTGGTGGTGTGACTGCCAGCAACAATCAAGGCTTGTGGCGTTTCTCTACAAACGGCGACGCGCTCGTGGCGCGCACTGGCTCACAAGGGGTGCCGGGAGTCGCTTCCGCAAGTTTTGATACACTACCAAACATTGTTACCTATTCGGGTGATGGTCGCACAGCCTTTGATACGACATTGGTCCAAACGGGAGACGTCACTCCCTTGAATGATCGGGGCCTGTGGAGTTTTCAAGCGACTAGCACGCTACTTAGTCGGGAAGGAGTTGCTGTTGTTCCGGGCGTACCTGTTGCGAAGTTCTCTACTTTCGTGGAATCCACGCTCAATAACAATAATCAGGTGGTCACGACCGCCGTGCTGGACATGAGCGCTGGCGTGACCATCAACAACCGCAACGGCATCTGGCGATTTTCCGATACAACGGGCACGTTAATCGCCCGCACGGGGCAAAGCAATGCCCCAGGCCTCGGAGGAATCTCTTTCAGCTCTTTCGGCAATCCGGTCATCAATAACGCTGGTCAGATTGCATTTTCTGCATCCGGCACGACAGCCAACACTAATGGATTGTGGCTTTATACCAATGACGTGGGCGAACTGTTGGCACGCGGTGGAGTCGGCGTCGTACCCGATGTCCCGAGCGCGAACTTCGAAGTGTTTAGCGAGCCCGTTTTGAGCGACACGGGGCACGTTTTGTTTGGAGCGACGCTCCTTGTTGGCACAGGAGATGTGACCACGGCTAATGACAAAGGCCTCTGGATCATGGACAACTCCGACGACGATCACTTACTCCTCCGTTCGGGGAGTGGCAACGTCGCCGGAATTCCGAACGCTAACTTTTTGCAGTTTGATGACTACGCCATCAACGAGGTCGGCATCGTCGCGGTCGCAGCTACTCTCGAAACTGGCCCAGGCGGAGTGACCCCTGGCAATGACACTGGGCTTTGGTTGGTCGATCCCGAGGGTTCACAGACCCTGATCGCGCGCGAAGGTGACACTCTTGCAGGCGGAACTATCGAGTCGCTGCAGTTCACCAGCGACTCCGGTGGCAGCGATGGACGCGCCACGGGACTCAACAGCCTCAATCAACTGCTGTTCCAAGCGACCTTCACCAACGGCGATTCAGGGGTGTTTCTCTACACGCCATCCACGACAACGTACGCACCTGCCGACTTCAACGAAGACGGCTACGTCGACGGCACCGACCTCGCGTCTTGGCAAGGGGCGTACAACACCACCAGCGCTGCTGACGCCGACGGCGATGGTGACTCCGACGGAACCGACTTCCTCTCATGGCAACGCCAATACACCGGCCCCGCCCCGCAGGTCGCGCCACTGGTCGTTCCCGAGCCAAGTGTCTGGTGCCTCATCGCCGCGGCTGGCTGTTTTTCACAATCCCGCAGCGCGCGGCGCGCCCGTCGCTGCCGCTAGCCTCACATCGCTCACAGCCCCTACGATCCGCACTCACGGCACAGCTTGCGCCTTCACTAATCCTTCTGCCCTTCTACACTTGGGCAGGACCATCCGACGATATTTTTAGTGAATGCCCCTTCTCCGTGGAACTGCCTCGGTGGTATTGCCATGATTTCTCGACGTGAAGCACTCGGCGCGGGGGCTGCCCTACTCTCCACTGCCCTTCTGCCAACCTGGGCAAAAGCTGCTACTCAGGCGGGTGTTTCGCGCGCGGGTCGGGTACGCCTCGCCAATGGTCGTTGTTTGTCTTATCACGAATTCGGTATTCCCACCGGTCCCTTGGTGTTTTATTTCCATGGCACGCCCGGCTCGAGCCTGGAAGCCGGCCTGATCGAACACGAAGCGTGTTTGGCTGGTGTTCATCTTGTGTCCGTTGATCGTCCAGGCATGGGCCACTCAACTTATTACTGCGGTCGTCGCATCCTCGACTGGCCCTGCGATGTCGAGCAACTCGCCGACATTTTAGGCTATGGCGGGACATCGTTCGGCGTCGTCGGCTTGTCGGGAGGTGCGCCCTACGCCTCGGTCTGCGCGCGGATGATTCCCCACCGCCTCACTCATGTCGCCATCGTCTCGGGGCACGCCGAACTTGGCGCACCAGGAGTGAGCGCCGGCAGCGAAGATGATGCGATTGCTTTAATCACGCGCCGACCGCGGCTGGCATGCAAGGGCCTTAACTTCATCGCCAGGCGACTGGATCGTAAGCCCGACCATGTGATCGCGAAGATCACGAAGGACTGGTCCGCCGCCGACCGCGAACTGGTTCTCTGCAATCCCCGCTATTATCGCAACCTGATCGCCAATCTCAACGAGGCTTCTTGCTGCGGAACGGAAGGAGTCGTCACCGATATTGGCCTCTTGGGATGCGACTGGGGCTTTGAGTTGTGCCGAATTCAAGGCGTGAACGTTTCGATTTGGCAAGGAGGCTGCGACCGCATCGCCCCACCCTCGACCGGCCGCTACTTCCACAACCAAATTGCCGGGAGCGAATTTCACTTCGACCCTCAAGCCGGCCATGTCACGATGCTCAAGTGGCACGCGCCAGAAATCCTGGCACGCTACCACAATCCATGAAAACGACACTACGCCCGCGGATGAAACTGCTGATGCACTTTCTTGAGCCGCGAGTGATCAACGTGCGTGTAAATCTGCGTGGTGGCGATGCTCGCGTGGCCCAGCATTTCCTGCACTTGCCGCAAGTCGGCCCCACCGGCGAGTAAGTGCGTGGCAAAGCTGTGCCGCAGCGAGTGGGGGCTGATCTCGGCTGGCACGCCCGCACGGATGGCGTACTTTTTGATGAGTTCCCAAATCCGCTCCCGGCGCAAGGCTGCCCCGCGCGGCGACAGAATCACTGCCTCACTCAAGGGACTGCGTCGCGCCGCTAACTTCGACCGTTCATCCTTAAGGTACCGCTCGATGGCCAAAATCGCGCGGCGACCCAAGGGCACGACCCGCTGCTTGTCTCCCTTGCCGTGGCAGATGCAATAGCGCTCGCTCAAATGCAGGTCGCGCATTTTGAGCGAAGAAAGTTCCGACACCCGGCAACCCGTGGCGTAGAGCAATTCCAGAATCGCTCGATCCCGGAGCCACAACCCATCGGCGGCCCGCGGCGCGGCGAGCAACTCTTCCACCTGCGCTACCGACAGCACCTGCGGCACCTTCTGCCACAGCTTTTGTGTCCCCAGCAAATCGGCTTGATTGTCGGTGATCGCCCCTTCGAGTTGAAGATATCGAAAAAAGACTTTCAGCGACGCCACATGCCGGGTCACGCTCTTCGGCGCGAGCGTTTGCTCGGCCAGCCAAGCCGGGTAGCCGGAAAGCTCGCTCACCGACATGCTCTGCATCCGCCGCGAACCGAGCCACTTAAAGAATCGCGCGAGATCACGCCGATAGGCTTCCACGGTGTTCGTCGCTAGGTGACATTCGGTGCGGATGTAGTCGGCAAAATCCTTCTGCCACCGCGCCGCCTCCCGGTCGGCCCCCTCACGTCGCGGCTTCAAGATTTTGCGTTGTGCTTTCAAATGCTGATCCTAATTTAGCCGCGGAGCTTGCTCCGCGCTCGGTTTATCACCCGCTGCAAGCAGCGGGGCTAAATACTCACTCTTTGTATCGGTCTGATCACCTGACTTGCCCTAAACCATCTCTAAACCATGTGCTAAACTTTACTGATTAGCACGATTATTCCCTTACGCCAGCCGCCACATGCAAGACGTCATCATCGAAGAGCCGTATGAGTTCGTGCCGCCGGTCTACGGCACGGTCTGGCCTTGGTTGATGCACCAGTATCTCAAACGCTACTTGCGCAAGTCCTTCGGTGTGCATTCCGTCGAGTGCCGTGACACGCATTTGCTGCAAGAATCAATCGACGCCGGGCACGGCATACTCATCACGCCCAACCATTGCCGCATGTCCGACCCGCTCACCTTGGGCTACCTGTCCCGCGTGATTGGCCAAGACATGCACGCGATGGCCTCGTGGCATTTGTTCAAACAGGATTGGCTGAAGCGTTTCGTGCTCCGCCGCATGGGGGCGTTCAGCGTTTACCGAGAAGGGATCGACCGCCGGGCCATCGACACGGGCGTCGACATTTTGGTCAAGGGCAAGCGACCGCTCGTGATTTTTCCCGAGGGGGCCATTTCCCGGCATAACGACGTGCTGATGCCGATGATGGACGGCCCCTCGTTTATCGCCCGTACCGCTGCCAAGCGCCGTGAGAAGCTGGGTATCAAAGGGGGCATCGTCATCCACCCCGTGGCGATCCGCTATTTCTTTCAGGGCGACGTGGCCCAGACCGTGGAACCGGTGCTCGAAGAGATCGAATCGCATTTCTCTTGGTATCCGCAGCAAGATCGTTCGCTCACCCGGCGACTCCAACAGATCGGCCAGGCCCTCTTGTCTCTCAAGGAAATCGAATACTTCGGCCAGGCCCGCATGGGCGATTTTTACCAGCGGGTCGATTCCTTAATCGAAGACGTGCTCGCCAAGTTGGAAACCGAATGGCAGATCAAGGAAAAAGAAGAGGGCGTTGTCGCCCGCGTGAAAGCGATCCGTTCGGCGATCCTCCCCGGCATTGTCAACAAGACGATTTCGCCCGAGGAACGCCGCCGCCGCTGGAAGCAACTCGCGGCATGCTACTACGTGCAACAAATGTCGCACTATCCACGCAACTACGTCCGCAACTCCGAACGCAACATCCCCGAGCACATTCTCGAAACTGTCGAACGTTTTGAAGAAGATTTCACAGACAGAGTGCGCATCCACGGTCCACTGCACGCCGTCGTGCAAGTCGGCCAAGCGATCCCCGTCAGCAGCCATCGTGACCGCAGCGCCGAGGGCGACCCCATCATGAACGGCATCCGCACGCAACTCACCGAGATGCTGACGAAGCTGTCCGAGGAATCACCGAAGGTGTTAAATTTGAACTAAATGCACGTTCTACACACAAATGAAACCAGATCTAGACTCCTTACCCAAGCTAACTCCGCGCCAAGCATATTTGGCGATGTATGAATTTTTGAATATGGAATTTGAGTTGTGTGGAGAAGACAAAACGGTTCATCTTGGTGGTCTTCTTGCGGAAATGATCCCGGAGGCTGATGGTTCTACCGGTGATCCTGGCGCAGCTCAACAGTTTGTCGATTCGATTCAACGAGTGCTAAACAACTTAGTGGGGTCGAAGTGGCAATATTAACTGCTTGTATGAGTCGATCAGTGCGTAACCTCCCATTGATTGCGATAGCCCTCCACGAGTGCCAGGGGTGGCTTGTCCACCCGACATATTCAGCACTGCCAGGCAAGCCAGCACTAGCGCCCGCTCCATAAAATTTCGCGCCCGGCCAAAACTGACCTCTCAAAATGGCCACCCTCTTCGGGTAAATGGTGACGCCCCTCAAGACAAGTTCGTAGGCCGGAACAAGTATTGCGAGTTCCGGCAGAGTGCGAGAGATTGCCGGAACTCGTGTTACTCGTTCCGGCCTACGCGCTAGCCGGATCGAGGGCACCGCGGCGCAGCCGTGGTCTACGATCCGGAACTGTCTCATTCTCGGCGGTGCCACGGCAGCGGGACGCTGCCGGCTAACTTTGCCGTTTGTATCTCTTCTAGCGCCTGGCAAAACCTTGCGGCGAAACGTCGGACGTTTGCAGTATCGTGGCCCAAGGTCCGATGTTTGTGTTGGGGATTAGTGTGCTCTCGCTTGATGGCGGAGCCAAACCCACTCCATTTCTTTCAGGGACACGAGTATGCAATCCGACGGCCACCCCAAAGTTCGTGCCACCATTTATTTACCGCTCGACGTGCTGAATGAGGCTCGGGACGCGGCGGTGCATTTGGCGGGTTTTCCGGCACGACTGACTCTCACTCAATTGGCGGAGAATGCTCTCCGGGCGGAGTTGCGGAGACTGAAAGCTCTCTACAACAACGGCCAGGATTTTCCCCGTCGCGATGAAGAGCTGAGAGGTGGCCGTCCCATTGCGGCTTGATGCCGATGTCAGAAAACCGCGATCCGCCTGACGCAAGGGTGTCATGGCCCGTCGCGGTTCATTGTTTTCGGTCCCAGATGAGAACACTTGATGAACAGAAGACCCTCGGGAAACCAGCGCAGGGATGCGAACAGTCCAGCCACCGCCCAGGTGGAAGCCGCGCTTGCTTCTCGCGAGGAAGCGGCCCGGCTTCGCCAGCGGTTGTTGAAGATGATTGTCGAGAACGAGCAAAAGCGTCGACAGTCACCCAACGAATTGGCCCCTTCCTCCACCCAACATTGACAACGCTGTGAAAGTCCCACGAGTTGCTACAATCTGCCGTCGGCGTGCCCGCTATTGCCTCGCAATAGCGGGCACGATCCTGTTTGCGCACCTGGCGTTAGGCTCGGAGGCGCGGGCTGATTTTTCGGTGGGGAATTTTAAGCGGGTGTGGGCGGAGGAGTTTGGGTTGGGTTTAGTGCCGGACGCTAAGCCGCAAGTGGCTTTTCAGTCGGTGCCGCAGCAGCCGCATCCTGCGGTGGCGCGGATTGTGGTGCCCGAGGGGGAGGCCACGTCGTTTGGTAGTGGGACGTTGGTCGATGTGCGCGATGGTTATGGGATCGTCGTGACCAATTGGCATGTGGTGCGCGATGCCCAGGGTCCGATTGAAGTGATCTTTCCCAATGGGTTCGCTTCCAAAGCGCGGGCTTTGAAAGTTGATGAGGATTGGGACTTGGCGGCGCTCGTGATTTATCAACCTCAAGCGTCGCCGGTGAAGATTGCCGACACGGCCCCGCAGCCGGGGGATCAACTCACGATTTGCGGCTATGGCCCCGGAATCTATCGCTCGGCCACCGGGCGCTGCACGCAGTATTATTCGCCCAAGGAACACTTGCCGCAACAAATGGTGGAGCTGAACGTTGAAGCGCGGCAAGGAGATTCCGGCGGGCCGATTTTCAATAGCCGCGGGGAGCTCGCGGGAGTGCTCTTCGGCGCGGGGCAAGGGACGACGCTCGGCAGTTTCGGCGGGCGGGTGGATGCGTTTCTCGCTTCGCTCGCGCCGGATATTGGCCGTCAAACTGAGGCGACGCTGGCTTCAGCGCAGGCGATCAGTGATGAAAACACAACTTGGCGGTCGAGCAACGGGAGGCAGCCAGCCGACAACCAAGTCAGAACAGCTTCGACAGCGCTGCTGGAACCTCCCGCGTTTGAAGAGTTGCAGCAAACTGGTGCGGAAGTGTTTGCACCGCAAGCGGGGCAACTGATGGCACAATCACAGGGCTTAGAGCCGGTGCCAACCTCGGACCATCCATTATTCGAGAAGATCAAATCGGGGTTGGCTGCGTTGGGGCTGTTTTCGATTGTGGTGATGTTTCTCAAAGCGGCGGGGTAGTATGATCAGCAGAGACCCAGGGAGCGCTGTCCCTGGGCTTGAGTTAGTTCGCCAATTTCGCGCGGAGGTCGCCGACGATTTCGCGTGGCACGAACCGGGCGAGCTCCTCATCGCCAGCCAGTGGCGTGATCTGCTTGATGAGCGAACTCGACACGTGCGAGAATTCGTCGTCCGCCATCAGAAACACCGTTTCGACACCCGGATCGAGCTTGCGGTTGGCGAGCGTCATCGTGAATTCGCTCTCCATGTCGGTGAGTGACCGCACACCGCGGATGATCACGCGGGCATCGCATTGCCTGACAAAATGGACCGCCAGACCGGTAAACATTTCCACATGAATATTGGGCAAATGCTTGGTCGTGCGGGTGATCAGCTCGACCCGTTCCTCGCCGGTAAAGAGCGAGGTTTTTTCGATGTTCATGCCGACGCCGACGATCAGTTCATCGACTAAGCGGCTGCTCCGCTCGATGACGTTGAGATGCCCGAGAGTGATGGGATCAAACGAACCGGTGTAAACTGCGCGAAGGGACATAAATGTTATCGCCAAGAATTTCGAGGTTTGAGATGCTTCATTGTGAGGTTTGTCGCCAACTTTTGCCAGCCATGTGAGCCTTAAGAAATCACCGACAGCAGCCGGGCCAAGTCCTCAGAGTTATTGTAGGCATGAGCGCTGAGCCGCAAGCGGCCCGCGCGGCAGTTGAGCGCGACTCCTTGGGCCAGGCACTCTTTGCGAACCTGTTGCGGATCGCGGCCGGGGAGTTCAAAAGAGAGGATGCCCGATCGATTGTCGCCCTCGCGGGGAGAGCGAATCATGGCACCCGCTTGGGATAATTGTTCGCAAGCCATGTCCGTGAAATCGAGAATCGCCGCGGTGATGTTGGCGATGCCGAGCGATAGCAGGAGCTTGATGCTCGCGCCCAAGCCGATGAAGCCGGCGATGTTGTAGGTGCCTCCCTCATAGCGCGCCGCTGAGTTTTTGAGTTTTAACTCGATGTGATCATAATTGCCGGCGTTGGCAACGCTGTTCCAGCCGACGCCGATCGGTTGCAGGCGTTCGAGCCAACCCTCGTTGATGTAACCGATGCCCGCGCCTTCGGGACCGAGCAGCCATTTGTGTCCGTCGGCAGAGAGCACGTCGATCTCGTCGGCCCGCACATCAAGGGGAAACACGCCGAGACCTTGAATCGCGTCGACCAAGAATAATGCGCCGCAGTCGTGCGCCACGTCGGCGATTGGTTTGAGCGCGCGGCGGCAACCGTTGGAGTAGCAGACCCAACTGACGCTCACCACGCGGGTGCGGTCATCGCAATGGGCGGCGATTTGCTCGGGGGAGACGCTGCCATCCTGGGTGGGAACCAAGCGGGTTTCGACGCCGCGCTGGGCAAGATTGAGCCAGGGGTAGAGATTGGTCGGGAACTCATCGGCGAGCGTGACCACATTGTCGCCCGGTTGCCAAGGGAATCCTTCGGCCACGAGATTGATGCCGACGGTGGTGTTGGGGAGCAGTGCGATCTCGTGCTCCCCTGCCCCGATAAGTTCGGCGGCGGCGGCGCGGCAGGCCTTAAGTTGCGCGGCCCATTCGAGCCAGGTGGTATCCCCTTCCTCGGTGGCTTGCGCGAGCCAGTGGGCCATCGCCGCGGACGCCGGCTGCGTTATTGGCGCAACGGCGGCGTGATCGAAATAAGCCCACTTACGCGCGACCGGCATGGCGGCGCGCAGTCGCTCGCGGGTTTGCTCGATAGAATTGCTCATGAGGTTCCATGGAATGTAGGTGTTGCGATGAGACTGTATGATAACGCGATTCTATTGCTGTGTGGACTTGTCATCGCTTCCTCAAGTTCACACGCCCAAGATTTCCGCGAATTGCGCGAGAAAATGGTTGCCGAGGAAATTGCCGCGGCGGGGGTTAACGACACGCGGGTGCTGGAGGCCATGCGTTCCACGCCACGGCATGAGTTTGTGCTCGACAAATGGCGGGCTCAGGCGTATTTCGATGCGGCGCTGCCGATTGGTGATCGGCAGACCATCTCGCCGCCTTATGTCGTGGCGTACATGACCGAGCAGCTCGATCCGCGGCCCACGGATCGCATCTTGGAAATTGGCACGGGGAGCGGTTATCAAGCGGCCGTGCTGAGCCCGCTGGTGAAAGAGGTGTACACGATTGAAATCGTCGATCACCTCGCCAAGCGTGCCGAGCAAACGCTCAAACGCTTAAAATACGAAAACATTCATGTTCGTAGCGGCGATGGCTATGCGGGTTGGCCCGAGGCGGCACCGTTCGACAAGATCATCGTCACTTGTTCCCCCGAAGCGATTCCGCAACCGCTCGTCGATCAGCTTGCCGAAGGGGGTTCGATGATTATCCCCATCGGTGAGCGCTATCAACAGAATCTGGTGCGGGTGACGAAGCGAAATGGCGAGTTAGTGAAGGAACCGTTGCAGGCAACGTTGTTCGTGCCGATGACGGGGACCGCCGAGGATCAGCGCCGCGTCCAGCCCGATCCGACCAAGCCGCAGGTGAACAACGGTGATTTTGAGGAAGTGATTGGGAAGAAGCAGTTGCCCGTCGGTTGGCACTATCTGCGGCAAGTCCGCACGCTCGAAGAAGCTAACCGCAATCGTTACCTTTCGATTGCGAATAGCGAACCCGGCAAGCCGACCCGGGCGTTGCAGGGATTGGCGCTCGACGGTCGGGAAGTCCGCGAGGTGCAACTGAGCGCGCGTGTCAGGGGAAAAAACTTGGGGCCGGACCCGACGGGCGAACAACTCCCCGCGATTGTGCTGACTTTCTACGATCAGCGCCGCGCGGTGATCGAGAGCCAACTGCTCGGCCCTTGGGAAGGGAGCTTTGATTGGCGCACCGAGAGCAAGACTTTTCGTGTCCCAGTGACAACGCGGGAAGCCATCTTGCGGCTGGGGTTGTTGGAGGGGGTAGGCCAGTTGGACGTCGACGTCCTCGTCTTGGAGGCGGTGGATAACCCATAGGAATGGTTCCCTGAGAGCCGCCTTGGTGCTCCGAAAACCACGTAACCCCTAAATTCGGCTAATTTTACGTAGATTGCTTGAATTAAACTGGCTGGCTGCTATCTTGGGAAACTGCTAGCGGGAAACAGTCCCCGCGACTGGCCCCGCAATGGGGCTGATTAAAATACAAAGCTGATCGAAAAATGGAGACACCGGTGATGAGAATTCTTGGCAAAGGTCGTTATCAGATCGCGCTCGTGGCAGCGGCGCTCGTGATTGGGTTGGGAAGCGAAGCTGGGGCTTGGTCCCATGGCAGTTGGGGTTCCTATGGCTCGTCAGGGTCATACGGCGGTTCCTCGGCCTCGTACGGTTCCTATGGTTCCGGCGGCAGCTATGGCAGCTACGGTCGTGTGGGCATCATTGGCCGCATTCGCGCTCGCCATGCCGCTCGCCATAGCCACGGGTCATACGGTTCCTATGGTTCCAGCGGCAGCTATGGCTCGGTGAGCTACGGTAGCTCGGGCAGTTACGGAAGTTCAGGTAGCTATGGCAGTTCGGGTTTCTCGGGCAGCTACGGCGGCGTGATGTACAGCGCTCCTGTTGAGACACATTGCGACGGCTGCACGGCTGCCACCAGCACCGACGCGGCTCTCGAAACAAGTGGCAGCGCCGTGATCGAGGTTTCGGTTCCCGAAGATGCCAAAGTTGAAGTCAACGACAAGGTCACCACCAGCACGGGCAATTCGCGGAGCTATGTCTCCAATAGCCTGCAAGCTGGTCAAACCTATCTGTACAATTTCCGCGTCGAGTTTGAGCAAGACGGCAAGACCGTCGTGAAGAATGAGTCGGTGAAGATCAGTGCGGGCGACCGGGTAGCCTTGAGTTTTGGTGCCAACGACGAACTGCAACTCACTGCCGCCACCGGCGCGACGAAGACCGAGTTGAAGATTTCTGTTCCCGCCGAGGCGAAGGTCTATCTGGCTGGTGCCGAGACTGCTCAAACCGGCACGGAGCGGACCTACGCGACCCATCGCCTGAGCGCGGGGGAAACGTGGAGCGATTACGCGGTCCGCGTTGAGCTGGAACAGGACGGCAAGACCTTGGTTCGTGAAGAAACGCTGACCATCAAGGGTGGCGACACCTACGAGCTAGCGTTCGACTTCGCCGGCGAAGCGGACCAATTGGCCGCTAAATAACTGGCAGCCGCGAAAAAATCGTGATTTGACCCCCACATCGGTGTTGACCGCTGTGGGGGTTTTTATTTTGCTAGAGGCCTCGTAGTTACAGGCGGCTCGCCTGTATCAAGTTACTCGTGCAGAAGACAGGCTACGTTATTTTTAGGGATGCAGCCCATCGGGCGGAATAAGTGAGCCACGATGGCCAAGTTTGAACCTTCTCGCCCCGAACAGCAGCCGCGTCCCACCGCGCCCCCGCAACAGCCGGTGAAGAAGCCAGCTCCGCCCCGCCCTGCCGGTGAAATCGGCTGGCACCCAGTGTGGCGGTGGTTCGTGAGCCTGTTGATCGTGTTGCATTTGCTCGCCGTGTTTTGCGCGCCGTGGGATCTTTCGACGCAAGCCGCGTTGCCGCCGGGTTTCATTCCACCGACCGACAATTTGGGTCGACAACTTCCGCCTCCCGTGGGGGTTTTGCAAGAACCAATTGTGACGCGCGGCTTGCGGACGTGGTTCTTCCGCCATTATCTCAACTTGTTGTACCTGAATCATGGCTACGAATTTTTTGCCCCCGATCCGAATGGCAGCCATGTGATCCGCTATCAGATTCGTGACAGCGGAGGACGTGAAGTGGCTGGCGGGCAGTTTCCTGATCTTAAGGCGCAGTGGCCGCGCTTGCTCTATCATCGCCACATGATGCTCGCCGCGCAAACCGGCGACATGGGCGAGGAATCGGGCCGGCACTACGCGCAGCATTTGCTTGCCGTGAATGGGGGGCAGTCGGTTCGCATGGAGTGGATCATCCACAAATTGCTCCCGCCGCAGGATGTGAAGAACGGCAAGAAGCTTGACGCCCCCGAGACGTATCAAGTGCTGGCCAACATTCAGGAAGTGGCCAAGCCTAAGCCAGTCCCAGAACAACCCGTCGCGTTGCCTCCGACCGAAGGAGGCCGCTGATGGGAATCTTCGCCGACACGCGTGGCTACTTTGCCGAAATGTGGCAAGCGTGGAACAAGTTTTGGTTTCAGTCGGTCGATCCGGCAACGCTTTGCTTGATCCGTTTGCTGGCGGGGACGCTGCTGTTTTACACGCACTTGGTATGGTCGCTCGATCTGCAAGCTTTCCTGGGACAAGAGGGTTGGCTCCCCGTGGAGTACATTCGCCGGGTGCAGGGGGAGCAATGGTCGGTTTGGAGTGTGTTTTTCTGGATCAAGCCGGGTTGGCTGTTATGGTGCGTGCATATTATTGCGCTGTTGGTGTTTTTCTGTTTGATGATTGGCCTCTTCAGTCGCACGATGGCGGTGCTGGCGTTTTTGTTTGCCGTATCTTATGCCCATCGGGTGAGCCCGGGGGCGTTTTTTGGACTCGATAAAACCAACTGCATGTTGGCACTTTACCTGATGCTCGGGCCGTGCGGAGCGCGGTATTCGCTCGATTCAGTCAGGCGAGTACGCAAGGGAATCACCACCCCCGTTGCCCCCAGCACCGCAGCGAATCTGGCGATTCGATTGCTGCAAGTTCATTTGTGCATCATTTACTTTTTCTCGGGGCTGGCAAAGTACACGGGCGAAAATTGGCACGCAGGGACCGCAGTCTGGTGGGCGCTGGCGAATCAAGAGTATCAATCGATCGACATGACCTGGCTCGCCAACTGGCCGCTGCTCGTCGCCTTGGCGACACACGCCACGGTGTTTTGGGAGTTGTCGTACTGGGCGCTGGTCTGGAACCGTTTCACGCGGCCATTGGTGCTGTGGATGGCGATCTTCGTCCACGCGGGGATCGCACTCTTCATGGGTATGATCACCTTCGGCGTGGCGATGATCATTGCCAACCTCGCGTTCCTCACTCCACAAACGGTAAGACGGTGGTTTGATCCACTGGCTGGCCGCGTGGCACGGTTGCTCGGCGCGGGGAAGTGACTTTGTCATCCCGATGGGAGTTCTACGACCAGAGGGATCTGGCCTGCAGCACCTTCACGCATGGAATACTTGCGAGTTGAGAAGCCAGATTCCTCAGTCGCGTAGCTCCTATCGGAATGACAACCTGCTGCTAGAATTCAATCATGGATTCAAGCATCAAGAAACCGCGACTTGCGATCACCATGGGCGACGCCGCCGGCGTTGGGCCGGAGGTGATTGTGCGTGCGTGGAGCGATCCGCGCGTCCATGCAGCGGCTGAGTTGGTGGTGCTCGGGCATCCGGAGGTTTTACGCAAAGCCGTGGCACTTGTGGGTGCTGACATTACAATCGCCGACGCGAAGGAAAGTTCTGTCCCACAGACGATTCCCTACTTGCCCGTCGGTAGTGACGAAATTCTTGACGTACCACATGGTCAAGTCGATGGCCGCACGGGTCAGGCAGCGTATGAAGCGGTGGTCCGCGCGATCGCTGACACGCAGGCGGGGTTGTTCGCTGGCATTGTGACCGCACCCGTAAGCAAAGCGGCGCTACATGCCGCCGGACATTTTTACCCGGGCCACACGGAACTTTTGGCCGAACGCTGTGGCGTGAGCGATTTCGCCATGATGCTCTATTTGCCGACGCATGAGTTGGCAAACTCAAGAGCCGGATTGGGCGTGGCTCATGTGACCTTGCACATGGCGCTTCGTGACGTGTTTGCGAATTTAAGCACCAGTGCGATTTTGGAAAAGTGTCGTCTTGCTCATCGCGTGATGAGCGAGGGGTTTGGTCTCATGGAACCACGCATCGGCGTGTGTGCCTTGAATCCGCACGGGGGTGAGTCGGGACTATTTGGCGATGAGGAAACAGAACTGATCGCACCAGCCGTCGAACAGGCACGGCAACACGGCATCGACGCCCGTGGCCCCTTCCCCACTGACACGCTAATGGTCCGCGCGAGAGACGGCGAGTTCGATGCCATCGTCGCCATGTACCACGATCAAGGCCACATCGCGCTGAAACTCTTGGGCATGCACCGCGCGGTGAACATCACGCTGGGGCTACCGATAGTACGCACCAGCGTCGCCCACGGCACGGCGTTCGACCGCGCCTGGCAAGGCACCGCCGAGGCAAGCGGCATGGTCGCAGCGATTGTCACCGCGGCGGAGCTGGCGGGGAGGAATAATACAGCTTAAACTGGTACCACCATCGTCTTAATGCACTTGGCAAAAAAATCCGCCATGCCAATCAACATATTCTCAACCTATTCTACGCCGGAAAACCGTGTAACGGCATCAATCCTGGCAGTACTGAAGTCGCTAGCACTGCAAAGGACCGAACGCTTGCTTGGTGCGTTGTTGGAACGATCTGATTTCGAGCTTGTTCGTTTTGAAAACCAGCCAGCGAAAGGCGGTGAGGGAGTACCTGACGCAATGATCCTGAGTAGTATCCGCTTGCTGGTCGAAACCAAGATTAAGCGCAACGATGTCGATCTCGATCAGCTCAAACGACATCTGAAGCGCCTTGATGAAGCAGATGAGGCAGCAAAGCTGCTGTTAGTGATCACCCCAGATGAACAATGTCCACGTTTGATCGACGAGCTTAACGACCTGCGGTTGGCATGGACATCATTTGCGGCTTTGGACCAGGCCATTGGCGATCTAATACTTGATGTTCAAGAAGTGATATCCGAGCGAGAGGAGTTTCTCCTCCGTGAGCTCCAGGCCATGCTTGTGAACGAAGAATTGGTAAGCACCGCCAACGACGTCGTTGTCGTAGCTGCCCGAGACGCCTTGCCTGAATACCTCCGGTATCACGCTTATGTGTGCCAACCGGATCGGGCATTCCAGCAAGTGCAACGGATGGCGTTCTACACGCAGGGTCAGATTGACACACACGTCCCTAGGATTCTCACAGTGCATGATCACGTTGAGTTGACGGCTGAACAACACGATGGTGAATTAAATGCACTTATCCAGCGACTCCTCGTTGAAACGCCACGGCGGGTGAGAGGACAAGCGAACAAAGTGATATTCCTGTCCGCACCGGATTCTCCTGACACCATTGCACTTGCCAATCCCGTATTGAATGACCTCAAGAAGAATGGGCGCACCATCGCTTTTACTCAGTCACAGAGGTACACATCCCTTGAGCGGTTGCGATTGGCAAAAAAGACATCCGAATTAGTTGCGGTAAAGGGGATCGACTAACGAGTTTAGAGGAGGCCAATAACCGGGAGCAGAATTGAATGCTACGTCTCCGCTTGCTAGTCATCACCCTCATCGCCATGATTCTTGTCGTCGTCGAGTTTCTACAGAGCCAAGCTCAAACTTTTCTCGTTCAAATTAATTATTGATTCGGAGTCGCCGTCTATGAACCGTCGTCTAGAAATCAAGAAGGGAATGCTTGGAGGTTATTCGGTTGGCTATGATTGCCCACATTGTTCGACCCGTCTCAAATCGCCGATTGACGACGTGGGCCTATCCGATACATGCCCTAATTGTGGTCGTGAGTTTGCTGTTCCGGGGAAAGACGAACGTGATCGTATTCGAGGGGAGCAGGAACTCAAAGACAGTCGTCGTCGCATCGAGAAGGAACAGGCAGAACAGCGAAAACAGTTGCAGTCTGCCGAGAAGGAAGCCGAACGGAAACGTGCAGCAGAGGAAGAACGGCAGAGCAGAGAAGCCACGGTAGCACGAGAGCCGGCGCGAGCTTCCGTCGGAATAAGCCAGTTACGTAGATGCCCGTATTGCTCCGAGGAAATACTGTCTACGGCGCAGAAATGCAAACATTGTGGCGAATTCCTTGTGCCAACGGGTCATTCAGACTTTGCTGCAGGCTGTCTTGGGCTGCTACTTGGGCCGGTAGGGCTTTGGTATAAAGGACATTGGGCAGCTGGATTCGCCTGGATTGCAATGTTCTTTCTCACCATGTTCGGAACTGGTGGTTTCGGCATATTGCTCGCCCCCGTGTTTTGGATAGGGATGGCAATTCACGCAGCTACTGTAAACCGACATTCCCCATATGGACTGAGCCTGGAACCGATCCAGGCACCGAATGCTCCCCATTTTATTGGTCGTCCCCACCGCGCGTCTAGCGCGTGGTGAAAATTTCGACAGATCTTCTTGGCCCGCGCC
>Ga0163150_10000353_pt1 | contig 85886 bp, 78 predicted proteins | sample OliLakLV19P2IB_FD_148628 | JGI IMG/M metagenome (GOLD analysis project Ga0163150, IMG submission 148628) | Freshwater microbial mat bacterial communities from Lake Vanda, McMurdo Dry Valleys, Antarctica - Oligotrophic Lake LV.19.P2.IB | ecosystem: Environmental > Aquatic > Freshwater > Lake >... | reverse complement strand
ACATGGCGGGAGTCGTGCGAACCTTGGAGGCTGGCCTGCCACGGCTGGCTTCAGATCACGACCGAGTGCGGAGCATTTGCGCCTGGCCTTGGATTGTTAGTCTCATCTTGAACGCGAACTAGAATGAGCAGCTCGCGGTGGCGCTGGAAATAAGGGCGAAGCATCTTGGGCAGGGCCAGGACGTAATGGCGGTGGGGCACGGGCGCGAGGACGCGGGCGGTGAGGAAGGCGGCGGTGGTCTGGACGTTTTTCTGGTGGCACGACGGGCAGAACCAGCGGCTTTTGCAGGAAAAGGCGAGCAGGTATTCGTGGCGGCAGTGGTCGCACCGGATGCGGGCGAAGCCGCGGTCGAGGTTGCCGCAGTCGAGGAATTTGTGGACGACTTGGGGGATGACGGGGCGCAGGGGGCCGCAGCGGGATTGGTATTGCTCAGGGTAAGTTTCGACGAAGGCGGCGAAGTGGCGGTGCAGGAACTCTGTCTGCTTTGGAAGCGGAAACACGCCGCATGGTGAACACGCTTGAACCCAAGATTCCTCAGTTGGCTCGGGCTTATGCACAGGCACTTGCTGACCATCGCGAATGTTCGTGAAGTTCTTCCGCCCTTACAGGGCTTGTTCGGTTTGTTGTTCTTTAACCCAGGGCGTTGCCCTGGGCTATCATCGGTCGGGCTTACAGCCCTGGCGGACGAGATCGCCGAGACCGCCGAGTTCTCCAGCTTCGGCACGAACGACCTCAAGCAGACCGCGCTCGGCATGTCGCGTGACGACTCCGGCAGCTTCCTGCCCGGCTACGCGGAACTCGAGATCGTGAAGCAGAAGTCCTTGTGGACGGCCACACTTCGCCACAATTGACCGGACCGGCGTCGGCCAGCTCATGCAGATCGCCATTGAGAAGGGCCGCCAGACCCGGCCCGACATCAAGCTCGGTATCTGCGGCGAACAGACGGCGAGCATCCGGGCTGAAGTGCCCGTGTGGGTTCTTGGACGCAGGGGAGAAAAATTGGTTTTACGTAGGAAGCGTGGACGCCACACTCGCTGCGGTTCGCACCCAGCATGACCATCACTCACCAAATTGTTCTCAGCCCTCACGGGCGTTTGTTGCTTGAAAGGAGCAACAGCGACGACGCGACCACGGCGTTGGCGGCGGATGATGATCTGCATGAGGCTTTCGCCGAAAGCACCGCGCGCGGTTTGCTCGCGCTGGCGGCGCGGCGCGGGGAGTCCGGCGCGTGGACGGCGGAGTGGATGTTCTGGCGCGAATTCGCCGACAGCTTCCTCACCGCGTTGGCACATTCGCCGGACGTGGCGGACGGCCAGGCCGCGCCCGAGACCGCGCCGCCGTCGGATTTGTTCTTCGCCCTCACGCTGCGCATCCCGGCCATGCGCGGGGCGGAGTATGCGTCGCCGGAAGTTTTCGCGGTGCTGTGGCGGGAGCTGGATGCTCACGCTCGCGCGGAGGCGAAGGCGGCAGGCGGGTTGAAGCCGTGGCTCGGGCAAATCAATCCCGCGCTGCATCTGCTGGGCAAAGTCACGTTTCATCTCGCGGAGAACAAACGTTCGCCGGAGACGCCCTTCGCGTTCATGGCTACTTACACGCACCGGCTCTCGGCGCAGGAGAAGCCCGTGCATCTGCCGCTGGGCCGCGCGCTTCAGGATTACGCCGGCGCGAAGAATCAATCCGCCCTCCGTTCCCTCCTCGAACCGGTGCAGCAGGCCGCCGAGCGCAGTCCGTGGACGCGCGAATTGCTCGACAGCCGCCGCATTTTTCAACCGCAGGCTTGGACGCCTGCGCAGGCCCACGCCTTTCTCTGCGAAGTCCCCGCCCTCGAAGGCAGCGGCATCATCACGCGCATTCCAAACTGGTGGAAGAACGGGCGCGGCACCCGTCCGCAAGTGAGCGTGCGCGTGGGCGAACAGCGCGGCGCGGGTCTCGGCGTGGACAGTATGCTGAATTTCTCCGTCGAGTCCACGCTGGGCGGCGAGAAGCTGACGGCGGAGGAGTGGAAGGTGCTGATGGCCGCCGACTCGGGCCTCGTTTTGTTGCGTGGGCAATGGGTCGAGGTGGACCGCGACAAACTCACCAGCGTGCTCGACCACTGGCAGCGCGTGGAACAGGGCGCGGCGGGCGAAGGCGTCTCGTTCCTTGAAGCCATGCGCCTGCTCGCGGGCGTGAGACTTGGCGCGGACGCGGGCGACGAGGCGACCGCGCCCACCGCCGACTGGAGCGATGTCGTGGCCGGCGGCTGGTTGCGCGAGACGCTGGAGAAGTTGCGCCAGCCGGACAGCGCGGCGGACTTTGACCCGAACGCGCATCTCCAGGCCACGTTGCGTCCGTATCAAGCCGTCGGCGTGAAGTGGCTGTGGTTTCTGCAAAACCTTGGTCTCGGTGCGTGTCTCGCCGACGACATGGGCCTTGGGAAAACGATTCAAGTCATCGGGCTCCTGTTGCGGTTGAAGCATGGAGCAGGTGTAGCGGCGTCTCGTAAGAGCGCCGCTGAACAATCGAGCGGAAGTTTGCGGCGCTCTCACGAGACGCCGCTACAGGAGGCGGGTGCCGCCCCCATCTTGCTCATCGCCCCCGCGTCGTTGCTCGCGAACTGGAAGAATGAACTGGCCCGCTTTGCGCCGACACTTCGCGCCGGATTCGCGCATCCCGCCGAATCGCCCGGCGGCGAATGGCGCGATGCGAAAACCGCCGATGCCTTTCTCGCCGGCAAGGACTTGATTCTTACCACCTACGGCCAGGCCGCGCGTCTCGACTGGATGGCGCAACGCGAATGGCGGCTGCTCGTGCTCGATGAAGCGCAGGCCATCAAGAATCCCGGCGCGCGTCAGACCCGCGCCATCAAGCGACTCCGCGCCCGCGCCCGCATCGCCCTCAGCGGCACGCCGGTCGAGAACCGCCTCGGCGACTTGTGGTCGCTCTACGATTTTCTCAACCCCGGACTGCTCGGCAGCGCACCCGAGTTCAGCCGCTATGTGAAAAATCTTCAGGCCGCCGAGCCGCCGAACTTCGCGCCGCTCCGCCAGCTTGTGCGCCCTTACATTCTGCGCCGCCTCAAGACCGACCGCAGCATCATCTCCGATCTGCCGGACAAGACCGAGCTGACCGCGTGGTGTTCGCTCGGCAAACGTCAGGCCGCGCTCTACGAAAAGAGCGTCCACGAACTCGGCGAGAAACTGGAGACGACCGACGGCATCCAGCGGCGCGGCCTCGTGCTCGCGTTCCTGATGCGCTTCAAACAAATCTGCAACCATCCGAGCCACTGGCTGGGCGACGGCGCGTTCGCAGCGGACGAGAGCGGGAAATTCCTGCGCCTTGCCGAACTCTGCGAGGAGATTGCCTCGCGCCAGGAGAAGGCACTCGTCTTCACGCAATTTCGCGAGATGACTGAGCCGCTGGCCGCGCGGCTGCGCGAACTCTTCGGACGCCCCGGCCTCGTGTTGCACGGCTCGACGCCGATCAAAGACCGGCAGAAACTCGTGGCCGATTTCCAGCGCGACGACGGCCCGCCGTTCTTCGTCCTTTCGCTCAAGGCCGGCGGCACCGGGCTGAACCTGACCGCCGCGAGCCATGTCATTCACTTCGATCGTTGGTGGAATCCCGCCGTCGAGAACCAGGCGACCGACCGCGCCTTTCGTATCGGGCAGAAGAAGAACGTGCTGGTCCATAAATTCGTCTGCCGCGGTACCATTGAGGAACGCATCGACGCGCTCATCACGGAGAAGAAAGCGCTGGCTGACTCGGTCCTTGGCGCGGAAAACGGTGCCGAGGCGCGGCTCACCGAAATGTCGAACGACGAGCTGTTGCGCTTTGTCGCTCTGGACTTGAAGGCCACGAGTGGGGAATGATGCCTCCACCGAATACTGATTACTGATTACTCCTCATGTCCCGCTATTTTTCCTACCCGCCCTACGTCCCGGTCGCCGAACGTCGCCGCAAGGCTGAAGCTGCCGCAAACAAACTCGCCAAGAAATCCGGCCGTGCGCTCGCACCCGTGAGCCTCGCCAGCAAGAAAATCGCGACGACCTTCTGGGGTAAATCCTGGTGCGACAACCTCGAAGCCTACAGCGATTTCGAGAACCGCCTCCCGCGCGGGCGCAGCTACATCCGCAATGGCTCGGTCATTGATCTGCAAATCACGCGAGGCCAAGTCGAAGCGCTCGTGCAAGGCTCCAAGCTTTACAAGATTGCCATCGGTTTCAGCCCGCTTGCGCCGAAGCGCTGGACGGATTTCAAAGCGCGCAGCGCCGGCCAAGTCACCAACCTGCTCGACCTCCTGCAAGGCCGGCTGTCGAAGGAGATTCTCGCCGACCTCACCGCGCAGGGCGCCGGCCTGTTCCCCGCGCCATCGGAAATCAAATTGGATTGCTCCTGCCCCGACTGGGCCGACATGTGCAAGCACGTCGCCGCCGTCCTGTACGGCGTGGGCGCGCGGTTGGATGAAAAGCCCGAACTCTTCTTCACCTTGCGCGGCGTGGACATGGAGGAACTCATCACCGCCGCCAGCGCCAGTGTCACCGCGCCCCTGGTCACAACCGCCGCCGCCGACTCCGCTTTGGCCGGAGCCGACCTTGCGGACATCTTCGGCGTCGAGATCGAGGCCGCTCCGCCCGCGCCCGGCGGCATCACCTCGCAGATCTCCGCCAAGCCGGCTCCGCCTCAAGGGCGCAAGCGTGCGACGGCAAAGAAGCCCGAACCGGCAACGAAATCCAAACCCCTCCGCCCCGCTGCCGGCAAAGCCGCCATCAAGGAAAAGCGCAAGGCCGCTGCTCCGAAGGCGAAGCAGAAGTAATTCGCCGGGCGTTAAAGTCCGTTTAATTCAAAGCCGCACGGCGTAAGTCGGGCGGCTTTTTTGGTGCGCTAATTATTTAGAGTGCTGTAGAACAGCGACGTGATTCCTCGACTCAAAGCAAACGCAGTCGTGCGTGTGTTGACACATGGACGAACCAGTCCGTGCGTCGTTTTGGCGTCGAATGCAGAAGGCGAGACTCACGAGGTAGTAATCAAATGGCGCTCAGGCCCCGAACAAAAGGATGTTGGCGGTATTTGCGAGCTCGCGTGTTCGCTCTTGGCCGACGACCTCGGATTGCCCACGCCAAAACCAAGTCTCGTCGAAATCGACGAGGAATTTCATCGTGCCATCCGAGATCCACGGCTTGCGAAGATAGTCGAACAAAGCTCAGGTTTGAACTTCGGCAGTTCGTTTTTGGCGGGCCACAACACATGGCCGCGCGACAAGTCATTGCCGTTGCACCTTCAGCAAGTCGGACTTGAGACGTTCGCGTTTGATGTGCTGGTGGAAAATCCCGACCGGCGGCAGGCAAAGCCAAACATTCTTTGGAACGGCGGTGAGCTGGCTCTTTGTGATCACGAGCAGGCCTTTTCATTTGTACGCGGCGTGCTCTTTTGGAAGCCAGCGTGGGCGGGTGGCGAATTGAAGCACTTTCGAGAACACATTTTCTTCAACCAGTTGAAGAGCACAATCACGAACCTCAATCGGTTGAACGGAGCGCTGGCCGCGCTTTCGGATAAGCGTCTCGCCGAATATGCCGATGCCATTCCTGACGCGTGGAAAATTGGTAATGATGCGACAGCCAAGATTTTGGACTACATTCGTCAGGCACGAGAAAACCCGGTCGCGTTGTTCGCGGCCATCAACGAAATACTGAAATGAAAACGACTTTCACCTTCACCGTGCTTCGCTACGTCCATGACGTCAGCACGGGTGAGTTCGTCAATATGGGAGTTGCGCTCTATGCGCCAGAAGCTGGGTACGTCAGCGCCATGTGCAATCCGCGTTACGGACGACTCTCCCGCGTCTTTCTCGACGTGAACGGCGACCATGTGCGTTCGCTAATGCGCTTCATCCAGGCCCGGTTCGAGGAGTTTGGTGTGAAACTGAACGGAGAACTTCCTTTGGAGGGCAAGCCCAAGTCCATCATGGACATTGCCGCGAACATTCTTTCGCCCGACGACAGCTCTCTCCAGTGGGCAGAACCGGGCGGCGGCATTACTGAGAATCCGGCCGCGACGCTTGAACAACTCTATGACCGCTTGGTGCAACGCTATGAGCAAAAGACCCCGGGAGTCAGCCGCACGGAAGCGGACGTCTGGCGCGTCTATCGTAAGGAACTCGAAAACAAGCAGGTGCTGGCCAAGCTTCAAACCAAGCTCATCGTAGCCAAGGACGATGAATACGAATTTGAACACGCATGGAAGAACGGATCTTGGCACTGTTATGAACCCATCTCGTTTGATTTGGAAAAACCTGACAGCCTCGTGGACAAGGCCAATCGTTGGTTGGGCCGTGCCACAAACCTGCGGGATGCCAAGGAGGATTTCACGCTGCATGTTCTCCTCGGTGAGCCGCAGATGGAGAAATTGAAGCAGCCGTTTGCCAAGGCGCTCAACATCCTCCACAAGATGCCGGTAAAGCATGAGTTTGTGCGCGAAGCAGAAGCTGGCTCTTTTTCAATCACCTTGGCTGACGAAATGGTAAAGCATTCGCATTGATCATGCTATCGCTTGATGACTCGGTTCGTTCCTCGACGCAGATGCCGAGAACGAGATAGTGAAGAATTACCAAAGCCGCTCCGGAAAACCGGAGCGGCTTTTTCGTTGGCTACGAAGTTCAGATGCCGTCAGCGGCGAAGACCAGTTCCGCCGGGGCCATGTCGGCGCACTTGGTTTCGGAGTAGGCACCCATGCCGCCCATCACGTTCGCCAGCCGCGTGTGGCCGGCGCGCAGCAGCAGGCTCGCGGCGATGGTGCTGCGGTAACCGCTGCCGCAGATCACCGCGACGGAACGATCCTTCGGCACTTCCGCCAGATGCCTGGGCAACGTCGGGAGCGGAAGATGGCAGGCCGTTTCAATGTGCCCGGCCTGCCATTCGCCGGGCGTGCGCACGTCGAAGACGAGCGGCGCGTCACCGCGTTGCAGCGAGGACTTCAGATCACACACGCTGAGTTGCGAAAGCTGACGGGTTTCCTTCAAGGCTGTGGCTTCCATGAAGCCGAGCACGTGGTCGAAACCGATGCGCGCCAGTTCGAGCCGCGCCTTGGCGGCGTTGGCCGCGTCGCCCACGACGAGCACGATGGCGGAGTCGCCCGGCACGAAGAATCCCGTCCAGGTCGAGAACATCGCGCTGCCGAGTCCGATGTTCAGGCTGCCGGGGAAATGTCCCGCGCCAAAGAACGGCGCGCTGCGCGTGTCGATGACCACGGCTCCGTCCGTCGCGGATTGTTTCACCTCGGCTTCGGTCAGGGCGCGCAGCGGAGGCAGTTCGCTGAAGGGCGATGCGCCACGGATGTTCACGCCGACATCGAAGCTGAAGTAGGCCGGGCGCTCGGGGAGATTCGCCAGCATCTGCTTTACGAACTCCGCGCGATCTTTGATCTGCGCCGCCCAGTTCAATTGTTTCTCCTGCGCCACGGTCGTGAACGGCGCGGAGCCGAGCGCGCGTCCGCAGAGCGACCCGGCCCCGTGCACGGGATAGACCTTCACGTCGTCAGGCAGCGAAAGGATTTTTCCGAACAGCGAATCGTAGAGCGCGTCGGCGAGCTGGCGCGGATCGGAGTCCGCGTCGCGCAGGTCGGGACGCCCCACGTCGTTGACGAAGAGCAGATCGCCGGTGAACACGACCGTGGGCTGGCCGCCTTCACGCACGAGAAAACTCAAGCTGTCGGGCGAATGGCCGGGCGTTTCGAGCAGCTCGACTTCGAGCGAGCCGACGCGGATGCGCTGTCCGTCGTGCGTGGCAACGTGTTCGTATTGCACCGGGGCGAGGTGCGAGGTGTAGAGCTTCGCGCCGGTGCGGGCGGCGATTTCGCGGAAGCCGCTGGCGAAGTCGGCGTGTGGATGGGTGTTGAACACGGCCACGATGCGCAGGCCGGCGGCAGCGGCGTCGGCGAGGTAATCATCCACGTCGCGTTTCGGGTCCACGATGGCGGCCTCGCCGTCCGCGCCGAACAGATAGGAGGCGTGGGCGAGACCTTCGACGAAATAGCGTTTGAGATGCATGGCGTTTCCTTTCATGGGTTGGTTCAAGTTTCAGTAGAGACCGGGGATGAATCGTTTCACGCGCTGCGCATAGGCGGCGTAATTGGGAAAGCGTTCGCGCAGCCAGCGTTCTTCACAGCGCGCTTTGGCGTCGAAGAAAATAATCTGGAACGCCGCCAACGCCAGCGCCGGCCAGCTCTGCCAGAGCAACGCCCAGGCAAAGCCGAGCGCAATGACGGCCGCGTAGAGCGGATGCCGGAGCCGCGCGTAGATGCCCGTGGTCACGAGTTGCGCGTCGTCCTTCGGACGGGGAAACGGCGTGCGTTCTGAACCCAGATCCCGTTTGCCACGCAAGCCAAGCCACGCACCGACGAGCAGCAGGACGATACCGATCGCGAGCACCAGCCCGCCGTGCCGTGGCGCGCGCCAGATCGGGCCGGCTGCCAGCCCGGCCACCATCAGCGCGAATTGCGCGACGACCCAAGGACTGCCGCGCGAGGCGGTGTCTGGATCAGGGTTCTTCATGGGTTGATTGAGGCTCATGGTTCAAGGTGCGGCTACACCATTTTTGACGAGAACAAACCCGGCCACGGCCAGCACGAACCACGCGAACGCGCGGCTCAATTTCCTCACCGGCAAGTGCGCCGCGAGCGGCAGACCCATGCCCATGCCGAGCAACGCTGCCGTCAGGAAACCGCCGGTGAGCGGCCAATTGAATTCCATGTGCCGCCAATGACCGGCGAGACCAGCGAAGGAGTTCACGGCGATGACGGCGAGCGAGGTGCCGACGGCAACCTTCAGCGGCAGCCGTGCGAAGAGCACCATCGCGGGCACGAGGAGAAATCCACCGCCGACACCGAGGAAACCGGTGAGCACACCGACCGCCAGCCCGGCGAGACCGCAGCGCCAGGGACGACATTCCGGAAATGGTTCCAACAACTCTTCCTTGCGCAGCAGCATGGCGAGAGCGACGGCAACCATCAGCAAGGCGAAGAGAACGAGCAGCACGCGCGGCGGGACGAGCGGGGTCAGTTGCGCGCCGGCCAGAGCGCCGATGATGCCCGTTCCGCTGAACCAGAGCGCGGCGCGGCCATGAATGAATCCCTGCCGCGCCTTGAGCAGCGCACCCACCAGGCTGGTTACACCCACGACGGCCAGCGACATGCCGACGGCTTGGCCGGGCGAAACATGGGCGACATAGACCAACACCGGCACGGTGATGATGGCCCCGCCACCACCCATGAGGCCGAGCGCCAGGCCAATCGCCACCGCCAATGTCAGGGCCAGCCACATAAGTTCTTCAGATGCGGCAGGCGCAGGATTGCCGGCGGTTCCACGGAGCTTTCGCGAGCAGCAGACCCATTCCGCACCAGTCCGTCACCCCGGCAAACACCAGTCCGCCTCCCACAAAGGCGCTCAATCCGAAGAAGCCGGGATGGACGAGAAAGCCCAGCGTCACGCCCAGCACGACGAGCGAGCCGGCGGCAACGCGCACCTGTCGCTCCAAAGCCCACGGTGCCCGCGCATCCTTCTCTACGGGCAGGCCGGCGGCTTCCCACGCGGTGAGTCCGCCGGTCAGGCAGGCGAGGTTGTTGAACCCCAGCCGCTCCAGCTTTTCCCGCGCCTGACCGCTGCGTTTGCCCGAGCGGCAGATGAGGACGAGCGGACGCGAGCGGTCGAACTCCGCCGCGCGGCGTTCCAGTTCGCCGAGCGGGATGAGCCGGGCGCCCGCCAGCCTTCCGGCGGCGAATTCCGGCGCTTCGCGGACATCCACCAGTTGCAGCGGCTCGCCCGCGTCGATCCGCCGGCGCAGTTCCGCCGGCCCGAGGTTGTTGGTCAAAGTTGTGTTCATGTTGTTGGACAATTTCCGGCTCACGTTTTAATCTTACTTGAGACTGATACGACCATATAACTATTCAGCAATATGTCAACCGGCAGAAAGAAGAAGAGCGGGGCCGCCACCAGGGCGATGCCGGCCGAGGCGTTGGAACTGGTGGCGGCGCGGTTCCGGGCGCTGGCGGAGCCGATGCGCCTGCGGCTCCTCAACGTGTTGATGGAGGGCGAGCGCAGCGTCACGCAGCTCGTCGAGGCCACCGGGGCCGGCCAGGCCAACGTCTCCAAGCACCTCTCCGTGCTGCGCGAAGCGAACATGGTCGCCTTCCGCAAGGAGGGGCCGACCACGATTTACTTCATCGCCGACCCCATGCTGTTCGAGCTTTGCGACCTCGTCTGCCGCCGGCTCAAGACCGAGTTCGACTCCAAGGCCGCCCACTTCGGTTCTTGAAGAGGTCGAGCCGGATGAAATTTACGAGCTGTTGAATTCCGACGCCAAGGGCCTTCTACACGCAGACTCGCGCTCGGCATGTCGCGCGACGACTCCGGCAGTTTCCTGCCCGGCTGCGCGGAGCTCGAAATCGTGAAGAATCCTCTCGGACGGGCACGCTTCGCCACGATTGATCAGACGGGCGTCGGCCAACCCATGCAGATCGCCATCGAGAAGGGCCGCAAGACCCGGCCTGGCATCAAGCTCGGCATCTTCGGCGAACACGGCGGCGAACCCGATTCCGTGAAATTCTGCCACAAGATCGGCCTCAGCTACGTGAGTTGCTCGCCCTACCGCGTCCCCGTCGCCCGCCTCGCTGCCGCGCAAGCCGCCATCGAGGAAAAGCGCAAAGCCGCCGCACCGAAGGCCAAGAAGAAGTAAGTTTGTCTCCACGAGGAGACCTTGTGCCGTCGCTTCGGCGACGAGCACGCAGGGTTGTGTCGCCCTCGTGGTGACCGCCCGTCTGGCCGCTCCGGGAAACCGGGGCGGCTTTTTGCGGCAAGAGATTAAATGCGCAAAAAATATATTGCGCATCATTTTATTTGCGCAACATAGTCCACGCATGGAACTACGCATCGGATCGCCCGCCACTGGGGGCAACTTTTACCAACGTCCTGTTCTTATTGCGAACCTCCTTCGCGCTCTGAAGCGGGACAATGTGGCTTTTCTTGGTCCGCGACGAACCGGGAAGACTTCGTGTCTGGAGCAAATCAAGGCCGAGCCGGCTCAATTCCTGCCGATTCTTCTCAACTTGGAAAAACACGACACGGTTGAGGCCTGGCTCTCGGCCATGTTGGTCGAACTAAGAAAGGTGCTCGCCCAACCGAAGGGGCGGTTTGCTCACCTGTCAGACAAAGCCGCTTCATTGCTCACCGGGATTCAAAAGATTGAACTGCCCGGCGTCGGCGGCGTTGAACTGGCCAAGTCACAGGCCAAAGCGCCATGGAGGAAGCCTGCCGATGAATTGCTGGATCTGCTGGCCAAGTCTGACGTTCCGCTCCTGTTTCTTCTTGATGAGTTCCCCACGTTTCTAAAGCTCGTTGCGAAGAATCGCTCACGAGACGAAGTAGAGGCGGTGTTGAATTGGTTTCGCGCCACCCGCAATGAGTTGAAGGAGAAGCAGGTTCGTTTTCTCGTCACCGGCTCCATCGGTTTGAAGGGCGTGGTTCGTAATCTGGGCCTGGCCCCCTCGATCAACGAGTTTGACGCTCATGAAATTCCGCCGTTGAGCGACGATGAGGCGATGGGACTGCTGTCCGCTCTGGCGAAGGGCAACGGCGTTCCCCTCGACACGCGTGGGCAAAAGAAAATCCTCAATTTGCTCGGCGCGAACTGGCCGATCCTCCTCCAGCTTTTTATCTCCGAAATCCAGGAGGGCGAATTCAAGAAACCTCCCACAGCTCGGCAGCTCGAAGCGATCTATCTCGAACGATTGGTCAATGGCAGCCGCAACCAGTATTGCGACGGCATGTTCGACCGGCTGAAAGATGCCTTCACGGAGACCGAACGCCGGCTGGCCCGCGAGATTCTCAAGAGAGTCTGCGGCTCCGCCAACGGACTGGGCCGGGAAGATTTCGATCTTCTGCATCATCGACTGGAACCTGTGTTGAGCCAGACCGCCTCCGGCATGGAGGAACTTGACCATGTGCTCGATACGCTCAAGCACGATGGCTATCTGCTCCAAGAGCGCACTGCCCCGCGCCACACACGTTTTGGCTCGAACATTCTCCGGGATTTTTGGCTCCGCAAAACTGCCTGACCTCATGACCCAACAACTCGCCCTCTACAATCCCTCCCTGCTTCAGCCGGACGACTTGCTCGCGCAGTTCACGGCCCGCCTGCTTATGCTGGAGACGCTGCTCGGCGTCATCCGTGGGAACAAAGCCGGCCAGCCCCAGCAGCATTGCCTGCTCATTGGTGCGCGCGGCATGGGCAAAACCACCACGCTTTGGGCCATCGCCCATCGGGTCAATCGCGACGCGACGCTCGCTTCTGTCTGGCAACCCGTGGTGTTCGATGAGGAAAGCCGCCGCGTTGGCGACCTCGCGGATTTCTGGCTTGAGTGCATTCGCCAGTGGGAACACGTCACCCAGTCTCCCGGCGCGCTGGCCGACCAGCTTCTGGCCGCGGCGCCGGCTGACATTGAAGACCGCGCCCGCGAAACTTTTCTCAAACTCGTGGATCAGAGCCGTCGCCGCGCCTTGCTGCTCATTGACAACCTCAACGACGTGCTCAGTTCCATCTCCGACGCCGAACCGCTGCACCGGCTGCGCGCCTTTCTCATGCAAGATTCGCGCGTCATGGTCGTCGGTGGAGCCACGCGTTACTTCGACGAGATCACCTCGGTGGACCAGCCGTTCTATGATTTCTTCCGCTATTTTGATCTTCGCCCGCTGACCGCCGGGGAAATGGAAACCTGCCTGCTCGCGCTGGCGAAGAATCGGGGCGACGTCTCCATCGAGAAGACCTTGCACGAAAGGCAGGGCACCGTGCGCGCCCTGCATCTGCTCACCGGCGGCAATCCCCGGCTCGTGAAAACATTTTATCGCCTGCTGGCCGAAGGATTGCGCGGCGACATCCGGGCGGATCTGGAACGGCTCATGGACGAGTTCACGCCTTACTTCAAGGCCATGGTGGACGCGCTCCCGGTGCAGCAACAGCGTATCTTCGACGCGGTGGCGCTGGCTTGGGATCCGGTCGAAGTCGCTTCGCTAGCTATCGCCACCCGGCTCCCCAGCAATCAGGTGAGCGCCCAACTTCGCTCGCTCGTCAAAGCCGGTTTCCTGCGCGAAGCGGCGGGCGGTCCAAAGCGCAAGACCTACCTGCTCGCCGACCGGTTCTCCAACATCCACTACCTCATGCGCCACGGACGCGCGGCCCGCAACCGGCTGGATTGGTTCGTGGCCCTCGTCCGCATCGTGTTTCCCGACCGGGCCTCGGCTGATGTGCTGGCCCGCGCCGCACGAGAAGCCGCCGAGTGCGGACCCGAAGGAAGGCTCGATGCGCGCTCGGTGCTGCACAGCGCGCTGGCTCGGGCGGAATCCGGCGAAGACCGCCGTGCGCTCATGCACGCCACGCTGCGCGAAGGGTGGGACAGCAAAGCTTGGGAATCGCTGGATGAATGGTTCGACGCTGCGCGGGCGCAGGCGGATTTGCCCGAAGTCGGAATTATCGGTTTCTGTCAAACCATGCCGGCGGAATTGAGAAAGGAACTGGGCTACAAACCTGAGCAAGCAAATTGGTGGCATCAGCTCACGGATTTTCTGGAAGAGAAGGAGGCATGGTCTGTCGCTGAAGCGGCCTACCGCAAAGCCATCGAACTCGATCCGAAGTATGCGTCTCCGTGGAACGGTTTGGGCAACCTGCTGCAAGATCACCTTGGCCGGTTCGCCGAGGCGGAAGCGGCGTATCGCAAGGCCATCGAACTCGACCCGAAGCATGTGTACCCGTGGAACAACTTGGGCAACGTGCTGCAAAATCACCTTGGACGGCCCGTCGAGGCGGAAGCGGCGTATCGCAAGGCCATCGAACTCGACCCGAAGCATGTGTACCCGTGGAACGCCTTGGGCAACGTGCTGCAAAATCACCTTGGACGGCCCGTCGAGGCGGAAGCGGCGTATCGCAAGGCCATCGAACTCGGTCCGAAGTATGCGTCTCCGTGGAACGGCTTGGGCAACCTGCTGCAAAATTACCTTGGCCGGTTCGCCGAGGCGGAAGCGGCGTATCGCAAGGCCATCGAACTCGACCCGAAGTATGCGTCTCCGTGGAACGGCTTGGGCAATCTGCTGCAAGATCACGCTGGCCGGCCCGCCGAGGCGGAAGCGGCATATCGCACGGCCATCGAACTCGGCCCGAAGTATGCGTATCCGTGGAACAACTTGGGCAACCTGCTTAAAAATTACCTTGGCCGGTTCGCCGAGGCGGAAGCGGCGTATCGCAAGGCCATCGAACTCGACCCGAAGTATGCGTCTCCGTGGAACGGCTTGGGCAACGTGCTGCAAAATCACCTTGGCCGACCCGTCGAGGCGGAAGCGGCGTATCGCAAGGCCATCGAACTCGACCCAAAGTACGCGTCTCCGTGGAGTGGCCTGGCCAAATTACTCAGCCAGACCAGTGGCAGCAGCGACGAAGCCCGCGCCTGTGCCGTGAAGGGGATGTTGCTCAAACCGGATAACGGTTTCGCCCGGCACATGTTCCTCCAGACCTGCGGCGATCACGCCGAGGACTGGCGGGCTTTGCTGCCCACGCTCGTCGCGTGGTGCCTCACCCATCCCAAAGCCGACAACATCTTTGACTTCACCGTGGACGGCTTGCTCCGTCTGGCCCGGCTCACCAAGCCCGCCGAGGCTCTGGCCTTGCTGGATTCCATGCCGGACGTGACGCCCTTCCAAACCGTGCGCGACGCCTTCGTGGCGCACGATCACCGCGAGCATCTCCAAGCCTTGGCCCCGGAGCGCCAGACCATTGTGCTTGCTCTGCTGGAACGTCTCGCGTCCCGTCCCGAAACCTCTGCGCCCAAAACCAAACCGAAGCGCGCGAAGTCAAAGCAGAAGGGCTGAATGCTTTGAAAGCTCTCGCCGACTTCGATCCCGCCACGCTCGCGCAACAGTTCGCGACGTGGGGCTACAAGCCCAGTCATGCGGCGCGGGTGCTGCGGACGTTCTATGCTGGCGGCGACATCGTGACATCAGCGGCGTGCGGCCTGCCCCACGGATTGGCGGAGCGGATGCGCACGGAATTCGCTTCGAGTACGACTACGCTGGCGGCACGGCAGGTGGCGACGGATGGGACGACCAAGCTGCTGCTGCGCCTTGGCGACGGGCGGACGGTGGAGTCGGTGTTGATGCCGGACTTTCGCGCGGACCGCGCGGCGGGCTGTCTCTCGTCGCAGGTGGGCTGCGCGATGGGGTGTGATTTCTGTGCTACGACCAAGACGGGCTTTGAACGCAATCTCACCGCGGGAGAAATCGTGGAGCAGTTTCTCGCCCTGCGACGCGAGGCGCACGCGGTCGGGCGCAAGCTTCAGACCATCGTCTTCATGGGCATGGGGGAACCGTTGCTCAATCTCGATGCCGTCCTCGCAGCCGTGCATCGGCTGGCGGACAACAAACTCGGCGCGCTGGGCTGGCGGCAGATCACCGTCTCCACCGTCGGCATCGTGCCGGGCATCGACGCGCTCACGGCCGCGGGCCTCAACATCCATCTCGCGGTTTCACTCCATGCTCCCGACGACGCGACGCGGGCCAAGTTGCTGCCGATGGGGAAGCGCTTTCCCATCGCGGACATTCTCGCGGCGGCGGATCGGTTTCAGGCCAGTCGCGGTCGGCCGGTGACGATTCAGTATTGCCTGCTGGCTGGGGTGAATGACTCGCTGGAACACGCGCGTCAGCTCGCCGAGTTGCTCGGCTCGCGGCGGATGCACATCAACTTGCTGCGCTACAATCCCACCGGCCTGAGTCTGCGCGGCATCGCCTACGAGCCTTCGCCTAACGAGACCGCCGAAGCGTTCGCCGAAGTGCTGCGTGCGCGGAAGCTCGTCGCGCACTTCCGCCGTTCGCGCGGCAAGGACATCGACGCGGCGTGCGGTCAGTTGCGGCGGCGGAGTGAACTGTCTGTTTCCTGAAGCACCAGCGCGATTGCTTGCGGCGGCAGGAGCGGATTAGCTTTTCACCATGCAACCGGCCATCTGGATCAAATATCTCTTCGGTCAGGCGGAGGCGATTCGTCGGGTGGCGGGCAGCCGCGCGGCGGTGTGGACCGGTCTCGTGCTCGTGCTGCTGACTTCCATCGCGCGCAATTACGACCAGACGCTCATCGCAGAGAAGCCGTTCCTGTGGTTCTTCGGGTCGCTGCTGTTTTCGTTTTTCTCAGCGAGCTGGCTTTACCTGGCGACGTATAAATCCTTCGCGCGGCGAACTGGCGACGCAATGGGGGATCTCAAGCCGTCGTCCGGCCACAGCGGCTGGCTTTCCTTCCTCGTCCTGTTCTGGATGACCGCGCCCATCGCGTGGCTCTACGCGATTCCCGTCGAGCGATTCCTGGGTTCCGTTTCCGCCACGCACGCGAACGTCACGCTGCTCGGCGTTGTTTCATTCTGGCGGGTGCTGCTGATGGCGCGGGTGCTGCAAGTCACGACACGCGCGCCTTTCTTGATGGCTCTGTGTTGGGTGCTTTTCGCGGCGGCGGTGGAGACGATGGTGCTGGTTTTCTTCGGCGGCATGTTTGCCAAGCGCATCATGCAAGGCATGGGCGGCATGAGGAATTCGCCGGAGGAGGAAATCATGATGCACGCCCTGAACACGGTCTTCAGTTGGGCCTTCTTCCTGGCTCCGGCGGCGCTCGTCATCTCGCTGGTTTGGCGTCCGAAGGAATTGCTTCAACTTTTGCCGTGTCCTGCGGCGGGACGCGTGAACTGGATCAGCCTGGTGGTTCTCGCCGCCTTCTGGATTGGCATCGCCATCGTGCCGCAGCGCGAACTGGCGAACAACGTGGCGGTGGAGCGTTTGATGACGGCAGGCCGGACGCGCGCGGCGTTGGACCACATGGCCGCGCGCCAGCCCGGAGACTTTGCACCCGCGCGGGCGTTGCCGCCCAAGCCATTTGAGCGCGAAGTGTTCACGCAACTGCCCGCGTGCTTCGGCGCGGTGCAGGCGAATGATCCACCGTGGGTGCGCGCGCTGTTGCTCGCCAAACTTGACGCGATGATGATGCACATGGGTCCGCGCTGGAGCCGTCGCGTCACGGACACGTCGCAACCGCGCGAAGATCGAATCAAAACCATCCGCGAAGGAATCCAGTGGCACGGCCCGGACGGCGAAGGTTTGCGGCTGTTGCTTGAGGGGTTGAAGCGGCTGCCCGAAGGACAGGCGTGGCTGACAAGAAATGATGTTTTCGTGGAAGCCATCTGGGAGGTGGTTCCTGTTCCTCGCTTGCGGCGCGGGAGCAATGCGAAATCCGAAGCGGAACAACAGTCCGACTGGCTGGTTCTCTCCAACCAACTCAGCGCCCGTTTTCTCACGAACGCCGCCGCCCTCACCAACTCGCCCGCACCGAAATGAAAATTGCCCTCCTCGCCATGAGCGGCGTGCGCGTGCGCACGGCGGAACTTGCGGCGCTCGGCGTGACGCTGCCGGGTTTTGTGCGGCGGGGGAAAATCATCGCGTCGCTGCCCTCGCTCGGCCTGCTCACCGTCGCCGGACTCACGCCGCCGAAGCACGAGGTGGAATACGTGGAACTCGACGGACTTGCGAAGCTGCCCGCGCTCGGCGATTACGATCTCGTCGGCATCTCCTCACTCACGGCGTCCATCGACGACGCGTATCACGTCGCGGACGAGTTTCGGCGGCGGGGCGCGAAGGTCGTCATGGGCGGGCTGCACGTTTCCTGTCTGCCGGATGAAGCACTGGCGCACTGTGACGCGGTGGTCATCGGCGGCGCGGAAGGCGCTTGGCCCCGGCTGCTGGAGGACGCAGCGCGCGGAGAATTGCAATCGCGCTACGCAGGCGCGCGCGATGGCGTGTTCACTCCCGCGCTTTACGCGCGCCCGCGTTTTGATCTGCTGCGCGCGCGCGGCTACAACCGGCTGACGGTGCAGACGAGCCGTGGTTGCCCGCGCCACTGCGAGTTCTGCGCGGCGAGCCTGCTCATCACGCGGCGGTTTAATCAGAAGCCGGTGGCCCTCGTGCTCGAAGAAATTCGTGCGGCGAAACAGGGTGGTGGCCAAACCTTCTTCGAGTTCGCGGACGACAACACGTTTCTCAATCACGCGTGGAGCCGGGAGTTTCTCCGCGCACTGATTCCCGAACAGTTGCGCTGGTTCACTGAGACGGACGCTTCGGTGGCGGATGACTTGGAACTGTGCGACCTGCTCGCCGAGGCGGGGTGTCGGCAGTTGCTGATTGGTTTCGAGAGTCCGCGCGCCGGTGACTTGGGCGGCATCGATCCGGTGGACTGGAAACGCCGCGTCGCGCCAGAGGCGACGCGCGTGGTGGACGTGCTGCAATCGCGCGGCGTGAGCGTGAACGGCTGTTTCATCCTCGGTCTCGACACGCATACGCCGGACATTTTTCCTGCGATTCGCGACTTCGTGCGGTCGTCGGGACTGGCCGAGGTGCAAGTGACGGTGCTGACGCCGTTCCCCGGCACGCCGCTCTACGCGCGTCTGCGGCGCGAGGGTCGATTGCTGACCGAGCGGTTCTGGGATCGTTGCACGTTGTTTGACGTGAATCACCGTCCCGCGCGCATGACGGTGGAAGAACTGGAAAGCGGCCTGCGCTGGCTGTTCCGTGAACTTTACTCGAAGGAGGAAACGGCGGGGCGGGTTCGCACTTTTGTTCGCCACGCCCGCCAGTTCCCTGTGGCCGACCGCTTGGAGTGAGCGGCATCGATCTACAACGGATTGCGGTGACGTCAACGCGCTGCGACCACTCCCAGTGGGCAGGCGTCCCGCCTGCCTCCAGTCCTTTGGCCGTCCCGGCTGAAGAAGCACCAGCCGGGACGGCCAGTGGACGAATGGCAGCCGGGACGGCTGCCCCACTACGGTGGGTTTGGTTGGCGCCGACTACTCCTCCCACCAGAAGAACCGTGTTCGGGGCGTGTTGCCCAAATCGCCGGAGCGGCGGACAGCCATGTCCGCAGAAGCGCGCGCCATGTAATTTCATCGTTTTCGCGGCGTCAAACGAACAGCGGACTCGGCGGTCCGGTGCTCCGGCGATTTGGGCACCACGCCCTTCAGATGCACCCGGCGCAGAATTTCACCAACAGGGTGGTTGACAGGGACGCGCGATGATGTTCTTTTGTGCGCGGATTACGGCAGCAAGATTTCAGGGCGAACAAAAAAAATTGTTCTTTGAAGAGTCGCCCAACAGTTTTCGGTCAGGCCCCAATACAGGTCAGACCGGAATTCCACGTAGTCCTACTAAGTATTGATTCGAAATTCCCCGGGCCCGGACGGTCATCCACTGACTGACGGGCCCGGTTTTTTTGTCCCTTTACCTCCCGGCTCCCGCGCGCGGTCCTGGTTCGTGTTCCTCCAAAGCAACCCCATCAAAAATTTTACTGATTCCAAGTCTTCATTCGTCTGCCCAAATTTGTCGGCCAGTTTTCCTTTCCAGCATCCGAGCGGGCAGGCGAATTGAGGCAGACGAATGGGAGGAAGAATGTCCTTATCCGCTATGGCGACCGAAGCAACGACCAGGCGCGCGTGAAATGTTCCGGCGGAAAACCCATGGCCAGCTTCAACTGATAGTCCTTCTCCAGCACGTTCCCCACGAGCTCGCAGCGGCGGAAATTGCTCCAGTCCACGAAGCGTTGCAGCCAGGCCCAGTGCCCGAAGATCGGCACGGGATAATCGCTGCCGTGAACGAGCCGCGAGGCGAACGGCTCGCGCAGGCAGGCGTGGATGTTTCGTCCGCGAATCGGCGTGTTGAACGCGCTGGTGTCGGCGTAAAGATTGGGGTGCTGCGCGAACATCTCGCCGAGGACGTGAAAATAATCCGGGTCGGTCAGTCCGCTTTTCGTCGCGCAGTGCGCGGCAATGACGGTGACGCCGCACTCCAGCGGTAAGCGCAGCACGCGCGGGTCGGCGAGTTTCTTGTCGAAGACCGGCACGGTGTGTTCGCCGCCAGTGTGCGCGAGCAGCGGGAGTTTTGCCGCCGCCATGCGTTCCCAGAATTTTTTGTAGCGCGCGTCCGAGCAGTTCACGTTGTGGCAGTTCGGCAGCAACTTGAGCATCACCGCGCCGGCTTCGAGGCAGCGGTCCAGTTGGTCGAGCGCGTCCGCACGCGCGGGGTGAATCGAGGCGGCGGGCAGGAACTCCGGGTGTTCGCGCGCGAGTTTGAAAATGTAATCGTTGGGAACGTGGAACGAGCCGAAGTCCAGTTTGCGCCCGTTCGCGTCATACACCTCGTCCTGCGCGAGAATCACGGCCGCACTGAGCGAGGATTCGCGCACCAGCTTCGCGAGATGATTCGCATACGCTTCATCAAACTCCGGCGCGTGCGTGCTCACGCCCACGCCGATGTGCCGCAGCATGAACGCCGCGAGCGGGCGGTGCGCCGTGCCGACCTTCATCCAGCAACCGCTGCCGCGCGCGCCGTTGCCGACGATGTGGACGTGCATGTCCAAAGGCTTCGGAGCGCCGGCTTCCAGCACGGTGCGTTGCTCTGAGTCGCCTGTTCGCGCCGTGCTGGAAGCCGGCGCTCCAGCGCGATGCGTTGAATGTTCCAGGTTCCCTTGCGCGTCCATTGCTGCGAACAATTCCAGAAACCAGTGAAAGCTGAATGAAATTCGCCACGCACTTTTTTATCGTGCTCGTCGCCGTGAACCTGTTGGCCGCAGATCCTTTTGCGGAAGGTGTCCGCACCACGGAGCCGCTGACGGCGGAGGAGCAGCAGAAAACCTTCCGTCTCCCGCCCGGCTTCACCGTGCAACTGGTCGCCGCCGAGCCGCAGCTTCGCAAGCCGATGAACATGGCTTTCGATGGCGCGGGCCGGCTGTGGTTCACCGAGTCGCGCGAGTATCCGTGGCCGACCAACGCCAGCCCGCGCGACACCATCCGCATTCTGTCTGACTTCGACGCCAATGGCCGCGCGCAAAAAGTCACGACCTTCGCCACGAACCTGAACATCCCCATCGGCCTCTATCCGTTTCAAAGCCCGTCGAGTGACGGCAGCGGTAAGCTGACTTGGAAGTGTGTGGGCTGGAGCATCCCAAACATCTGGCTCTTTGAAGATTTGGATGGCGATCTCGTGGCCGACAAAAAGGAAAAACTCCTCGGCCCCTTCGATCACACGCGCGACACGCACGGCAACCAGGCCAGCTTTCGACGCGGCAACGACGGCTGGATTTACGCCACGCACGGCTTCAACAACCGCTCGAAGGTTGCGGGCAAGGACGGTCACGAAGTGTTCTTTCCGAGCGGCAACACCTACCGCTTCCGCATGGACGGCTCGCGCATCGAGCACTGGACGCACGGGCAGGTGAATCCGTTCGGCCTGACCTTCGACGCGATGGGCAATCTCTTCTCCGCCGACTGCCACAGCTCGCCCATTTATCAACTCCTGCGCGGTGGCCATTACCCAAGCTTCGGCGCACCTGATGACGGACTCGGCTTCGCCCCCACCACGATTCAACACACGCACGGCAGCACGGCCATCTGCGGCATCACGGTGCTGGATGATCCGTCGTGGCCCGAGGAATTTCGCGACAACCTCATCATCGGCAACGTCATGCCCAGCCGCATCAATCGCGACCGTGTGGAATGGCGCGGCAGCACCAGCGTGGGACATGAAATGCCCGACCTTGTGAGCGTGACCGACCCGTGGTTTCGCCCCGTGGATTTGCAACTCGGTCCCGATGGCGCGCTGTGGGTTGCGGATTTCTATAACCGCATCATCGGCCACTACGAAGTGCCGCTCGTGCATCCGGGCCGCGACCGCGAGCGCGGAAGAATCTGGCGCATCGTGCCGCCCGGCCAACGTGCCGCCAGCGTCCCGCTGGCGATTTCCGCCGCGCTTACGTTGTCCAACGACGTCGCTTCCCTGGTCGAGGAACTCGGTTCCAGCAACCGCACCCGCCGCGTCCTTGCGCAACACCGGCTCACGGATGCGTTCGGCAGCAACGCCGTGCCGATGCTTCGGAACACGGCGCACGGTGCGTATCAGTTCGGCAGCCGCAAGCAGAAGGCGACGGCACAGATTCACGCCGCGTGGGCCTTGCTGAATTTGCATCAACTCGATGACGAATCCTTGCTGGCTTTGAACCCTCCGCAAACGCCGGAGGCTCGAATTCATGCCGCGCGCATCTTGGCCGAGGTGGGCCACCGGCTGAATGGCAAGGTACCCGGAATGTCTGCGCCTCCCGAGCTGGACAACGTGCGCGCCTTGATTTTTAACCTGCTCGCCGACGCCAATGCTCATGTGCAACGCGCCGCCGCCGACGCGCTCAGCGCGTTTCCCTCGGCCAAGAATGTCGCTGTGCTGCTCGACGTGCTGGACAAGGCTCCAGCCGCCGACACGCATTTGCGATATGCAGTTCGCCTCTCGCTGCGTGATTCGCTCGCCGCAGCGGAGGATTTTTCCGAGTTGGCCCAAGATCAGAAAAGCTCGCGGGCGATGGCCGACGTCTCGACTGCCAACACCAATTCCGCCGCCGCCTCCTTCCTCGTCGCCCACTTGCAGAAATACTCCGAGTCGCGCAGCACGGCGGCCAAGTATCTGAAACACGCCGCGCGGTTCCTGCCCGAGAACCGCATTGACGATCTCGCCGCGCTCGCGCGCGACAAGTTCCGGGATGACGTGGATTTGCAATCCGCGCTGTTCAAGTCCGTGCAGGATGGACTGGCGCAGCGGGGTGTCGCACTCAGTCCGAAGATGCAAAATTGGGGCACGGCGCTCGCGAGCGACTTGCTTGGCTCGGTCAGCGGCGTCGAAGACAATTGGATTCCGGTGCCGGTGGAATCGAATCCTGCCAGCGCGAATCCGTGGGCCGTGCAGAACCGGAAGTGCAGCGATGGCAAGGACGCTGACTTTCTCTGCACGCTTCCGGCGGGCGAGACGCTGACCGGCGTGCTGCGCTCAAAGAACTTCGCCGCGCCCGCCAAGCTCACGTTCTGGATGGCCGGTCACGACGGTTCTCCCGACAAGCCGTTGCAGAAGAAAAATTTCGTCCGCCTGCGCGACGCAAAAACCTCCGACGTGCTGATGACCGCGCCCGCGCCGCGCAACGATGTGGCGAAATCCACGACCTGGGACTTGAGCGCGCACGCGGGCCAGCAAGTCTTCCTCGAACTCGTGGATGGCGACACGGCGGGCGCGTACGCGTGGCTGGCCGTCGGGCGTTTCGAGTCGGCGGTGGTCGCGCTGCCGTGGACGACGCCGAAGCTGATTGATGAGCGCCTGACCGGCGCGGCGCAAATCGCGCTGGCCACGCGTGACGCCTCGCTCGAAGCACCGCTGACGGCGGCGTTGAAAATTCCTGCCGGCGTCGAGGCACGCGGTTCCGTGGCCGCCACGTTGCTGGCCATGAACACCAGGCAGCATCTTCCCGCAGTTGGCGAAATCATGAACGACGCCAGCGCGCCGGACGCCTTGCGCCAGCGCCTCGCCCAGGCCATCGCCGAGTCGAACACCGGCGACGGGCGCGCGCTCGTGGTGTCCGCGTTGCAACGCACGCCGGAGCGCGCGCAGCCGAAGTTCGCGCTCGCGCTGTCCGGCACGAAGCCCGGAGCCGAGTCATTGCTCAAAGAAGTCGAGGCGGGCCGGGTTTCCGCGCGGCTGTTGCAGAACCAGGCGTTGAAAGAAAAGCTCGTCACGTCGAAGGCCGACAACGTGAAGGCACGCCTCACGAAACTCACCGCGAATCTCACGCCGTTGAACGAGCAGTTGCAGAAGCTCATTGACCAGCGCGCAAAGGCGTTTGGCTCCGCGAAAAGTTCTACCGCGAACGGCCTCGCCGTGTTCGAGAAGAATTGCGCCGTGTGCCATCAGCTCGACGGCAAGGGAGCGCTCGTCGGCCCGCAGCTTGATGGCGTGGGCGCGCGCGGCACGGAGCGCATCATGGAGGACGTGATTGATCCGAACCGCAACGTGGACGGCGCGTTCCGTTCGACGCTCTTCGAGTTGAAGGATGGCGAGACGGCGTCCGGCCTGTTCCGGCGCGAGGAAGGCGAGTTGCTCATCTACGCCGACACGGCGGGCAAGGAACATTCGCTCGCGCGCAAAGACATCAAGGAGCGCCGTCAGTCTGAACTCTCGCTGATGCCGGAGGGGCTGGCGGAGGCGATGACAGCGGCGGAATTCAATGACTTAGTCGCCTTCCTCATCACCAAGAAGGCGGAGAAGAAACAACCTTAAACACGCATGGACACAATCAAACACGGATATGGAAACGCGGGTGGAGCGCGGACCGCCGAGTTCGCGTGTCTCTGGCTTTTTCGGAAACTTTCAGCACTCAATCAAAACAAGAACACGCGGACTCAGCGGTCCGTGCTCCGCTGCCGCGTCCGTGTCCATCTGTGTTTATCCGTGGTTTTCCTTGTCCTCACGGTTCCGGTTCCTGCGCTGGAGATTTCGTGGACAAACAATTTGCTGACCGTCACCGGCACGAATTTACCCGGCGGCACGATGGATGTGTGGTATCTCGAAGCCTTCTGCCGGAGCGGCGCGCACATGCAGGCGTGGGGGCGGACGACGATCCCGCACAAGACTACGTTGCTGACCAACGAGAGCAATCGTGTGCTGCGCTTCCGTACTTTGGTGCAGACGAATGTGGAGGTGACGCACGTCGTCACGGCGGGCGCGGATGAAATTGATTTTCGCTTCACGCTGGTGAATCGCGGGGCAGGGGACGTTGACCTGCAATGGTTCCAGCCCGCCTGCATTCGCGTGGAAAAGTTCACCGCCTGCGTGCAGAGCAACTACACGGCGAAGTCGTTCATCTTCACGGAGCGCGGATTGACCACGCTTGACCAGGCACGGCGCACGGAGGAGGCGCTCTATCGCGGCGGACAAGTTTTTGTGATGCCGGGCGTGAACACGAACGATGCAAACCCGCGCCCGCTTTCGCACGACCGCCCGGCGAACGGGCTCATCGGCTGCTTCAGCGCGGACGGGAAGCAAATGCTCGCCACAGCTTCGTCGGCCACGCACGAGTTGTTCGAGGGCGTGTACGTGTGCCTGCACAGCGACCCGCGCATCGGCGGCTTGAGAGCGGGCGAGACGAAGATAATTCACGCGAAACTCTACGTGCTGACGAACGACGTGTCCGCGCTGCTGCGGAGATACGCGCAGGATTTTCCCGGCGTGCGGTGAGCGTGCCCCCGGCGTCCCGCCGGGCCGGGGTTAGCTTCAATCAAAACGCATCACTCTTTGTCGAGTGATCCAATCCGTCATCAGACCCTGGCCCAGCGGGACGCTGGCGGCACGTTACCATGATTGACATTCCCGCCGCGCCCGCGATTTTAGCGCCTCGTTTTACATGGCCTTGTTTCAAAAAAATCCCGGCAACGTCGAGGCGGAGCGCATCGCTCCCATTCGATTTTCATCAGCGGTGCCGTTCAACGGCGCGCTGCCCATCAAACTCATCTCGACCGATTTCGACGGCACGCTCCACTCCGAGCACGAGGATCCGCCGGTGCCGCATGACTTGCAGGATTTGATTTTCTCGCTCCAGACGCGCGGCGCTAAATGGGTCATCAACACCGGGCGCGATCTCGGCAGCCTGATGGAGACGCTGGGCCGCGCGCACCTGCGCATCAAGCCCGACTACGTCGTGGTGGTAGAGCGCGAGATTTATTGTCACCAGGAATCGCGCTATATCGATCACGCCGTGTGGAACAACCAGTGCCGCGCCACGCACACCGAGCTGTTCGCGCGCGTGGCGCGTGACGTGCCGCGCCTGGCCGAGTGGGTGGACCTGCGCCAGCGCGCCACGGTGTACGCGGATTCGTATTCGCCGTTCTGCATCATTGCCGACACGAACGACGAGATGGATGCGATCCAGCAGATGATGGAGAAATATTGCGAGGAAGTGCCCGGTCTGACCGTGGTGCGGAACGACGTGTATTCGCGCTTCAGCCACGTTGATTTCAACAAGGGCACGGCGCTGGCGGAACTCGGGCGGATGCTCGGCGTGTCCGCCGAGGAAACGCTGGCGGCGGGCGATCATTACAACGACGTGCCGATGCTGGCGGGGAAATATGCGAAGTGCGTGGTGTGTCCGTCGAACGCGATTGAGCCGATCAAGGAACTGGTGCGGAAGGTCGGCGGGTTCATCAGTCCGCAACCCTGCGGCCACGGAGTGGCGCGAGGGCTGGAGCATTATCTTGCTCTGGCGGGCGCGAAGTAGCAGGGCGCGCGGACGTTCAATCCTCGTCAAACTTCCGTTTGAGCAACGCTTCGATTTCCTGCACGGCGCGCGTCGCGTCGGCTCCATCGGCGTGGATGCGAATTTTGCAGCCGGGGCCGGCGGCGAGCATCATCAGGCCCATGATGCTCTTGCCATTCACGGTTTCGCCGTCCTTCTCGACAAAGACTTCGCAGTCAAACAGGTTGGCGGTTTTGACGAAGAGGGCGGCGGGCCGGGCGTGAATGCCCAGCTTGTTGGTCACGACCAGCTCCTTCTTTATCTTCGTGGCCGTGTTCCCGGTTAGTTTCCCCGCGCTCATTTATTTTGACGAGCCTAACTTGTCGTCAGGTGGCAAATCCAATTTTTTTTCAGGGCTTCTGTTCTGCGGGGCGCAGCTCAGTTTTGAGGGGGTATGTTATGCCACAAGCCCTCCGGGCTTGTGAAACTGCCCCCTCAAAAACTGAGTTGCGCCCTGCTCTGCGGAATTGCCACACGGGCCGCACACCAAGCTCTGGAGGAACGGAGTGTTGGCCTTGCCGCCGCTGCAACGCGGAAACATTTTGGCGCTCTGGCCCGGCCCGCCTCAAATCCCTTTCTGCTGCTGTTTCATGCGCGCGATCAGCATGTCGTTCAATTCCCTCGCCGGATTGTAGCCGGACTGTTTCAACTTGGTTTGAAAGGCCGCCACTTCGACGAGCCGGGCCAGATCGCGTCCCGTGCGCACCGGAATGATCATGTGCGGGATGTCCGTGCCGAGAATCTGGATTTGTTTCTCGTCCATGCCCACGCGGTCCACGTCCGGCACTTGGCTCCATTCCTTGAGGGTCACGACGAGATCAACGCGCTTCTCGTCGCGCACGGCGCGCACGCCGAACATGGCCTGCACATTGATGATGCCGATGCCGCGCACTTCCATGTGGTGGCGCGTCAGTTCGGAGCAGGTGCCCATCACATTGTGCCCGTCGAGGAGTTGCACGCGCGTGATGTCGTCCGCCACCAGGCTGTAGCCGCGTTCCAGCAGCGCGAGCACGCACTCGCTTTTGCCGATGCCGCTCTCGCCCTTGATGATCACGCCCACGCCGAGGATATCGACCATGCTGCCCATCTCGCTCCCGCGCGGCGCGAACATTCCTTCCATCGCGAGCGTGGCCCGGTTGATGAACTTCATCGTGATGAGCGGGGTCTTGAACACCGGCACGTCATGCTTTTCGGCGATGCGCAGGAAGACCTTGTCCGGGTGATAGCCGCGCGAGAAGACCACGCAGGGAATCTTGTATTTGAACAACTGCTCGTAGCGCACCTCGCGTTCGGCCTGCGCCAATGATTTCAGGAAGTGCAGTTCGGCATTGCCCATGACTTGCACGCGCTTGTTCGCGAAATATTTCGTGAACGCCGCCATCGCCAGGCCGGGCCGGTTCACGGTCGGCTCGCGGATGATGCGCTTCAGGCCCGCTGCGCCCGCGATGAGCTTGAGTTCCAGTGCGTCCGCATGCGCGGTGTAGAAGCTTTCGACGGTGACGATGTCGCGTTGCATAAAACGGGGTGCGTCATGCGTGAACGAGCCCGGAAACTCAACTCAATTTCCGCCCGGCGTAACGCCGACATTTCTGTCGGCAAGTTGCGAGACTTTCCAGTCTCGTGTTCGCGGCAACTGTTCTGTGCGCTCGCCTCAACCCACCACGATGTTCACCAGTTTCTTCGGCACCACGATGACCTTCTTCACCGCCTTGCCGGCCATGAACTGTTGCGCCTTTTCCGACTTCAAGGCGAGGGACTCAATCTCCTGCGCACTCGCCGTCGCGGCTACGCGAATGACATCGCGCAGCTTGCCGTTCACTTGCACGGGAATCTCCAGCGTGTCCTCGACGAGCAGAGCCGGGTCGAGCCTCGGCCACGGCTGGTAGCCCAAGTCCAAGGTCCAAGATCCAAGGTCCAAGGTCGCCGAGCCGCCGTCCGTGACTTTGGACGTTGGACCTTGGGCCTTGGACAACTTCTCCCACAACTCCTCCGCGAAATGCGGCGCGAACGGTTGGAGCAGAATCAGGAACTCACGCAGCACGGACACCGGCTTCGTCTCCCAGTTCATCGCCTCGTTGGAGAAAACCATCATGGCCGAGATGGCCGTGTTGAAGCGCAGCCCGTCGAGGTCTTCGGTGACTTTCTTGATGCAGGTGTGCAGCACCTTGAGCTGTTCCTTCGTCGGCTCGGCGTCCTTGATCCCAGCGTGCAGCTTGATCAGCTTCAGCAACTCGCGCTGCTTCGTCGGTTCAGCGGTGGTTGAAGCCTGTTCAAATTCCACTTCGCTCGCCTCATCCACGAACATGCGCCAGACGCGGCCGAGGAAACGATACACGCCTTCCACGCCTTTCGTGTTCCACGGCTTTACCATTTCCAGCGGGCCCATGAACATCTCGTAGAGGCGCAGCGAGTCGGCCCCGTATTCAGAGATGATGTCGTCAGGATTGATCACGTTGCCGCGGGACTTAGACATCTTCGAGCAACGTGTTTCGAGTCGGACCAATGGTCGCGAACCTTCTGTCCGCATGTAAAACCAAGGTCCCTTCTTCTCAATTCCTTCGTCCTTAACTTTCGATGCGAATAGCGCTTTGCCTGTGAACTTGTTTTTTGCAGTCAGAGATTGTGCAACTTCAGTTATGTCCGTTACGTCTTCGGCACCCACCCATTCTCCATTTGGCGTAGGTGATTCGTGAAACGCGTAGTACTCCATCTCGCCGAGGATGAGTCCCTGGTTCACGAGCTTGAAGAACGGCTCGGGCGTGGAGACGTAGCCGAGGTCGAACAGCACCTTGTGCCAGAACCGCGCGTAGAGCAGATGCAACACGGCGTGCTCGGTGCCGCCGACGTAGAGGTCCACGCCGGGCGTGACCTTGACGGGCGCGGCCGCAGCGGCTTTAGTGAGTTCACTGCGACGGAGCGTTTCGGGCGTATGGTCAAGGCCGTCACTGGCATGAGCCGCCGTCGTTTTCTTTTTGAAGAAAGTTTTGATCGCCAGCATCTGGTTCTTGCCCCGCACCTCCTCGACACAGCAGATGAATCCGTTCACACGCTTCTCGTAAAGGATCGCTTCCAGTCCCATCCCCGATTTGCGGTCGTGAACGATTCGATCCGGGTGCATCACGACTTCGGGAATCAGCAGCAGGTCCTCCAAGGTCACGGCGAACTGCCCGCGCGCCGCCTCCGTCCTGGCGTCGCCATGCTCCGCCAGAATGTGGCTGATCGCCTGATCGTCCACGAAGCGCCGGTAGCCGGACACATCCAGTCCCGTCGCCGCCTGAAGCCTGGCCGCTTCCGCTTCGCCCACCACTCCATACGTGATGTATTGCTTGCCAGTGGAAGGATGGGAATTGGCGTAGGCAAAGAGTTCCGACAATCGAGCCGCCCATTGCTCGGGCCGCAGCAGCAAACCTTCCGTCGGCCCGCCCATCCAGTAATGCTCGGCCAGCGTGCCGCAAAATGATTCGTCACGGCGCGCGTCGAGGTAGCGCAGGTAATACCAGCAACTGCCCGCCCATTGCGGCATCGTGTTCGTCTCGCGCACCGAGCCGTCGGGGAGGTTCACCCAATCCTGCGCGCGCGCGAGCGGCGGCTGGCCGTCGGGCGTGGGCTTGTAATCGTCCAGCGCGGGCGGCAGCAGCGGCAGCGCGCTCTCCGGCAGCGCCTCGTGATACGCGGTTCCGTTCGCGTCCTTCTTCCACACGATGGGGAACGGCTCGCCCCAATAACGCTGCCGGCTGAACAGCCAGTCGCGTAGCTTGTAGTTGATGGTTTTCTCGCCGAGACCCTTCGTTTCGAGCCAGGCGGTGATTTTCTTTTTGGCTTCGGCGGTGGGCAAACCATCAAGGGAAAACTCCTCGTTCACCGAATTGGTCGCGGTGCCTTCGTCGGTGAATCCTTGCCAATCAGTCTTCGCATCGGGCGGCTGAACGACTTGGATCACTGGCAGGTTGAACTTCTGGGCGAACTCAAAGTCACGCGTGTCGTGGCCCGGCACAGCCATGATTGCACCCGTGCCGTAGCTGGCGAGCACGTAGTCGGCGATCCAGATCGGGATGTGTCCGCCGTGAACAGGATTGATCGCGTAGGCACCGGTGAACACGCCGCTCTTGTCTTTCGCGAGCTCGGTTCGTTCGAGATCCGATTTCTTGGTTACGGCGGTGCAATAGTCTTTTACGGCTTGCCGTTGCTTATTGATTTCTTTGGCACGACGGGCGAGATCGAACCGGAACATCTCGGCGCTGCCGATGCGGCATAACGGAGGTGAAGCCGACGGATCGGTTTCTATCAAATCCTGCAAGGCTTCTGACGCCGCGTGCCGAGCTTCGGCAATGGGCACGGTTCGGGGGGATGCGTTCGTCACGAGCAGCGTGACTGTTGCCGCCGTGATCTCCTCATTCACCTTCGGAACGAATTTTGCCCAGCGGTCAGCCATCGCGAAGATTTGCTCCACCAACCGATGCTCCGGCGCGAGCACCATGTAGGTCGCGCCGAACAGTGTGTCAGGCCGTGTCGTGAAGACCTGGATGCGTCGGTCCGATTCCGCAATCCGCAATCCGCAATCCGCAATCTCAAAGTCCACCTCAGCCCCCTCGCTCTTCCCGATCCAATTCCGCTGCATCTCCTTGAGCGAATCGCTCCAGTCGATGGTGTCGAGGTCAGCAAGGAGTTTCTCGGCGAATGCGGTGATGCGGAGCATCCATTGGCGCATCGGCTTGCGCACCACGGGGAAGCCGCCCACTTCGCTCTTGCCATCCACCACTTCCTCGTTGGCCAGCACGGTGCCGAGTTGTTCGCACCACCACACCGGCGCTTCCATCACGAAGGCGAGGCGCTTCGAGGCGCGATAGGCGCGGCGGGAGGTTTCGGATGTGCCCCCGGCATCCTGCCGGGTCGGAGCGTGGGAAGTAGGAGCGCCGCTCGATTTGTCGGACGCGGAACCCGGCGGGACGCCGGGGGCACTCTCCAGCTCCGCCGGATACTTCAGCGTCTCAATCGGCTCGGCCTGGTTCGTCTCGGGATTGAACCATGAGTTGTAGAGCTTCAGGAAAATCCACTGCGTCCAGCGGAAGTATTTCGGGTCGGTCGTGTCCACCTCGCGCGTCCAGTCGTAGCTGAAGCCCAGGCTTTTGATCTGCTTGGTGAAGTTCGCGATGTTCGCCTCGGTCGTCTGGCGCGGATGTTGGCCGGTCTTGATGGCGTATTGCTCAGCGGGCAGGCCGAAGGCGTCCCAGCCCATCGGATGCAGCACGTGCAGTCCGGCGGCGCGTTTGTAGCGCGCGAGAATGTCCGTGGCCGTGTAGCCCTCGGGATGCCCGACGTGCAGACCCGCGCCGGAAGGGTAGGGGAACATGTCGAGGATGTAATACTTGGGCGGCAGATCGGCGGCGGAAACTTTCTTGCCCTCCAGCCCGTGGCGCTTCGCAAACGCATGTCCGCTTGGCAGCACCTCGCCAGGATTAAATGCGCGGAAGGACTGCTGTTCCTCCCAGAACTGCTGCCACTTCGGCTCGATGAGATTGAACGGATACTGCTTCCGGCTCGACATAGGGCGCGGAATTTGCGCGAAAGGTTTTGGAGGCGCAATGGGGGAGTTCGCGGAGCGCGGACCGCCGAGTCCGCGTGTCCAAATGGACTTCCGGTAAAAGTTTTCCCACAGATTCAGAGCGACCACGGATGAAACCCCATCTGTGATCGTTCTGAATCTGCGGGAAACTTAGGAAGGAATCTTGCGTTGTGTGGCTGTCGGAAAGCGGCGTCTTGGCGTTGGAAAATAAGCCGACCTGACTTTGGGCGAAATTCATGCACAGGAATCCGGACGAGGAGATTTGGATCGCGCGGACTCGGCGGTCCGGGCTCCGCTCCTGCCATTTCCATTGCCCGTCGTTTGCGACGTCGTTAGAACTCGCGCCGATTTAAGAACGCCATGTCGAACCAAAACATTTTGCTCTGCGGACAGCACGAATTGCCGCCCGCACCGCTCACGCTCCGCGCCGGCCCGCTCACGATGATCTTCGAGCCGGACAACGCCTTCCTCCGCTACGTGCGGCTCGGCGATCATGAAATCGTGCGCAGCATCTACGCCGTGGTGCGCGACCAGAACTGGAACACCATCGCCTGGCGCGTGGAGAATTTGCAGAGCGACGTGCGCGCCGACTCGTTCGACCTCACGTTTGAGGTCGAATGCCAGGAGCGCGAGGTGAATTACTTTTGGCGCGGCACGGTGCGCGGTGAAAGCAGCGGGCGCGTCACGTTCACGTTCGAGGGCGAGGCCAAGTCGGAGTTCCGCCGCAACCGCATCGGAATCTGTGTGCTGCATCCCGTCACCGAATGCGCGGGCAAGTCAGTGATGCTGGAGCACAACGACGGATCGAGTGAGCAAACCAGTTGGCCTAAGAACATCGCGCCGTGGCAGCCGCACAAGGACGTGCGCGCGCTCACGCAAGAATTTGCCGCAGGCGTGCGCGCGGAGGTTCGTTTCGAGGGCGAGGTGTTTGAGACGGAAGATCAGCGCAACTACGGCGACACGTCCTTCAAGACCTACAGCACGCCGCAAGATTTGCCCAAGCCGGTGGCGGTAAAAATCGGCGACCGCGTGCGTCATGTGGTGACCATCACGCTCATCAATCCTGAAAACAAAAAGGTGCTGCCGGTAAATCAGGGCCGGGGGGCGCAGCTCTCGATCAACACCACGCCGGTGCTGGCGCGGCCCGCGCTCGGCGTGCGGATGGCGAAGCACGGTCAGCCTTTGAGCGCGACGGAAGTTTCCCGGCTGCGCGCGCTGCGGCTCTCACACCTGCGCGGCGACGTGACGTTTGCGCACGACTGGCGCGCGGAGTTGCGCGCGGCCTCGGAGCAGGCGGCGCAGTTGCAAGTGCCGCTGCAATACGCGCTGCATCTCGGCGCAGACCCGGCGACGGAGCTCGTGGAGTTTCTGCGCGAGTTGGAAGCCGTGCGCCCGAAGGTGTCGCTGTGGATCGTTTATCAGGACGGCAAAAGCATGGTGCCTCCGGAAGTCGTGACCCTCGCGCGGAAACAGTTGGCAAGTTATGGCGCGCAAATTCTCGTGGCGGCGGGCGCGACGCCTTTCTTCACCGAATTCAATCGTCAGCGACCCCCGGCAGAATCCACCGCACTGCCGTGTTACCCAAATACGCCGCAAGTTCACCTGCGCGACGCGCGCACGATGATCGAGAATGCGGCGGATATCAGCGAGACCATCGAGAGCGCCAAAGCCATCACGCCGCAGCAGGTGGTCATCTCGCCGATCACGTTGCGCCCGTGGCACAAGGTTCCCGCCGGTGCCGATGATATTTCCAACGGCCAGTTGCCCGGCGATGTGGACGCGCGGCAGATGTCGCTCTTCGGCGCGGCCTGGACGGTGGCGCATCTCTCACGGCTCGTGCTTTCGCCGCACGTTCACAGCGCGACATATTATGAGACGACGGGCTGGCGTGGATTGATGGAGAGCGAAGGCGGCTCGTTGCTGCCGGAGAAATTTCCTTCGCAGCCCGGGAGAGTCTTCCCGCTCTACTTCGTGTTCGCCGCGCTGGCCGGTTACGACCGCGTGCTGCCCACGCCGTCCACGCACCCGCTGCAAGTCGAGGCGCTCACCCTGCTCGATGCTAAAAATCGCAAGCGCGTACTGGTGGCGAATCTCTCGCCCGAGGCGCAGGAAATCAAAATCAAGACGGGCACCTGCTCGGCGCGCGTGGAGCGGTTGAACGCCGACACGGTGGAGGCGGCTGCCCAGGCGCCGGGAAATTTCTTCACGGCGGAAGGCGTCGCCGTTCAATCCGTGTCCGGGAAAATCGAATTGTCCCTCGCTCCTTACGAAGTGGCGCGCGTGGATATTGCGTGAAACACGCTTCCTCGCGTTTGGTCATGCTCAAGCAAGGGGTGATGTTCGTTTCGTGCCACCGGCAATGAATTCGCGGAGATCTTGTGCTGCCACGAACTCACACCGCGCGGCACCACGCCAGCTTGAAGTCGGCGTGAAGACAAATGACAACATCGAAACACGGGAGGCCGGGAAAGCCGGCTGGATTTTACGCTGGCTGCTGGGCGTGCCCATCCCCGCCGGTCCTGCGGATTTTCTTTCTCTTGCGAGGATGCGCCTGACCGGGTAGCGAAAGAGGCTTAGTGGCTGGACGGACAGACAGCCAAAACCAAACAAAAGTAAATCTTATGAAACAATGGATTGTGTGGCCGATGCTGGCCGTGGCCTTGATGCTGACGGCGGGCTGTGAAAAAGGCACGGGCGAAAGAGTCGGGGAGAACATTGACAGGGCGGCGGAGAAAACCAAGGACGGCCTGGAAAAGGCCGCTGACAAAACCGGCGACGCCCTCAAGGACGCCGGCGACAAGCTGAAGAACTAAATGGCGGTGGTATCAAGGCGGAGCGGTGCCCGGCACCGCTCCGTTTTTTTGCTGGCCCTGATCGCCGGAACTTGCACACCGGGGACGGTGACAACACCATGCCGCCGATGCGTGTGGTGAAAACAATTTCCGCGATGCAACGCCTGGCGCTCCAGTGGCGGCGCTCGGGACTGCGCATCTCGCTGGTGCCCACGATGGGCTACTTGCACGCCGGCCACGTCAGCCTCGTGCAGCGCGCGCGAAAACACGCCGGGCCGCGCGGGCAGGTCGTGGTGAGCATCTACGTGAACCCGACGCAGTTCGCGCCCACGGAAGACCTGAGCCATTACCCGCGCGACTTCCGGCGCGACCAGAAGCTTTGCCGCGAAGCCGGAGCCGACGTTATTTTCTATCCCACGGACGAACAAATGTACCCCGGCAAAGTCGCAGGTCATTACAGCACTTACGTCGTGGAGGAAAATCTTTCGCGGACGATGGAAGGTGCATCTCGGCCCACGCACTTTCGCGGGGTCACGACGGTGTGCGCGAAGCTGTTTCAAATCGTGTTGCCGGATGTCGCGGTCTTCGGCGCGAAAGATTTTCAGCAGGCGGCGCTGATGCAGCGCATGGTGCGCGATCTGAACTTCCCGATGCGCATCGTCGTCGCCCCGACCGTGCGCGAGCCGGACGGCCTGGCGATGAGTTCGCGGAACCGCTACCTCGATGCTGAACAACGCCCGCAAGCCACCGCGCTCTGGCAGGCCATCCAACACGCCCGCGCCGTCGTGAAGAAATCGAAGCGACCGCTCGACGCGGAGAAGTTGATCCGGGAATTACGGGCGTTGATTGAGCAACAAACCGCCGCCCGCGTGGACTACATTCAGTTCTTCGACGTGAAGACCTTCACCGCCGCCACAACCGTGACGCGCGGCACGCACCTCGCACTGGCGGTCTTCGTGGGCAAGACGCGGCTGATCGACAACGCCGCGCTGTGAAGCGGGGCCTCGACTTCATCAATGGTTACTGAGCCTCCGTCTTCCGCTGCCATTCCAGGCGGCGACGGAGTCCATGCAGGCATTGTTCTTCGGAGAGGCCAGGGTTCTGGTTCCGGATTCCTGCCAGTGTGATCTCGCAGGCCGATTCAAACAACTGCTGGCCGGCCAGAATTTTGTCCTCCGCCGACATCTTCCGCGCGTCGCGCAGTTCCTCGCGATATAACTCGTCAATTAGCCGCTGCGTCTCCGGGGGCGGGGCGTAAGCCGCGGACTACTCGCGGAGCGCGTCTGGATGGTCGTCCGTGGACATGGAGGAATTTCAATTCGCGTGGTCGGCATGAAACAATTCGACTTCATCGTCCTGGCAGCGGCATCGCGGGGCTTTCGTTTGCGCTCAAGGTCGCGCCACGCGGGACCGAACATCCCTTTCCCAAACCGACGCCCGTCGATACACTGCACCCATGAGCGAGATCATCTTTCAGGTCACCGAGGACGAGACGGACGGCGGATTCATCGCCCGCGCACTCGGTCATTCCATCGTCACCGAGGCGGACACTTGGGACGAACTCCGCACCAGCGTTCGCGAGGCGGTGCTCTGCCACTTCGACGAGGGCAAGGCTCCCGCCGTCATCCGGCTGCATCGCGTGCTGGATGAACTCGTCTCCGTGGCATGAAGTTGCCGCGCGATATTTCCGCCGCTGATTTGGAAAAGGCGCTGCGCCGCGCCTTCGGCTACCAGTTTGTCCGGCAGCTTGGCTCGCATCGCCGTCTCACCACGCAGACGGGCGGTGAACATCACCTGACCATTCCCAATCACGACCCGCTCCGCCCCGGCACCCTGCGCGCCATCCTCGGGGAAGTGATGGTTCATCATCGACTCACGCTGGAGCAGATGCTGAAGCAGCTTGAGTTGGGGTAAGTTCTCCTGCGGCGGCTGAATGAAACAATTCGACTTCATCGTTCTGGGCAGCGGCATTGCGGGCCTTTCGTTTGCGCTCAAGGTCGCGGCGCGCGGGCGCGTGGCCATCATCACCAAGAAGCATCGCGCGGAGTCGAACACCAACTACGCGCAGGGCGGCATCGCGGCGGTCACGAGCAAGGAGGATTCCGTCGAGTCACACGTCCGCGACACGCTGGTGGCGGGCGCGGGCCTGTGCAACGAGGCGGTGGTGCGGACGATTATTCAGGAAGGGCCGGCGCGCGTGCAGGAGTTGATCGAACTGGGCATGAGATTTTCCGAGCGCGAGATCGAGGGCGGGCGCGAACTGGATTTAGGCAAGGAGGGCGGACATTCCAAGCGGCGCATCCTGCACGCGAAGGACGTGACGGGCCGCGAGATTGAGCGTGCCTTGCTCGCGGCGGTCGCGGCGCAGCCGAACATCACGATGCTGGAAAATCATTTCGCCATCGACCTCATCACGACAAAGAAGCTCGGGCGCGCGGGCGCGAACCGCTGCGTGGGCGTCTATGTGCTCGACAACAAAACGGGCGCGGTCGAGACGTTCGCCGCGTCGGTCGTGCTGCTGGCCACGGGCGGGTGCGGGAAAGTTTATCTCTACACGACGAATCCCGACATCGCGACGGGCGACGGCGTGGCGATGGCGTATCGCGCGGGCGCGGGCATTTCGGACATGGAGTTCATCCAGTTTCATCCGACGTGCCTGTATCATCCGAAGGCGAAATCGTTCCTCATCACCGAAGCGGTGCGCGGTGAGGGCGGCGTGTTGAAGACGGTCGGCGGCGTGGAGTTCATGGACAAATACCATGAGCTGAAATCGCTCGCGCCGCGCGACATCGTGGCCCGCGCCATTGACAGCGAAATGAAGCGCAGCGGCGCGGATCATGTGCTGCTGGACATCACGCACCAACCCGCGCGCTTCATCATCGAGCGCTTCCCGAACATTTATCAGACGTGCCTGCAATACGGCATCGACATCACGAAGGAGCCGATTCCCGTCGTGCCGGCGGCGCATTACCAGTGCGGCGGCGTGCAGACCAACGTGGATGGGGAGACGGGCATTGAATGCCTTTACGCCGTGGGCGAAGTGGCCTGCACCGGACTGCATGGTGCGAATCGTCTGGCGAGTAATTCACTCCTCGAAGCCCTCGTCTGTGCCAACCGCGCGGCGGAAAAAATTCTCCGAAAGAATCCCTGCACACTCGAAAGCGATTTGCCGGTCTGGCAATCCGGCCAGGCCAGCAACGCCGACGAAATGGTCGTCGTCTCGCACAACTGGGACGAGATTCGCCGCCTGATGTGGGATTACGTCGGCATCGTGCGGACGACGAAGCGGCTGCAACGCGCGCGCACGCGGCTGGCGAATCTTCAGTCGGAGATTCAGGAGTATTACTGGGACTTCACGGTCACGAGCGATTTGCTGGAGCTGCGCAACATCGCGACGGTGGCGGAGCTGATCGTGGAGTGCGCGCTGCAACGGCCGGAGAGCCGGGGGCTGCATTACAATCTGGATTTCCCGAAAGCGGACGCCGCCTGGGCGCAGCGCGACAGCGTGGTGAGAAGATGATGGGTGTGAAAATTCCCCTTGGCCCTTTGATTCAACACCGCGCCGCCTCACAACTTGACTCGACTTTGCGCGCACCTAACATGCGCGCTCGTTTTTGGAACTGAAACCCGAACCCTGAACTAAAACCATGAGCTCAATCATCGACATCAAGGCCCGCGAAATTCTCGACTCGCGCGGCAACCCGACCGTGGAAGTGGACGTGCATCTGGCCAGCGGCGCCATCGGTCGCGCGGCCGTGCCGAGCGGCGCGAGCACCGGCGAACACGAGGCGCTCGAACTGCGCGACGGCAACAAGAAGCGTTACCTCGGCAAGGGCGTGTCGAAGGCCGTGGCCAACGTCACGGAAAAAATTCTCCCCGAACTCATCGGCGTGGACGCGCTGGATCAACTGACCGTGGATCGCATCATGCTCGAACTCGACGGCACCGAGACGAAGGCGAAGCTCGGCGCGAACGCCATTCTCGCCGTCTCGCTCGCGAACGCGAAGGCCGCCGCTGAACTGCTCGGCCAGCCGCTCTTCAAATATCTCGGCGGGCCGAACGCCAAGGTTCTCCCCGTCCCGATGGCGAATGTCATCAACGGCGGCGCGCATTCGGATGCGCCGATTGATTTCCAGGAATTCATGATCGTGCCCAAGGGCTTCGACACCTTCAGCGACGGTCTCCAGGCCATCACGGAAATTTTCCACGCGCTCAAGGCGGTCTTGAAGAAGAAGGGTCTGAGCACGGCGGTCGGTGATGAAGGCGGCTTCGCCCCGAAGCTCGACAGCGCCGAGGCGGCCATCGAAGTGATTCTTCAGGCGACGAAGGACGCGGGCTACAAGGCCGGCAAGGAAATCTTCCTCGCGCTCGACGTGGCCAGCTCGGAGTTCTACACGGGCAAGGAAACCTACGTCTTCAAGAAGAGCAGCGGGCAGAAGCTCACGGGCGATCAGCTCGTCGCCTTCTACGCGAAGCTCTGCGGCAGCTATCCGATCATCAGCATTGAAGACGGCTGCGCGGAGAGCGACTGGGTGACGTGGAAAAAGCTCACCGACAAGCTCGGCGACAAGGTGCAGCTCGTGGGCGACGATCTGTTCGTGACCAACGTGAAGTTCCTCCAGCGCGGTATCGACACCGGCACGGCGAATTCCATTCTCGTGAAGGTGAACCAGATTGGCTCGCTCACCGAGACGCTCGACGCCGTGGAACTCGCGCAGGACAACAACTATACCGCCGTTCTCTCGCATCGCTCCGGCGAGACCGAGGACGCGACCATCGCCGACCTCGCGGTGGCGACGAACTGCGGCCAGATCAAGACCGGCTCGCTCAGCCGCACCGACCGCACGGCGAAGTATAACCAGTTGCTCCGCATCGAGCAGTTGCTCGGCAAGAATGCGGTGTACGGCGGGAAGTTCTAGTCCGTCGGTCAGCTCTTAAAAAGAATCAGGCGCGGCGTGAAGCCGCGCCTGTTTTCTGTTCTGAAAGAGTTTTACTTCGTCTCGGCCACGCCCGTGACCCACTCGAAGGTCAGCTTCACGTCGTCGCCGGTCTTGATGAGGCCGAGGGCGACGGCGGGTGCGGGCGGCGAGATGCCGAAGCTGGTCATTTTGACGCTCGTGGTGCCGGTGGTTTTGATCGTCTTGTCGGTGCGGGTCATGGTGACAGGGAAGGCCACCTTGTTCGTCACGCCGGCCACGATGAGTTCGCCCTTGCTGTCGAATTCCCACGTCGTGTCGGCGCTCTTCGGGGTTTCCTTCAAGGTTAGCTCGGTGAGGCGGTATTTGATCTGGGGATGCAGCGGCTGTTTGAGCGCGCCGTGCATGATGGAGTCCATGCTGCTCTTGCCGCTCTTGATGGTGCGGACGGGAATGGTGGCTTCGACCTTGGCGTCGAGCTTGCCCGGCTTGGCCTTCGTGGGGTCAGCGGCGAACGCGGGGTCGAGTTCCATCACGCCGGCGATGATGCCGCCTTCCACGGTCCAGTCGTGAACGGTGGAGGTGCCGTCGATTTTTACTTTGCTGCCGGGCTGGGCGGAGAATTTGGTGAGGTCGGCGGCGAAAAGCGCGGTGGCGCAGAGCGCGGTGGCGATGAGGGAGAGGCGGAGAGTTTTCATAAATTCAGTGAGCAGTAATCGGTCATCAGTAATCAGTGTTCGTGGTATGGACGCGCAAGGCGGGAGTTGAGTTCAAACAAGCCTTGCGCGGATAGGGCGCGTCGCTCCGCGCGCGCCGCCGGGGTGCGACGAAAGTTTTACGCTCTCCGGCGCGCGCGGAGTGACAAGACCTACCCGCAGGGGTGCGTTCGAAAAGTGCGGAATCATTTTCATCGAAGTGTTCTGGCGCGAAAATTCCGTCACGACCATCACACTTCAAACCATTCCTTCTCGAACTGGATCGTCCCCTTCTTCATCACGGCCTCGTTGGCCTTGAGCGCGCAGACGGTGGATTCGTAGCCGTCCTGCCAGGTGGCGGCGGGCAGCTTGCTCTTCTGGATGCTCGCCAGGTATTCGCGCAGCGCCTTGGTGTCCTTCACGTCGAACGTGGCGGAGTAGTCTTCGATGGCGTTGGCGATCAATTGCGTGTTTTCGATGAAGTGATTCAACGCGAAGTAGATCGGCGGGTCGCCCGCACCGCTGGCGTCGCCTTTGCCCTGCTTGCCGCTCTTGCTCGCGTCGGCCACGAGCGCGATGCCGGTCTCCTGAAAGAACACGTCCTTGCGGGCATACACTTCCCAGCCGAGCAGCGCGGCGTCGGCTTCCTTGAAGAGCCACGCCTTGTTGCCGCGCATCATCACGGCGGCGTCGCTGCCGTAGAGGATTTCGTAATCGGAATCGAACGAGTTGGCCAGGCACGCCTCGACGTTGAAACATGTTCCGTCCTCGTATTGGAAGGTGGCCTGCACGGTGTCGTCTACGCTGCGTCCGTCATTCCACAATTGCACGCTGCCGAAGCCGGTCACGGACACCGGGCGCTTGCTCAGGAACCAGTGCATGGCGTCGATCTGCTGGATGCTGATCTCGCCGAGGAGTCCGGGGGAGGTTTCCTTGCGCAGACGCCAGTTCAGCGCGGTCTCGCGCTCGGGATTCGGCGAAGCCCGGCGCCAGCTCATCTTCTTGTGCCACTGCGCGCGGGTCTTGACGTTGTTGCCGGTCGCACCGCTGCGCACGAAGGGGAGAAGAAATTTGCGCTGCGGATCAGAGCGCAGGCCGAGGCCGGCCTGAAAGTAGGATTTGACGGAATCCCGCGCCGCCACGGCGATGGCTCGCGCGTCTTCAACGGTATGGGCGAGCGGCGCTTCGCAATAGACGTGTTTGCCCGCCTGGAGCGCCGCGACCGCGATCTCGCGATGTTGATGCGAGGGTGTGGCGATGAGCACAGCCTGCACGTCCTTGTTCTCCAGCACTTTCTTGTAGTCGGTGTAGTACTGGGCCTTCGGCGCGGCTTCCTTCGCGCGCTCCTGGAACGTCTCGGATTCGTAGGTGTCGCAGACGGCGATGACTTCGGCCTTCGGCAGTCGCGCGAGAGTGTTGAGAATTTCCCGGCCCCACACGTTGCAGCCGATGACGGCGCATTTCACCGTGGGGCCGTCGTAAGCGGCGGGCGCGGCGGCCGGAGCCTGCGCCTCGGCCATAAGCGGGATGCCGCCGAGCATGGTCATGGCGGCCCCGAAGGATGAGGATTTCAGGAACTCGCGGCGGGTGAAGTCCGCAGCGAACGGGTTCGGCAAGGCATTATCATTCATGGCAATGGGCAGAGATTTCGTTGCTTCGGTGCGGGAAGTCAATCAGCAGTTAATTGGGTTGAAGGTTGAAGATTGAGAGTTGAAGGTTGGCCCCGTGAGCGCGCGTCACTTTCAACTTTCAACCTTCAACTTGTAATCCTTCCGCCATGCCCCTCTACGAATACGAACTGTGCGAAGGAAGCTGCGCCGCGTGCGGCGGGCGGTTCACGCTGCGCCGCCCCATCACCGCTGCGGAATTGAAAGCCTGCCCCGCGTGCAAGAAGCCGGTGCGGAAATTGATCTCCGGTTTCAGTTCACCGCAAAAGCTCAAGCCGCTCTCCGTGAGTGACGCGAAGAAGGCCGGGTTCACCGTGCTCAAGCGCTTGGGCAAAGGCGAATACGAGAAACAGTGAAGCCTTGCCGGGGCGCGGGCGCGTCGCTACGTTCCGACCATGCCATCAATGGCGGCCACATTGCCGGTTTCTGATTCGCGCCTCTGGACGGCGGCGGAGTTCCTCGACTGGCTGGAGCCGGGCGTCAAAGCGGACTTGATTGACGGCGACAAGCACATGCACTCACCAGTCCATATCAAGCACGCGCGGTTGCTCAACTTTCTGCAAATCTTGCTCTCGCTCCATGTCGAGACGCGCAAGCTCGGTGAAGTCCACCGCGAAATGGTGGCCGTGCGCTTAAGTGCGCGAACCGTCTTCCTCCCCGACCTCGCCTACTTCACGAACGAACAGGTCGCGCGGCTGCAACCGAACTTCGCCCCGTTCGCACCCACGTTCGTCGTCGAAGTGCTGTCGCCCGGAAATCCCGAGCGCGATCTCATCGAGAAATTTCCCAAGTACGAAGAACACGGCGTGCGCGAATACTGGATTCTCGACCCGCATGACTTGCACCACCGTTTTTTCCGGCGCGAAGACGAGCTGCTCATCGAGTACGCGCAGCGCGGGGAGCAAATCATCGCGCAGAGCGTCCCAGGTTTTTGGGTGAAACGGTCGTGGTTGAATCCTGAGAAACTGCCGGAGGTCAGCCGGTGTTTGCGTGAAATCACGGCAAAATTATGAGCGAACTCCACGCCATCGAATCCGCCCTGCAACGGACCGCGCAACGCCGCCGCCTCGACCGTGCTTTGCGCGGCGCATGCCGGGGACTTTTCATCGCCAGCATCGTGTGGCTGGTCGCGCTCATTGTTTACAAGCTCACGCCCGTTCCCTTTTCCACGCTCGTGATCGCGGGCGGCGTGGGACTCGCGTGTGTTTTAATCGGGGCCATCGTCGGCGGCTGGCGTAAATCCTCGACCCGCGAAATGGCGCTGTGGGTGGACGTGAAACAGAATTTGAAAGAGCGGCTCAGCACCGCGCTCGAAGTGGCGCAGATGCCGGCGAACGGCGAGTGGAAGTCGTTGCTCGTGGCGGATGCGACGCACCATGCGCAAGGTTTGGATGCGAAGAAAATGTTGCCACTGCACCTGCCGCGCGTGACGCGTTGGGCTTTGCTGTTGCTGGTCGTGGCAGCGGGATTGGGCTTCGCGCCCGAGTATCGCTCGAAGCAATTCGTGCAGAAGCAGGCGGACGCCGCGAACATCAAGGAGACCGGTAAGCAACTCGCGGAGCTCGCCAAGCGCGCCGTGGAAGCCAAGGCTCCCGCCGCCGAACCGACGCAGCAGGCGTTGGAGAAAGTCGAAGAGCTAGGGCAGCAATTGCAGAAGGTCACGCTCACCAAGTCCGAGGCGCTGAAACAAGTCGCCAGCGTGCGCGAAAAAATCGCGCAGGAGGCGAAGGAGTTGGAACGCGCCGGCGCACTCAAGCCGCTCGAACGCGCCGCGAAGGAGCAGAGCAATAATTCCGGCAATCAAAGTTCGGACGCCATGCAGAAGCAGATTGATGCGCTGCAAAAGTCGTTGGGAAAAAACGGCGCGAACGATCCGTCGAAGATGGACAAGTTTCAGCAGGACTTGGCGAAGGCGCAGCAACAGGCGGCGAACTTGCCGGACAAGAATTCACCCGAAGGCAAAGCCGCGCGCGAACAGTTGGCGCAGACGCTCGGCAATCTCGCGCAGCAGATGAAGGACGCGGGTCTGCCGATGGACAGCCTCGAAGACGCGCTCAAGGCGTTGAACCAGGGCAACATTGATCAGTTCGTGAAGGACATGAACGTGGCGGGCGAAGATTTGCAGAAACTCTCCGACATGGCGAAGCAGTTGCAGTCGTTGCAACAGCAGCAGGCGAACGCGCAGATGGGCAAAGACCTGGCCGAGCAGTTGAAGAACGCGCAGACCGACGCCGCGCAGCAGACGCTCCAGAAGATGATTCAGCAGTTGAAGAGCGGCGCGATGAAGCAGGAGCAGTTGGATGAAATTTTGAAAGAAGTCACCAAGGCGCAAGACCCCGCGAGCCAGTACGGCAAGGTGGCCGAGCATTTGAAGGAAGCGATGAAGCAGATGCAGCAAAGCCAGAAGCCCGGCGCGTCCGACGGACAGAAGCAGCAATCGAAGTCCGACGCCGCGCAATCGCTGGCGGAGGCCGCGAAGGAACTGGAGAAACTCGCGCAGCAGATGGCCGATGCGAAACAACTCGCCGAGATGATGGCGATGCTGGAGCGCGCGCAGGAATCCATTCAGTCCGGCAAAGGCTGGGGCCAGTGCAAAGGCGGCGGCAAATGCTCGACGTGCAATGGACTCGGCTGCTTCGCCTGCAAGGGCCGCGGCTGGAAAGACGGCGCGGGCATGGGCGCCAGCGGCGTCGGCACCTGGGCGGACGAGACCGGTTGGACTTATTATCCGCAGAATGTTGACCAGAAGCCGGTGGATAATTCCGGCATCCAACGCCCCGACATGGACGCGAAGGGACTCACCGAACGCGACGCCTCGCTAAACGAAGCGCTCAAGCCCACCAAGGTGAAAGGCCAGATGTCGCCCGGTGGCCAGATGCCGAGCATTACGCTCAAGGGCGTCTCCATCAAAGGCTCCAGCAAAGTGCAATTCGAGGAAGCCGCCACCGCCGCCCAAACGGATGCCCAGAGCGCGCTGAATCAGGATCAGGTGCCGCGCGCCTATCGCGGCGCGGTGCGGGATTACTTTGATGATTTGAAGAAGTGAAATGGGCTTGGGCTTGTTGGCTCGAGCCGGTTTGGTTGATTTCTTTTCATCAGCACAAGCGTTTCAGACCACAACGCTTTGCAACTTTCCACATGCCTGCCTTCGGCAAAAAATTTCAAATATGGCTGTCTTGGAAGTGTTTTAAGATAGGTTCTGAATTGATTTTTCCCGCGGATTTCCGAATACGGCACGATGAAGAACCCACAATTCGTGAGATAAGATTCGTCAGTCGGCTGGGCGTGAATCTGATGGCCGACAGGTGGAAGCCCAACGCAAAACAAGAAATCGAACGGCGATTTCAGTTTCTTTTTGTCCGTTAGTCTCGTTTTGGAAAATGCCCAATTCCAACCTTGGGTCACATGTTCCAGCAAACTCGACGTCTTAACTTCAAAGCTCGTATTGTAAACTCTGAAACGAACATCGCCTGGAAATCCATTTTCGCCCTTGCGCTCTATGTCAATATCCAGATCCCGATCGGGCACTTTGGCTATCTTTTTTAGGAATGTACGGAATACAATTTTTCCCAACGCGTCTTTGTCGAGTGGGCAATGCTGAATTTCTTCAAAATAGTTAAACATGGGTTGAATAATTAGTTTCTCTGCAAACCGCTCAACCCGGTAGGCATGTGAAGGATGTATTTTTAATCTTGGTTGTCAATCTTCTTGATGGACGAAGTTGAATTTCAACTCCAACCATGTTCCCCTCTGCATCACATCATGAACACCGAATCGCAAATCGCCTCCTTCCGCCAAAGTTTCACCGCGTTGCGCGACGAGATCGGCAAGGTCATCGTCGGCCACACGGACATTGTGGATGGCACGCTCATCGCAATTTTCGCGGGCGGGCATGTGTTGCTCGAAGGCGTGCCGGGCCTGGGCAAGACGCTGCTCGTGCGCACGCTGAGCGAGGTGCTGGAGTTGTCGTTCAACCGCATCCAATTCACGCCTGACCTGATGCCTGCCGACATCCTCGGCACGAACATGGTCATGGAAACGGCGGAGGGCCGGCGCGAGTTCGAGTTCCAGCGCGGGCCGATCTTCGCGCACATCATCCTCGCGGACGAAATCAACCGCGCCACGCCCAAGACGCAATCCGCGATGCTCGAAGCGATGCAGGAGAAGAGCGTCACGGCGGGCGGGCAAATCCGCAAACTGGTCGAGCCATTCTTCGTGCTCGCGACGCAAAACCCCATCGATCAGGAGGGAACGTATCCGCTGCCCGAGGCGCAACTGGACCGCTTCTTCTTCAAGCTCGTCGTTGGTTATCCGAACGCGGCGGACCTCACCGAAGTGATCACGCGCACGACCGAGAACCAGCGCGTGACCGTGAACAAGGTGTGCGACGGCGCGACGCTGGCGGAGTTGCAAAAGCTCGTGCGGCAGGTGCCGGTCGCGTCGCATGTGAAGGACTACGCGGTGCGTCTCGTGCTCGCCACGCATCCGAAGACGGACACGGCGTTGGCCATTACGAATCAGTATCTGCGCTTCGGCAGCAGTCCGCGCGGCGCGCAGTCGCTTATCCTGGCGGGCAAAGTTCGCGCGCTCACCGAAGGCCGCTTCAACGTTAGCTTCGAGGACATTCAGGCCGCCGCCCCCGCCACCCTGCGCCATCGTTTGATTCTGAATTTCGAGGCGGAGGCCGAGGGCATCACCACGGATCACATCATCCGGCAGATTCTCGCCGAGGTGCCGAAGATGGCGGATGCGGTGGCAGCGTGAGCGGGTCATGCGGCTTCGCACGATCATTCTCGGACTGGCCGGCGTGCTGTTGCTGAACGCCTTGGTCGTGCTCGGGGTGTGGCTGTGGCTTAGTCAGGATTCCGTCAGCACGGCCGCAGTCGTGAGTGCGGCAAATTCTCCCACCACGGCGGAGGCCGTCGCCGGGCCGCTTCGACCACTTCCATCCGCAGCCCCAGCGGCGAGTCCAGTGATGGCGCCGCCGGAAGCTGGAGCAGTGTGGGCTGAGTTTGATTCTCCGCGTGACGGCGAGGCCGTCTCCCGCCGGTTTCGCGCCTCCGGCCGTTGTGGATCGTTGCCGCCCGGCAGCCGGTTGATGCTCGTGGTGGATTCGGGACGGAGCGTGTTCTCGCCGAAACTGCCGCCGGTCATCGTGGACGGCGGGAACTGGTCCGGCAGTGCGAATGAATATGGTGCTCCCACCGGCGGCAGCTTTTTCCTGTGCGTCTTCTTGGTCTCCGATGAGGCCGTGTTGCAGTTCAGCGAATGGCACGCGCAGGGCCGGGCCACGGGCAAGTATCCGCCGTTTCGCGGGACGCTGCCCGGCGCGGTGTCCCTCGCTCGCATCAGGCTGCGGGTGGCGTCACCGTAAATCAGCGGCGGCGGGACTTCCGGCTTGCCACTGGGACCGGTTCATTTCTTCGCCAGCGCCTTGGCCACGGCCTTCTCCAAATCGTCCCCGCGCAAATCGCGCGCGATGATTTTTCCCTGCGCGTCGAGGAGGTAAGTGGCGGGGATGCTGTTCACGCCGTACCGCACGGCGAGCTTGTTCTGCCACAGCAGGCCGTCGAAGTATTGCGGCCAGGTCATCTTGTTGTTGGCCATGAACTGCTTCATGGCCACCGCGTCCTGGTCGAGGCTGATGCCGAGAATCTCGAAGCCTTTTTTGTGATGCTTCTCGTAGGTGGCGAGGACGTTCGGCAACTCGACACGGCACGGCCCGCACCAGGTGGCCCAGAAATCCACGAGCAATACTTTGCCTTTGAAGCGCGAAACGGAGAGCGGTTTGCCGTCCAAATCTTTCTCCTGAAAATCGGGAAAGGGTTGGCCGACCACGAGCGAGCGCTGGATGGCTTTCATGGCCTCGAGCTTTTCGATCTGCGGCAGCACTTCGGCCGCCTGTTTCGCGTAGGGCGTGCCGGGGAAATCTTTGATCACCAGATTTATGCCTTCGACGGCTTTCGCGGAATCATCCAGCACTTGCAGGTAAAGCATGGCCTTCATCCAGACGACTTGCGCCATCTCCGGGCTTTTGTCCGACTTGCGCTCGGCGATGAAGGTGTCGAAGGCCTTCATGTCTTCGGCCAGGTCCGTGGCGCTGCGCTGGCCGGCCTGGAGCTTGGCGTTGATCTTCGCGATCATGGCCTGGAGCCGGACGGTGACGGCATTGGTGGCGGCGGCCTTCGAGGGCGGCTCGGCGGCAATGACGCGGCGCGGCGCGAGCAGGATCACAGCGACGGTGACGAGAGCAACCAGGCTGAATTTACGGAAACTGTTTATTAAAATCATGATGCGATGGAGGGGAATTAAACATTCCTGGCGATGCACAGCAAGGCGAGTTCATGCAGGGCGGGGCAATCTGACAGGCGATTCACTCGCGATTCACCGGTTCGTCCGCCCGGATCACGACGAAGAACGAATCCTTGCTCGATTCCTCGCCGCCGAGGATGGCCATGCCGCCTTTGCCGGGCTGACGCGTCTTGGTCACGAGACCGTTCTTGCGGAGCAGGCGCACCTCGAACTCGCCGGTCTTGAGCCGCTCGATTTCCAGCGTGCGCTGGTTGGCCAGTTCGACCTTCGTGACCTTGGCCGGGTCAAACTCGATCTTCCTCCGCTCCGTCTCCCAGTAATGTTTCCAGCGGAAAACCGGCGAGAGTTTGGCGGCGAGCTTGGGACCGACTTCCTTGTGGGCGGGATTGGAGGGCTTGTCCTTATCGCAGCCGAGAATCACCTGGACGTAGAGCGTGCGCTTCTCGGGGGCGGCGGCGCAGAGCAGCGCCGTGAGGAAGAAAGCCAGCAGCAAAGTTGGGCGGAGCATAGTGCTGAGTTCGACGGCACGCGTTCCCCGGAACTTCAAGCGGAGTGAAAAATGGCGCGGGAAAAATAGTTCAGCAACCGCGCCGCCCGCTACTTCGCGCCGTACACGCCCTTCTCGGAATACTTCCCGTCGTACGAATACGAGTAATAGGGATCGTAGCCGCCGGTAAAACGGCGGCGGGCCTGGCGGTTCAGGATCACGCCGGCCAGCGGGGCCTCGGCCTTGTAGAGCAGTTCCACGGCGCGGCCCACGGCCTTGCGGGGCGTCTTGCCGGAGCGGATGACGAGGCAGACGGTCCGCACTTTGTGGAGCATGAGCAGGGTGTCGCTCACGGCATGAATCGGCGCGGAGTCCACGACCACGCGGTCAAACTTTTGCAACGCCTCCTCGATCAGCGCGTCGAAATTGCTCCGCCCGAGCAGTTCGGCGGGATTGGGCGCGGGCGTGCCGGCGGCCAGGTAGAAAAAGTTTTCGTGTCCGTGCTGCTGGACCAATTCATCGAACTTTTTCTGGCCGGTGAGGTAGTCGGTCACGCCGGCGCGGCGCGGGCCGTCGGGCACGAGCGACTTTTCAATCGCGGGGCGGCGCAGGTCGCCGTCAATGACCAGGGTCTTGAGTCCTTGTTGCGCGAGCGCGAGAGAGAAGTTGAGCGAGCAGAAAGTTTTTCCTTCCTGCGGCAGCGCGCTGGTGAACAGGAAGGTGCGCCGTTCCTCGGATCGGCCCAGCATGGCCACGGAGGTGCGAAGCGTCCGGAAGGCTTCGGCGCTCGGGGTCTGGGCGTCGTTGTTCACGACGAGCACGCTCGCGCCTTTCGGCGCTTTGGGCACGGTGCTCAACACGGGCAGGTGCAGATATTCCTCCGCGTCGTCCACGGTCTTGAGCGAGCTGTCGAGCGCGTTCAGGCCCAGCGCGAGCAGCACGCCCAGGAAGAGTCCGGCGATGGTGCCACGAATCATCAGGCTCTTCTTGTCCGGCGAGAACGGGAGCACCGGCGGGGTGGCGCGCGAGTTCAACTGCACTTTGCTGGGCTTGAGTTCGCGGGTTAACGCGGCTTCTTTCAACCGTTGCTGCACGGCGTCGTAGAGCGAGCGGTGGCCTTCCACGTCGCGGGCCAGGCGCTGATACTCGGTCAAATCTTTTGTGAGCTGGCGCGAGGTTTCCTCCTGGCGCGCGAGTTCATCCTGCAAGGCTTTCTCCGAGGCGGTCGCGCTCTCGTAAGCGGAACGAAAACTTTGCGGCACCTTCAAGACCGCGTTGGTGACGGCCATGCGCCACGTCTCCATCTCCTTTTCCATCTGGATGTATTTCGGGTGGGCGAATTTATAGCGGCCCTTGAGGCTGGCGAAATCGCTGTCGAGTTTGGTCAGCGCCCCACGCGCCTGGGCCACGGAGGAATCGGCCGTGACGGCCGGCAGCACGAGCAACGCCTCGACGTTGGTGCCGAGCTTCTCAACTTGGGCGAGTTCGGCGCGCAGACGCAGCACCATGGAGTTGACCTCGGTGAGCTTGCCGTTCAATTCCTTGAGGCGCGCGGTCACGATGTCGTTGCGCTCCTCCAGCGACACGGACTTGGTGCGATCCCGGAACGCCTGCAAGGCGTTCTCGGTCTCATCCATGCTCATCTTCAAGCGCCGCCCTTCCTTGTTCAGAAAACTCGTCGCCTCTTCGGACACGGCAAAGTTCTGCTCGTAACCCATCGTGACGTATTCGGTGACGACGGTGTTGGCGATTTTCGCAGCTAGATCCGGATTGGGATGGACGGCCACAACATCGATCAGGCGCGTGCCTTTGCGCAGCGTCACCTTCACCATGCGCTCGAGCATGGAGGCCAGTTGCTCTTTCGTCGGCTCGGCGGGGCCGGCGTAGAAGGACGGGTTCTGCCCGAGCTTGAGCGTCTCGGCCACGCGCTCCAGCACGGCGCGGCCTTTGATCGTCTGCTCAATGGTGCGGAGCGCGTCCATCCAGCGCAGATCGTCGGCCTGGAATTTTTCCACCTTCACCATGCGCGTTTCCTCCTGCTCGATTTGCACCACGGCCGCGGCGGCGTAGAGCACGGGCTGGCGCTGGATGTAGCCGGCGGTGACCAGCACCGCGAGCACGAGGCAGATGGCGACGAGCCACGCGCGCTCGATGAGCGTGTGGTAAAGGCGCTTCGCATCGAAGCCGGTGGCGGGCGCGGGCGGGCGCGGCACGGGGGAGGTCGCGGGCATATCAGAAAATTTTCTCGCCGATGGTGATGGTGTCGTCGGCTTCGACTTCAAAAATCTTCACGTCCTTGTCCTTGGCCATCGCGTCGGCGTCGAGCCGGAAGCTTTTTTTGTCGGGACCCTGGCCGCGCTGGACGTTCACGCCGCGTCCGGTGCCGAGACGGGAATAGCCGCCGGCCATCGAGATGGCCTGGAGAAGGTTCACTGATTCATCGCCGGGCATTTCGTAGCTGCCGGGGCGCGCGACCTGGCCGAGCACGGTGAAGCGGCGCTTGGCGTACTCCGCGATGTCGAGCGAGACCTGCGGGCTGACGAGATATTTCTCCGCGAGCAAATCACGAATCATCCGCGCCGCCGCCTCGCGCGTCCTGCCCCCGACGGTCACGGCGCCGAGCAAGGGCAGCACGATGGAGCCGTCCTTCGACACGCGGACCTTCGCGCTCAAGTCCTCCTCCTGGTACACGATCACGGCCACGACATCGTTCGCGGCGAGGATGTAGTCGGGGCGGGCGTTGGTGCTGACGGCGGGAGTCGCATCAGCGGCGGTCACCCGCGCGCCGCCCAAGGCCAGCGCGAGCACGAAAAGCATTTTCCACACGTTCATCATTTTGAGGTCAATAACCCCAGGCGGCTTGAATGCCAATCTGGTTGTTCTGGAAGCTGTAATTTTCATCCGTCGAGATGTCTTCGCGGTATTGGTAGAACACGCCTAATGACCAGCTCCGACCCAGAATTGCCTCCAGCCCGCAGCGCAGCAAGAAGTAATCATCCGACCGGTTCGTCTGCACGTCGTCGCTCGTCGGCTCGTAGTCGGAACGGTCGTAGGTGAAGGCCAGCGTGCCGAACAAATTCTGCCGCAGCCGCTGCCGCGCCCCGAGCGTGCCGCCGGTGGTGATGTAGTTCGCGCCGTTGATCACGGCGGAGTTCTGCTGGCGACGATGCCCCTCGATGCTGAAGCTCGTGCCCTCGAACGGCCGGTAGCTTCCCATGAGCGAGAACACCGGGCCGAAGCTGTCGTCGCCGTCCTCATACTGCCGCCACTCGCCGCCCAAGGAGAGGCTCACGTCCGTTTTTTCCGTGGTCTTGTAGCTGGCGCGCAGCGTGGGACCCACGTAGGTCTGGACGCGCGTTTCGCTGGTCACCTGGTTCGTGGTGCCAGGCCGCAAGATTTGTTCCTCCACGATCAACTGTCCCACGGTGACGCCGAGGCCGAGCGTGACCTTGGAACTGATCTGGTAGTTTGCCGTGGGCGTCACTGTCCATTCCTGAGAATCCGTCAGCGTCTCGTAGTCCGTCAGGCGATACGCGCCGTCGAGTTGCAGGAAGGTTTTCTCCGTCAGTTCGTAGCGCACGGTGAGGCCGGTGTTGTAGCTCTTCTGCTGCACGCGGTCGCCCACATCGACCACGCCGCCTTCGGTCGAGGAAAAGTTTTGCACCAGCCCGAGCGTTAACTTGGTGAAGGCGTAGCCCGCGTTCAGCCTCGCGTCGTGGTTGAGCGAGTTCTGGTCCGAGTTCTTGAGGAAGAAGATGAACGACGGGCTGTAAACCAGCGCGAAGGCCGTGCGCGAATCCTCCAGCGTCGCCGCTTTGTTGAACACGATGCCGGGGCTGAAGGTGAAGATGAAGTCATCCCCCAGCGGCTCCTGCGCCTGCCCGGTTCCGATGCCGCCGATTTGCGTGCCGGTGCGCGGGCGGTCGTGCAGGCTGATGTTGTCGTCGTACACGAACGACGACGAGGCGCGCGCGTGGACATCCAGCGGGCCGAGGTGCAGGAGCGCGGGGCGCGGCTCGCTGAGGATGCGGTCGGGCGGCGGCAGTTGGGCCTGCGCCGTTCCGCCCGCGAGCAGCGCGAGGGCGGACAGCGTGAAAGCACGGCGAAGTTTGTCGGCCACGAGTTTCAAGATTTCGAAAGGCGCAGACGTAAGCACGCTGGCGGGGAGAGGGCAAATTCCAAATTCTAAAAACCAAGTCCTCCCCATTCCCCTGACTTCCATTCCCCTGACTTCACTTCGGGAGAAATGGGAAAAGTCAGGGGAATGGAATGGTGGAACTTTGCAGGCTCCGCCCGCGCAACCGGGGAACTTGGAGTTTGGAATTGTGAGCTTTGTTTGGATTTTGGTTTGGGAAGTTGAAACTTGCCCCGCTCCGGGGCGCATCTTGCCACTGTTTGTCGTTGAGCCTCGGCAATGGCTTTTGGTCGCGGAGCGACCGCAGGAAATTAGCCCGGCACGAAGTGCCGGGTGGGCGGTTGGAAAGTGTTTTCGTCCCGGCGGGACGGCGGAACTCCAGCGTCCTTTCAGGACGCACCCAGTGTCGAACCCCAAACCAGACACTTCGTGTCTGGCTAATTTCCTAGGCCGCTTCCCGGCTAGGCACCAACAGTGGCAAGATACGCCCCCCTCTGCGTCGCGCGGCAATTACCCATTCCCATCCGGCGCGCGTCTGCTAGTTTCCGCCCCCGATGTTCATCGATCAAATCAAGGTGTATGCCCGCGCCGGTCACGGCGGGAAGGGCGCGGTTGCATTTATTCGCGAGGCTTATCGCCCCAAGGGCGGCCCCTCCGGCGGCAATGGCGGGCGCGGCGGCGACGTCATTCTCGAGGCCAGCCACGACCTCAACAACCTCATCAACCAATATTATCGCCCGCGACTCATCGCCGAGGACGGCGAGCAGGGCATGGGCAAGGGCATGGACGGCGGCGCGGGCAAGGACATCATCATCCCCGTCCCGTGCGGCACGCTCGTGTGGAAGATTCGCGACACCAAACCCATCGAGACCGACGAGGACGAAGACGACGAGGCGCCCGAGCCGCGCGACGAGAATCTCATTCAATCCGCCTCCACCCAGCGCCCTATCATCCGTTTTGCCGGCGGCCAGGTGGCGGCGGAATACGATCTCGCCGACGAAGCCCTCCCCACCTCCGCCAAGGATCAGCCCAAGGGCGAACTCGTCGCCGACCTCACCGAGAACGGCCAGCGCTACGTCCTCTGCAAGGCCGGACGCGGCGGCCTCGGCAATCGCAACTTCGCCACCGCCGCGCGCCAGTCCCCGCGCTTCGCCCAACCCGGCGAGGCCGGCGACGAAGGCGAATTCCTCTTCGAGCTGCGCACCGTGGCCGACATCGGCCTCGTGGGCTACCCGAACGCGGGCAAATCGACCTTGCTCACCGCCGTCTCCAAGGCTCATCCCAAGGTCGCGTCCTATCCCTTCACCACGCTGCACCCGCAGATTGGCGTCATGGAATTCCCCGACTTCCGCCGCCTCGTCGTCTGCGACGTGCCGGGACTCATCGAGGGCGCGCATGAGAACGTCGGCCTCGGCCACGCCTTCCTCCGTCACATTCAGCGGTGCAAGGTCCTCGTCATCCTCCTCGACATGGCCGGCACCGACGCGCGCGAGCCGTGGGATGATTACCATCAGCTCCTCCAGGAACTCGAACTCTACAACCCCGAGATGCTCGACAAGACGCGCCTCATCGTGGCCAACAAGATGGACGAGGCCGCCGCCGAAACGAACCTCAAGACCTTCAAGAAGAAGGTGAAGAAAGTGCCGGTGCTCCCCATCTCCGCCGCCTTCGATCAGGGCATGGAAAAGTTCCGCAAGGACGTTCGCGCCGCCGTGGAGGCGGTGGAAGAAGCCGACCGGACCAAGAAGGCCAAGGACGCGGAGAAGGCCGCCAAGGCCGAGGCCCGCCGGCTGGCCGCCGGGATTCCTGCGCCCTCGGCACGGAACCTCAAGCGGAAGCGGACGAGGCAGTGAACAAGGGCGGAGGAACTTTGAACTCTGACCCTCAAACGCAGGCGCGCCTCGTGCAAAGTGCTGCGCCGACTTCGGTCCGCATTGCTCCGGCCTCGCACGCCGGTAATTCCGAGGCGCGTGTGCAACCATCCGGCCAGTCCCGATTCCGCTATGAGCGTGAACTGCTCAAGCGCGGCTGCACGCTCATCGCGGGCGTGGACGAGGCGGGGCGCGGGCCGCTGGCCGGGCCGGTCGTGGCGGCGGCGGTGATGTTCCCGTTGGAATGGATTGAACGGGGACTGCCGCGCGCGTTGCACGGACTGAACGATTCCAAACAGCTCACGGCGGAGGAACGGGAGAAATTTTTTGCCGTGCTCACGGCGCGGATCGAAGTGCGTTACGCCATCGCGTGGAGCGACCACGCGGTCATCGACGAAATCAACATTCTGCAAGCGACATTCCGCGCGATGAACGAGGCGCTGGCGCGGCTGAATCCCGCGCCCTTTCACGCGCTCATCGACGGGCATCAGCGCTCCAGCGCGCGCGGCGAGCAGACGCCCATTATCGAGGGGGACGCGAAGAGCTACTCCATCGCCGCCGCGAGCGTGCTGGCGAAGGTGACGCGCGATCGCATGATGGTGGAATTCGACCGGCAGTGGCCGGAGTACGCATTCGCCGAGCACAAAGGCTACGGGACGAAGAATCATCTCGCCGCGCTGGCCCGGCACGGGCCGTGTGCGGTGCATCGGAAGACGTTCTCACCGATCAGGGAAGATATGCCGCCGCCGGAGTTGTTTCCGCAACTTGCGGCCCGTTTGTAACGGGCCGAATCGCGTGGAAGATCACGCGGGTTGAGAACTCGGAGGACGCGTCTTAAACCGAGTGGCTTCGGCCAGTTGCAAACTGGCCGCACGTTGCTAGGCCTTGGCTTTGGCTTTGGCTTTCGCACGGGGCTTGGGCGTCTTGACTTGCGGGGCGTCGCTCCAGAGCGCCTCCAAATCATACTTCTCGCGCACGTCGGTTTTCATCACATGCACGATGACATCGAAGTAATCCATGACGATCCACGAGGTTTGCAGCGTGCCGTCAATGGCGCGCGGGCGGAGGTCGTGTTCATCTCGCAAGCCGTTGATGATGGCGTCGGAGATGGCGCGCAGGTGCGGCTCGCTCGTGCCGGAGCAGATGACAAAGTAATCGGCGACGGACGAGAGTTTCCGCACGTCGAGTGCGACGATGTCTTCGGCCTTCTTGTCATCCGCGTATTTCTGGCAGAGCAGCGCGAGCTTTTTTGAATCCATTGGCGGGAAGGCTGGCAGAGGGTGGAACGGGAGTCGAGGCGCGAGAACAGATTTACGGCAACGACATTTTTGCTACATGAGGAACTCGGCGGTGATGGCTCCGGCGCGTCGCTCATCCTCCCACCCTGGAGTGGCCCGGGCCATCGACTGCATTAACTCGCACGCCAGATAGACGTCATCCAAAGCCGCTCGAGACAGTTCCATTTCCGACTCTGGAACAGGGAAAACAATGCCCTCCCACGAATCGGCAGCGGGGCTAGCTGACGCAGGCCCGTTGGATTTTTTCGTAAAGCTCGTTGTCTCCATACCGCATGAAGATGTCGCGCATGGCGGGATCCGCCAAGTTGATTTTGTTACGCATCACCAACTCCACCACGTCTTGAAAATCTTTCAGAAAACGGCGCGTGCGTGTGTTCTTTAACGCGTGAACCTTGAGCGCGATCAGATGCTCAACGGAAGGGAAGCGCACCTGTACGCCGCCAGTGGCCATTTCGACTGACGCTTTGAACAATTTTCTGAAGGTGTCCTCGTTCAAGAGCATCAAGTCCACTTCCCAAGAATGCTGGTCGGAGCGGAGTTGGAGAAACGTGCCGCCATCGTGTTGGACGGCGTATCCGAGGGCGGCCACGCAGGCCAGCCATTCCGTTCGCCGGGTTCGTTCGATGGCCAGATCAAAGTCAAACGTCAGCCGCGGATAGCCGTGAGCAATGACGGCATAACCGCCGATCACCAAGTAGGGCAGTTTCCGTGAACTCGCTTCCCGTTCAATGATGGTGAAGAAGTTCATGCGCGCCGCGCCTCACAACGGCCGGTGATGGATGAACGCGTGCGCCGCCGCGATGAAGCCCTTGAACAGCGGATGCGGCTGGTGCGGCTTGCTCTGGAACTCGGGATGAAACTGCGACGCGATGTAGAACGGGTGCGCGGGAATTTCAATCACCTCCACCAGCTTTCCGTCCGGCGTGGTGCCGCTGAGGATGAAGCCGGCCTGCTCGAACTGCTCGCGATACTTGTTGTTGAACTCGAAGCGATGGCGGTGGCGTTCGTGGATGACGAACGCGCCGTAGAGTTTCGCCGCGAGCGAGTCGGGCTTGAGCTGTGAGGGCGTGAGGCCGAGGCGCATGGTGCCGCCTTTTTTGGTCACGTTTTTTTGTTCCTCCTGCAAGGCGATGACGGGATGCGGTGACTTGGGATCGAACTCCGTCGAGTGCGCCTTCTCCAGGCCGAGGACGTTGCGGGCGAACTCGATGGTCGCGATCTGCATTCCCAAGCAGAGACCGAGGTAAGGCACCTTGTGCTCGCGCGCGTATTTCGCGGCGAGAATTTTTCCCTCAATGCCGCGCTCGCCGAAACCGCCCGGAACGAGGATGCCGCCGAGACCTTTGAGCACGTTGTCCGGCCCCTGGCGCTCAATGTCCTCGGCGTCGAGCTTCACCAGTTCCACGCCGCAGTCGTTAGCGATGCCGCCGTGCATCACGGCTTCATAAACGGATTTGTAGGCGTCTTGCAGCTCAATGTATTTGCCCACCACGCCGATGCGGACGCGGTGCGCGGGCGCGATGATCTTGCGGATGATTTCCTGCCAGTGCGCCATGTTCGCAACCGGCGTATCGAGGTGGAGCAGGCGGCAGACGAGGTCGTCCATGCGCTCGCGCTGGAGCATGAGCGGCAGTTCGTAGATGGAATGGTCCACGTCCTTGACCTCGATCACGGCCTCGTACGGCACGTTGCAGAACATGGAAATTTTCTGGCGCAATTCCTTGTCCAGCGGGTACTCGCAGCGGGCGGCCAGAATCTGCGGCGTGATGCCGATCTCGCGCAACTTCGCCACGGACTGCTGCGTGGGCTTGGTCTTCAATTCACCCGCCGCCTTGATGTAAGGCACGTAGGTGACGTGGATGAAAATCGCGTTCTGCGGCCCGACATCAAGCGCGAACTCGCGAATGGCTTCGAGGAAGGGCAGCCCCTCGATGTCGCCGGTGGTGCCGCCGATCTCGGTGATCATCACGTCGGCCTTCGAGCGTTCGGCGAGTTGATAGATGCGCGATTGAATCTCATCCGTGACGTGCGGAATCACCTGCACGGTCTTGCCGAGATATTTTCCCTCGCGCTCGTTGTTCAGCACGGTCTGATAAACCTGCCCGCTCGTCAGGTTGTTCAGCCGCGTGAGGCTGACGTTGGTGAAGCGTTCGTAATGGCCAAGGTCGAGGTCGGTCTCCGCGCCGTCGTCGAGCACATACACTTCGCCATGCTGGTAGGGCGACATGGTGCCGGGATCGACGTTCAGGTAGGGGTCGAACTTTTGCAGCGTGACTTTGAGCCCGCGATTTTCGAGCAAGGTGCCGAGCGCGGCGGCGGTCAGGCCCTTGCCGAGCGAACTCACCACGCCGCCGGTCACGAAGATGTATTTCATGTCTTGATTAACGCGTTGTCACCGCCATTTCTGGAAATCCTCGGCGGTAAATCCCGCCTGTTTCAGAATCTGCAAAGTCAGGCCGCGTCCGAGATCGCAGCCGGAATGCATCGGCACGGCTATCGAGCGGCGCTCCCCGGAGTGCCAAAGCACCAAGTGGCTGCCGCGCTGACGGTCCACGACATAGCCATGCGCCTTGAGGAACTTGACCAATTCCGCGGCACGAATTGCCGGGAAGCGGCTCATGCCGGCACGGGCAAGCTTACATGCTCGATACGCACCGCCCTGCGCGGCGGCGGCACCGGCTCGCCATGCGCGACCAGCGTCTCGATAAAAAGTTCCATCGCCTCGCGCATGTTGCGCTTCGCCGCCGCCGGGGAAAGGCCGTTCGAGAAACAGCCCGGCAAGGCCGGACAATAAACAGAATAGCCCGCCTTTGGATCTTCTTCCTTCTCGATGACGATCTCGTATTCGCGTGTTTTCATCGCGTTAAACTACTTTCCTTTGAGAATTTGTTCCACCCGCTCCACATCCCCCGGCACGTCCACGCCCACGCTGTCATAATTCACCGTCACGACTGCGATCTGGATGCCGTTCTCCAGCGCGCGCAACTGCTCCAGCTTCTCCGCGTTCTCCAGCGGCGACGCCGGAAATTTTACCAGCCGCAGCAGCGTCTCGCGCCGGTATCCGTAGATGCCGAGGTGCTTCAAAAAAGGAAACGCCGCCAACTGTTCGCTGCTCGAACGACTGGCGGCCTCTCGGACATACGGAATCGTGCGCCGCGAAAAATATATGGCGCGGCCCGAAGTGCTGACAACGACTTTCACGACGTTCGCCGATTCGTAGTCTTCCACGCTGCGAACCGGCGTGGCGGCGGTGGACATTTCACTGCTTTGCAACGCTGCGGCGACCGCATCAATCACCGCCGGATCAATCAATGGCTCGTCACCCTGGATGTTCACCACCGCGTCGCAGTCCAGCCGGGCCGCGACTTCCGCGATGCGGTCGGAGCCGCTCGGATGATCCTCGCGCGTCATTTCCACCCGGCAAAACCGCCGCGCCACTTCCGCGATGCGCGCGTCATCGGTCGCCACGATCACCTCGCTCAACGACTGCGCTTTACGGCACTGCTCCACGACGCGCTGAATGAGCGGGCGGCCCGCGATGAGATGCAACGGCTTGCCTGGAAAACGCGTCGAAGCGTAGCGCGCTGGAATGATGCCGATGGTGCGTAGTGAACTCATGCGTTTGGCCGCGCTGATTTAACGGACACCCCGCAGACAAGCAAGCGCCCGGAGGTCGCCGGCCTGGGCCGAGGTTCCAATTGCACCCTCAAGAACACCCGGCTTTGGCCGATGATTTTTTGCGCCCGTTGTTCCGCGTTGCATTGCGCCGCGCGCTGTGACATTCGTTGGCCGTCAAACAGGAGATGTTATGAAACTGAAATTTCTACTTTCCACCCTGCTCGCCGCCGTTCCGCTGGGCGCGGCGGAGTTGCGCGAGAGCACGCTCGTGCAAGTCGTCAACGAAGTGAAAGTCGCCGCCCCGCAGGCCGCCGAGAAGGACGCCAAGGCCAACGACACCGTGCGCGCTCCCGACAAAATTCGCACCGGTGCCAAGTCGCGCGCCGAACTCAAAGCCGCTGACAACACGCTCACCCGCATCGGTGCAAACACCATTTTCTCCTTCGAGCAAAGTGGGCGTGTGCTGAACCTGGAAAAAGGCAGCGTGCTCTTTCATTCCCCTGCTGGCCGTGGCGGCGGCACCATCAAGTCTGCGGGCGCAAGCGCGGCCGTGCTCGGTACCACGCTCATCGTGGCTTCGACGCCTGATGGCGGCTTCAAGTGCATCCCGCTTGAAGGGAAGGGAACCATCACCCTGCCCAACGGCCAGAGCCTCACGCTCACGGCGGGCGACATGGTCTATGTCCCGGCGGGCGCGCAGGCCTTTGGGCCTGTGGTCAAAGTGGACCTCGGCAAGCTCGTGGAAGGCTCGCAGCTCGTGAACGGTTTCTCCACGCCGCTGCCTTCCCTCGGTGACGTGAACAACGAAATTTCCAAGCAGCGCATCGCCATCATCTCCGGCAATTTTGAAGAGACCGGCGTGATGATCGGCCGCGTCGGTTCGGCGAATGATCCGCTGGCCATCAATCCGCTCCTCCCGCAGAACGGTCTCATCGCGCCTGTTATCTTCAATCCGCAGGCGGACCAGGTGTTCCTGCCCGGCGGAAAAATCGTTCTCGGCTACGGCGCCTATCGCGCCCAGCAGCAGTTCAAGAACCCCCAATGATAAGTGCCATGAAAAAAATCTTCATCATCCTGGCCACTGGAGCAGCGATGGTTGTCGCCCAGGCTCAGATCAATCCGGGCGTCAACCAGTCCGACACCACGCGTGCTCAGCGTGCCACGGAAAACGCCTTGCCCGCGCTGCAGCCTGGCGACGCGCTCCCTGCGCTTTACGATGGTGAGAGCGAGGACGTCGGCCCGCAGTCCGTGTTGCGCGTGAAGAAAAACCCGTGGCTCCGCGCCAGCGTGGATGCCCAGGCTTTTTACACGGACAACATGCTCTACACGGAGCACGACGAGGAGGAAGCGGGCGTGGCCATCACCACCGTGGAAGGCGCGCTGATGACGAAGCCGTATATCACGCGTTTCGCCTCCTATCGCGGCGAGCTGGGCTACCGGCATCAGTTCTATAATTATTTTTGGAACGACAAGGTGCTCGAACAGTCCAGCTCCCTCGGGCGGCCCGTGCATTACGATGCGGAGGACTTCGACTTCGATTCCTCCACGTTCTTCGCGAACCTCACCGCGCAGACCCGGCACTATCAATTCGGCCTCGGCCTCGACTACACGCGGCTCCTTGGTTTCAAGGATTTGCGGCAGCACAACTACGACGAGTTTTATTCCGACGTGTCGCCGCGCTGGTCCGTGCAGCGCAACTTCCGCGTCTGCAACCGCAGCCAGCTTTCGTTCGCCTATCTCGGCAGCTACCACTTCACGGACGAGGACGCGCCGCTGGTGGATCTGCCGTCCAATTTGAGCGTGAAAGTCCGCGACGACCGCAGCGAGCGTTGGGAGCACACCTTCCTCGCCGCCTACACCGTGGCGCTGCCGTGCTCGACGGCGGTGCAGCCGTACTATCGCTTCCAGTACAATGACTTTGCGCACACGGACAATTACCTCATCCATGCCACCGGCGTCTCGGTCGGCTGGTATCCGTGCGAGAACTTCTCCGTGCGCGGCTTCGTGGGCTACAGTTGGTCCGACGCGAAGAACTCGCTCGTGGCCGAATACGAGAAGCTCGACGCCGGCGGCGGCCTGACGGCGACGTGGCGGTTCTAAACGGGCAGATTATTTCACCGGCCTCAACGTGATGGCGCGCAAGTCCATCACTGCGAGGCCGGGCTTCTTGGCCGGCTTCACGGTGATTTGAAATTCACCCGCGCGCTCCAGCGTGAACGTGCCGATGACACGGTTGGTCCAGGTGGTGAAGGAACCGGTCTCCGGCACCACATCCCGGATCACCTGCTCGCCAATGGAGAAATTCACCTCGCTGCCGCCGCTGCCCTGGCCACAGGACTGCGTGAGCAGCACGGCAAATTTGCCCGGCTGCGTCACTTTGAAATCCCAACTCACCCAATCCTCCGCCTTCGTCCAGTAGCCGATGGTGTTCTTGTGCGGCTGAGGTTCGTAGCGAATGGTCTTCCCATGGACGACGGCGTTGGTGGCGAGCAGGTGAATGGAGCCGTCGGGGCGCTGGACGTTGGCCGGACGTATCTCGGCCGCGCGACTGAAGAAAGCCGTGACGGCAATGATGGTCACGGTGAACAGGCCTTTGAAATTCATGCCAGAAGAGTGTGCGGCGCGGATGCCTGGAGCAAGTCCTGAGGCGGGACAGAGGGTGGGGCGTCGCGGTCCTCAGCGCGCCGGGCTACGAACTGGTCTGAAAATGTGGCGTCAGCCATCCTGGCTGACGGTGAGCCGTGGCTTCTAGCCCGGCGGGACGAGGCGTTGAAGTGAGAAGCACGCAGTTACTTCGATCCGCCTCTCAAGGTCTGCCATTTTTCCGGGCGGCTGGAAGCCGGCCCTCACTGGCAGGCAGGATGCCTGCCGCTACATTCTCGAACTGCTCACGCCTTACTCCGGCGCGCTGAGGCCAGCGATGCCCGGCCAGCGCGCGATCAGCGCAACAGCGCCTCGGCGTGCTTCCTCGCCGCGCTACTGCCGCCGCCCAACATGCGCGCCAGTTCTTCCACGCGTGCTGATTTGTTCAGCAACTCGATCTCGGAAATCGTGCGGCCGTCGCGCACTTGTTTCGTCACCACGTAATGCGCGTCGGCGTGCGCGGCCACGGGGGCGAGGTGCGTGATGCAGAGCACCTGATGCGTGCGCGCGATCTGCTTCATCTTTTCGCCCACGGCGTTTGCGGTCTCGCCGCCGACGTTGGCGTCCACTTCGTCGAACACGAGCACTGGCACTTCGTCTTCCGCCGCGAGCACCGTCTTGAGTGCCAACATCACGCGCGCCATTTCGCCGGAGGAGGCGATGGCGCGGAGCGGACGCGCGGGTTCGCCGGGGTTGGGCGCGAACTGAAATTCAATCGTGTCGAGGCCGGATAAGTTGGGAGTTGAGGGTTGTGAGTTGAGAGTCAGGGCCACGTCGAACTGGCTTTGCGCGAAGCCGAGCGCGCCGAGTTCTTTCGCCACGGCCTTGCTGAGTTTTGGAATCAGCTTCTTGCGCTCGGCAGAAAGCTGCTGGCCCGTGCGCTGCAATTCGCGGTCGATCTTTTGCAGCGCCGCGTTGAGGCGGGCCAGTTCCGCGTCCCGCTGCTCCAGCGATTGCAGTTTTTGCTTCGCCTCCGCGCCAAAGGCGATTACGTCGGTGAGCGTCGGGCCGTATTTGCGCTTCAAGCTCTGGAGGAGATTCAAACGCTCTTCGAGTTCCGCCAAGCGCGCCGGATCGAGTTCCACGGCGTCGGCGTAGCGCGACAACTCGCTCTGCAATTCCCGCAACGCGGCGATGCTCTGGTCGTGCGCGGACGCCAGCGGCTGCGCGCCGGCGTCCACGCGCTGAAGCTCATGCAACACGCGGCCCAGCGCGCCGGCCTGCGCGAGCACAGAACTGTCATCCTCGCTCAACAACCCGCGCGCGCTCTGCGTGAGTTCGAGCAGGCGGGCGGAATTGCTGGCGCGCTGATATTCGGCGTCCACCTGTTCGTCCTCGCCGGGTTGGAGCTTTGCGCCTTCGATCTCGCGGACTTGGAAGCGCAGGAGGTCGAGCTGCTGCGCGTAAGTTTTTTCATCCACGATGAGCGCGGACTTTTCCAACTCCACGCGCGCCCGCTCTCGAACCAGCGCCGCGAACTCCTCGCGCCGTGGCTCCAGCTTTCCAAACGCATCGAGAATCGCGAGTTGCTTGGCGGGCTGGAGCAGCGACTGATGTTCGTGCGGCCCGTGCATGTCCACGAGCCATTCGCCGAGCGTGGCCAGCGTGGCCAGTGTGGTCGGTGAGCCGTTCACGAACTGCTTGTTTGTCCCCGCTGTGGTGAACACGCGCTTGATGACGAGCTGGTTATCCTCGCAAGGTTCCAGCCCGTTCTCGTCGAGAAAATGTTGGAGTTCACGCTTTAGCGTGCCGGAACAAGCTGAAGCTTGAACTCCAGCGCCAAGGTCGAACACCGCCTCCACCGCGCAACTGTCCGCGCCCGCACGAATGAGCGTGCGATCCGCGCGCTGGCCGAGCGCGAGATTGAGGGCGCCAATGATGATGGATTTGCCCGCGCCAGTCTCGCCGCTGATGGCGTTGTAGCCGGCCTGAAGCTCCAGCGTCAGGTCGGCGACGAGCGCGAGGTTTTTAATCCGCAGCGTGGCGAGCACGGGGAAGTGTTGCGTGGGGCGCGAGGGTTGGGCAAAGTTTTTTCCACGAGAGTGATGAAGAACAAATTTCAAATTCCAAAGTCCAAATCCCAAACAAACTCCAAAACCCAATCTCCAAATTTCAAGACCAGTGATGCCGAGTCCGCGGGCCAATGGGAGCTTGGAGCTTGGAATTTGTTTGGGATTTGGACTTTGGACTTTGGATTTTAACCCATGTCCTTCTCTTTCACCTTCCTCGGCTCCGGCACCTCCCAAGGCGTCCCCATCATCGGCAAAGAATATCCGCCCGCCTTTCTCGCCAACCCGAAGAACCATCGCACGCGGCCCTCGATCTACATCGAGAGCGCGGGCGCGAAGCTCGTCATCGACACCACGCCGGAGTTCCGCGTCCAGTGCCTCCGCGAGAACATCCGTTCGCTCGACGCCGTGGTCATCACGCACGCGCACGCGGATCACATCATGGGGCTGGATGACTGCCGGCGCTTCTGCGATCTGCGCGGCGGGCGGCTGCCGGTCTATGCGGATGAAGTGACGATGGCCGCGTTGCGCCGCGTGTATGCCTACGCGTTCGCGGACGGGCCGATTCCGAAAGGCTACTTCATGCCGGATGCGCGCATCATCACGGGTGCGTTTGAAATTGGAGATTTGAAACTCACACCTTTCGCGCTGCCGCACGGGCGTTTTCAGTCGCTCGGATTTGTCTTCGAGCAGGGCGCGCGCAAACGCCTCGCCTACTTCAGCGACTGCAAGGAAGTCACCGACGAGGCCGTTCAGGCGGCGCGCGGCGTCGAAGTCGCGGTCATTGACGCGCTGCGCTACGATCCGCATCCCACGCACATGTGCCTCGACGAGGCGCTGACGGCGGCGCGACGTATCGGCGCGGAGCGGACGTACTTCACGCATCTCACGCATGACTACGATCACGACGTGGCGCAGGCCGAGCTGCCGGAAACTGTGGCGTTGGCTTACGACGGGCTGCGTGTAGAATTTTCCGCATGACGAAATGGATTTGCAGTGTGGCCGCGCTGTCCTTGGGACTCACGCTGACGGCGCGCGCCGCCAGCGCCGGCGATTCGGTGGCCGTGGTCTATAACAAAAACCTGCCCGCCTCGAAGCAGCTCGCCGAACATTACGCCGCGCGCCGGACGATTCCGGCCAGCCAGCTTTTCGGCGTGGATGTGGACGCCGCTTCCGAGGTCATCACGCGCGCGGAATTTCGCAGCAAGATGGAGAAGCCCATCTTCGACTGGCTCGTGAAGGAAAAACTGTTCACGCCCAACAAAACCAAACGCAAAGCCAGCGACCCAGACTACCGCGCCATCGCGCAATCCAAGATTCGTTACCTCGTGCTCTGCTACGGCGTGCCGCTGAAGATCGCCCGCGACCCCGCGATGAAAGAGCCGGGCGAGGAAAAAGTGGTGGAGCAATTGCGCGGACGCAACGAGGCGGCGGTGGACGCCGACCTGGCCATGCTGCCGCTCAGCCGCCAGGAAGGTCTCGCGCTCACCGGCCCGATGGGCAACGTGTTTTATCTCGCCAGCAACTCGTTTGCGTTCCACCCGACGAACGGCATTCTCATGGTCGCGCGGCTCGACGGCCCGACTGTGGAGATTGCGCGTGGACTCGTGGACAAGGCGCTGGAGGCGGAGTCGAACGGCCTGTGGGGCCGGGCCTACATTGACGCGCGCGGCATCACCAACGGAACCTACAAACTGGGCGACGACTGGATGCGCGCTTCTGCGGCCATCACGCGACGGCTGGGGTATGAGACCGTCCTGAATGATCAGGAGGCGCTTTTTCCCACCGGTTTCCCGATGAGTCATCTGGCCTTTTACGCGGGCTGGTATGATGTGCATCCGACCGGCGCGCTCGCCGCTTCGACGATGGAGTTCATGCCTGGGGCTTTTGCGTATCACCTGCACTCGTTCAGTGCTGCCACGCTGCGCTCGACCAATCAATATTGGGTCGGGCCGCTGCTGGCGAAGGGCGCGACCATCACGATGGGTTGTGTGGATGAGCCGTATCTGGCCGGCACGCCGAACATCGCGGCCTTCCTCGAACGGATCGGGTTCCGGCGCTGGACATTTGGCGAGGCGGCCTACGCCGCGCAAAGTTCACTCTCTTGGCAGACCACGGTGGTGGGCGATCCGCTGTATCGACCCTTCGGCCAGCCGCCAGACGCACTGCACTTCAAACTAGAACGGGAAAAGAGTCCGCTGGTGGCGTGGTCGCATCTGCGTGTGGTGGGCTTGAACGAGGCCACCGACTTGCCCGTCAACGAACTGATCAAATATCTGGAGGAAGATTTTTCGGCGGTGACCACCAACAGCGCCGTCTTGCTCGAACGGCTCGGACACCTGCGGGTGAAGGCGCAACAACTGGCCCCGGCGGCCGCAGATTTGGCCGCCGCTTTGAAATTAAACCCCTCGCCGCAGCAACGACTCTGGCTGCTGGATGCGCTCGCCCAGTTTCAAGCCGGGCTGGGTCGTTCACAGTCCGCCTCCGACACGTACCAGCAACTGCTCACCGCTGCGCCGGACTATTTCGACGCCGCGCGAGTGAACAGTGAACTGGCCCGGCTGGCGCGCGAGTTGGGCCGCAAGGACGCTGCGGGAAAATTTGAGAAGGAAGCGCAGCGGCTGAGTGCTCCGCCGAAGTGAATCATGTGGCGGCAAGCATCTCTGCTTGCCAGTGAGCCGTGGCTTCCAGCCCGGCGGGAAAGGCGAAAGTTGCGCGGAGGCGTTCTCATTTTCGGGAACCTTTCTCCCTTCCACACTTTTTCCGGGCGGCTGGAAGCCGGCCCTCACTGGCGGGCAGGGATGCCCGCCGCCACTGCACTGCATGAACCGCTCACGCCGTCACCGGTTCCGGCTCCGCCCACTTGCCGTGTTCCTTGATCAGATCGACGAGCCGCTCCACGGCTTCCGCCTCGGGGATGTTGAACTTCACGGGCTTGTGCCCGATGTAGAGATTGATCTTGTTCGGCGCTCCGCCCACGTAGCCAAAATCCGCGTCGGCCATTTCGCCGGGACCGTTCACGATGCAGCCCATGATGGCGATCTTCACGCCCTTCAAATGCTGCGTGCGCTCCTTGATGCGCGCGGTGACCGTTTGAAGATTGAACAGCGTGCGGCCACAACTCGGGCAGGCCACGTAATCGGTCTTGAAAGAGCGGCAGCCCGCCGCCTGCAAAATGTTGAACGCCAGTCGCAGTGATTGCCCGCCGCCCGCCTCGCCGCGCACGAGAATTGCATCGCCAATGCCGTCCGTCAGCAGCGCGCCGATGACGACGGACGCGCGGAGCAGGGCAATCTTCGGCCACAGCGGCGTCTCCGGGAATACGAACAGGTCTTTGAGCATTATCGGATTGTTCGAGCCGAGGCGCTTCAACTTCGCTGCCAGCAGGCGGAACGCCGCGATGGGTGGCAGCGTCACGCCGTCTTTCACGGTGATGAGCTGCGTCGCGCAATTCACTGTGAAGTCTTCGGTCGGATCGACTTCGAGAATGTTCAGGTCTTCGTACACCGCCTCGGGTCGCACGTCGTCCTTCGGACGAATCTTCGGCGCGACCTTGTCGAACGTGGCGCGCGTGACGACGACGCGGATGAGTTGCTCACCGCCGCATTTCACGCTGTCGCTCAAATCAATCTCCGGCGTCTCGCGGCGCTCGAAGGCGAAGGGGTTGTAGCTGGGTTGAGTGTTGACGGTTGAGAGTTGAGAGCCGGTCAGCAACGGAATCTGTTCCAGCAAGTCACTGCAAACCTCGATCTCACGCGGGGAATCTTCCGTGAGCGAAACGCGGATGGTGTCGCCCAGTCCGTCGCAGAGCAGGGAACCGATGCCGATGGCGCTCTTGATGCGTCCATCCTCGCCTTCGCCGGCCTCGGTCACGCCGAGGTGCAGCGGGTAATTCCAGTCCGGCCCGAGTTCATCCAGCCGCGCCGCGAGCAGGCGGTAGCACTCGATCATCACCTTCGGGTTCGAGGACTTCATCGAGAACTTGAAGTTGTGGAAATCCTGCGCGCGGGCGATGCGGGCGAACTCCAGCGCGCTCTCGACCATGCCAAGCGGCGTGTCGCCGTAGCGGTTCATGATGCGGTCGCTAAGCGAGCCGTGATTCGTGCCGATGCGCAGCGCGCGCTTCAGGCGTTTCGCCTCCAGCACGAGCGGCGTGAATTTTTCGTCAATGCGCTGCAACTCCGCCGCGTATTGCTCATCGGTGTATTCCTTGACCGCGAATTTCTTCGAGTCGGCGTAGTTGCCCGGGTTCACGCGCACCATCTCGACCCACTTGATGGCTTCCATCGCGGCGTCGGGTTTAAAGTGGATGTCGGCCACGATGGGCACCAGGCAGCCCTTCGCGCGCAGCTCGCGGACGATGTTCTCCAGGTTCGCCGCGTCCTTCACCGTGGGCGCGGTGATGCGGACGACCTGGCAGCCGACCTCGACCAGTTCCAGCGTCTGCCGCACGGAGAGCGCCGTATCCATCGTGTCGCAGGTGAGCATGGACTGCTTCACCACGGGATGTTCGCCGCCAATGACCACGCCGCCGTGCGCCGGATCGCCGACGATCACTTCGCGCGTGGTGCGCCGCTGAAAAACGTAAGGAGACGGGCAGTAGTTCATGAGTTCGCGTTCCGGTTGAACCGGGCGCAGAAATTACGAGCCGTGGGAAAGGCGGTCAATGTTCCTAGTGGGGCAGCCGTCCCGGCTGCCTTAGTCCACTGGCCGTCCCGGCTGGTGGTTCTTCAGCCGAGACGGCTGCCCCACTTACAGCACCGCCCGCTACTTCTTCGGCGCGAAGACGGGGATCTGCTCCTCGCGCGCTTCCCGGCGGGACGACCGCACCCAGTCTCCGGTGTCGAAGAAAGCGATATAGACCATGAAGGTGATCAGCAGCATGGCGAACCCGCTCTGGATGTAGTTGAGAATTTTCCCGCTCACCGGACGACGGCGTGCCATCTCGATCAGGGCCAGCGTGATGTGCCCGCCATCGAGCACGGGCAGCGGCAGCAAGTTAAGCAGCGCCAGGTTCACGTTCATGATCACGCTGAACCACAGCACCAGCCGCCAGCCGTTCTCGTTCTCGAAAAGATTTTTATACACACGGATGATCATCACCGCGCCGCCGAGCTGCTGCACGCCCACCTCCGACTTGCGGGAGACGAGCACGCGCAGGGTGCCGACGATCTGGCTGACGCTCGATTCGATCTGCGCGCCGGGCGAAGGGTGATCCATTTTCGTGGCGTTGGTGGAAGTCAGCCAGGCCAGCACACCCAGCGACGGCGTGCCGTCCGTCGGCTTGATCGGTTTTTCCGCGAGCAAGGTTTTGTCGAACTGGTCCGACCCGCGCACCACGGAGAGCGTCACCGGCTTCGCAGCGATGCTGGCATTGGTCATGGATTCCTCGAGATGCAGAATGCGGAGAACGGAGTGCATCTTCTCGCCGTTCACGGCCACGACCTTGTCGCCGCGCTGCAATCCGGCGAGCGCCGCCGGGCTGTTCGTGGCCACGTCATGGATGAAGGCTTCATGTGCGGGCGCGATCAGAATCTGCCGCATGGCCTTGCGCTCGTACCATTTCGTCTCGCGGCGTTTGGCCACGGGATAGGCCATCAGTTCCTGGCCGTCGCGCACATACTTGATGGGAATGTTCGTGCCTTCGCTGGCGATGATGCGCCACGTCACGCTGTCTTGCGCGGGCGGCGCGAACTGCGAGACAGGCTGGTTGTCCACTTCGAGAATTTTATCGCCGGGACGCAGGCCGGACTTCCACGCGGGGCCGTTCAAATCCACCCAGCCAATCGTCGTCGTCTTGTCGGCATCCACCGGCTTGCCCACGACCCAGACCACGAGCGCAAAGAGGACGGCCAGCCCAAAACTGAAGAGCGGTCCGGCAAACGCCACGATGATTTTGTCCATCGGCGTGATCGGCGGCAGCGGCTCCTTCTTTTCGCCGTCGTCGGCCTGGCCCTCGATCATTTCCATCGGGGCCATTTGCGGGAGCGAGACGTAGCCGCCGGCGGGGATGGAGCCGAGGACGTATTCCACGCCGTTGTATTTCATCTTCCAGATGGGCTTGCCGAACCACACGGCGAAGCGTTCGACCTTCAAACCGCGCCAGCGCGCGGCGAGGAAGTGTCCCAGCTCGTGGACAAAGATGAGCAGATTGAAGAGCAGGAGCACTTCAAGAACGATCAAGACTGTTTTAACCACATGCATAAATCGGCAGATACGGCACGAAATCGGAGCGGAATATAACGATGAACTTCGCGTGGGCAATGGAAGTTTCCAAACGCACGGGCGGCTGATTTAACCACGGAAGACACGGAAGACACGGAATTGGAAAGCCACGCGGCTGAAGTCGGTGAACATGACTTTCTCCTCAGCCCTCATTTCCGTGTTTTCTGTGTTTTCCGTGGTTCATCCCATTCGTCATTTGTCATTCATCATTGGCCCTCCCACACTCCGCGCGATGCACATCGAACGTGTCACCGGCTTTGACCGGCCCGGACTCGCGCCGTACGCGACCTTGCGGCAAAGCGACGAGTTGCGGCGCGCGGGGCTGTTCGTGGCCGAGGGCGACAAGGTCGTGCGCCGCCTCCTCGCCAGCGATTTCGGCGTGGTGAACGTGCTGCTGCCGGAGCGACGCCTCGCCGAGTTCGAGCCGCTCGTGCGGGCGCGGCCCGAGGACATCACGATTTACATCATGGAAATTGAGGAACTGGAAAAGCTCACCGGCTTCCCGTTCTTCCAAGGCGTGCTCGCCGTCGGGAAAGTTCCGCGCGTGAACACCCTCGACTCCGTGCTCGCCGCCGCGCCGCGTCCGCATCTGCTCGTGGCCAGCGACGGGCTGACGAATGCGGAAAACATCGGCCTGCTCGTGCGCAACTGCGCGGCGTTCGGCGTGCAGGCACTGCTCGTGGACGAGACCACGGCCAGCCCCTTCCTCCGCCGCTCGGTGAGGAACTCGATGGGAACGATTTTCAAACTGCCGGTGATTGAAGCTGCTTCCGCAGGGGAGGGCGGTCTTGTCCGCGCGCTGACGGAACTGCGCGCGCGTGGCGTGCGCGTCATCGCCGCGCATCTGGCCGCCGGTGGCCGCACCATTCACGAAACGGATCTGTCGGACGACTGCTGCGTAGTCTTCGGGAATGAAGGCTCCGGCGTGTCCGCCCAAGTGCTGGCCGCGTGCGACGGGGCGGTGCTGATTCCGATGAGCGGGGAAGTGGATTCGCTGAACGTGGGCAGCGCGGCGGCGGTGTTTCTCTACGAGGCCGCGCGGCAGAGGAGGGGGAAAAGCAGAAAGCAGAAAGCAGAGAACTGAAACACGGAACCTGCGTCAGAACCTCCACACGCCCTTTCTACTTTCAACTTTCTGCTGTGCCGATCACTTGGTCTCCACGTGACCGTCGGCGAACACGGAGTTCTGCATGCCGTTGCTGTTGGCGCGGGTGTGAAACGGTTCGTAATCGTAGAGCATGCGCACGCGGGCGAGGTTCGGAGCGGTGGAGAAACGGCGCATGGAACGCGGGGGATTCTCGGTGGACTGGTTGTTCAGGTTGTAATTCCAACCATAACTGGAGCCTTCGGTTTTGTAATAGCCGACGCGATCATCGAGGCACTGGAAGACTTTCATGGCCCCGCCCACTTCGTTCGAGAGCACGAGGCTGATGGCCGGCTGGATGTTGGTCGGGTCCACGGGGATGGTCGGAACTTCCTCCGCCGAGGGAAAACGTTCCTCGTGGTCGCCCGCCCACGTCATGACCGCGATGCCGAGCTGCTTGAGGTTGTTCACGCAACTGATTTCCCGGGCCTTGCCCTTGGCGCGGGCCAGCGCGGGCATCAGCAACGAAGCGAGAATCGCGATGATGGCAATGACCACCAGCAGCTCAATGAGCGTGAAGGCGAGGCGAAGTTGGATGCGCAGGGTTGATTTCATCGTCCGGCTTGTTGTTCGCGACGCTTGCGCGCTTCCAACGAACGGCGCGCGCGGTCCACCCGTTGTTCGGGCGTGCTGTTTTTAAAGGCGCTGTTCATGCGATTCTCCATGCGCACCCGTTCCTGGGCAAACTGCGGATCGTTTCGCATTGCCTCGAAAGCCTGGCGGCGCTGGTCCTCGGGCAAGATGCGCATCTCCTCAAACTTCTGCTGCTGCTCCTTGGCCTTGGCCTGTTCTTCGGGCGTCATGGTGGCGAGGCGGGCTTCCACTTCGCGCTGGCGGGCCAGCTCGCGTTCGTCGCCGCGCGTCATCCAGTTTGTGTCGCGCTCGCCGCCGCGCCGTCCGCCACGTTCTTCATCAAAACCGCCGAAGCCCGCGAAACGGTCCTGATCGGCCTGTACGGAATAGAACACCTTGGCTTGCATGTCCGACGCTTTGGCGACTTTCTCCACGGCGGTGAGAAAGGGGACTTCCTTCAGCTTCAACGAGATGAGTCCGCCGCGTGCGCCGTCCTCGGTGATGACTTGCGCGTTCGCGTGCCGCGCGAGGGCGAGGGTGGCGAAGCCCAAATCTTTCGCCGCGAGCTGGAGGGTCACGGGACTGTTCTGCGGAATCAAGCCGCCGCCAAAACCGCCCGGCCCTCCAGGGCCACCGCGCCCGCCGCCGAAACCGCCGCGCCCGCCTTCCATGTTGAAATTCGTCCAGCCCACCGTGTTTTTATAGACGTCGCCGCGCGCGAGCTTGCGGAGATTCACGTAAGCGCTGCCCTTCGAGTAAATGGGATAGACGGCGGTGATGCGGAGGGAGGTCTGGTCGGTGATGATGCCGAGGACTTCTTCGAGTGGAACCTTGACGACGTTGAGGGTGACTTTCCCTTTCACGTCCTTGTGGACGACGATGGTCTCCCAAGTCTGCCACTGGATTTTGCGGAGCACGTCGCGCACATCGGCGTCGCGGACGTCGAGGGTCACGAGGTTTTTCTGCGCCTGCCACGCCTTAACCCCGAGCCAGAACAGGGCGAGCACCGCGAGCACGGAACTCCAGATGTAGATGCGCTTTTTCACAGCCTGTAACGACGGAAAGCCCGCCCGCATGGTTACGGGAGAGTCGGGTGGGAAGGGGCGCTGACCGCCGAGTCCGCGGGTTCAGAAAAGTGGAACCACGGAAGACACGGAAAACACGGAATGCGAAACCTGAGCTCTTGCTTGAAAATTCGTCTGGGCAGCGAAGGCGGCCCCTCCGTCCACGAGAAGTTTTCCTTTCCGTGTTTTCCGTGTCTTCCGTGGTAAATAAAAAAAACGCGGCGAGCTTGCGCCCGCCGCGTTCTGGCTGTTCACCGTGTGATTGTTCAGCTCAACCGCGCGTTCACCACGTCCCAGTCCACGAAGTTCATGAACTCGTCGATGTAGCCCGCGCGCGCCGTGAAGAAGTCCACGTAGTAGGCGTGTTCGTACACATCCAGCGCGAGCAGCGGCTTCACGTTCCAGACGGGGAACGTGTTCTGCGCGTCGCCGATGTAGTTGAAGAGCAGTCCGGTCTGCGGATCGTAGCCGGTCCAAACCCAGCCGCGTGCGGCGATGCCGGTGGCTTTCAAATCTTTTTTGTAAGCGTCGAAGCTGCCGAAGCTCTTGGTGATGAGGTCGGCGAATTTGCCCGTGGGCACTCCGCCTGTGCCGCCGAGGTTCTCGAAGAACAGCTCGTGATTGATGACGCCGCCGAGGGCAAAAGTGAAGTCCACCTTGCGCGAGCGGATCTCGGAGTAAATCTGGTTGGCGTGCGCGGGGTTCGCCGGGTCGAGCGTGGTGGCGAGGGTCTCGAGTTCCTTGAGAATCGCGTTCGTCTTGTTGATGTAGCCCGTGTAGAGCTTGAGATGCTCTTCGTGGGTCTTGTCGGAAATCTTGCCGGTCTTGCCCTTTACTTTGGCGAGCAAAGCCTCCTGCTTGTTGACGTATTGGTAAGCCATAATCTTCCTTTGTGTTCGAGTTCAGTTGCCGCGCCGCGCGAGGTTTATTTCCACGCAGCGAAGGCCCGCGAACTATAAAAGTGCGGAAAGTCGGCGCAAGGGGGAATTCGGAGTGCGCACACGCCGGAGCGCGGACCGCCGAGTCCGCGTGTTCATCACTTCTGGTCGGACGTCACGTCGGTCCACGATTGCTGACCGTGCTCCTATCTCCGCGCGCGTTCCACCGCCAGAACTGCGGACGGCACGCGCCCGCCTTCACCACCACCGCGCCCGCATAGTTTTCGAGTTCCGGCAGTTTCGTCATCCACCAGTCCGCCGCCTCGCCGCCGGTCACGTTCAGCACGCCCGGTTCGCGGAGTGACACTTCAAATTTCTCCAGCCCGGAGAACAAGCCGTCGCCGCGTGCCTTCACGAAGGCTTCCTTGCGCGTCCACAACTCGAAGAACGCCTGCACCCGCCCGGCTTCGGAAACGGACGCCAGTTCCGCGCGTTCGCCGGGCGTGAAGAAGCGTTGCGCGATGGCTTCGTGCCGCCGCATTTCGCCGCGCACTTCCTCGATGTCCACGCCGATGTCGCCCGCGCGCGTGAAGGCGAACGCGGCGTGGTCGCCCGAGTGCGAGGTGTTGAAGTGCAGTCCGGGATCGCCGGGCGGCGCGAGCGCCGGTTTCCCTTGCGCGCCCAGTTGGAAAATAATTTCCTGCGCGCCGACTCCGGCGTAGCGGGCGAGCAACGAGCGGAGAATCGCCCGCGCCAATACCCAGCGTTCGCGCAGCACCCAGGTGCGAAAACGTGCGGCGCGCTCCCGTTCCTCCGACGTCAGCAGCGCGGTGAGTTGCTCCAGTTCCCCGCGCGCCGACGGCAGGTGCGCGAGCCAGACGTGAACTTCACCCGTCGCGAGCGCGGGCCAGGATTGCGGCTCCGTCCATCCATCCCTCATGGCGCGCTCGCTCCGTCCGAGATCGTCACGCCGAGCTGCCGCAGTGCCACCAGTTCAGAAAATGGAATCGCCAGTTCTCCAAGAATCGAATCCTCGATCACGAGCGACGCGGGTTTGGCCCGGACTTTTTGGGCGCGCAGCACCGAGCCATCGAGCAGGCGCACTTCGAAGCCGGAATTTATCGCCGCCACATCATTGAGCACCACGACGAGCGCGTCGTTGCCTTCGACCGCGAACCGTTTCAATCCGAAGAGCACGGAACTCACCGTGAGCGTGTTGCGTTCGAGACCCTGGAAATCGCTCTCGAAAAAATCGCCGTTCCGCATGAACACACCGCCCCGTCCGAGCGCGATGTCGTAGGGCAGAGGCTGGCGCGGCGGACGCAGGACGAGCCGCGCGACACGACTGCTCAACACCGGCGCTTCCGGGCCGCCCAAAATCGAAAAGCGCACGGCGGACTGATCGGCTTTCACTGCCTGACCGGCGAGGAACGTTCCGTTGCGCAGCATCACGCCGCGCACGGCGGGGCCGGCGTTGCTCATCCGCGCCAGAGCGATGCTCTCGGGAGAATTCGCGCCGTAAAACAGGTGGTGGAAATTGGTCATGCCGATGAGTTCCGGCTTCTGGTTCACCAGTGCCCACCCGAGCTTGATGGCCGCTGGTGAGTCACTCACGAATTCCAGTTTGAAATCCGTCGGTCGGCCCGACGTCATGGTCATGGCGGGGAACTCCGGCCCGCTTCCGGGCCGTGTGAAACTTGCCCAAGGCACTTCCTTCTCGCCGATCCAGAGTTGTGCGCGCCCGGGCGTGTCGATGTGGAAGCTGTGGGGGCCGAGTCTTTTGGAAATTATCTTGCCCGTCCAGCGCACCGAGAAATTCGTCCGACCCAGCGCGGGGTCAGGGGGGGCGGCCTTCCAGTCGAAACGAATTTGCGGATCAAGCCGGGCCATCTTGAGGTTCGAGAATTCGCGGTCGGCAAAGTATTCCCCGACCAGTCCCTGCTGAAGAATGACGTGCGCCGTGACGCGTGCGGTGCCGAGCGTGCCCGCGCCCCGGCTCGAAGCGAACACGCCGCACGACGCGCGGAGCAGTTGCAGTTCACCCTCGCTCTCGCGCCAAGTTTTTTCCACGCCCAGCTTGATCGGTTCAGTGGCCAGCGTCTGCCAGGACTTCGGCTCCGTGCTGTAGAGCGCCTGAATGCTCTTTTCGTACAACCGCAAACGCAGCCAGACGGGCGCGGACATTTTCCCGCTGGCAATGGTGCGAATCTCCTTCTTATCGCCATCGACACGGCGCTGAAACCAAACCTTGCCATCGCTGCCGAGCGACAGCGCGGCGAACGCGCCGGAATGGTGCGCGCGAATCATAATCCCCGCGTGCGTCAGCCCCGTCCCGCTCACGTCCTCCACGCGCACGATGATTTCGCCGTCGCTCGGCATGGCGCGCGAGACGAAGTGGCAGGCCGTGGCGTTCGTGCCCAGCCCGGCGACGCGCAACGAAAACGTGTTCGTGTCCAGCCGCGTCGAGCCGCGGTTCTCACCGTAGTCGTTCGCCGTCCAGCCGTTCGGGAGCATGCTGCCGCTGGAAAAATACGAGCCGGAGGCAAACGTGGCGCTCGATACTTTGTTCAACTCCACGGCGATGGCCTCGCCCTGCGCGGGACGCACCACCAGCGCGCCTGTTTCATTAAAGCGCAGTTCGCCCTCCAGCGTGCGCCCGTCGAGCAACCACACCTGGCCGGCGGACGCAGCGCTCGCCCACAGCGTCGCGGCGGCGATCAGCCGGGCCAGGCGGCGGCGAAAATATTTCCACGGAGCGCGCACGGGGATCATCGTCCGCGCTTTCGATGCGGGCCTCAAAGGCTAAATTCGAGCAGGTGCAAAGCGCGGTTGCGTGCCGATGCCGCTGTGGCAATCTTCGCGCATGGCAAAATTGACTCCCACACAAATCAAGGCCGCGCTGCCCAAGGTCAAAGGCTGGAAGAAACACCGCGCGTCCATCACGCGCACTTTTCAGTTTGAGGATTTCGTCGTGGCGATGAAGTTCGTCAACCGCGTCGCGCGCGCGGCCGAGGCGGCGGCGCATCATCCCGACGTGGACATCCGCTGGAACAAAGTCACGCTCGTGCTCGCCACGCACAGCGAAGGCGGGCTGACGCAGAAGGATTTTGATCTGGCGAAGAAGATCGACGGACTCGCGACCGACGCGAAGTAGGCGGCCTGCCGCGGCGGCTACGCGCCGGGATGGGACATTTTCCTCGCGGTCGGGTTCAGTTTGCCCATGGCCACGTCCACTCCGCAGAGGGGACGGGACATTCCGTGTCTCGTCACGCCCATTGCTCAAGTGGTGCGGGTCACTTTGCCCGTGGTCATGTCCATTTGGCGGAATGGCTGGGACACTTCGTGTCTCGTGCGGGACATTTCGCGAGTGGTCAGGCCCACAATTCGAGCGGTGCGGGACATTCCCCGTCTCGTGCGGGCCATTTTGGTCTGAGAGCCTGCTTGAATAAGGGTGGAACGGGCTACCAGCCCGTCCCGCGGGTCAACCTGCCCGGCGGAACGGGAACGGACTTCCTTGGCTGAAGTCAGGCCGGCCAGCTCGCGTCGCCCTCACCCTTTCGCCGGGCTGGTAGCCCGGCGACCCAGGCCGGTGGCCTTGTGCTACCCGCATTACATTTTCAGACAGGCTCTGAGTGCAATCAGCAGACCGAGCGGTTAGTCCCCACAATTGACAATCGCTCCGGGTGGCGCTTGAATTCCGGTCAGTTAACCGATCCAAAAGAAAACGCCATGCCGCGTCCATTGCGCATCGAATATCCGGGGACCATCTATCACCTCATGAGTTGGGGGACCACCGGCGATCCGAAGAAGACGCCATGGGCGTTACGTTTGCGCGAGGAAACTCCGATGACGCGCCAGTGGATTGCCACGCGGCTGGGCATGGGCAGCGCCAGCTACCTCTCGCACCTGTCGGTGAAAGGAAAGGATTATCGCTTGTGAGGACTGACCCCTTTAGGAGATGGGTGCATGGACGCACTTAAAAAAGCGGCTTTACGAAAAGAGAAAGGCGACAAGTTGAACAAACTAGGAACTGACCCCTTTACTTTAAAGAAGAACCAAAAGGAGTGGCTGAGATGAAGCACAGTGAACGAGAAGGTGGAGTTTACGAATGCACATGGCACCGGACCCAAAAGCAATGGATTTTGATCTGTCGAAAGCCGGTCAAGGCACGCGTTCAAGCGCCGACCCTCGAGGAGGCCACGGACAAACTCATCTCGGAACTAATGTCATTGACCGGCGATGGTGAAACGCACTTGGAATTCGATCCGCCATTACCGCGGGAGACGGAAACCCAGAGTTATTTCACGCCTGAGTATTTTCAAATCGAGTACAATGACTCGGTGACGTGGCATCACGAAAATTTGGAGGGGCTTTATTCCGGAGCAATTTGCGAGAAATGCCGAATTGTCCAAGGGGGTCGGACCTTGGTTCCTCGAGTGATCACGAGTGTTCCTCGATTTGACGTGAGCGGCTTCTATCAGGACCGCAACTTAGGAATCATGTTCTCCGAGGACTGTCTCCACCACTTGCGGACACATCTTAAAAGTCGTGCTTCGCTGGTATCGGTTGAAGTGGACAACCGAATTCGATCGAAGGTCAAAAAGCGCTACTTCGAATTGTCGTTCAAGCCTGAACTGAGTGTCGTGATCCCGAGGTGGCATGCCGATCTCTCAGGTTGGCAATGTAAGAAATGTGGGATTCTCTCAGTTCAGTGGACGAGCGGTCTGTCAGGCGAGACCATAAATGCTGTCGAGCGTGACCGTGTTATGTCCCCGGTGCTTCTCTTCAGAAATGGACCAGCGCATGCGATTGCGATCGAACGACAAGTTCGCGACCGCATCCTGAAAGACGGGGCGATCAAAGGATTTTCTTCGGATCGAATAGCAATGTTGAGTCACGAGGAAATTATTTCTCGAAAGGGAATCAGGGAGCTCCGACTTCGTCAGATTGAGGCTTGACGCTTTGATGCCGAGCACCGGCGCAGTTTGAACTTAAAGGGGTCAGTTCCTAACTTCTACATAAAGGGGTCAGTTCTTGATATTGACACATGAGACGGCAGTGGCCACTCTCCCGGCATGGCGCGGAAGTTGAGAGTCGAGTATCCGGGGGCGATTTATCATGTGATGAATCGCGGCGACCGGCGCGAGCCGATCTTCAAGGACGAGGCGGATCGCGAGCGTTTCGTCGAGACGCTGGGCGAAGCGTGCGCCAAGACCGGCTGGCAGGTTCATGCCTACGTGCTCATGCCGAATCATTTTCATCTGGTAGTCGAGACGCCCCAGCCGAATCTGGTCGTGGGCATGAAATGGTTGCTGGGCACTTACACCAGCCGGTTCAACCGGCGGCACAAACTCTTTGGTCATCTTTTCTCCGGTCGCTATAAATCGCTGATCGTGGATGGTTCGGGCACGGGCTATCTCAAGAGCGTTGGTGATTACGTTCACCTCAATCCGGCGCGGGCGAAGCTGGTCGCGGCGGAGCAACCGTTGAAGAGTTTCGTGTGGAGCAGTTGGCCGGCGTACCTGGCAGCGCCGTCGAAGCGCCCGGCCTGGCTGCGGGTGGATCGGTTGCTGGGCGATTACGGTATTCCCAAGGACAGCCCGGCGGGTCGGCAGCAGTTGGAGGGGGCGCTGGAAGAACGGCGTGGGGCGGAGGAGGGCGGGGAGTTCAAGACGATCCGGCGCGGTTGGTGTCTGGGCGAGGAGACGTTTCGGCAGGAGTTGCTGGCGCAGATGAGCGAGCGGTTGGGGGCGGAGCATTATGGCGCGGAGCGGGCGGAGACGGAAGAGGCGAAGGCGGAACGGATCATCGCGGCGGAGTTGAAACGGCGAAAGTGGAAGGGGACTGAACTCCAGACCCGGTCCAAGGGGGATGCGCAGAAAGTGGCGCTGGCGGCGCGTTTGCGGGCGGAGACGCCGATGACGGTGGCGTGGATTGCGGCGCGGTTGGGGATGGGCACGCGAGGCTATCTGAACCACCTGCTGTATCGGCGGAGGAAGTCCCAGGCCGAGCAGTAGCCAATATCAAGAACTGACCCCTGTGACCCCTGTGACCCCTGTGACGGGCACGCCGCCGTGGAAGACGGAGGATACCTCGGGGACGTGGATGGGAGACCATGCCGCGCCCAGCGATGTGCTTTACTTGGCACAGGGCCCGGATGGCCTGCCCGTCATGGTGCTGGCCACCTCCTGCGCGGAGAGCGGCCATGCGTTGGCTTACGCGGATTTGAGCGGGAAGAAGTTCAAGGGCATCAACAGCGATAACTTCAATGGTGCCAAGGCTATCGCCAGAGGCGTGGCGCCGGGCGCTGAGTCGAGCGTCGTCTATTTCGTGAATAACCGCGGCCTGTGCTCGGGCCTGACGGAGAAGGGAAAGCATCAGGTGCTTTTCAAATACACGCCGAAGAAGCGGTATCCGATCATTGATGAATATGGCTTTCTCGATCTCGCGGTGCGTCAGGGCGTGGCCGTGATCTCGAACACCGACAATCGGGATAACATGGATACGACGACGGGGAACCTGCTCGTCGTGGACATCGCGAAGCAGACGATGCTGGCGAACCTCGAAACCGGTCCCAGCCGTGGGGTGGCTTTTGGTCCGGACGGCAAGCTCTACGCGATCATCGGCGAGGCGGTTGTGCGCTATGCGCTCGACGCGGCCGGGGTGCTGACGAAGGAGGCTGAAGTCGTCACCGGGCTGGTGGAGCCGCGTCGCCTGCGCTTCGATGCGGCGGGCAATTTCTACGTCGGAGAATGGGGCACGCGGCATCAGATCAAAGTCTTCGATGGCACGGGAAAGCTGGTGCAGACAATCGGCAAAGCCGGCGGGCCGCAGATCGGCAAATACGACGAGGAGCGGATGGACCGGCCGGACGGCATGGCCGTGGATGCGCAGGGTCAACTCTGGGTTGCGGAGAATTCCCATGTGCCGAAGCGCATCAGCCTGTGGAATGCGGGCACGGGAAAATTCATCCGCCCAGCTACGGCGGACCGCAGTATGGCGGGGGCGGCACGCTCGATCCGGTGGACAAGACGATTTTTTACTACGCGCACGCCGTGGCTCCGATGGAGAAGGCGTCCATGGCCTTCAAGCTGGACTGGGCCACCGGGCAGAGCCGCTTGACCCACATTCTGACGCGGACGCCGCTGATGGGTCGTCAGTTGAGCCAGAAATGGGATGGCATCGATCTCACCGCGCCCGCCACGCCGGAACCCAAGTTCAACCAGTTCGATGCGGTGTTCAGCAATCGGCTGCTGCCTGCGCCTGGCCTTTCCGTGACCACGGGCGGGCATCGTTATTTGTTCAATCGTGTGGTGCGGGCGGACCAGCCGAGCTTTACGGTGATCTGGCGCTGGGATGAGGGGGGAGGATGACATCGCGGTGCCCGTGGCGATCATTGCCAGCACGGGTGCGATGTTCAGTGAACGCGGCGAAGGTCAGATATTTGATCGGGCGGATTTCAAAGCGCCTGCCATGGCAGGCGCTGGGCTTATTAATTCTGCTCAAGTGCTTACTTTGATGATAATTCTACGGTAGCTCTTCATGTTCCATGTCCCGTTGTCAGCAACTTCAAGAATGACATGAATGTTCTTACCTGCAGCTGAAGACGGTACTGTAAGACTAGCGTTCATAGACGTTGAATTACTAATTGATATCGCTGATCCGTTATTGTAGAACCCTTTACCAGAACTCTTTTCCGCCTCGAAGTAGTGCGTCCAACGATAAGAAATTGTATTTTCGTCTGGGTCAGAGGATCCTAATGCACTCAACTGAACAGTTTGACCAGAACTTGCATTCAAATATACTACATTTAATGACTTGTCACCGTTGAATGCCGCCACTGGATTATGGTTTGCGCCAGACTTGTCCATCACACACCAATCCATTCTAGCTGCAAAATCACGGTTCATATCATCACGCCAACGAGCAACCGCTGTGAGTCTCTTAAGCCAATTCTCTCCTCCAGCCAACGGTGCGTTCTCTTCATCTGTCCATCTAGTTGGTCCTGCGCCACTATTGCCAAATCCTGATTTGGCAGACTGACCGCCCGAACGCTTGAACTGTCCACCCCAACTTCCCCAATCCTCTACAAAATCAGGGTTGAGACCATTGGGAATTAAGAATGTATAAGAAGGAGTATCTCCTTCTTTGACACCTGTAGGAACTGTTGCCGAAGCAGGATATTTTGTTCCAAGTGCACCATGGTTATTAACTATGTTGGCATTTGCCCAAGACAAATCACAGTTGCTGTTAGGAGCACCAGGAAAATCGATTTTATACATACCAATCCATGATGTATCTGACTTGCACCAGTGTACGTATTGTGACAGGTACTGTTCTACATAGAAGTAACTAGCATCCTGTGTAAGAACATCCCATACTCGAATCTTATTTAACAACTCAAATTTTCTAGCTTCAGTTCTTCCACTGTTCCAGATATCGTAGCACGCTTGGGAAAGCACTACTGGTCCACCCCAGATGCCGCACCACAATGGTCTCGGATCATCCTTTTCTAGTTCTTGAATTAGGAAGTTCGACGCTTCGGTCGATTTGCCCGCTCCTACATGATCCTGCCATACGCCTGCACCCTGACCAAAATCACCGTGACCATCAGGATACGAACGATGTTTTTTGACAACACTACGTAGATAATCGGCCGTTGGATATCTATCATCGTGCAACAACAGATTTGGTCGAACCTGTTCGTAACCGCTAATTACGGAATGAGTGGCACTTTCTGCTCCGCTCATGGAACCAAATGGCGCTAGCAAAATACCAACAATTTCTATATCATTCAAATACACCATCAAACGTACCAAAGACTGTTGATCGTCAGGATCACCTGTGATGTCAGTCAATGCCATGTAACGAGGTCTTTGTGTCTTTGGCGGCAGAGGGGTCGGCCTGCCGTTCAAGGTAGCGAAGAAATCGGTTTTCATCGCTTCCTCGTCGATATCGCGAATGATGTGAACGTTCGCTGGGGAGTTAACCTTCTTCCACCGATATTTCTGATCCGGACCGAGCACCACCGAAGGCTCGACCAGCGTCAGCCAATGCTTCCCAAGGTAATTGCCGATGACCATTGAGATCGTCGTCACGTCGAAGAGCGCTTTCCTGCCAGCGGGCGTGATCGCTTCAAGATATTCGCCCAACGGGTTGTTGGGGTAAAGGTTGGACTCAACACGTTTGTCCATGGTAATGCTGGCACCGGTGGGATTCTCCAGGATGATCCAGAACTCGACGCCGCTCTGACCGGTTACATAGACCGACCAGGGGTCGTTACTTCCGTTGAAGCTCTTGACGTTGACCTGTTCCGGGCCACCGCCCAGCCAGATGATCTTGATGCGGCTTTTCAGGTCCAACCCTTCTTCACGCGCCTGAAGAATCGCGCTGGCAATATTGGAACATGGGCCAACCGGAAGCACCCAGACCGGATTGTCCGGTGACGCGCCACGAGCCGCCGCAAGAATTGCTTCGCTGGCTTCGCTGTTGACCGGCTGCGTGTCCGTCCAGTTGCCACTGGCGGGAACCTGCAACGGCAGTCTTGCACCGTGGAACACCTGAGGCATTTGATTTTCGGAACGATGCTTCAATAGGCCGCTATTGCGGCTGAGCTCTATGATGTAGAGAATCTCGCCATAGTTGATCGGCTCCTGTGCAGCGCCAAAGTGATTGATGCGGTGGGGACCATGATGGATGCTGTTGATACCCAGCACGTCCAAGTTGCTGAAAAGGCCGTAGCCGATGTAATGCTGGTCATCGACTTCGTTGCGGGCATCGGTGTCGAGAAAAATCTGCGGCAAGTGCAGTGTTTCCGGCGTGTGGACACGCACGATGGCGGAAGATAGCTCGTTCAATGTGTCGCCCACCTTTGATCCCATGCCGACACGGTAAACCCCCGGTTTCTCGAACGTGTGGCTGACCGACTGGCCGTCAGCCGTCGCCCCGTCCCCCAGCTCCCAGTGAGGGTTGTTCGGATTGCCCTTGAGTCTGAACGTCACGGGCTTCCCAGCCAGTACCGGCCCATCGAGCGGAACAATCCAGGCGGCACGTTTCTCCCGGGTGGACGGGTCTTGCGCGGCGGCGAAGCCCGGCAGCAGGCTGGCGATGAGGCCGCAAGCCATCAAGATTGCCGCCGTCTGGCGAACACATTGGAATTGGTTTGGCATGATCATTTTCTATCTTTGAATTACTGGCGACTGATAGGCATTTGCTTTTTCGACGTGGCTGGAGTGTGGCTGGCCAGGTGTGGCCATTCAAGGCGAAACGCGGCAGAATTGTCCCTTGCCAAGTGCTTGGCCGGCCTTTGGGGCTGGTGGGCGGCGGCCCACCAGACCCCGAAAGGCGGTCGTAGCCTCCAGGAGGGCCGGTCAGAGGGCCACAGCGGCTGGAAACGGCCGTCGCGCCGGCCGTCGCGGGTGCATTTCACCGCCGAGCGGATGCCCCGCTTCACGCGCGAGGCGACCGCTCCCCGTTCACCGAAACGTCGCCCGACCTCGTCGCCCTGCGACTGAACCCGTGGTGGTATCCGCATGGTCTCCACACCCCCGGCGGTCCTGGCCCGGTTCGGACCGAACGCTTCCGCCGCGCCCTCGAGCATGATCTTCTTCCACTCCGATACCTGCACCGGGTGGATCTAATACTCCTTGGCTATCTGTTGAATCGTTCTGACGCCCTTGAGCGCCTCCAGCGCCACGCGGGCCTTGAATCCGGGTTCGTGTCTCTTTCGTTTGGCTTTCATTTTTTTTTGTTCCAGTTTGGGTTTATCACCCACACCAAAACGCCACAATCTTAGCTTAACTCAGGGCCCTGTTTTCGGGGTCCGCCTCACCGTGCTCTATCGCCCCGTCGATCCCACGGCACCGAAGAGTGAGGAGTGCGTCTTTGAATCGCCCATCGGCAAGGAAGTCTTTGCCTCGGTGAAGGACATCACCAACGAACTGGAATTCGCGGAAGATGGTGCGGGCAATTTCGAGATCTCGCTTCCGCGCGCCACCGTGCTGCGCGTCGAGTTTCAAAAGCTCGGCAAACAAGACTGGCACGAGGACAAGACTGTCATCCTCGGCGACCTCGGCATCATCCGGGGCAACGGCGGCCAGAACGTGCAGCGCGCCTGCTGGAACAGCCTCGACACCTGGATGACCAGCGACATCCCGAGTGAAGCCCGCTGGCGTTCGATCAATTGGGGAGTGCTGAAACTCGTCCGTCCCTGAGCACCGCTTGTGATCGGTGTAGAAAACTACGGTGAAGTTGATGCCCAGACTTGCCTCAGGCGTGCCAGGGAACCAACCCCCTTTTCCCCTCCCTCCGGTATAGCCCATCGGCTGTTTCAGGAGCCTCCCTAAAGGGGTCAGTTCCTAACTTCTACAACTTCATGGCTTGACGGAAGGGCGGGGCGCGGTAGCCTCGGCGCATGGCCCGCAAGTTGAGAGTCCAATACCCCGGCGCGATCTACCACGTCATGAACCGCGGCGACCGCCGCGAACCCATCTTCAAGGACGATCTGGACCGCCGCCGCTTCCTCACCACCCTCGGCGAAACCTGCGCCAAGACTGGCTGGCAGGTCCAGGCGTATTGTCTCATGGGCAATCATTTTCATCTCGTCGTCGAGACGCCCCAAGCCAACCTCGTGGCGGGCATGAAATGGTTTCTCGGCACCTACACCAGCCGCTTCAACCGCCGCCACAAACTTTTCGGGCATCTCTTCAGCGGGCGCTACAAGGCGCTGGTGGTGGACGGCAGCGGCCATGGCTACCTGCGCACGGTCTGCGATTACGTGCATTTGAATCCGGTGCGGGCCGGCCTGC
>Ga0163150_10000349_pt1 | contig 86331 bp, 86 predicted proteins | sample OliLakLV19P2IB_FD_148628 | JGI IMG/M metagenome (GOLD analysis project Ga0163150, IMG submission 148628) | Freshwater microbial mat bacterial communities from Lake Vanda, McMurdo Dry Valleys, Antarctica - Oligotrophic Lake LV.19.P2.IB | ecosystem: Environmental > Aquatic > Freshwater > Lake >... | reverse complement strand
ACCTCGATGGCGGATATGAGCCGGCGCGCAAGTTTATTAAGAAGTTCATTCTGACCCGTCTCGACGAGGTGTTCAAGAAGGGACTTTATATTGATGCAAAGAGTTTATTGCAGGAGAAGGCGCAGGCGGAGTTTAAGGTGACCCCGAGCTATCGCGTTATTGAGAGTAGTGGCCCTGATCACCGCAAGATATTTAAAATTGGTGTCTACTTCCACGAGAAGCTCATCGCCGAAGGTAGCGGTCAGGCGAAGCAGGACGGCGAAGTCGAAGCGGCGAAAAAGGCGCTCGAGTGGGTCGCGAAAGAGGGGGTGAAGGAGGGGCTGAAGAAATAACTTACTCAAATGGGGATAAAAGATTTTTTATTACTTAACGACTATCCTGATCGAAGACCCTCTATTGGAAGGCGTTTCGTGGGTTTTTTAATAGATTTTTTAATTCTTCTTTTGATCTTTCTCACCTTTACTCGAGACTTTCCATCCGAAATGATGCTCGTGATGATACTATTCTTGACACTCTATCTATACGCTCCTTTATTAATGATGCTGACCGGAGCGACTCTTGGTCAGCGTTTATTGGGTATGCGGGTAATTGATCCCTTAATAGGTGGGCGGCCGACTTTTGTGCAAGGATTAATAAAAAGTTTGTGGGCGTTTTTCTGGTGGGACTTTCCAATTGTTCTTCTTACTGAAGAAGCTCGAAAAAATCCCATATGGGATAAACGAGCTCATGTGTCGACGATCCTCCGCTAGATTACGCATTACGGTTGAGTTAGAATAGATACTAATGTACTTAAAGCGATTAGAGCTTCTCGGGTTTAAATCCTTTGCTCAAAAGTCCACGCTTGAGTTCCCTGGGGGAGTGACGGCCATCGTCGGCCCGAACGGCTCGGGAAAATCGAACGTAATTGACGCTCTCCGCTGGATTCTGGGTGAGCGTGAAGCGAAGAACATCCGCGCCGAAAAGAGCGAGAACCTTATCTTCTCCGGAACGCCCCAGCGCACACGCAGCGCGTTCGCCCAGGTGGCGATCACCTTCGACAACAGCACGAAGTTCTTCCCGGTGGATTACAACGAGGTGACTATTAGGCGCCGGGTGAGCCGCGACGGCACTGGTGAGTACTATATTAATGACGCTCCGACGCGACTCCGCGACGTTATCGACTTTTTCTCCAAGGCGCGCCTCGGCACAAAAGGATTTTCAATCATCAACCAGGGCAACAGCGACCTCTTTATTAAGGCGTCGCCGTCTGAGCGCCGCGTGATGCTCGAAGAGGTGCTCGGTCTTCGCCAGTATCAGCTTAAGCGTCACGAGTCGGAAAATAAACTGGATACGACGCAGGACAATCTCGAAAAGGTGAAGGCGCTCATCGAGGAGATTTTGCCGCATCTCAAGATGCTTCGTCGTCAGGCGACTCGTTGGGAGAAGCACGCGACCGTTCAGCAAGAATTAAAAGATTTAGAGAACCAGTACTTTGCATTTAAGATTGCGCAGTTTAAGAAAGAGCTTGAGAAGATAGACCCGGAGATTCACAAGATTGAAATCGAAGTAGGAAGTAAGAATAAAGAATTAAAAGCGTTGCAGGACGAACTTGTTCGGATTGAAAAAAACCAACCGCAGGGCGATAAGAACTTCGACGCGTTTAAAAAGCAGCAGTCGGAGATCCTCGGCCGCCGCAGCCAGATTCAAAAGGAGCTCGGCCGCCTCGAGGCGGAGGTGGAGTTTATCTTAAGCAGGCCGAAGGCGAGCGTGAAAGAGACGGAGTTAATCAGCTTGATTAAAGACGTAAAGCGTATTGTGAGCGAGGCGATAGCACACGAAGACATCAGTGCGATTAAGGGAAAGTTGAAGGCGATAACTGAACGCATTGATCAGCTTCTTGAGGGCGGCAACCGCGAGGTTGAGGGCAGGGTGAAAGAGATTGAGAAGGTGAAAAAGACCTTTATTGATGAGCTTGAGAAGCTTGAGAAGAACTTGGGCGAGCTGGGAAACATGGAGAATAAGCTCGCGGGCGAGATGCGCGAGTTTAATGTTATTTTCAAAAAAGCATTTGAGGCTGTCGAGGCGAAGAAGGGTGAGATTAACGTGCTTGAGAATCAAAAGAACCGCTTTGGGTTTGATAAAGAGCGGGTGACCCTTCAGCTGAATGACTTGAAGCATCAGGCGACGCAGTTTGGCCGAGATTTTGCCGAGTTCGATAAGCCCAACTTCGCCGAGGCTTCGCTGGGCGACCTCAGCGCCTTTAACGTCACTGAGGTCGAGCGCCGTATGCTCCGCCTTCGTGGTGAGCTTGCGAGTATTGGAGAAATCGACCAGGCCTTACTGAATGAAGCGAAAGAGATGGAGGCGCGCTATGCGTTTCTCTCAACCCAGTCTGCCGATCTCACGCAGGCGATTGAAGACCTCAAGAAGCTTATTCAGGAGCTCAAGGAGAAGATTCACGCTGAGTTTTCAAAGTCGCTCACGGCGGTCAACGAGGAGTTTAATAATTACTTCCGCTTGATGTTTAACGGTGGCAAGGCGAAGCTCCATTTGATAAAGAAACCCAGGGCCGTGATCCTGAACGAAGATGGTAGTCATCCTGAGGGAACCGAAGGATCTATAGATTCTTCCCTGCCCGCCTTTGGCGGGGCAGCTCAGAATGACAACGAATTTGACGAAGGTGGACTCGATATCGAGCTCTCTATCCCGCGTAAGAATATCAAAGGGTTAGATGTGCTCTCGGGCGGTGAGCGGAGCTTGGTCTCAATCGCTGTGCTCTTCGCGCTCATCTCGGTCTCACCTCCGCCGTTTCTCGTGCTCGACGAAGTGGACGCCGCGCTCGATGAGAACAACACGAAGCGCTTTGCCAATCTCATCAAGAGCTTTTCCGGGAAGACCCAGTTCTTGCTCGTCACCCACAACCGCGCGACGATGGAAGCGGCGAGCATTCTCTACGGTGTAACGATGGCCGACGATGGTGCGTCGCGGCTGCTTTCATTGAAAATTGATACTGATGAAATCCCGGGGGAGGTGAAGTAGCTATTGATATCACGTTTAATGCTTTCGAAATATGATTGAAAATATACCAACGGGTGTCCCAACTCCAGAGAGAATGCCAGCTACTAAGGAAACGAAGGATAGGTTCCTTGACCTTATAAAGAAGCTTGCAACTCGTCTTAATAAGGATGGAACAGAGTTTATTTTTAGCGCGATATTACCGGATGCTAGAGAGATGACGGGAGGTGTCCCATCGGGGCCAGAGCAGATCAGGGGCGGAATACTTGCTGACTTAAACTGTCATAAAGAAATTGAATTCGAGGGTAGGTCTCATGACCAATCCATTCATTACGAGCTGTTTGCCGATGGCCGCCTTGAAAGGACTTTGGACATGCAAGACCCCGATAAGCCATTATTTGGAGGCGCAAAGGATCTGAATGATTTGATTTTAAAGATTGCAAGAAGAGAGCTGCCATCCGATATTGCAGAAGATATCCAGCGAGCCTCCGATGATATCAGTGCTACCGAAGAGGAGATGGGGGAGATAAATGATCGACTGGCGGAGCTGACAACATAGAGAGGCCCTAATTCTGCTATTTCGCTGTTGTTGACTCTTTCTCCAATTTCGATTATTATTTCCTTCATGTTATCTATCCGTTTAAAGCGTATCGGCAAGAAGCACCAAGCGGCCTACCGCGTGGTGGTTTCTGAGCGCCGCCATAAGATGGTGGGCGTGCACACCGAAGACTTGGGCTGGTACAACCCGGGCCAGGACAAGGGCGAGTTTAAGATCGACCGCATCAAGTATTGGATGAGCACCGGTGCGAGCATCTCTGACACGCTCCACAACCTGCTTCTTAAGCGCAAGCTTATCGAGGGCAAGAAGATTGCGAAGCACAAGCAGCCGAAGATTGACCCGAACGCGAAGGCCGCCACGGCGGCTAAACCAGCTGAGGCTCCGGTCGAAGCTGCTAAGGCGTAGTTAATGCGTATTGCGTAGTGAGGTAGTGCTATAATAAACTTATAGTATTACTGCGTTACGTATTACGCATTATCTTTTTTTGAAAGGTCGGAAAGAATTGATTGTTTGATTGAATCGATTAGAAACGAATAAAATATTGGCAAAGTTGAATACCTCCGCCTTTAGCGGAGGTGAATATTTTGTCGATAAATTTAATAAAATTTAGTACAAAATCATTATGGATAAATTTGTTGACGCAGAGTTTCTTGAGTATCTCGTAAAATCTATCGTTGATCACCCGGATGATGTGAAGCTTGAGCGCTCCACCGACGACATGGGTGTCTTGCTCCGTTTGAAAGTACACGTCGAAGACATGGGTCAGGTTGTTGGACGCCAGGGTGCGACCGCGAAGGCGATTCGCTCCTTGCTGCGTATCGTTGGCATTAAGAATAATGCCCGCGTGAACCTGAAGATCGAAGAGCCGGAAGGTTCGACCCACGTTCCAAAAGAGCGCCCAGTTATCGCGCCATCTGCTGCTCCGAGGCCTGCGGGCAAGCCGACTCCCTATGCGGCTGATGAGCCTGAGGTGAGGACTCCGATAAAGAAGTTCGAGGGACCAGTTGCCGACGAACTCGCTCTTTAGAATAGAAGTTAGAAAAAATACACAAAAACCCGCCACACGCGGGTTTTTGTTATAAATGTGATACATTCAAGATATGCAGCATATCATGCGAATTTTACTAATATTAGGTGCAGCCCTTGGTTTATTTCTTGTTTGCGGAGTAGTGTACTTCCTTTCCGGATTCGGTGATGACTATGTTCTTTTTTATACTATTCTTGGGTTTAGTCTTCTTCTCTTCCTGAATTTTGTATCCCCAACAATTCGCAATGTTGTGGCCCGGATAATGTCTGGACTGATTAATAGCAAAATAGCACTTATTATTTTTTTGGCCATAGCGTTCGCTGGCGTTATTTTTACACTTCCTTATCTTAGCAATCTCAGTGTATGAAATTCGACATCATTACTATCTTCCCGGAAATGTTCGATTCGTATGTAAACGAGTCTATTTTGAAACGCGCTCAGGAAAAGAAATTAATTTCAATAAAGGCTCACAACTTACGGCAGTATACGAAGGATAAGCACCGCAAAGTGGACGACCGGCCGTATGGCGGGGGAGCGGGCATGGTGATGATGGTGCAGCCGATCGCCGATGCCGTCCGCACGTTACAAGTTACACGTTACAAGTTACACGCTCGGCGAGGTGGCAAGCTTAAAAGCAGAGTAATATTATTTTCTACTCGTGGTAAGAAATTTACTAATAAGGATGCTACGCGCCTCGCCAAGTACAATCAGCTTATCTTCATCTGCGGGCGGTACGAGGGAGTGGATGAGCGCGTGGCAGAGTATATTGCCGACGAGGAGATATCAATCGGGGACTATGTGCTTACCGGCGGTGAGCTTCCGGCCATGGTGGTTATCGATTCGGTCGCGCGTCAGATCAAAGGCGTTCTTGGTAGCGCTGAGTCGCTCGAGGAGCATCAAGGGAGCTATCCAACCTATACCCGTCCCGAAAAGTTCATGTATCGTGTAGCGCGCAGCGCGAAACACGGGAAGAAAAAAATGTTACGCGCTACGGGTTACAAGTTACGTGTCCTTCGAGTGCCGGGGGTCTTAAAGTCAGGCAATCACGCGCATATCGACGCCTGGCGCCAAAGCCATCAGTAGCCAACCTGCTCACCCCGTTTCAATTCATTGTCATGTATCCACATTCCTATCTTGCTATCTATATAGATAGCAAGATAAAATAGAAGCATCATGAGGGTGAATAGAGATAAAAAAATATCGAAGGAGTGGAGCGCCTCAGTTTGGGGGAAATTTAAAGCTCGCCTACAGGCTGCTAGTGATCAAGATGCCGATCGTCTCCTTGCTTTATTGTTCACCAACGAAGAGAAAGGGCTTATCATCCGGCGTCTTACGGCAATGACCATGCTTCGCGATAACCAAACTTACCGCGAAATTCGGGACGTTCTCGGACTTTCTTATAATACGATTCGTGCACTTCAGAGTGGACTCCATAATGGAAAATATGTTGGGTGGGTGAAGGCTGAAAGATTGTATAAGAAGAAAAAGACAATCAGTATTCGCGAGCTTCATCATAAGCCGGAGAAGGGAGCGATTGAAAAATTCTTAATTGATTTAGCCTTGTTGAAGGTTGATCCAAAGGCGCGGTGGCGATTTTTGAATCACTAACTTTATATACGTTGCTATCTATATAGATAGCAACGGAGGGATGGTGGGGCGGAGAGAGAATGGGTCGGTAATGAAGGGGTTAAGCGCGCGCGATTATTTTGATTGTCTTTTTCTTCACTTTGTGGTTTGACTATCCTCATAAAAAGGAGTACCTTTGAAGTCAGTACCGCAAAGAGTTATTCGACTGTTGCGACTCACACCATGGGCTGGTGCGGGCAACAACCGGAAGCTTTTTGTAGGTCGGGCGGGAGTTCGGCCATGAAAAGGTTCTATGGCGCAGCACAGGCAAGCCACCAGGCGAAGAAGGAGGGCAGGATCCTGCTGTTCGGTGCGGCACTTCGTGCGCATCGGATGAAGCAGGAGGTGGGTGCCGTCGAAGACGGTCCGATGATGATCGGAGGCGTCCAGGTGGTCTCCCTCGGCGAGATGAGCTCGAACGGTCTGGATTGTCGCGTCCCGTGGGACGGGAGTTTCCAGCACGATGGGAACTTCGAGGTCCTCGAGACGAGTCTGGAAACGACCGTCGAGATGGCGAGCCGCCTCAAGGAGGAGGAGGCGTTCCTGAGGGTGCAGGAGGTCTCCCTGAAGCGACAGGAGCGGAAGCTGCGTCGGCGGGAGGCGAAGGTGAAGGGGCGGCAGAAGCTCCTGGAACGTCTCTCGCGGGCGAACTTCGCGGCGCAGCTCGGGCTCGAGGCGGCCAGGCAGCACCGGGAGGTCACCAAGCAGGACCTGCATCGGTTCCTGCAGGGGCAGACCGAGCGCAAGCCGCTTCCGGCGACGCTTCGCGGCGATCCCGCGAACATCGCGGCAGCACGGAAGTTCATCGAGGAGAACTTCCCGGCGCCCGAGGTCTCCGGCGCCTAGCTTCTCATGCGGTGGCCCTCTCTTTCGGGAGAGGGCCACTTCACTTTTAAGGCTACGCTTGACCCCGCACCTCTTTGCCCTTCTCTATGGACAAAGAGGTGCGGGGTTGACGTTTTGGTCAGACGTGCTATTATCTTCTACGTAGTCCAGAGAAAAGCGGCAGGGATACTGTAAGACCGCCTGAGGACGATCAATTAGTACGTAGTACGTAGGGACGTAGTGCGTAGTAAGGAAGATACTCTCTCGGCTTGGCAGCCGATTTTTTTATTGCCAATTAACTAATTAACCCGTTCGGCAAGCTCAGGGCAAGCCGACTAACTGATTAACCATTTCGTATGCTAACCAAAGTCCAAAAGAAAGAACACATAGAAGCTTCTGCGAAGAAGATTAAGGCGAGTAAGAATATCGTCTTCGTTGACTTCTCCGGCGTGGGAACTGCCGACGTCAACGTTCTCAAAACCCAGCTTCGCAAAGCGGGTGCTGAGTTCAAAATAGTAAAGAAGCGCTTACTCAAGATTGCGCTTAAGGAGGCGGGAATCGAGTTCGACCCGTCGGCTACTAAGGCGTCTGTCGCGACCGTTTACACGCCGACTGACCTTACTGCCGTCGCCGCGCCGATCTATAAGTTCACGAAGGAGCTGGCGAAACGCAAAATCGAATTCAAAGTCCTCGGTGCGTATGACGCTGATGCGAAGAAGGTACTCTCGACTGCTGAGTTCACGGTTATCGCGAAACTCCCGAACCGCGAGACGTTGCTTGCGATGGTGATGAGCGCTATGACTGGTCCACTCCGCGCGTTCATGTATATCGCTGGTGAGATTGCAAAGAAGAAAGGGGAGACGCCGAAAGTTGAAACGCCTGCTCCTGCCGCTGCCGTGACTACAGCTCCAGCTTCCGCTCCCGCCGACGCCAAGGCTATGGCGGGCGAGCCTGCGGAACCAACCCCAGCTACTCCGACCGTAAGCGCTCCAGCGAGCGAAGCCCCCGCCTCTGCCGAGGCTACGGCGGGCAAGCCAGCGGCATAAGGTCGTCGCTCAGGAAGCTGAGCGAGCCTCGCCCTATAGGGCGGGAAGTAGAAAAATATAAACGTAATCAAAAATTAATTAATACTATGGCTGATTTAAACAACATTATTGCGGAAGTCGAGAAGTTGACCGTTGCTGAGCTTGCTGAGCTTGTGAAAGCGATGGAGACGAAGTTCGGTGTCTCTGCTGCTATGGCCGGACCGGCTGCTGGTGGAGCAGGTGCTGGTGACGCAGGAGGTGAGGAGAAGACTGCTTGGGACGTTATTATCAAAGAGGGCGGAGGTCAGAAGATCGCCGTCATCAAGGTAATCCGTGAGGCGACGGGCCTCGGTCTTAAGGAGGCGAAGGATATCGTTGACGCTGCCCCGAAGGCGGTGAAGGCTGGTATGCCGAAAGCCGACGCTGAGGAGCTCAAGAAGAAGCTCGAGGCCGCTGGCGCGGTTGTTGAACTCAAATAGTTTTTGAACAAGAGTCCTCGCGCGAGCGGGGATTTTTGTTTGACGGAGGAGTTTTGAATAGGCAATACTTAGTACTATGCGTCCTTAGCTCAGTCCCGCCAGAGGCGGGCAGGGTCCGAGCGACTGCAATCACCCCGTAGAAAAATTTTGGGCACGTAGCTCAGTGGTAGAGCGTTCCGTTCACATCGGAAAGGTCACAGGTTCGATCCCTGTCGTGCCCACAAGCTGCCCAAATTTTCACGGGGCAGGCGTTGCAAGTTTATCCGCCTTCGGCGGGTTCGATTGACGGAGCTGTGGGGCGGGGATACCATCAAACAAGAGCCGAGCTTTTCAGGTACGCGTGGTGCGTATCGGCTTCGGTAGCGATAGAGAAGGAGTTCAGCCATGACAGTGTTCCCTGTATGGGCGATCGGCATTGCCTTGATCTTCTTCGTATTCCTCCTGATTGTGATCCTCGCTGCCCAGGACGGCAGGGACAGGCGGAGAAAACGAGCCATGATCGCGTTTCGGCCACTGGCGGAGCGTTACCGGCCTATCCGGCATCAGCGGCAGAGCCCGCCGCCCTGCTCCTGGGCTAGGTGGGTACAGCAGTACCGCCGGAACACGCTCTCGCCAAGCCAACACAGCGCGGTTGGGGGGCACATCGACAACTGTGGGTGTTGCTCCGATGTAGAGGATTTGTACGAGTGCTTCGACAAGCCCTATTACGGGCAGCAACGAGGTCACCGTGCGTAATGGGTGCCAGATGTTACTTCGAGTATGCTGGCGCCCGTCACTTTTTTATGATGTAATCGTTAGTATCTATGTCGTCCGCGGACACGCAAAAAAATATCCTTGCCCTCGCCCGCTCGGCCAGCGCCGGGGATGAGGCGGCGTTCACGCTTTTTTATGATCAGTATATGACGCCTATTTATCGCTATGTGCTCGTCCGGGTTAGGAATAAGCACGAAGCGGATGACCTTACCCAGGTGGTCTTCTTAAAAGCATACCAGCACCTGGCGACCTTTTCCCAGGAAGGAAGCAAGCCCCTGGCCTACTTGTACGCTATCGCCCGGAATACGATTATCGATCACTGGAAGAAGCGCCGAGAGGTGAGCCAGGTTGATGCGGAGGACGTTTTTGAAAAAGCCCCGGATGAGCGCCGGGGGCCCAATGAGCAGATACAGCAACATGAGGTTGCCGAGCGTGTCCGTACGGCGCTAGGTCATTTAACCCAAGAACAGCGTGACGCGGTAAGTCTGAAATACTTGAATGACTTTTCGACCACTGAGATTGCGAGGCAGATGGGCAAGTCGGAGGCAGCGGTCAGGCAGCTCCTTTCGCGGGGATTGCGAGCTCTGCGTCCGCACATCAATTCATAATATGGATACTCAGGAGGAAAAATTGATGCAGGTGTTCGAGCGCTATGAAGCGGGGGAGTCTTTAGTCATGCTCAAAAAAGAATTTCCAGAACTAACGCTCGAATTGAACGACCTTGCCGAGTCTTCGGCGTTTATAAAACAGGGGAGGGTGGAGATGGTGCCGAGCAAGGAGCTCGCGCGCAAGATTATCGCCGGTATTGCACTACGTCCTAAGCCGATGCGTACGTCTGTATTCATGTCTCCACTTTGGCGCCTTGCTGCTCCGGTCGGAGTGGGCGCTCTCGCATTTTTAATGGTGATAGTCAGTCGCTCGGTTACTCCAGTTGCCCAGGATGAGATGATGGCGACGCGCACGGCCGAGCCGATGGCGATGATGGCCCAAGACAGCGCGGCGGAGAACACAGCGTCGCTTAAGATGGCAGCTCCAGCGGCCATGGAGGCGGCTCAAGCCGAACTTGAGTTAGAAGTTTCTGATGTGCGCCTGCGCAATCTTCAAATTATCTCCTTGGGTCTTTTAGTACTTCTTTCGGCTGTGGTGCTCACGAAACACTGGCTCGCCCGGGTGTCTGCCCGTACGCCTTAGGGTCTGTTCTCTCGTGGGTGAAAATATGATGCTGGTATTCGAAAGCGGAGGATTCGCGAAGGCGCAGCGCTCGCTTTTTGAGGCGCCGTGGAGCCTGCTTCCGTAGTAATACCAATAAGCCTGTTCAAGCTCAAAACCGCCCGAAGGCGGTTTTGAGCTAATTAAAAGCATAAACCACCGGCGTTAGCCGGTGTGTGCATTTGAAGCATCGCAAGGAGAAGCAATGAACATAAATCGATCATGTCTCCTTCCTTGTCATCCTCGGGCTTGCCCCGAGGATCCAGTACCTAGAAACTATGGATTCCCGTTTGCACGGGAATGACGCGAGAAAAGAAGCATGAGGAACCCCAGCGGGCTTCGCCTGCATGATACAAATCACCAGCATCGCTGGTGGTTTGTGATTATCCGCATATCTGTGGGGAGTTATGCACTGTTTGTTGTTGACACCCAAGCAGTTTAAGATTAAATTGATTGAGAAGTGGGGAGTTGTGGATAAAGGTGGGGATAAGTCGTGTTTAGGGGGATAAGTGCCAATTTTGTATAGGGAATTCGCCCTATCAACAAAATTGAGCATCCCGTGAGATGCGGAGCTATCTCACTGGGATTATCCACTTGCTTCAGGAATTATATTTTTTTACCCCGAAGAGATAGGTGCTACGCACCATCTCATGGGGTGAAAATGATTACATTTTCATGTTCATCGGTGAATACAAGCACTCAATAGACGAAAAAGGCCGGATGGCTATCCCGGCTAAGTTTCGTTCCGCGCTCAATCAGGCGGCGGTTATTACTCGTGGACTTGATCACTGTCTCTATATTTACACCGCAAGCGAGTGGCAGCATTTGGCGGAGAAGGTGAAGGCGCTCCCGATGACCAGTGCGAACGGCCGCGCGTTTCAACGTTTGATGCTCGCCGGAGCGGTCGATGTCGAGCTTGATGGTCAGGGTCGAGTACTCATTCCGGAGTATTTGCGTACCTATGCCGGTATCTCTAAACAGACGGTGGTTGCCGGAGTTTATGACCGCCTTGAGATCTGGGACGAAGCGAAGTGGCAGGAGTACAAGACGAAGACGGAGGCGAGCAGCGACGAGATTGCCGAGAAACTGGGGGAGCTGGGAATCTAGGGCGAATGATCAATTTACAAATTTACGAATTACCAATCAAATCCTAATGACCCAATGTTTAAAAAATTACTAATTGAACAGTGATTAGTAAATTCGGTAATTGGGCATTAAAAATTAAAGATCGGTTGATGTAGTAGCTGGCTAATGAGTTGTAAAACTAATTATCCAGTAGGTATATCAACTTACTAGCCAATGCACACACCTGTTCTTTTACAAGAGGTGGTCGAAATACTGGGTCCCAAGCCCGGAGCATTTATTATTGACGGCACGGTAGGGGGAGGCGGGCACGCCCGCGCTCTCATAAAGAGGTTAGAACCTGGGGGCTTGTTGCTGGGAATTGATCGTGATGCGGTGGCGGTGAATAACCTCCAATCGCTTACGACTGAATTCCCAGCGATGAGAAAGGTGATAATTCGAAGAGGTAACTATTCTCAGTTACCCGAACTACTCGCGGAGTTAGACATGCCGAGTGCCGACGGCTTACTGCTCGATCTTGGGATCAGTTCCGACCAGCTTGATGGAGAAGAAAAAGGATTTGCCGGCCGCGGGTTCAGTTTTCGCCGCGACGAAGAGCTTGATATGCGCTTTGACACGGGCGCAAAACCCGTCCATGAGGTGCTGCAAGAGCTTTCCGCAGAACGCCTCGCTGAGGTGATCACGGAGTACGGCGAAGAACGCTACGCGAACGAAATCGCGCGCGCGGTCAAAAGTGCCGGTATCATCGCGCCCATTATGACAACGGGCCGGCTCGCCCAGGCGATCGCTACGGCGGTACCCAAGGGTTACGAGCACGGGCGTATCCACCCGGCGACCCGGACATTCCAGGCGCTGCGGATATACGCTAACGGTGAGCTTGAACATCTCAAGCACGTGTTACCCCTGTTTCCCCGGATCATAAAAAAAGGGGGACGAGTGGCCATCATCTCGTTTCACTCACTTGAAGACCGGATCGTGAAGGACGCTTTCAGGGACATGGCCAAGAAGGGGATTGCGAGGCTGCTAAGCAAGAAGCCGATTCTCGCAAGCGGGCAGGAGCTTTTCACTAATCCCCGCAGCCGTTCTGCTAAGCTGCGCGCCGTCGAACTTCTCTAATTCACATTCCCGTTTTTTCTTACTATCTACTATTCACTAGTTACTAAATACTTCCCCATGACCCACCAAGCAGAATCAAAGATGAACAGGAAGCTCACTGGAGCACTTAAGGTCATCGTGCTTGGCGTCGTCGCCGTCTTCGCCGTGGGTATCTTCGCCTATAACGGATCGTTGCATGTCAGGCGGCAGTTCTCGGCGCTACGCGACCGAGTAGAAACGCTCCAGGAAATGAACGCCGATCTTAAAAATACGCTCTATAGCCTGACCGACGCAAAAACACTCGGAAGCGTTGCGCTCCGACTCGGGCTGGTGGTTGAAAGAAATCCGCAGTATCTCCATGTGGGCAGCGATCCGGTGGTGGCGCAGCGAAACTAATGACAGGTGCAGCCGTATGATGCTATGAAACTCCGCTTCTTCCTTCTTATCGGAACGACCACTCTTTCATTTCTTTTTGTCATCTTTCACCTTTACGATTTACAGATAGGCAATGGGGAGCACTACGCTAAGCTTGCCCAAGCCTACAGCGCCTCGGGCGAATATCTCTTGCCTCGACGAGGCAATATTTATTTTGTGAACGATGATGGCGAGAGTATCCCGGTCGCGATAACTAAGGAATATCAAAATGTGTTCGCGGTCCCCAAGGAGATAACGGATCCTGATCTTGCCGCGGGCGAAATCATTGCAGTTTTGCCGGAGCTCTCGTTGCCGGAGTTGGTGGCGAAATTAGGCAAACCGAAGGATGAGTACGAGCTGCTGGTCAAAAGAATCACCGAGGAGCAGGTCAAAGCCTTACAAGCGGCTGAAATTAAAGGCGTCTATCTTGAGAGCGAGCGAGCACGCTATTATCCGCTAGGTCAGATCGGCTCACACGTGATTGGATTTGTCAGTATGGCGGGTGACGATGAAGTGCCGCACGGCAAGTACGGCATTGAAAGTTATTATGACAGCGAGCTTACCGGCAAGCCCGGTTCGGTCATCGACGGCAAGCTCACGCCGCCAGTCGCCGGCAAGGATATATTTCTCACTATCGACCGTGAGATACAGACAAGAGCGGAGGATATTCTCGGCCGGTTGGTTCAGGAGAAGAGGGGAACCGCCGGGAGCGTCATTGTGCAGGACCCGCGCAGCGGCAAGATCCTCGCAATGGCGAACTATCCAACTTTCAACCCGAACTCGTATTCCGAGTCGAAACTCTCATCATTCACGAACTCAGCTGTCGAGGGGCTCTATGAACCTGGTTCGGTCTTTAAGCTTGTTACTATGGCTGCAGGCCTTGATAGCGGAGCGATCACGCCGAACACGACGTATGTCGACACGGGTTCAGTAACCCTGAACGGCCGAACAGTACGAAACTGGGATCTTAAGGCCCATGGGACGCTCACGATGACCAACGTCATTGAGAACTCGGTTAACACCGGCACTATTTTCACTGAGCGGAAGATGGGGCACCGTACTTTCTATGACTATCTGGTGAAGTTCGGTATCAAAGAGCCGACCAACATTACGCTTCCCGGAGAGGTGAAGGGGAGCCTTCGTACACTCGAAAATGACCCGCAGGATATTAACTTTGCTACCGTCTCCTATGGACAAGGTGTATCGATGACCTTCCTTCAGCTTACGCGAGCCGTTTCAACCATTGCGAACAAAGGGGTAATGCGCCGTCCGTTCATCATCGAAGAGGAGCGAACGAATGAGGCTCCTCAAATCGTCTCATCGAAAGCGGCGAATGAGGTGGTGGATATGATGGTCTCGGCGGTACATAAGAACGTGCTGGCTGATATTCCGCATTATGATGTCGCCGGAAAAACGGGGACTGCGTTTATCCCGGAAAGGGGCGGCTATAGCGACGATGTTATTAATACCTACGCCGGCTTCGCCCCTGCGCACAATCCAAAGTTTGTCGTGCTCGTAAAGCTCGATCGGCCGGAGGGTGCGCCGCTTGCCGGACAGACCGTCGTACCGGCGTTTCGTGAGCTGACCGAGTTTCTGTTAAACTACTACAACGTCCCACCAACCGATATCAAGGAGAACTAACGGGGGTGAGATAGCGTCAGGTATCTTTTACTATGCGACCACGTTTACGAAAACTACTCCAAGATATCTTACGGCTTCTTGCCAAGCTCACGCTTAAGAAATTTAAGCCGCTTATTATTGGCGTCACGGGTACTGCTGGGAAGACGTCGACCAAAGAGGCGATCGCCATCGTCTTGTCACATTGCGGCAAGCGAGTTCGCTCGGCGGCGGGCAACTTAAACACTGAGTTCGGATTCCCGCTCAATATTATCGGCGAGTTTAGCGCTACCGAAACAGCGCTCGTGGGAAACGAGGGGCCGGCGGGGCATCGACTTGAGAAGTATTACTTTTGGGGTCGTGCGCTTTGGCTTGGCTTCTGGCACTTGCTCGCTATGAAAAAAGAGCAGTATCCGGAGATTCTTGTCCTGGAGTATGGAGCGGACAAACCGAACGACTTGGATGTTCTGCTCGCTATCGCGAAACCGACTATTGCGGTCACGACGGTTATTGGGGACATTCCTGTTCACGTGCAAGCCTATGCCGACATCGAAGGGGTAGTAGCCGAGAAGCAAAAGCTCATCGCCTCATTGCCCGAGAACGGTTTTGCGATTCTCAATGCTGATGATCAGAGAGTGTTCGGCATGAAGAGCAAAACAAAGGCAAAGACGCTCACCTACGGTTTCAATGAAGGAAGTGATATCCATATTACCGATATGGAGTTTGAAGTCGAGGGTCCGCGGCGGGTAACGCCGAAGCCGGTTGGCATGGCCTTCCATCTCGGTCGCCCCGGAGACTTCGTTTCGGTAAGCGTTGAGGGCGCGCTTGGCGCACCGCAAGCGTACGCGTGTGCCGCTGCTGCGGCGGTCGCCGGTACCTTAGGCTTTTCAATGGCGCAGATCGGTGAGGCGCTCGCGTACCACCGTTCCCCAAGCCAGCGCCTGCGAGTCGTAAGCGGTATTGAGGGCGTGGTTATTTTAGACGACACCTATAACTCGTCGCCAATCGCGGTCGCCGCGGCTCTTGATGTTATGAAGGCGCTTAAGGCGAAGCGGAAGATCGCGGTCTTGGGAACGATGAGCGAGCTCGGACGCTATGAACGTGAAGCGCACGAGCAGGTCGGTAAGTGGGTCAAAGAGGTTTGTCAGGTGCTCGTGACGGCGGGCGAAGCAGGTGGTATTATCTCGCAGTCGGCTGTAGAGGCGGGGATGGATAAAGAGTCGGTCTTTCATTTTCCGTCAGCTGCTGAGGCGATCTTTCCGGTGAGGGACTTGCTAAAAGCCGGAGATTTGGTTTTAATAAAAGCCTCGCACTCGCAGCACTTCGAGCAGATCGTGGACGGATTGCGGATGGGGAGGGTCGTCGAATGATTTCGCACAGTAGGGCAAGACGGTCATATTGACTCACAATGCCCGCTTTGCCCCGCTGCGCGAATCAATGCTTTGTTGGGATGTATTAAGGAATGGCGCTTTCGTCTAGTGGCTAGGACATGGCCTTCTCAAGGCCAGAACACGGGTTCGATTCCCGTAAGCGCTACCATCGTCAGGCCTTTTTCGTTTAGGGCGTTGTTGCCGCAACCTTGCCGTACGCTGTTGCTAAAGTACGGCTGCGGTTTTGCGTCTAGCGCGAAACGAAAAATCCGCTAACGCTGGTTCCTGTTCTTCGTGCGCTCGCCCAAAAATCCTGCGCTACTAGTTTAGTGTCTTATTTTGCGCTTAGCCTAGAAGGGAATATACTTTAAATTATGAAGAAAATAGTGACTCACGTTCCGCTTTCTCACGCCGACATCGTTCGCGATGCTATCGGGAAGGCGGGAGGGGGAAAGTTCAAGAACTACTCATTTTGTAGTTTTTCAACAAAAGGTGTCGGCCGGTTCCTGCCAGAAAAAGGTGCTCATCCGGCTATCGGCGTTGTCGGAGAGCTTGAGCAGGTGGAAGAGGAAAAGATTGAGTTCATCTGTGACGATAAAATCGTGAAGGATGTTATTGCGGCCATAAAGGCTGTGCATCCCTATGAAGAGATTCCATTAGATATCTGGACTCTTGAGAAACTATAATATCTAGCATGAAACTCAAGCACATCCTATTCATCGCTGCCGCTATCCTCCTCTTTGCTGCCCTGGGGACGGCTTATGTGAAGCTCGCCGACCACGATGCTTTGCTTATTTTGCACTTCGATACCTACCGGGGGATAGACTTCCTCGGCTCGAAGTTCGATGTTTTTAACATTATCTATCTCGGGATTGGAATGACGCTGCTGAACTATCTGCTCGCTCGTGGAATCTTTAAGCGGGACAGGATTTTGGGTCAAATCCTCGCCGGAGCTAGCGCCTTCTTCGCCCTCTTGATTTTTATGGCGGTCCTTGTTATTATAGGCATCAACTGATGTGATGCCTGCCGCGATACCAATATACGAATGACGTACCAATGCAACGAATAAGTACCATCCGTTTCCGGTATCCTGCACCTCATTATTAGTATCATTAGTACCAATTAGTATATTAGTATCGAAATATGTTTGCAGTAATTCAGACCGGCGGCAAGCAGTACCGCGTTTCGGTCGGTGAAAAATTGAAGATTGAGAAGCTTGAGACCGTTGTTGACGGCAAAGTTGTCTTCGACAAGGTGCTCTTGGTCGTCGATGGTGACACTGTGAATATCGGTGCTCCAGAAGTTGCCGGAGCTAAGGTGGAGGGCAAGGTGCTCGTCCAGGGCCGAGCTAAGAAGATTATCGTCTTCAAGTATCACAGCAAGACCCGCCGCCGCAAGAAGAACGGTCACCGTCAGCCTTTCACGGAAGTTGAGATCACCAAGATCTAAAGCAAACTCCCCGAACAGGGGAGTTTGAATCTTGGGTGCAATTTTCTGAAAGGTAGATCGTTCTTCGGAAAGGGGGCCGATACGTTTTTAATCCCAGTGTTTGAGCGCGTTCATGAGCGTCTCTTCATCCGCCCTAAACAGCTAAGGCTGTCGGGCGAACCGACTCTCTCTTTAATCCCGATGCCTTAAAGCATCGGTTAGGGTTTGCTCGTCTGCAAACTCAATCTCCCCACCCGTAGGTATTCCTCGCCCTAAGCGGGTTATTTTTTTAGCTACGCCGTTCAGCTCATTTTGGAGAACAGACGCTTGGATATCGCCATAGGTGGTGGGCGATAGTGCGATGATAATCTCTTCTGCTTTACCCGAAGAATCTCTCGTGATTCGCTCTTTAAGCTTAGCGATGCGCAGCCGGTGGCTCTGTTCGAGGATGCCGTCTTTCTTGAGCTCGCCAATGACGAGATACCTACCATTAAAGGCTCCTGATTTTTCAAGACTGATGAGGTCGGTCTCTTTCTCGACGATGGCGATGAGGCCCGCTTCGCGTTTCTTATCGGAGCAAATTGAACATAAAAAATCCTTTCCTTCGTGGAGAAGGAAGCAGTCAGTGCACGTCTTGATACCTTTGAGTGTCGCCACGGCAGAGCTGAGTCGATCAACGTCCGCTTTGTAAGATCGGGCGAGGTAGAACGCGATGCGTAGCGCCTGTCGGGGGCCGATACCGGGCAGGTGGGCGAGTTCGTCGGCGAGTTCTTGAATAGCTTTGGGAATCATATGAGTATTCGCTAACAATGCGAATTTTACTTAATAATGCGAATTAATACAATCAGAATTTTTGTTTCTATTCGCATTATTACCTGTTTTATTCGTCCTATACCCGACCGACCGTCGAGTCGGACTAGGGCGATGTTCCCGCCGAAGGCGGGCAGGCGCGATTACTCTTGATAGCTGTGCTGATTATCGACGTTCTTAAAGCTCGCGAGTTCGGCATCGAACTTAAGCTTAACAGTGCCAAGCGGGCCGTTACGGTGCTTAGCGATGATGATCTCTGCCATATTCTCGTCCTGGGGGTCGAGGCCCACCTTATCACGGTCTTTGCGGTAGATGAAGAAGACGATATCAGCATCTTGTTCGATAGAGCCGGAGTCGCGCAGGTCGGAGAGTCTCGGCATTTTTACCTCGCGCTGGTCGGAGGCACGAGAGAGCTGGGAGAGAGCTATGACCGGCACGTTCAGCTCACGGGCGAGACCCTTAAGACCACGAGAGATTTCGGTTATCTGACTAACGATGTTGTCAGAGTTGGTGCGCGGCTGAATGAGCTGGAGGTAGTCAACGACGATGAGACCGATGTCTTTGTGTTCAGCGAGGAGGCGGCGGCCCATGGCGCGCATTTGGAGGATGTTCGGGCTTGGCGTGTCGTCAATATAAATAGGAGCGCGCGAAAGTTTATCGAGTGTATTTTGGATAAGCTCGAAGTCGGTGTCGTTACTAAGGCGGCCGCTGCGCAGCTTCCAGAGAGGAACGCCAGCTTCGGCGGAGATGATACGGTCAATGACCTGTTCACGCGCCATTTCAAGGGAGAAGAAGCCGACCGCCTTGTTCTCGCGGATGGCGACATGCCGCATCATGTCGAGTGCGAGCGAGGTCTTACCAAGGGACGGGCGCGCGCCAATGATGATGAGGTCGGACTTCTGAAGGCCGGAGAGAATATTGTCGATGCCGGTGAAACCGGTCGGCACGCCGCGGAACTGGGCGCCGCCGGAGTGGAGCCGCTCAATGCGAGCGAACGCTTCCGGGAGGTCTTCTCGAATAGCGGTGAACTTCTGGGTGATGGAGCGCTGACTGATTGAGAATATCTTCTGTTCGATATCGTCGAGGACCTGCTCGATGTCTTCAGAAGGGGAGAAGGCGTTTTCGGTTATCTCCGAAGAGGTGGTGATGAGGTCGCGGAGGATCTTCTTTTCCTTAACAAGCTTTGAGTAGTGTTCGATATGGCTGGAGGTCGGCACCGAATCCATGAGGTGCGTCAGATATGCCGAGCCGCCGACTGAATCAAGTGTGTTCTCTTCCTTAAGAACACTGGTCACCGTCAGGATGTCTATCGGCTGAGTCTTTTCGTGGAGCTTTAATATGGCGCGATACACGATGCCGTGGGCAGGCTTATAAAAATCAACGGGGGTGAGAATGTCCGCTATTTTATGCATCGCGTCCTTGTCGAGCATCAGTGCGCCCAAGACGGACTCTTCAGCTTCTACGTTTTGAGGGGGAAGTTTAACAGTCATGTAACGTGTAGCTTGTAACTTGTAACATTGGGAACATACGAAATTATAACTTTTCTGTGATACCCCAGAGCATTTTGCCAATTTCATCCGCCTTTGCCGTTAAGAGCGAGCACTCATCGTTCATCACCCATTTTTGTCTGACTGCAAATTCCAGCAAGTATACTGATTCTTTTAATGAACCGTAGGCTGTTTCTAAAAAGTTTTTGAGGACTGCTTGTCGTTGCCGCGCATAGCCTTCAACGTAGTTGAGGGCAATCGAAAGTGTAGCACGTCGTAATTGTGAGGTTGCCCCAAAAAGTTCTTCCTTAGGAAATTTCTTCACTAAGGCGTAAACGCCATCAACGTATTCATCGATGAGTTTACGAAGCTTTTTATGGTAGTCGGTTTTCTCCATGTAGTTTGTTTTGGTGTTACACGCTACATGTTACGCGTTACACGATTAAATCTTCGGAAGCACGAGCGGACCCTTTGGTGTGTCCTCTACTACATATCCTAGCACTTCGATTTGCTTGCGCAGCTCGTCAGACTGAACAAACTGTTTATTACGCCTGAATAACTCCCTCCTTTGTGAGAGCTGGATGACTTGTGGCGGGATCTTAGGCAGCAGGTCATCTATCGAAAATACCTTAAGGGTATTGATAATAAACGCCTTCGCCTTCGCGGCATCGTCAGCGGTAATCGCCTTGAGCCCCTTGTTCGCTTCACTGACGAAGTCAAAGAGGGCGGCGAGCGCCTTCGGAGTGTTGAAGTCGTCGTCGAGCGCCCGCCAGAAATTCTTCTCGGCTGCTTTTACGTTAAGTTTCATCTTCTTTTCTCCTTTTGCCGGTCCGATAACGCGATCGAGCTTCACGCACAGCGCGCCGAATGAGTAGAGGTTCTTTTTCGCCGTTTCTACGAGTTCGTTCGTAAAGTCCATGGGGGAGCGATAGTGATGCGAGAAGACCATCATCCGGTAGACGTCTACCGGGCACGTCTTGAGTAGGTCGGGGATGGTGATGAAGTTACCCAAGCTCTTCGACATCTTCTGCCCGTTCACATCTAAGAAGCCCGCGTGCATCCACATCTTCACGAATGGTTTTTTCCCTGAAGCCGACTCCTGTTGGGCGATCTCTGCTTCGTGGTGGGGGAACTTGAGGTCGAGCGCACCGCCGTGGAGGTCGTATTGTGAGCCGAAAAAGTGATCGCTTATTGCGGTGTCTTCAATGTGCCAGCCCGGTCGGCCGGCTCCAAGGTCCGATTCCCACTTTGGCTCGCCCGGCTTACTGAACTTCCACAAACAGAAGTCACCAGCATTGCGCTTCTTATCACTGCTGTCGATACGGCTCACGCCATCGTTGGCGGCGCTGACCGTGCGATGGGCGAGGGCGCCATAGTCCGGGAAGGTGGTGAGGTCGAAGTACCAGCCATCGCCCTCTATCTTGTAGGCGTTCTTCTTTTTAATAAGTGTCTTAACCTGGGAGATGATTTGCGGGATGTAATCGGTAGCGCGAGCGTACTTGTTGACCGCAGTCACCTTGAGTTCCTTCATGTACTTGAGATAGAACGCCTCGAACTCGCGAGCCACCTTCTCGCTCGATGTTTTCTGCTCCTGGGCGCGCACGATAATTCGGTCGTCAATATCAGTGATGTTCTGAAGATAGAAGACTTCTCGGCCGGCGTGGCGCAAGTACTTCACAAACAGGTCGAACATGACGAAGGTCCGCGCGTTACCGATGTGTGGGTGGTCGTAGACGGTTGGGCCACAAACGAACACCTTAAGCGGCCGCTTGCCGGTTTTCCTCAATGTTTCCTTCTTTTCGGAGAGTGTGTTGTAAATACGAATCATAGTAATGGGGGTTCGCCGGACCTTCGTTATAGCATCTTTTTCTTCCGAAATACATATATGAGCGCGCAGATCAGGACGATGATAAGCGTGAGTGTCGTCCAGAAGATACCGGAAGTGCTGATGAGCTCTCGTCCGAACTCGTTGTCTGACAAGAAGATAAAGAAGAGGGGAATCGAGAAGAGAAAGGCGAGGACAGTGAATCGCTGAACGGTCGCATTGGTTGCGGCTGAGAGAAGTTGAGCGTTCGTGTTTTCGAGTGATTCGATATTCTCGAAATAGTTCTGCAGGCTCTGGGTAATCTTCAGGTTGTCGCCCGCCAAATCGGCAAGATAGACCCGGCTCTTCTCGCCCCAAAATTCGGTCCCGACATCCTTGAGCGAGGAGAATATCTGGTCATGGGTCCTGACGATAAGGCGGTAGTCCAAGATATTGCGCTTGATATAGGAAATATTTTTGAGGAGTTCCGCCTCTCGTCCGCTGAAGATTTCTCCTGCGACATAGTGCACCTGTTCCTCAATGTGGCGTAGCTGGCGAAGAGAGAACTTGATGATCTCTTCCATAACGAGATAAAGGGCGAGATAACTGTCGCCGCTGAGTAATTCCTTTTGCAATTGCGGGTTGCGGCCTACCTCTCGGATAAATGCGTCTAGTTGCTCAAGCTGTTCGTAGCGGATGAGGATAAAGCTGTTTTTGGTGACGAGGATATCGATCTCCGCTTTGCGCGAGGTTTTGGTCTGCGGGTCGTAAACGGGGATGTGGTAGACGATGAAGAGGTAGCTCTTGTAGTGTTCGATGCGGCCGCGCGTTGAGGGCTGCAATATCTCCTCAAGAATAATGGGATGAAAGTCGTGATGCTTCTTAAGAGCCTCCACGTCGCCCGTATTTGGTTTGAAGATATCTATCCAGGTGACTTTTCCTTTGATGATTTGCATGGGATTGGTTTGAGATTGAAAGCGTGGGTATGTGGATAACGCTTTAATCTATTATATCGTATAATGAATGTGTTGTCCGAGACCTTTTATTAGTTACTACATTTTTTAAAAAATATGCCAACATCTTCAGGAAGCTCGCCGGTCGGTCGCATCACGGGACTCGTGCTCCTGCTTGTAGCGATTGTTCTGATGGCGCCCCTCGCTTCCTATATGAGCGTCGCCTTCGGCTGGACGAACCCGTCGCAGACCCCTCCGGGTGGTTCTGGTATTCTCACGGCGCTCAACGGCAAGCTGGGCATCAACGATGCTAATCCGCAAAACCTTTTGTCGGTCAATGGCACAATCGGCGCAACGACGGTTACCGGTCTCGCTGCTCCAGTGGCTGGCGCCGATGCTACTAACAAGGATTACGTTGACGCGCAAGTTGCAGGCGGTGTCGGGGGAGCGGGAGGCGGGGGCGCTTCCATGGTGCTTTATGGCGTCGGACTCAATGGGGCGCAAAACGGAAGATATCAGCGTCCCGTCGGCGCTATTGAGCAGGTTGCCGCGGTATCTATGGTGGCGTGTTCACAGTAGGGTGCGCTCCCGCAGTAAACGTTGCTGCAGGAACGGGCGCGACGGCGTGTCCGGCCGGGTGGACCCAGGCGTATGCGGGCTATGGTCCGATGAACACTTTATTCAGCTGGTATGGTATGGCGAATGGGGACCCGAGCGGACAGAGCGGCGACCAGACCGAAGGAGATATTCCCGACACGGCCGTCATTGGAACTGACTCGATTTGTTCGACCGCTGCTTATGCCTTTATGTACGACGTCACCTATGCGCAGGCCGGTGCGGGCGCAGCGGTTGGCGGTTCTAACTCGGTGCTCACTGCTTGTAACGACATCGGCTGCAACACCTGCCGCATTTGTTATAAATAGTTCTCGCTGATGAAGCACTTTAGTCTGCTACGATTTGCGATCCTACTTCTCCTCGCAGCTATTGTTCTTTGGTTGGTCGCTTGTTTTTATGCAACTGGTTCGTGTCCGGTCGTGTATAAGACCGAAGTGGTGAGCGGCTCATCGCTCGCAGGTTTTGTTGAAAGTGGCGACTCAGTGCGCGTCGCGTACGACTACTACGCCTGTGCTGAAGTGGAGCGCGGGGATGTGGTGATTTATAACGATATCGGTAACCCCGAGCCTATTATTAAACTCGTGAAGGGGGTGCCGGGTGATTCATTTATGCTCGCCCTTTCAGAAGGCGGCGCGAAGATATTCATCAATGGTGAGGCGCTGATGACGACTTCGGCTGGAGCGTATCGGGTTTCCGATGCGGCCTATCAGCTACTTTCCTTATATGAACGTGATTACCAGGGCAAGATTCCGCCCGGCGCGCTTCTTATCCTCGGCAATCTTCCGGGAGGGAGCCGTGACAGTACGCGTTTTGGCTTTGCGAGCCGAGAGAATCTGATGGGTAAAGTGGTCAAAATAATGCCGCAGACCCGTCTTCAGGGTTGACCCTTCGGCCCATTCGGCAGGCTCAGGATAAACAAGCTCAGGGTGAAACGATGTATTTATCCGAAGTAAAAGCGTTGTTTTGTTGCCATGATGCGTATGGTAAGCTCGTCGAACCATTGACACGCCAGTATTCTGCATTAAAATAGAGACACCAAAGCGGCGACAAGCCGCCCCTCTTATATTATATGGATGAAGAACAAAAAAAGACAACTGCGGACGGTGCTGAGCCGGTCAGTCCGCTCGATGCGCTCATGAAGGAGCGCGATGAGTACCTCAATGGCTGGAAGCGCGCGAAAGCGGATCTTATAAACTATAAAAAAGAAGAAGACGCGCGGTTTCGTGAAGCGGCATCGTTTGCGACGCTTCGGCTCGTAAAAGAGCTCATGAACGGAATGGATAGCTTTGATCTCGCGCTCGCTTCGCTGAAAGATGACGCGGCAAAGAAAGGAATTAGTATGATCCGCAATCAATTTGAAGAGATTCTCAAGCGACAGGGAGTGACTCGGATAGAGGTGCAGGTGGGCGTGCCTCCGGATCCGCGACTCCATGAGGCGATAGGCGAGAGCGAACTTACTGCCGAGCAGAAAGGTATGGAGGGTATGATTCTCGAAGAGTTGGTGGCCGGTTATATGATAGGCGAGCGAGTTATCAGGGCGGCAAAAGTGAAATTAGGTAAATCCTAATTTAACTCAAGCCCTAAGTACTAAATTCTAAACCCTAAATAAACTACAATGACCCAAAGTAAAAATTATAAAATTTGAAGAGTAGTATTTCAATATTATTTAGGTATTAGAAATTAGAACTTTATAAAATATATGGCAAGAATAATCGGTATCGACTTGGGCACCACGAACTCGGCCGTCGCTGTCGTTGATGGTGGCGCTCCGAAGATCTTAGAGAACGCAGAGGGTAATCGCACGACGCCTTCTATTGTCGCAATGACCAAGGCGAATGAGCGTGTTGTGGGACTTCTCGCAAAGCGCCAGGGAAGTGTCAATCCAAAGAACACGATCTTTTCAGTGAAACGTCTTATCGGGCGCAAGTTCTCTGATGAGGTCGTCCAAAATGACCGTAAGTGGTTGCCATACGAGACGCGACAGGCGAGCACGGGTGGTGTTGAGGTAAAGATGGGAGATGGTTCGGCCCATTCGGCAGGCTCAGGACAAGCCAGCTCACCACAGGGCAATTGGTACAAACCGGAAGAGATCTCCGCAATGGTGCTTGCGAAGCTCAAAGCGGACGCGGAGGCGCGTCTCGGCGAGAAGGTGGACGGAGCAGTCATCACCGTCCCGGCCTATTTCGACGACAGTCAGCGGCAAGCGACGAAGAATGCCGGTGAGATTGCGGGGCTCAAAGTGCACCGCATCATCAACGAGCCAACCGCGGCGGCGCTTGCTTATGGACTTAACAAAGCGAAGAACGAAAAAATTGTCGTCTACGACTTCGGTGGTGGTACGTTCGACGTTTCGGTTCTTGAGATCGCTGACAATACGATAGAAGTGCGCGCAACCGGTGGGGACACGCACCTGGGCGGCGATGACTTTGATAAGCGCATCAACGAGTACTTGGTGGCTGAGTATAAGAAGCAGGAGGGAATCGACCTCAGTAAGGACATGCTCGCTATTCAGCGTCTTAAAGAGGCGGCGGAGCGGGCGAAACACGAGCTCTCGACCTCACTCGAGACCGAGGTGAACTTGCCGTACATCACTTCCGACTCTTCCGGCCCAAAACACTTCGTGATGAAGCTCTCCCGCGCCAAGCTTGAGAGCCTCGTCCAGGACATGCTCGACCGCTCGGTGGAGCTCACCAAGAAGACGATCAAGGACGCCGGTTTTGAAATGAAGCAGATTGACGAGGTGGTTCTTGTCGGAGGTCAGACTCGCATGCCGGCGATGGTGGAAGCGGTGAAGAAGATGTTCGGTAAGGAGCCGCACCAGGGCGTGAACCCGGACGAGGTGGTCGCCGTGGGTGCCGCGGTGCAGGCGGAGATCTTGGCGGCGAAAGAAGAGGGCCGCAAGCCGGAAGGCGACGTGAAGGATGTGCTCTTGCTCGACGTTACGCCACTGTCAGTCGGCATTGAGACCCTCGGCGGCGTCTTTACGAAGCTTATTGAAAAGAATACGACGATCCCGACCGACAAGAGCCAGATTTTCTCGACCGCCGCCGACAATCAGACGAGCGTTGAGATCCATGTGCTTCAAGGAGAGCGTGAAATGGCGGGGGATAACAAGACCCTTGCGCGGTTTATCCTCGACGGCATTCCTCCGTCTCCCCGCGGTATGCCGCAGGTGGAGGTCAAGTTCGACATCGATGCCAACGGCATCTTGAGCGTCTCGGCGAAGGAGCAGAAGAGCGGCAAGAGTCAGTCGGTGCGTATCGAAGCGAGTACCGCGCTTTCGAAGGAAGAGGTGGAGCGGCTCAAGAATGAGGCGGCGAAGCACAGTGAAGAAGATAAGAAGAAGCGTGAGATGGTGGAGACACGCAACCACGCTGAGCAGATGATTTATATGTCCGAGAAGGCGATCAAAGACGCGGGCGAGAAGCTTGCTGCGGATGTGAAGGCGGGCATCGTCACGAAGATTGATGATCTCAAGAAGATAAAGGACACCGGAGACCTCGACGGTATCAAGAAGGCGACCGAGGCGCTGAGCAGCGAAGTTCAGAAGATCGGTGCCTCTATGGGTGGCTCCCCGGGTCCGGAGCAAGGCCAGCAGCCGCCAGCCGGTGATCAGCCGAATCCGGAACAGAAGTAATATTGAATAATATCAGGCACACCGTTCGGTGTGCCTGATATGTTAATCCCGTTAGAAATAGGGAGTGCCTCACTGGGCACTCCCGTGCGCTCGTTTTTCGTGATTTATTGCTATACTAGTGTCATACGAAATGTCGACTCATTTTACGAACATAATAAGTTATTTCTAACGGGATGGACCTCAACCAATTCCGCGGTATTAATACCGGCAAAATGGAGCGGCTGCCGGCCGCTTCAACCTATGTGACTGAGACCGATGTGGATTGGTCGCTCAAGCACTTTTTCATCCTGCTCGCTCTCGGTGTTTTGACCAGCGTCCTCGCAAGCTATCTTATCTCGCTTTTCAACGCGCTTCCGACGTTTGGCAGCTTGGTCGCCGCCACCCTGGGTCTCTGCGCGGTCCTCGTCGTGGCCGTCTTCCAATCCTTGCTTCTCAAGAGCTTCCAACTCTTCCTGTGGGTGACACTTGCTGAAGTGTTGGGCCTGTTCGCTTTCTTTTTCGGACTCCTGTCTCCTTGGCTCGTATTCGGCGGCATCGCGTTCGTGGCGTATATGATAAGCGGGTTTCTGCGGGGCCGCCTTGACCTCACCGATCACCTTACGGTGCACTTCGGCCGCTTTTCGCGCATCATCATGACCTCGGCCATCGGAGGCCTTGCTATCTTTTTTGCCTTCTTCTATGTCGGCCTCTACCGCCAGCACGGTCTCTCGTTCGAGGCCTTCCGGTTTACCACTTCCGCGTCGACTCCGATCCTGGAACGTTTCGTTCCGACCTATGATCCGCAGAGCGATACCAATGTGTTCTTTGAAGAGTTCACCCGGGCGCAGCTCGCGAGCAATCCGCAGTTCGTTCTTCTGCTCAAGTCGGATCAAGACCAGGTGGTCGCTCAGACCGGTTTTCAGCTGCGTAACCAGGTGGTGCAGGCGACCACGGTCGTGAGTCATCCCGGCGAACCGTTCGAGCGGTACCTGTACCGGGTGGCAAGCCATTATTTAGAGATGCTCAGCGCTCAGGGCCTGGGTATCATTCCGGTGTTTTTCATGATTCTCATCATCTATTCCGTTATCCGGAGCGTCATGTTCTTTGTGAAGTGGCCGGTCATCTTTGTGAGCTACCTCGTGTACCGAGTCCTGCTTTCTACGCGTCTTGTTTACATCACGACCGAGCCGCGCAGTAAGGAGATTATAATGGTTAAATAAGCTTTAAGCCTATAGCTGCAAGCTGTTAGTCTGAAAGCCGGGACAAAACTCTTGCTTTAAAAGCTAAAAGCTATAAGCTAACAGCTAACACCCATTTTCTATGGCTGACGACTACTACAAAATATTAGGTATCAACAAGGCCGCCACTGATGACGATATCAAAAAGGCCTATCGCAAGCTTGCCCAAGAGCATCACCCTGATAGGCCGGCTGGCAACGAAAAGAAGTTCAAGGAGATAAACGAGGCGTACCAAGTGCTTTCAAATAAAGATAAGCGTGCTCAGTACGACCGCTTCGGCAAGACCTTTAACGGGGCGGGTGGCCCCGGATTTTCGGGCGGAGCCGGATTCGAGGGATTCGACATGAACTTTGGAGATTTCGGCGATCTTTCTGATATTTTTGAGACCTTCTTCACTGGCATGGGAGGAAAGAAGCGCAAGACCTATACTCGCGGGAGCGATTTGCAGTTCATCCAGGACGTCACTCTTGAAGAGGCGTACGCGGGTGTAAAAAAAGAGATCCGTTTTAAGGCTTTCGAGGCGTGCGCAACCTGCACCGGCCTGGGATATTTTGAGAAAGAGGGGATGACGACTTGCACTACCTGTGATGGGCGTGGCGAGATTAAAGAGGTCCGCAACAGTTTCTTCGGCAGCTTTCAGCAGGTGCGGGCTTGTGGTAAGTGTAACGGAACCGGCCAGATACCCAACAAGCCGTGTACGAATTGTAAGGGTGTCGGTCGCGTAATGGGACAAAAGTCGTTTATGGTTGAGATTCTTGCGGGGGTGGCCGACGGCCAGCTTATCAAGATTCCGGGTGCCGGTGAGATTGGCGAGCGGGGAGCGCCAGCCGGGGATCTCTATATCCAGGTGCGCGTTGCTCCAAGCCGGCTCTTCCGGCGCGAGCATGATGACTTGGTCGTGGTCAAAAGCCTGCAGCTGACCGACCTCCTTCTCTCGACTACTTTTGAAGTGCCGACAGTCGGTGGTGAGAAGCTGATTATCGAAATCCCGGCCGGCTTTGATATGCGCCAGCGCCTGCGCGTAGGGGGAAAGGGAATGCCGCACTTCGGTCGCGGAGGCCGCGGAGACTTCTTTGTGGAGTTCGATGTCCGTTCACCGAAGAAGCTTTCGTCAAAAGCAAAAAAGATTATTGAGGAGCTTAAGCGCGAACTCGAATAATGACTGGCCGTTCCGTGAAGATTAAAACGGTCATCTCCCTTGGCGGTTCGCTCATCATCCCGGGGACGATCGCGACGCCGTTTCTCAAGAAGTTCCATGACCTCATTCTGAGCTATCTTACCAAGCGCCAATTTTTCATTGTCACCGGCGGGGGATACACCGCCCGCCACTATCAAGACGCGGTTAGGCACGTTGCCCAGCTGACGCGCGAAGACCTGGATTGGCTCGGTATCCACGCGACCCGGCTTAACGGACATATGGTGCGAACGCTTTTTCGGGCGGTAGCTCATCCCCGCGTGCTCCATCATCCGGGGCGAAAAGAGGCGGTGAGCGAGTCGGTGGTCATCGCCGGAGGGGAGCGCCCGGGCAACTCGACCGACCATGTCGCGGTCAAGCTTGCTAAAACGTATCAGGCATCTGAGGTCATTAACTTGAGCGATGTTGACACTCTTTATACGAAGGACCCGAAGAAGTACAAGGACGCGAAGCCGATTTATAACATTAGCTGGAAAAACTTCCGCGCCATCGTCGGTAATGTATGGGATCCCGGGCTTCATCTTCCATTTGACCCGATTGCTTCAAAGCTGGCGGAGAAGATGAATCTGCGCGTGGTTATCTTAGACGGCCGTAATCTCAAAAATCTCAAGAACTATCTCGACGGCAAGGCGTTTGTCGGAACGGTGATTGAGTAGTGGTAGAGATTTGTTTTCAGTCTCGTTTTGTGTTATAAAAATAGCGCCCATATCGCCCCTATAGCTCCCGCCCACAGTAATGGGCGAGGCTCGCTCCAAAAGGGGCGGCAGTGGTAGACGTGAAGCATATTCGCCCCTATAGCTCAGTGGTAGAGCAACGGACTTTTAATCCGCTGATGATGGTTCGATTCCATCTGGGGGCACCCGTAAACCAGAGTCCCGTGCTAGAGCGCTACGCGCACAGTACAGGACACGGTTTAGGGTAGGCGCGAAGTGTGTTTCGTACCCGAAACTCCACTTCATGTCCACCTATAATGAATTACACTGAAATCTTGTTTTTTTAGGCGCTTTACACTACAATCCTCACATGCGTAAGAAATCACTTTTGTTCATATTAGCAGTGTTCGCAGCGACCATATTAGCTATTTTTTACATCTCGCCGACCGACACTAATATCGGTAGCGGCAAGTGGCGCCTCGGTCTCGATCTCGTCGGAGGCAGCCACCTCGTATATGAGGTGGATATGAAGGATGTTGTTGAGAGTGACCGAAGCACGGTCATGGCTGGCTTGCGCGATGTCATTGAAAAGCGCGTGAACCTTTTCGGCGTTTCAGAGCCACAGGTGCTCACCGCCCGGAGCGGGGAGAGCTACCGTATTATCATTGAACTTGCTGGTATTAAGGATATTTCCGCCGCCATCAAGCAGATCGGCGAAACGCCGTTCCTTGTCTTTGCCGAGTTGGGGGAGAGGAAGACTCCTATTGAGCTCACGACCGCCGACGGGAGAACGATTAGCGCCGTGGCCACCGGCGGACAGCAAACCTTTGTCCCGACCGAGCTCACCGGCCGCTACGTTAAGAGCGCTCAGGTCAGTCGCAACCCGACAACCGGCCGTGTCGAGATCGTTCTAAACTTCAATGAAGAGGGTGCTAAGATCTTTGAAGAGGTGACTGCGCGCAACGTTGGTAAGCAGCTCGCGGTCGAGCTCGACGGCAACATCATCACCGCCCCGGTGGTGAATGAAAAAATATCCGGCGGCACCGCTCAGATAACCGGCACGTTTACCCTCAAAGAAGCGCAGCAGCTGGTGCAGCGTTTCAATGCTGGCGCGCTCCCGGCCCCCATTACGCTCGTTAGTCAGCAGACAATCGGTGCGACACTAGGAACCGACTCGCTTAAAGAAATCCTCTTTGCCGGTGGTATCGGCATGCTGCTTGTCATGCTCTTTATGTTGCTCTACTATCGCTCGCTCGGCTTCTTTGCTTGCATCTCCCTTATTATCTACACCGCGCTCGTGCTCGTCGTCTTCAAGTTACTCTTTACCCTTACCCTAGCGAGTATCGCTGGTATCATCCTTTCTATCGGTATGGCGGTAGACGCGAACATTCTTATCTTCGAGCGAACGCGTGAAGAAGTGAAGAAGGGAGGACCAAAGCACTCGGCAATCTTGGAAGGATTCCACCGTGCCTGGCCGTCGATCCGCGACAGTAACATCGCAACGATTATCACCTCGCTCGTTCTTTATAATCTGACTTCGAGCTTCATCAAGGGCTTTGCGCTTTCGCTGCTCATCGGCGTGCTCATTAGTATGTTCACGGCGATTACGGTCACCCGCACCCTCCTCTCGGTCTTCATGAAAGAGAAGAAGATAAAAGCTTCGCTCACTAACTAACTCTACGACTATGTACATCATTAAGAACAAGTGGATCTTCCTCGGTTTCTCTCTCTTGCTCATTGCCGCGAGTATCTATGGTCTCGCGACCTACGGCCTCCAGAAGGGCATCGACTTCACCGGTGGCACGCTCTGGCAGGTGAAGTTTGAAGAGCCTGTTAGCCGCGATGAGCTCGCGAAGTTCGTGCAGACCGATCTGGGACTCGCTGACGCCGCGGTTATTGAGCAGGATAACGCCGCCGGCTTTAACATCCGCGCGCGAGAGATAGCGGAAGTTGACCACCAGGCCTATCTGACCAAGATGACCGCCACGTTTGGTCCCGTCGAGGAGCTCAGCTACCAGACTATTGGTTCAGTCATCGGCGCGGAGCTGGTGAACAAGGCGCTCTGGGCGCTCGGCATCAACCTCTTCGCCATTTCGTTTTATGTCGCTTACGCCTTCCGCAAAGTGAGCTACCCGGTGAGCTCTTGGAAGTACGCGTTCATCACGCTTATCACGCTTTTCCACGATGCGTTTATTCCGTTGGGGCTCATGGCGTTCCTCGGTCACTTCCTTGGGGTTGAGATAGATGCGAACTTCATTGTCGCAATCCTTCTTGTCATTGGTTTTTCGGTGCACGACACAATCGTCGTCTTTGACCGCATTCGTGAGAATCTTCGTAAAGCGGGGAGTGCGAAGACCAACTTCGGTGACCTGGTGAACACGAGCATCCACGAAACGTTCGCCCGTTCGGTCAACACCTCGCTCACGCTCTTCATTGTACTCGCGGCACTCCTGGTGCTCGGTGCCGGCTCCCTCTACTACTTCATTCTGATTATCTTGGTCGGTACCGTCATCGGAACCTACTCCTCAATCTTTGTCGCTTCTCCGCTACTGGTGCTCTGGAACCGGAATTTGGTAAAGAAGGCTTAAGTATTTACTGTGTATGTAGTCGCAGCCGCCCTTTCGGGCGGCTGCGACATTTTAATGAGTTCGTTATACTTTATCTTGGTCTGCGCGAATCTCGCGCAGTTGGAGGTGTTCTCAATGAAGCGATTTTATGTGAGAGGCTTGGTTCTGATTTTCGGTCTCATCTGCTTCGACCTGGGGCGGATGAACGTGATCGATTCCAATCTGCCTTCGGCACACGCCGACAAGGATGCGTCCCCAGTTCCCGCTCCGCCGATGCCCGATCCGGTTCCGGCGGACCCCGGGGTTCCCGTTACTCCGTTGGAGGGGTCTTCTGCGGCGAGCGTCGCACCTCCCGTCGACTACTACGCCCTGCCGCCGGAGCGCTGTCTCCGTTACGTGCGGGACTTCGTCGGTGTCGAGCAGAAGGAGACGGTGAGGGGATGGGTGCGCATCGTGGACTTTCAGCGTACCGAGAAAAACAGTCATCTCCGTCTTCGGCTCGGAGCTCCGCTCTTCCGACAGGCTTCTCGTCAGATTCCGGGACTTCCGGTGAGTTACGAGAATGGCTTCTGGTACGCCGATACCTCGGCCTGTCCCGAAACGTGGGAGTTCCCCCTGGGGACTTCGGCCGCCGTCGGGCCGTGGGGTGATGACGTCGAGGTCCGCCTCGAGTCGAATCGGAGCTACTACGATTCGTCCAAGTAGAAGTAGCTTCGCGCGACGCCCCCAGAGGGGAGCGTCTTCTCGGGCGGGGTGGGTCTTCTGACCCACCCCGCCCGTGCTCGTTTTTGAGGCGGGAACTCGAGTTATCCTCAACCTATTGACACTTTTACGCTAAAATGATATCCTAAAAACATTGAAAATAACGGCTAGGCAGGGGCTCTTAGGGGCCCTTCTGCTAAGCTTTCTCACTCTAATAATCACCTATGTCACCAGTTGCAAAAACAACCAATCGGATTATTGACGACCTTTTCGGGGGACTCGACGCGCGTCAGAAAAAAGTGCTTACTAAGCGCTATGGTCTTGATTCCGTGCAGGAGATGACCCTTGCCGAACTCGGCAAATCTTTTGGAGTTACCCGCGAGCGCATCCGCCAAATCGAATCGCTTGCCCTAAGCGATGTCCGCAAGAAGTCAAAAGAGGGGCACCTGAACGAGCTCACCTCCACCGTTGTTGAGGCGCTCAAGAAGACTGGCGGCGTTCGCAAAGAGGATCATCTGCTTTCTGAAATAAAGCACTTCGCATCTGAGGCTGATGCGGCTGCTAACTTTGCCAATCAAGTGCGTTTTTTGCTTGAGATCAGTAAGGTGGTCGTCTATCACCGCGAGGATGAAAGCTTGAACAGTCACTGGCACCTGAGCCAAAGCCACCAGAAAAAAGCACTCGACTTTTTGGATGCTCTTGTGAAGCACCTGAAGGACAAAAAGCATGCGACTCTCCACGACAAGCAGTTCGATGCGTTTTTCCATGAAGTCGTTAGCCTGCACAAGCTGGAAAAAGACGTGGCGAGCCACTATGTCGCCATTTCGAAGAAGTTCGGCGCCAACATTTACGGCGATTTTGGTCTTACTGAATGGGCAGAGGTCAAGCCGAAGGTTTCCCGCGACTGGATCTACCTTATTCTTAAAAAAGCCGGCAAGCCGCTGCACTTCGGCGAGATAGCGAATGAGATCCGCCGCCTGCGCCCGACCAAAAAGACCAACACGCAGACGATTCACAACGAGCTCATTAAGGACAAGCGCTTCATTCTGGTCGGCCGCGGCATCTACGGCCTTCGCGAAACCGACACGATGCCGTCGGGGACCATTCGTGATATTCTCGTGCATATCCTCAAGACAAGCGGACCCTTGAAGCCGAAGGACCTTGTCGCTAAAGTGCTCGAACACCGCATCTTCAAGGAGAACACTATCCTTTTCAATCTCCAGAACAAAAAGTATTTCGAACGCCTCTCTGACGGTCGCTACCAAGCCCGCTAGCTACTGGGCGATGATCTGCCGGCAAAACACGCCTACGGGCGTGTTTTGTATTTCAGCCCAATCGTACTAAAATAGAGGAGTACCTATGCAGTTTTTGGAAACAATATGGAGCTATGTCGGACCGCTGCTTGCTTCGAGCTGGTGGTTTTTGATATTCTTCCCGATATTTTTCATGGCATACGGAACGTGGTTCGCCTGGCGTCAGCGGGTATTTGAGCATGGCCTCAAGTGGGACATGCTTGAGATGCGCGTTCCGCGCGAGATTCTCAAGAGTGCCCGCGGCATGGACCAAGTGCTCCAATCCATCGCGGCGATGCGCAACACTCCCGGAGATCTTCAAGAAAAGTACTGGGACGGGGAGGTAACGCGCTGGAGCACGCTTGAGATGGTAAGTTTCGGCGGGGAGATCCATTTCTATGTTCGCGTTTACCGGAAGCTGCGCGCGCTTATTGAAGCGGCCTTCTATGCTTTTTACCCCGATATCGAGCTCGTAGATGTCCCACCGGAACAGGACTACGCGCACACGCTCCTTCCGCCGACTATCGGCGAGCTTACCGCGAGCGGCCGCGCCTTCTGGGGTTCGGAGATGATACTTAACAAGCCCGGCATGTTTCCAATTAAGACTTACCTGGAGTTTGAGAATATGGAAGAGGCTCACCAGCTTGACCCGATGTCCAACTTTCTTGAAACGCTTTCAAAGGTAAAGCCCAACGAGCAGTTCTTTCTCCAATACAACATCCAGCCGATGAGCCGCCAGTGGGCGGATGATTTCGAAGAAAAGTTTGATGAGCTCAAAAAGCCGGTTCGGGTGAAGATTGACGACGTCGGCGCCGGAGAGGAGGGACTGCTGAGCGCGACCGTGCAGCGCACGCCGAGCCAGACCCAATACCTTGAGATTATCGGGCGCAACTTCGGAAAGCCGGCATTTGAAACAACCATCCGCTTCATGTATGTCTACCCGCTGGGCCAGTACAACGACGCGTTCGCGCGGCGAACCGTGCTTTCGACATTCAACCAGTTTGCGGAGGCGGGACTGAACTCTTTCCGGCGTAATGAGGACATGGGCACGAAGACAAAAGGCTGGAACTTTCCGTATCTTTTCCCAGAGCTTCGCCTCAAGCTGCGCGAGCAGCGCCTGCTTGAGTTCTATCGCGACCGGGAGATGTGGACTGAGACGAAGATGGGGCGCATCCTGAGCTCGCATATCCTTAACTTCAATACCCACTCTCAGCCCCAGATTCTCACCAGCGAATCTCTGGCGAGCTTGTGGCATCCGCCGTCCAATCTCGTGCTCACCGCGCCGCACACGCAGCGCATGGAGAGCAAGAAGATGGGCGCTCCCGCCGGTCTGCCTATTTACGCTGATGATAAAGTGCTTGATCAGTTCAAGTAAAGGATTTTCTTAAAAATTTTAAATTTTATGCAAAAATTTTTATCAGAAAACCTTTATCCAGCCGCTGGCGGGATAACGTCAAGGAACACCCACGCCGTCCGCCAAAAGCGGATAAACTGGCGGCCTGCCTGCCGGCAGGGGTGGTGGTTTTATGAATAAATAGAGTACCATTTATATAAAACTCATCATGTCCGGGCATAAGAAAACATTCTATAAGAAACTCGACCAGATTGAAGAGAGGGTAATTTTCTGGATAGCCATCTCTCTTATCATCGGCTTTTTTGTCTGGCAATTCATCTCGGTTGGGGGAGATACCGGCCTTTTCAAGCACGTCATCTTCACGGGGCGGTTTTGGGATGCTTTTTGGGAAACGCTAGTTGGGGTATGGAAGTATCGCATCGGCCCCCTTTTCATCGTCCTCGATATCCTGTTTGCTTCCATTCTCGTGTTTGCGTTTATAAAATATTGGCCGATAGCGCCGCGGGTCAAGTTTAGTCAGACCCGTGCGCCGTCGCGCGCCCGCGCGGTGCGCTTCCGGAAGGACCCGGCGATAGCGCAGCACTGGGGCGGTATCCTGAACCGGGTTAAAATAGGCACCCAGGACGCGATGAAGTCGGCGGTCCTCGAAGCCGACGCGCTCGTTGATCACTTTCTCAAACGGATAGGGCTTGCCGGCGAACACATGGCCGATCGCCTAACCCAGATTCTTCCCGAGCGCGCGCCGAGCTTGGAGCGCGTCTGGAAGGCTCACCGGCTTCGTAACGAGCTCGCGCACACGCCGGGCATGACGGTGACGGTAACCGAGACCAAAGAGGCCCTGACCGCCTTCCGGGATTTTTTAGTTGAATTGGGCGCTTTGTAATATGACTAATACTCCGAATAAAAATCCCGCTCCTGCTGCGCCTCCGGCTGCGGCAAGTCCCGCCAACAGGATTCAGATTATTAAGTATGCGCCGCCTCCGCCGCAGCTGCCGATGCTCGGCAAAATCGAACCGGCGCAGGTCTCGTTCATCGGACAGACGAACTACGTTGCCGCCCTCGAAGAAAAGAAGTTCGTTTTTGGCATCAAGCGCGACGATCGTCGTCGCCACGTGTATGTAATCGGCAAGTCAGGGGTAGGGAAGTCGAAGTTATTAGAGCTGCTCATTCGTCAGGATATTGCCAGCGGAGCCGGGCTTTGCCTTATGGACCCTCACGGAGACATTATTGAAGATATTCTCAACTTTATTCCCGAGAGTCGCATTGGCGATGTGTGCTTAGTCGACCCGTCAGACGCTGCATTCCCCCCAGCATTCAATCCGCTAGCCAGTGGAGACGTTGATTTCCGGCACCAACTTGCCGAGGGCCTGATTGAGGTGATGAAGAAGCAGTTCGGCACAAATTGGAACCCGCGTCTGGAGCATATTGTTCGCTTCACGGCGCTCGCGCTACTCGACTATCCACAGGCGACGATGTATGGAATGGTACTCATGTTGACCGACCACGGGTATCGGCAGAGGGTAGTGGGGCATGTCAAAGATGAGATGGTGAAGCGCTTTTGGGCGGTGGAGTTCACTGAGTGGAGTCAGAAGTTCGATGCTGATGCTATCGCTCCACTCGTTAATAAGCTGGGACAGTTCTTCTCCGACCCGGTGCTTCGGGCTATGTTTAGTCAGTTGGAGAATAAGATCGACATCGAGCAGATAATGCAAAAGAAAAAGATCCTTCTTATTAACCTTTCGCGCGGAAAGCTCGGGGCTGAGAACGCGAGCTTTCTGGGCGCTCTCTTTCTCGCGAAGATAAAGCAGGCCGGCACCCGTCGTGCGCGGATAGCCGAGCGTGATCGAGGTGACTTCTATCTTTATGTCGATGAGTTTCAAGATTTAGCGACGCCAACGTTTGAAAGCCTGCTTTCTGAAGCGCGAAAATACGGCATCTCGCTCACGGTGGCAAACCGATACTTGGAGCAGCTTCCATCACATGTGCAGGCGGCGATCATGGGCAATATTGGAAGCATCATCGTGTTCCGCGTCGGCGGCCAGGATGCTGAGAAGCTTGAGGCGGAGATGGCGCCTGTCTTTAAGGTGAAGGATATGATCAATCTGGGCAGGCAGGAGTTCTATATTAAGCTCATGATTGATGGTGATAGTTATGACCCCTTCTCGGCGCGCACGCTCAAGGTGTTAAAGCCCGATCATCAGAGCTACCGAGAGCGGATCGTTGAAGCGAGTCGCCGCGCCTATGGGATACCGGCCAGTGTGGCTCAGAAGCCTCCCACGACCAGTAGCGATGCCGTTGATTTAGCGGCAGTATCTGATACGATAAAGTCATGAAGCTCGCAATATATTATGGAGTTCGTCTCATCTCCCGCGTTATCATTGGGCTCCTTGCTATTCGACTGGTCCTGCGTTTTTTCTCGGCGAACCCAATCGCTCCCGCAGTGGCGTGGCTGTATGATTTCACCGGATGGCTCATCCAGCCGGTCAACTTCATCTTCCCGAACATCGTAGTGGGCTCGGGTGTCTTTGATATCGTCGCGCTCATCGCTATCGTTTTTTACGCGCTTATCTTTATGGTCATTTTGCGCCTCCTCCAATCGTTCCTGAACGGACCGGGTTCGATTATTTAGCATGCAAGAGTTCCTCCGTCCGAGTTCCAACGAAAGCCTTCCGGAGGATGTTGGGTTTCAGCCGGAGGTGATACCGGAGGGAGCTCCGGACTCAGAGTTGGTCGATTTTTTTATGGAGCATCTCAGTATGCCAAAGCCAGCCGGGATTTCGGAGCACTATCATGCCGCTGAACTCCTTTACTATCGTAGGCAGGCTGAGGACGCTCTCTCTGAGATAGGGGATGCTGATCAGCGCGAAAAGCTTCGTAAGTTCTTAAGTAACGAGTAGGAGTAGCGTTGGAGTATTGTCTCGTAAGTAGGGAGGGAGATGGCGTGAAGAGCGCTGCATTCAAGCTTCCGGCGCAATACTGTGGTAATAAAACCTCGACTCAATTTTGTTGTCATTCCCGCGCAGGCGGGAATCCATTTTGCTGGCTCCATTAGCTGGATTACCCGGCCCCGCCAGAGGCGGGCAGGCAAGCCGGGTAATGACAAGCCCAAGGAATCGTTGCGCTAGTTTCTTGAAGTCAGCTAGCTAATAGTTGACGAAAAGTAACTTTTTTGGCATTATACAGCCATGAAGTTTACTCTCGTAAAAGGCCTTAATAAGACTGAATTAAAGAAGATTGATGCGGTTATCGTCCCTGTTTGGATGACCGCTAACAAGCCAGCTTTACCGGGCGGGGTTTTTGCCGCCCTCGCTACTGCCGATCGTAATCTACTTAATGGTTTCATGAAGGCGCGCGAGCTCAAAGCGGGCGAGGTGCAGCTTATTAAGCTTGCCGGCAATGGTTTCGCTTTTATCGCTTCCGAGAACGCGTGGACCGAGAAGAAGTTCGCGCTTCTTATCCGCAAGGTTATTCGTCGCGCCAAACAGGAGGGTTTTAAAAAGATTGGCGTTTATCTCGACGACTTTGAACGGGACAAGATCTTTGCCCCGAAGGCTGCCGAAATAATCACGACCAACGCGCTTATGGCGCACTATGATTTTTCTGAGGAGTTTAAAAGTAAGCCGAAGGGCGGATGGAAGCGTATTGAGAGTGTAACTATTTTTACCCTTGCGGACATGAAGCCAGTTGCTGGCGCGATTAAGGCGGCGGAGATTATTGGCGAAGAGGTAAACCGTTCGCGAACACTCTCGAACTTCCCGCCCGGAGATATGAAGCCAGAAGGTTTGGTTGAGGCGGCGAAGACGATTGCTGGGGAGACGCCGTCGATTGTAGTTACTGTTTTTGATGAGAAGCGGCTCAAGGCCGAGGGGATGAACGGGATTTTGGCGGTTGGTCAGGGCTCAATCGCGCCGCCGCGGCTTATTATTATGGAGTACAAAGGCTTGCCCCTAGGGCGATCGGACGCCGGGCTAGCCGAACCGCGAAGCGGTTTTAGTGGGGCTAAAGTTTCCGACGTAAGGCCAATAGCTCTTGTTGGTAAAGGCGTCACGTTCGACTCGGGAGGACTCAACATCAAGCCGGGTGAAAGCATGGCGGATATGCACATGGATATGAGTGGGGGAGCCGCGGTGCTTTCGGCTATTTCGGCGATTGCTCGACTGAAGTTGCCGGTCAACGTCATCGCGCTCGTTCCGGCTGTAGAAAATATGCCGAGCGGTTTGAGTTATCGCCAAGGCGACATTATTAAGGCGTATGGTGGCAAGACGATGGAGATTGGGAACACTGATGCGGAAGGGCGTGTTATTTTAGCCGATGCCATTGAGTATGCGAAGACGAAGAAACCGGCCCTAATTGTGACGCTCGCAACTTTGACTGGTGCCGCGATGGGGGCGCTTGGTCTTCGTTCGAGCGCACTCTTCGTAAAAAATAATCGTCCACTTCAGGACGAGATGCAGAACCTTGGCGATACGTCCGGTGATGCCATTTGGCCGCTCCCGCTTCTGGATGAGTCAGACAGCGATATCGTTGGTAATTTTGCCGACGTAACAAACACGCATAAAAACAACTCGCGTTACGGCGGTGCGATTACGGGAGCCTCGTTTCTCTGGGCATTTGCGAAGCCGGCGAATTTCGCTCACATCGACATGGCGCCAAGGATGACCACGATTCCAGAAGACGAGCTTGCACGCGGCAGCGCCGGCTACGGCGTCCGCTATTTTGTGGAACTCGCGCTGCAGTGGGAGAAGGTTCAGAAATTGCTTAAGTAGAATCTAGGATAGGCAGGAGAAAGTGGTATAATTGAAGAATGTCAGATCACGGTCACGGAGACAATCACTATCAAACGCACGATCCGACGCCGCAGCACGCGGCGACTACCGCCAGTAAAGATGTGGTGTATTTTGCCAAGACGAATTTTCGGCACCAGGATAAGCTGTTCGGTATCCAACGTAAGGACCGCCGTCAGCACATGTATGTTATCGGGAAGACGGGTGTCGGCAAGTCCGGCCTACTTCACAACTTCATTTCGCAGGACATTATGAACGGGGAGGGAGTGTGTGTTGTTGACCCGCATGGCGAGCTTGTTGAGGGAGTGCTCAAGATGATCCCGAAGGAGCGCATGAAAGACGTCGTCTACTTCAACCCGGCGGATATGGATTACCACATCGGGTTTAACGTGCTCGAGCTTCCGGACCCACAGTATAAACACCTTGTCGCCTCTGGTCTCATGGGAATATTCACCAAGATCTGGTCCAATGTGTGGAGCGCGCGTATGGAGTACATCCTCAACAACGCTATTTTGGCGCTGCTTGATACTCCGAACACCACTTTGCTGGGTATCCCGCGCCTGCTCGTTGATAAAGCCTATCGTCAGGTTATCATTGGGAACCTCAAAGACCCTGTCGTCAAAGCGTTTTGGGTGAACGAGTATGAAGAGTGGCAGGATAAGTTCCGCAGCGAGGCGATCGCGCCTATTCAGAACAAGGTCGGTCAGTTTCTCTCGACCGCGCTCGTGCGCAACGTGGTCGGCCAGAGCCGGAGCACGCTCGACATCTTCGGGCTCATGAACACCCAGAAAATATTTCTCGTGAACGTATCAAAAGGGCGTATCGGTGAGGACAACTCGGCATTGCTTGGCGCCATGCTTATCACGAAGATTCAGCTCTCCGCAATGGAGCGCGTACGCATTCCGGAAGATGAGCGCAGAGACTTCTATCTCTATGTCGACGAGTTCCAGAACTTCGCGACCGACTCGTTCGCCGGCGTGCTCTCTGAGGCGCGTAAATATCGCCTCAACCTGATTATCGCGCACCAGTATGTCGGCCAGCTCGTCACCGATACATCAACAAAGGTTCGTGACGCGGTCTTTGGTAACGCTGGGACGATGATTATCTTCCGCGTTGGCGCTGCCGATGCTGAGTGGCTTGAGAACGAGCTCGCGCCCGAATTCACCATTGAAGATGTTGTTAACATTCCGAATTATCATATCTACATCAAGTTGATGGTTAACGGCATTACCGTTCGGCCATTTTCAGCTTCGACTCTCGCGCCATTCCGAACTCAGGCCGAGGCCGCAGGAGTGGAAGCAATCATTAAGATGTCCCGGGAAAAGTACGCGCGTCCGCGCGAGGTCATTGAAAAAGAGATCAATCGCTGGGCCTCTGGCGGCGGCTTTTCGGAAGAAGAGGAGGGGAATGACACCGCCGGAGAGGCGACTAAGGTGGGAACGACGATCTCCGGCGGCAAAGGCGATATGTTTATCTCGGTGTGTAATAACTGCGCGAAAGAGGCGAAGCTGCCGTTCAAGCCGACTCCCGGCCGGCCCGTATACTGCTCCGAGTGCCTTGAGAAGCTCCAAAAAGGCCTCATTAAACCAGTGAAGATTATAAAGAAGCCGTCAGTCGAGCGCGAAGCTGCCGGCATTTCGAGCCTCGCTGGCATCGGCATTGAATTTTCCGGTAACAGACCAGCTCCAAGGCCGGAGAGGCGCGATGACCGTCCACGGGCGGGCGCCCCCCGTCCCGGAGATAGCCGCGGCAACACCGCGGCGCCCACTGCCCGTCCACAACAGGGGGCGAAAGAGATCTCGCTCGGTTCGCTTAAGTCTGGCGACCCTCGACAGGCGCGAGTAAAGGAGAATGATCTTCAAAAAGTGGCGGCGATGAAGGAGGAGCTTAAAAAAACCCTGGGCCAGTAGCGGAGCTGTGATATACTATTAGCGTATGGCTATAAAAAAGCTTGGTGTGTTTAAAGTAAAAAGAATGCAGGATAATGCCTCAATGAGAAGCGTTGTTTTCTTGCGCACCGATGTCCCCAAAATTTCATTTTCCGGTTGGTCGTGGAGGGAGCATGGTCGCTCACTTGGGCTTTTGCTTGCCGGCATGCTCGCCATCTCCGCCATTGCCTTTACCGCCAGCGGCTCCTCTTTCGATTACTATCCGGACATTTGTCTTGGCTCCTGGACCAACCCGCAAAATGCGCAGGGAAGGCCCTTGCCGATTACCCTGCGTGATTCAAAGCGATTTACCCCTCAGAACTCGGCGGTCTTTGTCGGTGGCACTCAATCCGTGATTTGTCAGGCTTTCGCCGGCGAGCCGATACCCGATGACGCGACCCTCAGCAGTCTCAATCTCACCCTCTCTCTTGTGGTAAAGCATCCGCTTGTGCCGACAGTCGTAGAACCGCTCGTACCGGAAGTGCCGGGTGCCCCTGTCGAGGAGCCGACCTCTGTTGGCTCTGATGAGTCCGAGTTCATCATCATTGATGGGCCGACGGGAGAGCCTGAAGGCGGTGAGCCGGTTGAAGGTGAGCCGACGGCTGAAACTCCCGCTGAAGAAACAGAAGAGGGGAGCGAGCCAGCCCAAGAGCCGGAATCGCAACCAGAACCAGCTCCTGAACCTTCTGCCCCAGCCGAGCCATCCTCAGATTCTTCAACCGGCTCAGGACCTTCCGCGTTCAACTTTGCTCTTATCAATTCGGCCCGCGCTCAAGAGGCGAGCGAAGGCCTTGTGACCATTTCATATTCGCTCGATGGCATTGATTGGCAGGCACTCGGCCGGGTTGCCGATGCGCCAGTGCAGGATCTCTCCTTTCAGATACCGATTGGTGCCGGCGGCGTGACGGCAGTGGCTGATATCGCGAACTTGCGCGTGCGTTTCGACGGCAGCTTCCTGGACATTGATGCAACCGAGGTCTATCTCGACGGTATGCGAGTTGAGATCAATACCGATGAGTATGTTTCGGAGGAGCCACTTCCGCTTGATGAGATCCAGACGGTTGAAGGGCTTCCGGGCTTTTCCCAGACGATCACGCAAACGTTTTCCCTTGCTCGCAACGTTATCCCGACCGAAGAAGTGCTGTCTTGGCAGCCGCTTGATTATCAGTTGAAGAATGAGGCGAAATCCGATGATATCACGCGTTCAGTGGCTACCGGAGATGCGCAAACCGGCGGGATTAAAGTTTCGGGTTCCTGCCAGAAAGACTACTTCACTGTGCTCGTTTTTAGGAATCAAGATGATTATGCAAACGCGCCGCGAACCGCCTTGTTCAACAGTGCTTTCCCGTGTGATAATGGTCTGTATTCTTATAGCTTGCTTCCCGCCTCTCTTCGTCTCAAGGCGGGCACCTATTATCTCCTTGTTGCCGAGCAGCCAGGAGATGGTCCATGGATTCCGATTTCTGCCCTGATGCCGTTTACTGTCGAGTAATCATGAAATTCAATTTTAAGAGCCTCTACCAATCGAATGTTGTCTTCGTTCTTAATCCGAACGGCTTTGTCATGCCCGATAACGCCCTTTTCACTTCGCTTTATGAGGGAGCGACAGGAGGAAGCGGGGCCCGTTTTATTGATGACCCGGTTATTGAGTCGAAGTTTTTAAACCTGCCAAAGCTGCAACTAAGGGTTGCGCTCGAGAGGACTCGCTTGCGTATCGACGATGACAGTAAGCTGCAACCGGGTGACACCCGTCTTCTAACCGAAGCTTTCCATATATTTAATAAGCTGTTCCCGACCAGCCAGCTTGCCGCCTTCGGATTTAATTTCGATATTTTTTACCGCTTTCCTCAAGTGGCCCAGTCAGATCAGCTGTTCTCTCAATTCGTTTCTGCTGACGCGCTCAAAAAAGCAAAATTGCGCGAGCTTGGCATTCAGTTCTCGCTCGAGAAAGAAGGCGGTAAACTTCAGGAAACGTACTTCATTAAATTCACTGGACCGATCGAGTTGGCTCTCCACTACAATATGCACCGGTCGGTCATTGAACTGCCGAAGCCGCAGCGCCTTGAGGAGCTCCACAAGCAGGCCTACCTCGTCCCAGATGTCATAGTTGAGCAGCTGAAACTGTAGAATAGTAGCTAGCAGTTAGAGACTAGGATCTAGAATAAAAAAAGAACTATGAAAAGCAGGACAGAAAAATGCCGATCCTTATCACAAATGATTCAGTTTCTAGCTTTCACTACTAGTTTCTAGATTCTAGCTACTAACTTCTATCCCGATGAGTATCAATAATAACAAAGTTGAGTTCAGTCCCGATCCTAAGCGCCGTAAGGGTCTTATTTGGTTCCTGGCTTCAATCGAGATTATGCTTACGGTCATGCTCGGGCTGGTTATTGCAACCACGAAGCTTTTTACCCCTTCGGCTGATTCGGCCAGGGGTATCGTCAATGCCCTTTCATACCAGGGTCGACTGACGGACACGAGCGGCAACGCGCTTGGCGGTTCGGGGACCAACTACTGCTTCCGCTTCTCGATTTATGATGAATCAAGTAGTGGTAATAAAGTGTGGCCAACGGATACGCCGGCGACAACGACCCTCAGCGTGGTGAGCGGTGTATTTAACGCCGATATCGGCTCTGCGGATGCGCTCACCTATGACTTCTATCCAACCAGCACAACGTATCTCAACGTCGAGGTTAACTCGACGGCCACCACTTGCACCGGCACTTGGGAGACGCTCACCCCCCGCCAACAGATCCTCGCCACCGGTTACGCGATTGCCGCGGAGAACGTGTATGGTGATCTTTTGCGCACCGACGTTGCTTCATCGATCGTGCAGATTGGTACTGGCGCTGGTGTTTCATCTTCGTCAGTAAAGAAGCTTGCGCTCGATGTTGCGAATACTGATGAAGTGATTGGCACTGCGTGCACCACCAATGGAACGTTGTGGTATAACTCTAGTGCCGCAAACACGCAGGCGCTGGCTTGTATTGACGGTAAGATTCGGGCGGTAGTGCCGGATATTGTGAACGGTTACTTTGCATCTTACTTTTCGGGTGAGCACCTTGCGGCGCAGATCGGGCAGAGCTCATTATTTATCCAGCCGATGGAGGTGGCAGCAGCGTTTCAATATGACAATTTTGTGCTTCCGATAGTCTATACCGCCACCTCCAACTTAAGCGGTAGCGCGACGTTAAGTTTGTACGCCGGGCTCTATACTCGCACAGGGGCGACCCTGTCTCTCGCATCAAGTCAATCGCAATCTTACGGTATAACGAATTCAGGCACCGTCGGGAATTACAGCTTAAACGCCGGTAAGCGCAACTATCCCATGGCCTGGACGAACACGGTCCCTGCGGGTAAGTATTTCCTCGCTATTTTGTCGAGAACTACAAGCGGTGGCGCCGCGGGTATGACGTGGAGTAACTTTGTCGCCTCAAACGCCAACAGCATTTACTCTGGTAAATTTAGTCAAGCGAACAATGCAACAAACCAATTCATTCTCGGCCTTGGCTCATACTCGGCGCAAACTGCTAATCTTCCGGCTTCGGTTGCGTTTTCTGAAATACGCGGCAGCGCGGCCTTGAACTTGCGTCCGCCATTGTATTACTTCGTAAGCTCTACCTAGTATGAAACCGGCCGTTGTCATTGAAAATCTGAATCTCGGGCTTCATAACGCTGATCTCGCGGCCACTATTGAGCGTCTTAATAAAGGTAAGGCGTATCGCGATTTATCAACAATTATTATCTGCCCAACTCGCGGGATGATTTCTGACAGGGTAGTACAGTCGTGGATGGGCATGATCCGTCCCATGAATCAAAAAGTTATTGGTCCGATTTTTATTCGGGGCTATGAAGTGGGGGAGGCGTACAATATGGGGATTCAAATGGTTCTCCAGAATCCTGAACTTTCGACCTGGAAGTATATCTTGACTATCGAAGAAGATAATATCCCACCGCCCGACGGGCTTCTTAAGCTCTACGAGAGCATCGATGCGTACGATGTGGTCGGCGGGCTCTACTGGACAAAGGGGGAGGGCGGGCAGCCGATGATTTATGGTGACCCGGCGGTACAGCCAGTGAATTTTTTCCCACAAGTACCTCAGGCCGACACGATTCAACCAGCAAACGGGCTTGGGATGGGCTTTAATTTGTGGAAGATTGATATGTTTAAAGACGATAAGTTGCCAAAGCCCTGGTTCAAAACGCTGAATGAGTTCGTCCCAGGGGTTGGCGCGCGAAGCTATACACAGGACCTCTATTTTTTTGAAAACGCTGGTAAACTTGGGTATAAGTTCGCGTGCGATACTCGGGTGCGCGTTGGACATTTTGATGCGGCGATGGACATCGTGTGGTAGGTTTCATAGGGTTAGTGGGCAGAAACGTTTTTGATTAGTTTCTGCTCATAACGTTGAGTTAATATGAAAATTGAGAGTTCAAGATCTTGATTGGGATAAAAGAATTGATACTCTTGAGAAAGTATTCAAAGAAGCATAGGATTGGTGGACATCTATGAAACTTGATATTGCGTGTGGACAGAATAAGCAGAAGGGGTTTAAGGGTGTAGACATCGCCCCTGGAGAGGGGGTTGATTTTGTCTGGGACTTAGAGAAGTTCCCATGGGAACCGTTTAGGGACAACTCGGTGGAGGAGGTGTATATCAGTCACTATCTTGAGCACACCAAGGACTTATTCGCCTTTATGAACGAGGTGTATCGTATCTGTCGTAACGAGGCGATTGTAAAAATTCTCTCTCCTTATTACACCTCGATTCGAGCCTGGCAGGATCCGACTCATACTCGGGCGATTTCTGAGGCGACCTTTCAGTACTTCGATCAGGGTTGGCTTAAAGCAAATAAGCTTGATCACTATCCGATAAAGTGTAATTTCAAGCCAGAAAAAATGCTCACATTTTTAAATGAGCCGTGGAATGTGAAAAGTGAAGAAGCGAAGCAGTTCGCGCAGCGACACTATTTTAACGTCATTAGCGATATCTACGTGGAGCTGAAGGCGGTGAAGTAGGGGAAGTAACTAGTGAGGTGCTAGAAAATGAATGGCGAATCTTCAAAGTCATAAGCGGAGAATCCTGATTCTTATCACCCTGCTGGTCATCGGCGGGCTGTATTGGTTTAATCGATATGGCGGAACAGCTCCGGGAAAGTATCTTGAGTCGCTTACTCCGGTTTCTGTTCCGGCGCCCGTGATCGCGGGTCAGAGCACGCGACCCTTGCAGGTGGTCGGGCCCAACCCCGCAACGTTTAAAACGTTTACGCTTCCGGCAGAAGGCGAGTTGGTGCACGAGATAACCTGCGGCGATGTGCTTTACACGTTCCTCGTGTATCCCGTCGGGGATGATTATCGCTATACACCGCGCGCGGCGGTTTATAATAGTGCGGCAGGATGTAAGAAAGATGAAAAGGTGGTTATAAAGTTAAGTGTGGCGGCCATTAGTGCCCCGCCAGGGGACTACTACTACTTCGCCGCCGACCAAGGGAGCTCTGGCGCTTGGTACAATCCGCGATGATAGAAGCTAGTAGCTAGAAACTAGAATGGGGAAAACATGGAAACAAAATCATTTCGTGAATTAATAGTCTGGCAAAAGGCGCGCGATTTAGCAGTTGAGATTTATCGTCTTACTGAGGGGTTCCCGAAATCTGAATTATTTGGACTCACGAGTCAGATGCGTCGCGCAGCTATCTCGATTTCTTCAAATATCGCAGAGAGCTATGGTCGTTTTCACCGGAAGGATAAAGATCATTTCCTGGTGATTGCGTTCGGGTCTGGTTCGGAATTAGAGAGTCAACTTGAGATTGCAAAGATACTCTTCCCGGGTCTAGTCTATCGGAAGCCAGAGGATCTCCGATTGAGGTATTGAAGATACTCAATAAATTCCTGTCAAAATAGAAATTTCTAGATTCTAGTCTCTAGCTTCTAGATTCTCTGTGATGTTGGACTTTTCACTAAGCTCACGATAAGCTCACACTATAATGAAAATTCTAGTAACGGGGGTGTTAGGATTCATCGGCAGTCACTATGCGCGAACGGCTTTGGCGGCTGGCCACCATGTGGTTGGACTTAATCGACCGACCAATGAGAGTAAGTTCAAGCGAATCGCTGATTTTAAAGATGACAAGAACTTTGATCTTATTCTGCGTGACTTAGACGGCGATCTTTCCGAGCTTCTTGATGGTATAGACGTAGTGGTGCACATGGCGGCAAAGACCTATGTAGACCACTCGATTCGTAATCCCGGGCCATTCATCGAGTCGAACATCATCGGAACCTATAACTTGCTTGAAGCGGCGCGTAAGTGTCTGCCAAAGCTCTTCATCCAATTCTCGACCGATGAGGTGTATGGTTCAATTTTAGAAGGCGCTTATAAAGAGGACGCTCCCTTAAATCCCACCAACCCGTATAGTTCTTCAAAGGCGGCCGGCGATATGCTGGCGCTTTCCTATTTCAACACCTATAAGTTGCCGGTGATTATCACGCGGACGGAGAATAACTTTGGGCCCTTCCAGCACCCGCAAAAGGCGATGCCAAAGTTTGTGCAGCACGCTATCGCCGGTAAAAAGCTGCCGGTCTATGGCGACGGCGGCCATGTTCGGCAGTGGCTGTATGTTGATGACACGTGCTCAGCACTCGATACGCTTATCGCCAAAGGCAAGCCAGGGGAGATATATCACATCGCCGGCAATCAGGAGCTCACTAATATCGATCTCGCCAAGAAAGTATTGAGCTTCTTTGCTAAGCCCGAAAGCCAGATTGAGTTCATTGATGATCGCAATATCCGACCGGGACACGACCGTCGCTATGCGCTCGATTGTTCAAAGCTGATGTCGCTCGGATGGAAGCCGAAATATTCACTTGATGAGGGACTTGCGAAAACGTTCACCTGGTATCGCGACAACGCGTGGTGGTTTGAAACTGCGTAAGCCGTGTAGCGTAAAACGTGTAACGTGTGGCGCGCGACAGGAAACACAAAACAACAAAAACACATGCGAGGAATTATTTTAGCGGGGGGAAAGGGGACACGGCTTTTGCCGGCGACCAAGGTGATGAACAAGCATCTTATCCCAATCGGAACGAGGCCGATGATTGAATTTCCACTTGCCACCTTGAGGGCGATGGGGATACAAGACATCCTGCTCGTGGCCGGCGGTGATCATATCGGCGGTTTTGCCGAATATCTCGGAGATGGCTCGGCCTTTGGCGTTTCACTGACCTATCGAGTACAGCAGGAGGCGGGAGGCATCGCGCAGGCGTTAGCGCTCGGGAGAGAGTTCGCAGCCGGCCAGCGTGTTGCGGCTATCCTCGGGGACAATATTTTCGATGAAAAGGAGCTCGCAGGGTCTTTACCTGCCGAAGAGAATACGGCCTGTATTTTTACCAAAGAGATTGAAGACGCCTCTCGTTTTGGCGTTGTTGAGTTCGATTCGTCCCGAACGCCTGTCCGGATCGTTGAAAAGCCGAAAACACCCCCTAGCCGCTCCGTAGTTACCGGACTCTACTTGTATCCTGCAGATGTTTTTGAAGTCGTAAAAACTCTGAAGCCGTCGAAGCGCGGCGAGCTTGAAATAACAGACGTGAATAACGCGTATTTGGCAAAAGGAAGGATGCGGATTGTCGCCATCACAGGATTCTGGTCAGACGCCGGGACTCCGGAGTCGCTTTTCAAGGCCAACGAGTGGTTACAGGGCAAGAGAGCCTAGAAATCTTTGCTATACTGAAAGCGTATGAAATTGAGGACTCTGTTCACTCGCCGTTTTCTTTTTGGTACCGCTATTTTAATCATGCTGACGGCGGTCAATTACGGCATTTTGCTTTATGTGCGCGATGGCTCGCTTGAGCGCCCGTGGAGTTATGTCGAAAAGATGGACGGGACGGTGCTCTTCGGTAGGGCAGAACTTCTTGAAGGAGGATTCATAGACCTTTCAGATGTGCACAGTCTTACTTATACGGGCCACTTCCAGGGATCAAGCGAGGGCGGGGAGTTCCGTATCGAGAGTTTGAATCCGAAGATGGTGACGGTAACGGCTTTAGATATCAGCGGTACCCTTCGCATCGGGCCGAACACAGTACGCCAGTGGGGGACCGTCCCTCCTGATTCACAGATCTATAAGCAGCTGGAACGCGAGCGTGGCCATATTTAAAATCGCATGAAAAGCGCACGCACCATCCTGCTTATTCTCGGAGCTCCCGCTCTTGTGTTTGTGTTCGCCCTCGCGCTCTTTTCTCCAGTGCTCACCTTCGAGGCGCAGGCATTCGTCTCAACCTCGACGAGCTACAAAATCAATATCAGCGAGCTCATGAGTATCTCGGGGCCTTCAACCTCGACGAGCTTTAAATTAAACTCCGCGGGCGGGCAACAGGCGACCGGCATTTCAACCTCGACCAGCTTTCAGGACTATGCTGGCATTCTCTACGCGATGTTTGCCACTGCTGCCAGCGGCATCACGGTTTCGGGCACGGTCTACTCTAACGAGGGCATCACTACCACGACCTCTTCGGTGTCGCTTTCGATAAACGGCGGTACTAAGACAACGGTCGCTACCAATGGCAGCGGCGTATATACATTTCCGAGCGTTACCCAGCCGGTGTCCGGAGATGTTATCACTGCTTGGATGGACAACGGGGATGCGGCGCGTTCTGGCGCGACGGTGACACGCTACTCCGGCAGCGGCGGTATCACGAACCTCCATATCTATCAGAAGCATCTCATCGCTCGGCACGAAGACGCTGGCCCGCTCACCAATGCGAACATCGGCCTTTGTGACAGCGCGACCGGTACTGGTTGCGCTGACTCTGATTTGCATTTTAATGAGGCTGCGGGGGCACTCACTGTGGATAATGACTGGGGTCTCTATCTTTGGGGTGCGAGCACATTTACGCCGGGAGGGAGCGTGACTCTCAGTAATACTGCTGCGTCTTCAGCATACGGCGGTGACCTCATCTGGGCGAGTTCGACCTCCGCCATTTCGCTTTCAAATAACGCGCTCTCGGTCGGAGGAGACTTCGATAACGCCGCGGGCGGCACCTTCTCGACCGGCCTGACTCAGACCACTACCTTCACAGCGACCACGACCGGGTTTTTCATCAACGCGCCCAACCCCTTCCGGCGCATCACCTTCAATGGCGCTGGTGGCGGCTGGTCCGCGAAGAGTAACACCCTGGTCTTGGGAGCGGCAGCGGTGAGCGAGAACAATCTCACAATGACTAACGGCACGCTGAACAATGACAATGGGACATCGAGCATCACGGTCCATAACGGTAACGTTACCGGCAGCGGCGGTATCATCAACCTCACCACCGCGACCTTTACGATGACTATGCTCGCCACCACCACCGCGAACTTCGGCTCGACTTCCGGCAACTGGACCTTCAACGACCTCGTTTTTAGCAATTCCAGCCCTCTCGCCAGCACCTTCCGATTCACTACGCTGACCACTGGCAGCGGAAACATCACTGTTGGCGGCAATTTGCAGGTTATAAGCTCCGGAATGGCCGGCAACACGATGGCGCTTAATGTGGGTGACCGCACATGGACACTTTCAGGCAGCGACGGCGTTCCCTTCGAGCTCTCGGCGGGCGGCGGCAGCGTAAGCTTTGAATCCGTTAGCTCGACTTTCTCCTATACGGGCAACAATACGGGGGGCAATACGACAATGGCATCAACGACCTATTGGAATCTTCAGCCAGGTGGTGGTGGCGGCGAGACGTATGTGTTTGGTACCGACACCACCATACTCAATGATTTCGCTTTCGACCAGGGTGCCGATACGGTGGACACGACAGGCCGAAGCATCACCATTGCTGGCGCGATGAACCATACGTCCGGAACGATCAGTGGGACGGGAAATATCACGGCTAAGGCGGGTGTCACGTTCGGAATTGGCGCGGTTGTGAATCTCACCGGGGGAACGTTCGAGCATCTCATGACGACGACCTCGACCATGCAAATAGATCCGGTTGGCATCACCGCGATTACCTTCAATAACCTGAAGATGAACAACCCGAACACCACGGCGCGGACATTGACGCTTTTGCCGGCGACCCCCAGTGGCGGCTTTACCGTTAGCAATGACTGGACTATAGGCGATAATAGCTCGGGAACGTACACTATGAGCGTAAGCACCGGCGCGAGCGTGCCGACCTTCGATGTTAATCGTGACTTTGCGATAGCGACTAATGGCATCCTCCAGCCGGCAAGCTCCACGACCCAGGTCGCGCGCAATCTGACCATCACCGGCAGCCTCGTGCCCGCATCAAGCACGATCGTGCTCGACACCACCGCAACTTCGACCATCACCGGCGGCACTTCAATCCCGGTGTTCTTTAACAATCTCACGGCCAATACGGCGAACAAGCCGCTTATCTTCGCCACCGGCACGCCGTACTTCGAGACCCGCGGCCTGCTCACACTCCGTGGAACCGCGGGCAATGAGCTCAAGATAGATTCGAGCGCTTCGGGCACCCAGTGGAAGATCAATCACCAAGGGACTGAGACGATTGGATATGTCACCGTGAAGGATTCGGGCTGTGTGGCTACCAGCACCTACATCACTGTAAACTACGCCGACTCGGTCAATGGGGGAAATAACGGCTTCTGCTGGGCCTTCCCGAGTCTCTCGTTCATCATCAGTCCGCTGTCAGTGAATCTCAGCTTGAACGACACGAACACGTTTACGAATTCGGCCACCAATACGCTCACGGTTTCGACCAACGCTGAATTGGGTTATAACATCACCGCCTACGAGACGGCTCTGATGACCATTCTGGGCGGCACCACGACGATTGCGAACTGGACCGGGACGAACGCGACGCCGACGACCTGGAACACCAGCTGCATCGCCTCGGCGACGTGCGGCTTTGGCTATAGCACTAATGACACCAGTCTGACGCAGTTCTCGAGCACGAAGTTCGCAGGTTTTACGACCTCGACCCCGGGGGATGTGGTTGCGACCGGCTCCGGACAGGTGACCGGCGACGCGACCATCATGACCTACCGCTCCTCGGTTAATCTCTTGCAGGGGCCGGGTGATTATCAGACCACGGTCAGATATATCATTACTCCTGGATTTTAGTATATGAAAAGAATATCTATCCTTTTGCTTCTGATCGTCTGCGGGACAGTGGCGCACACCGCGCATGCAGCGAGTTTGGGATTTTCGCTTAGCAAGAGCCTTTTTGATGCCGAGATACTGCCGGGCACCACGTATCAAGACGAGATCGTTGTTTCGAATACCTCCCGCGAGATAGCATTGCCGCTTCATCTCCAGCTTTCGGTATGGAATCTCGCTGACGGCTCAGAAGAGGATATTGAGTTCATTGCGGCGGAAGACGCCGTCAACCCCCTCAAGTGGTTCTCGCTGGTCACCGCGGGCGGACAGACGATGCAAGATGCGGCGACGCTCAAGCCCCTTGCCGCCGGACACGATTTCATTGTCTCGCCGGGCGAAGAAGAAGCGCTTCGCTTCCGGGTGCGTCCTCCCGTCGACGTGGCCGCGGGAACGTATCTGGTCAGCATGCGCTTCCAAACGGCGGTGCCCGACTATTATTACGAGAGCGCCGCCGGCCCTCGTTTCGCGCCGGAGGTGGTCGCGCTCTTCTTTTTGCGTGTTCCGTTCTTCTCCCTTGATGGCCAGCAGACGGAGTATGCGGCGGAGATCGTAGACATCGGCCTCCGTGATAGGCTCGGCAGCAGGGAGGGGATCATCCCGGTCGCGAAGGCGGACATTCTTGATGATGCCGCGAAGGTTATTGCCGCGAAGATACGCAATACAGGGGCATTTTACTTCAAAGCAGACGGGCGGCTTCGGATCGAAAGCTGGAACGGGCGTTTAGTGAAAGATATCCCGCTTCCGGGCAAGTATATGCTCCCGGGCAGGGTTCGAACGCTCGAAATACCACTTTCATCGCAGTCCCAGGGTGGGTTTTTCAATACGGTCGGCAGGTATATCGCTGATAACGCATATCTAGGAAGGTATACCGCCACCCTGATATTGAATTATCCAGCCGGACAAGATGCGGGAGCTGGTTTTGCCGCCGGTTCATTCGCGCAGAAGTCCGTTCAGTTTTGGATATTCCCTTGGCGCTTCCTCCTTATTATCGCTGCACTCGTTGCTCTGTTGACTATTTTCTTCAAACATTTCGGTCGACGCCTTATACTCGCTTTGAAGGTCATTTTCATCCCGCGCAAGAGGCGCTTCGCGGGAGAAAAAGGGAAGGGCCTTGAATAGGCTCTCTAACTGCATTTTCGGTGATTTTGCAATTTTTTCAGGCAGGTTCCGGCTCCTACTTATCCACAGATTTTTTTGAGCTCAAATGTGAGGGAGAGTTTCTTGTGCTATACTGCAACTACTAATAACAGGTGCGCACGAACCACGCTGTTTACGGAGATTATTAATTCATTAAAAAAGTAAACAGATTTATGAAGCAGATTATCAATAATGTAAAGCAGGCTGGTCGCATAACACTCTTGACCATTCTTTCAGTATCCATCGTGATGCTGTCGGGCGGTTTGTATTTTGCCACCAACTCCGCTCAAGCGGCGGGCTTAACAGCAATTCGTGCGACCCTCACATCGTCGGCTCCAAGCGCTGACTCCAACTGGGAAATCCAGTTTGTTACCAACACCTTGGTCAATGAGAACGACGTGATCACCCTTGATTTCGACACTCTTGGTACTCTCGATGAGTTTAGTCTTACCGGTATCGTTGAAGACGATGTCGATATCCTCGAAGATACGGACGGTTCGCCGAGCACCTGCAGTGGTACCCTCACGCAAGAGGCGACCGCCGCCGCTGCGGCTGCAACCGATTGGGGTGTTGCCATTAACACCGGTACGGATACAATCACTCTCACCGCCCCGACAAACGCGGCGACCTATATCGCCGCTACCGCCTGTATCGTTGTGCGCATCGGAACCAACGCGACCTCCAGCGGAACGGGTGCCAACCAGATCAACAACCCGGCAAAGGTTGCCGCAGCCGGCACCGCTGACATCTATGACCTTGCTATCGCGTTTACCGGCAACTCCACCAACAGCGGCTCCGCCCTGGTCGCGGTCGTTGAAGGCGTAACGGTCTCCGTTTCAGTCGACGAAAGCTTGACCTTCTCAATAGCCGGTGTCGCATCGGGCTCCTGTACTCAAGGAGGCGCGGCAACCGCGATTACCACCACGGTGAGCACGGTTCCTTTCGGCGCGTCTGGCCTTAGTCCTGAAACGTTCTACAAGGGTTGCCATGATATCGCGGTAGGAACCAACGCGGCATCTGGTTACACTGTTTCAGTCCAGGAGAACCGCAGCCTGCTCTCGGGTACGGATACCATTGATGACACCCTCTGTGATGCGGGTGATTGCAGTGAGGTGATCGCCGCTGGTACAACAAAGACGTGGGCGACCGCGACTAACAATGGTTTTGGGTACACCTGCTCTGGCTCTCAGTGTAATGCGGAGTTTGCCACAGCAGCTGAGTTTAACCAGTTCCCTTGTACTGGCGCGGACGCGGTCTGTGACGGCGGAACAGGAGCTGAAGCGGCAACAACCCCGATAAGCAACGCCGGTGCTACTACCGCCCAGACGAACCGCATCATCTACAAGCTCTCCTTCGACACCGTCCAGCAGGCAGGTGACTACACGAACACAATCACCTATATCGCCACCCCGACCTTCTAGTATCTACTGTGGAGTGGCCCGCCCCAAAAGCGGGCCCCTTCATAAAATAATAATACAAATATGAAAAAGGAGGGGATCGTCTCGGTAGTTGCTGCCATCTTTATCGCTGTCGTTGGGCTATTTGCGACCGCCCCCAGCGCTTTCGCGGTCGCGATTTCGCCGGTCAAGTTCGAACTTTCGGCCAATCCGGGTGACGAGTTGCGTAACGTGGTCCGCATCTACAATGACACGACCGCCCCTGTCGAAGTTTCTCTCGCGGTTGATAACTTCAGCCCGACGGGGGAGGGGGGTCAGGTTGTGATCGACGAGAACTCGCCGGAGACCGAATTCTCGCTTAAGGCGTGGGTGACCCTCGGCGAGGAGAAGTTTTCTCTTGAGCCAAGGACTTCAAAAACCGTTGAGTTCGTGGTTGCTATTCCTCCTAACGCCGAACCGGGTGGTCACTACGGCTCCTTGCTCGCCTCGATAGCGCCGATCAATGCCGCCTCCGGCGGAGCGGTGGGTATCGCGCAGCGCGTGGGAGCCCTCCTGTTGCTTGATGTCAGCGGTGAGGTGACCGAGAAGATGTACATCGCCGAATTTAGCGCCTCGAAATTCGCCGAATATGGTCCAATAGATCTCTCCTTGCGTCTGAAGAACGATGGTTCGGTCCACCTCAAGCCAAGAGGATTTATCACGCTCACCAATATGTTTGGCAAAGAGGCCGGCACTATTGATATCCCACAAAGCAACATTCTTCCTCAAAGCGTTCGTAAGTTCGATCTCTCCTGGGGAGCGAAGTATATGTACGGTAAATACACAGCGACGGTAAGCGCTATCTATGGCTCCGCGAACGAGCCGCTCACTGCCGTAACGACCTTTTGGATCATTCCTTGGAAGCTCCTCGGCATTGCGCTGCTGGTGCTGCTTGTAATCCTTATTGTGGTCATCAGAGGCCGCCACCGAATCGCGCTTGCTATTCGCGTCCTCCGCGGGGGGAATATCCCCCAGGAATAGGAGTGGTTTCTTTCGCCCTAGTTCCTTTATTCGCTGCCCTTATGCTGCACAGAAAGCGCGGAATAATTCAGCTTTCGATTCTCGTCTTCGCGGCCTTGTTTTGTTCCATCCTTGGCGCGGACATCGCCTCTGCCGATGACCTGACCATCTCCATTACTATCCCGGGATCATCAACGCCTTCTGGCGGTGGCAGTAACAATAATGTGATAACCTCGCCGGTTGCTAATGTGGCCCTTTCGGGGCTTGCCTATCCGGGCGCCACGCTCACGTTTCTCCGGGACGGCGCGGTCATCGGCACGAGCGTCGCTCAGGGCGACGGCACCTTCGCGCGGGAGTTCATCGTTAATCCGGGAGTTGCTACCTTTGCGGTCTGGGCCCGTAATCGCGATGGCCTAATATCGCCGACCGTCAGCATCGCGTTTGAGGTTACTGATAATTCGGTCTCCCGCATTGAGCTTCTGGCGCTGTCGCCGACAATCGCGCATGAGCAAGTGGCGGCCGACGGTTCTTTGACGGTGTATGGCAGTGCTTTTCCGCAAAGCGTTGTTCGGCTTTTCAACAATATCAATACGTTCGCCGCCCCTTTTACCGTAACGGCTCAGGGTGACGGCAGCTGGAAGTATGCATTGCCCCACGGGACGTTTAATCCACAGAATTTTTCCTACAAAGCGAACTATCAGTATGAGAAGCTTGGGATTCTTTCGCCATTTTCCACTAATCTCGAGCTCTTTCTCGTGACGTGTTCAAACTCGGATTTTAATCATGACGGTGTGGTTAACCTCACCGATCTCTCCATTCTTCTCTTCTACTGGGGCCGTTCAGTTCCTAAAACCGGTATTGCCAATGAGTGTGTCGACCGTAATCAGGACCAGATTGTTGATTTGCGGGACTTTTCGATCCTTATGTATGAGTGGACGCTTAAGTTTGAGCTGAGCAGTTAGTATACGAGTCCGGTAAGGTATATAGTTAGTAAGAAATCGTATGAACATATTTAAAAGTAAAAAGCTTTTATTCGTCTCCGTCTTTCTACTATCCTCTATATACTATTCACTATCCACTGTCGCTTACGCTGCCTCGCTCTATTTCTATCCGCAGAGTGTCACGCTGAGTCCGGGCGAAGAAGTATTGGTGGACATTCGTATTGATACGGCGGGGAAGAGTATTAACGCGGTTGAGCTTGAGGGCGCTCTTTCAGGAGTTGCTGCCACCATGAGAAATATTGATAACTCAGGTTCGGCCCTTGGCATCTTTGTGGAGGCGCCGACCGTGAAGGGGAAATCAGCATTCCGCCTCGTCGGTGGTGCGCCAGCCGGACTTTCCGGTGAAAAGCTACTTGCCCGCATAGCGCTTCGTGCAGAAATTCCCGGAACATCTATTCTTTCGTTTACCCCGGGAAAGACGCGCGTCCTTCTCGCTGACGGTACCGGTAACGGCGCCTCATTAAAGTTCTTAGATACGACGATTAAGGTCCTTTCAAAGCCAAAGGACTATATCGCTATCTCTTCTCTGTCGCACCCTGATCAGAATCAGTGGTACGCTACTGATAAGGCTCAGCTTCAATTCACTTTTGATCCGAAATCTTCCTATAGTTATCTGGTAACCCTCGATCCACTCGCCGAACCCGATGGAACCGCCGATAAGCCAGAGGGAGCGGCGACGTGGAATGGCGAGACGAAGCTCGAAGATCTTCCTGAGGGAGTGTCATATTTTGTCGTAAAGAAGATTGGGAGCACCTCCGTATCCCGTTATCGCCTTATGAATGACACGAGCAAGCCAGCGTGGGTGGAGGTGAAGAAGAACAACGGCGCTCCGGAGACCGAAGGGCGTCCTTTTCTTACCTTCCTCGCCTCCGATGCCATTTCCGGCGTTGAGTATTATGAGATGCGGGTTAATGCTAGTGATCCGGTGACGGTCGCTTCTCCGCAACCACTCCCGGACGAGTACAAGATCCTTTCGCTCCGCGCGTATGATCGTGCTGGTAATTATATCGAAGAATTCATTCCAGGACCGAAAAAGGACTACTCGATCTGGGTCTGGGTCGCGATCCTCTTCGTTCTACTCGTGTGGGTTTCTGGTATAATTGGGGAAAGTAAATAGTGAATAGTAAAGTAAAAAATATGGGAAAGAAGTATATTGTTTTTGTTTCACTACTATTCGCTATATTCTATTCACTATTCACCGTCTCTGTAACAGAGGCGGCGACTTTTTCGCTCTCGCCCAGCACGACCACGCTTGAGGTCGGTCAGACTTTTAGTGTTTCAGTGCTCATTGATACGACCGGCGAAGAGATTAATGCGGTTGAGATCGGGCTAGAGTTTTCCCCGGATAAGCTGCAGGTCATCTCACCTAATACGGGCCGCTCTATCATTGAAATCTGGGCGGGGCAGCCGAAGTTTAATAACAAGACCGGCCGCATTGAGATGCGTGGAGGCATCCCGAACGGCCTCACGATCAAGAACGGGCTGGTTACGACTATCGAGTTTCGGGTGAAGTCGAGCGGAAGCGCCTTTTTACAGTTCACGCCTGAAACGCGCATCTTGGCGAATGACGGATTTGGTACCGATGTGCTCGTGCGCACGCCGGGCATCACGTTCAACTCCACGCTTCCAAAGTCTACTGGTCCCGCTGTGAGCTCTCCGAGTCACCCTGACCAGAACCGCTGGTATCCGAATGCTGATATCGTTTTGAATTGGCATCCGGAGCTAGGCGCTGACGGATATAGCTATATCTTGAACGATGAGCCGGTCTTCACTCCTGATACGATTTCGGAGGGAGTGAAGACGAGTATCTCCTATAATCAGACCGGCAGCGGCACCTACTTCTTCCATGTGCAGTCGCTGATCGCCGGAGTATGGGGTGACCCGACCCACTTTCAGGTCAATATTGATAAGGCGCCACCGGCTGATTTTAAAATAGAAGTGATTCCGTCGGCTCGAACTTCCGTTCGTCAGCCAGTGCTCAAGTTCTTTACGAGCGATGCTCAGTCTGGTCTCGATCACTACGAGATAAAGATCGTTCCGCTTACTGTGCCGAAAGAGGGAGAGGAGCTGAGCGGCTCAGAGCTCTTTAGTGATGCCCAGAGCCCCTATGTGCTCTACCCACTTGATCTAGGTAGTTACGATATTATCGTCCGTGCCTACGATAAAGCCTTCAATATGCGCGAGGTAAAGCAGCATATTGCGATCGTCACGCCAGTGCTCAGTATCGTTCAGGATAATGGCCTGCTTATTGCCAGCGGCTTTGTGTTGACGTGGCCATGGATATGGCTCATCGCGCTGGCAATGCTTATCTTCCTCGCCTTCGCTGGTTGGAGGATTAAACATTGGCCAAGGAAGCTTGGTCTGCATGAGCGAACCGGGGATGTCCCGAATATCGTCCAAAAGCAGCTTGAAGAGCTTAAAACCTACCGCAAAAAGTATGGAAAGCTTGCCGCGGTCATTCTTATCGCACTTTCGCTCGCACTCGGCGGGGGCACGACGCGCGCCCAATCTCTTGGCTCGTCGCCTCTGACCGCGGTTCTCACTCCTCCGAGCGTAACGACTGTTTCGAGCGACCTGACAACCGACGAGACGTTCTATATCGGTGGCGAGACGGTGACTCCGAATACCGATGTCGTTATTTACTGGAATAATCTTACGACCGGTGAGACACTTTCCGCTCTTACTACTTCGAATGACAAGAGTGAGTGGTTCTATCACCACCCGGCAGCACTTATCACTGGTAACTACGTGCTCTGGTCTCAAAGCCGCATTGGTGAGACGGTGAGCCCGCCAAGCCCACAACTCACGATAGTGGTTCGCTCTGCGGCGATTAAGATCGGTCCTGCGCGCGTGAGCTACGAGATGCTCTACCTTTCGATTATCACCCTTTTGATAGTCATCCTCCTGACGCTCGGCTTCTTAATTATCAAACACTGGGCGACGATTAAGCGTCAGCACCGTCTCTTCCTCGAGGAGGTGCGCAAGGGAGAGGAGTCTATTCGTCGCGGGTTCGCTATCTTGCGTCGTGATATGGAGCTCGAGTTCGCACTCATTAAAAAGGCGAAAATGGAGCGGAAACTCTCACGGGAGGAGGAGGGTCGCGAGGCGCAACTCGTTAAGGACTTATCCGCAATAGAGGAGCGTGTCGGTCAGGAGATTTGGGAGCTCGAAGAACTCGAGCACGAACGATAAAAAGCAAAACCCTTCCGTCAGCTGACGGAAGGGTTTTGTCCTATGACCATAATAGGGTGAGTTGTTCGTTCTCTAGCAGCTCTCGGACCGCGACGGCGGGAGAGTGAAGGATGATTTTCCAGCAGGAAAAGACTTCCGGTGCTAGAAACGAATGACGAGCCCTACTCTTTGCCTTTCTCTACCCGCTCCCCATAAGCGCCGGTCGAAGTGTTGAGACGGATGATGTCGCCCTGGTTGACGAACATCGGAACCTGAACAATCGCTCCAGTTTCGAGAGTCGCCGCCTTGGTCGTGTTGCCAGCGGAGTTGCCCTTCTCGCCCGGAGGAGTCTCAGTCACCTTGAGGTCTGCCTTGATTGGCCAGATAACGTTAATGATTTTCTCGTTCCACTTGAGCGCAGTCACCTCAGTGTTCTGCTTCGTGAACTGGGCGGCGGTGCCGGCAATATCTTCTTTGAGCGAGAAACGCTTGCTCGGGTCCTTGGACTGGCAGAACCAATACTCGTCCTTAGCGTGATAGAGGTATTTTACTAGAAGCTTCTCGATCTCCACCTCCTCAAAGCTCTCGTTCATATGGAAGTTACGCTCAAGAATCTTGCCAGTGATGAGGTTCTTGATAGAGGTCTGAGCGACGGGCTTGCGTTGCTGCATGCGTAAAAAAGCGAAGTGGATAACTTCGTAGGGCGAACCCTCGTAGACGAACATCGCCCCCTCCTTCAAGTCGTTGTAGTTAAGCATGTGATTAACTTTAAACAGTAAACTTTAGACCATTAACAATGGAGAAATAATAATTCAAAACGGGCCTTTAGTCAATTTGCACCGTTGTTTATCGTTTATCGTTAATAGTTTATAGTAAATACATGAAGGCCATCTTACTTGCTGCGGGGGAGGGAAAGCGCATGCGTCCGCTCACCCTTGTGAAGCCGAAGGCGATGATTGAGGTTCTTGGAAAGCCCCTACTCGAGTACCTCATAGAAGGCTTGCCTTCCGAGATCACAGAGCTGGTGCTGGTTATTGGCTATAAGGGTGAGATTATTCGAAAGCACTTCGGCGACCGTTTTGGACGGTTTCCAGTGACTTACGTCGTACAGGAAAAACCGCTGGGCACGGCGCATGCCCTCCACTTATGTAAGCACCTCATCGCTCAAGGGGAAAAATTCCTCTTCATCCTTGCCGACGATCTTCACAGTCCCGCTGCTATTGAACGATTAGTGAAGCACCAAAACGGCATGCTGGTACAGGAGCATCCGGAGCCTCGCAAATTCGGGGTCATTGAGGTGGATCACCAGAATCGCACTATCGGCATTGAAGAGAAGCCCGAACATCCGAAGACGAATTTGGTTGCGGTGGGAGTCTATGTTTTCGATAGTAGCTTTTTTGACTACAAGATTGAGCCGAGTGCTCGTGGCGAACTCGAGTATGTGGATGTAGTGACTCAGATGATCAAAAAGCAAGATGTGTTCATTGAGAAGACCGATTTCTGGCATCCGGTCGGCTATCCGCATGATATTGACGCGGCGGAAGAGCTTTTAGCCAAGGAGGCGACTCCTCTTGCGGCTTCGGTTGTCATTATCTGTGGTGGTCGGGGAACTCGCCTCTCTGATGAAGCACCGGAGCTGCCCAAGGCGCTTATTGAGGTGGCCGGCAAGCCGATCTTGCAGCACCAGCTGGAGCTGTTGAGAAAGCAAGGAGTTGCCGATGTCACGGTCGCGCTTGGCTATAAGGCGGAGATGATTGTTGACTGGCTTAGGTCGCATGGATATGGAGATATCCGTTGCGCAATCGAAAAAAAGCTACTCGGCACCGGCGGAGCAGTAAAGTTCGCGGCCAAAGCTATTTCTTCTCCCTTTATCGCCATGAGCGGAGACATCCTCGCGGACTTTAATATCCGCGGTTTGTTGCGCCACGCCGAAGGCGGTCAGCGGGTGATCACAGGTGTTGAGCTCGATGATGTGGACGACATGGGCGTGCTGGAGTGTGATGAAAAAAAGAAGGTGTGTTCGTTTAAAGAGAAGGCGGCCTCTGGCAAGCCGGGACTCATCAATGCGGGCCTCTCTGTATTGTATCCTGAGGATTTGGTTCCTATGCCGGAGTCGTTTTCGCTCGAACACGAGCTTTTCCCGAAACTCGCCCAGGAAGGCAAGCTGGTTTTGCATCATCACCGCGGCGACTACTGGTTTGACTGCGGCACCGTGGAAAGACTTAAACGCGTCCGGGCTTACTTTGCAGATAAATTATGAAGCAGCACGGGCCTTGGAAAATTAAATCGAGTGAGGTGAAGTATAAAAATGCTTACGGGATGGAGGTCTTTGAAGATCAAGTCATCCAGCCCGATGGCAAGGACAGCATCTACGGCGTCGTAACGTTTCGCGAAGGCATCTCCGTGCTGCCCCTCGACGATAAGGGATGCGTCTATTTTGCAAAAGAATTTCGGTATGCGATTGGGCGTGAATCAATCGAGGCAGCAGGTGGCATCATAAATGATGCTGAAGCTCCTCTCGAGGCTGCCAAGCGAGAGCTGCGGGAAGAGTTGGGAATAGTAGCTCAGAAGTGGACCGGTCTCGGCAGGGTCGATCCTTTCACGGGGGCGGTCCGCTCCGCCGCTCATCTGTACCTCGCCCAAGGGTTGAGCTTTGTTGAAACAAAACTTGAAGGAACAGAGACTATCTTGCCGGTTAAGGTCGCGTTTGAGGAGGCCCTTGATATGGTGATGAGGAGCCAAATAACCCATGGCCCAAGTTGCGTCCTTATCTTGAAAGCAGCGAAGTACTTAGGTAAGCTCTAGCTCCAATGGCGAAGAAACAAAAAAAGGTATTTGTTGGCATGAGTGGCGGGGTGGATAGCTCGGTGACTGCCGCGCTCCTCAAAGAGCGTGGTTTTAAAGTTGTCGGCGTACATCTCAAGTGCTGGAATATTGATGGGTGCGCGGCGCAGGATGCAGAGGACGCGCGACGGGCGGCGGAATCTCTCGATATTCCTTTTTATGTTTTTGATTTCGAGCAGGAGTACCGAGACCGGGTGGTTGAGTATATGGTGGATGGCTACCGGAAGGGCATCACGCCGAACCCGGATGTGGTGTGTAATCAGGAGATCAAGTTTGGACTTTTCTATAAGCGTGCGATGTCGCTTGGCGCCGACTTTGTTGCGACCGGACACTACGTTCGCCTAGGAAGGCGAAAAGCATCAAGTACCAAGCATCAAGTACCAAATAAATCAGGCCGTCATTCTGAACAGGGTGAAGAATCGATTTTTGAATTATATGCCGCAACAGATAAAGACAAGGATCAGAGCTACTTCCTATGGACGCTTACGCAAAAACAGCTTGCGCACTGCTTGTTTCCACTCGGCGACTTTATTAAGAGAACGCAGGTGCGCAAGCTCGCGAAGAAGTACAAGCTGCCGAACGCCACAAAGAAGGATTCGCAAGGAATCTGCTTCTTGGGCCAAGTAAGCTTGCCAGAGTTTTTAAGTGAGTTTATTCCGCAGCGGAAGGGGGCGATTATTAACGCCGCGGGAAAGCAGGTGGGTGAGCACCAAGGCGCTTACTATTATACGATCGGTCAGCGTCGGGGACTGGGAGTCGGCGGAAGTCCGGTGCCGCTCTATGTTGCTGAAAAGGATGTAAAGAAGAATACGATAACGGTGGCTCCGGAAGGGGACGAGTCGCTCTTGAGCTCCAGCATTACTCTCAGCGCAGTCAATCTTATTAATTCAAAATTAAAACATTCCAACATTCTGCAGAATGTTGGAATGTCCGTGTGGTGCAGGGTGCGGTATCGGCAGCCTTTATTAAGAGCTCATTTAATTAAAAAGGGTACGCGCTGGAGTATTAAATTCGCTAAACCGCAAAAGTTCGTCGCTCCAGGTCAGTCGGCGGTCTTCTATCGAGCTACCCGTTCGGCCCATTCGACTAGCTCAGGACAAGCAAGCTCGGGGTCAAAATCTGAAAATCTTGAAATGCTCGGCGGAGGCGTTATTCAGTCAGCTATTTAACTCACTCCCGGTTCTCCTATACCCTTATTCGCGCGAATAAGGGTATAGGCCATCAGGCGCTTTTTTTGATTTGCTATACTAACTATATGATTGAGTTAGAGCGGATTTTAAAGTCCGTGGCGAATAAGCGGCGCTTGGCCATTTTGAAGTTCCTAAAGCACAATAAAGAGGCGTCAGTTTGTGAGATCGCGGGCGAGATTCGTTTTTCAGTAAAATCCACATCGAAGCATTTAAGTATTCTCACCGCTGCCGATGTTCTTGAGAAAGAGCAACGACAGCTCTTTGTTTTTTATCGACTCACCAATAAGCCGTCAATAATCGTAAAAAGCATTTTAGCACTTATTCCCTAGAGTCATATGCAATTATCCCTATGGATTAATTTCTGCCAAAGGCAGATGGGCACGCCTGCCCGCCTTTGGTGGGAATAAGGGGTATGGCACTGTATCAAAAAGCATTCTGGGTAGTCATCTTTTTTCTTATCGGCGTTGTTCTCGTGAGCGCCCTGCCGCTTGACGTGAGTGTCGCATTCCCACTGCTTATCAGCGCGATATTTATCTTGGGCATCGCCCTGTTCGGCCGCTATCAGCTTGCATTGTGTGCTCTCGCTATGCTCTGCGGCGCTTTCTACTATCATCTGCGCGCACCAATTGCCTTTGAAGATTTTTCTTCAAAAACGAGTGAGTACGTTGGAGTCGTTGAGAAGGTGAAGCTCTACCCGGACGCCCAAACCCTCACTGTCGCGGTAGAGAAGCCAGAGGGCTTTATTATCCAGATAAGCACGCAGCGTTATCCCAATTATGGCTATGGTGACCGGATAGTTGCAGTGGGCAGTCTGGTGCCGTTTGAGAAAGACGACTCACGTCTTCTTCGGAATAGGGCAGTTGGTCTCATTCGTTTTCCAAAGATCAGTTTCGTCGAGGGCGGACAGGGGAGTCGTTTCCGAGCGGCGCTTTTCGGGCTGCGCTACCGAATCGCTCAAAGTTTCAGCCGAAGTCTCCCGCCAGAGTCGGCGACGTTCATGACCGGTCTCACGCTGGGTAAGAGTGCGGCATTTTCTGATACGCTTCGGGAAGAGATGAAGATAACCGGCACGACCCATCTCGTCGCTCTCTCAGGAACGAACGTCACGATCATTGTGAAGGGTGTCATCCTCCTTTTCGGATTTTGGTTCTCACGCCGCGCCCTTTTTCCGCTCACTATTATCGCCATCACCCTCTTCGTGCTCATGACCGGGGCGGAGGCGTCGGTGGTGCGCGCTGCGATTATGGCGGGCATCGTCTTGCTCGCAGAGCGTACCGGGCGGGTGCACGTGACCTATTGTGCCATCGCCGCCGCGGCTTTCATTATGGTTGTCGCTAATCCTTCGCTGCTTGTCTTTGACATCGGCTTTCAGCTCTCATTCTTTGCCCTGCTCGGCATCGTCTACCTCCAGCCGGTACTCAATCACCTCATCCGCATTAAGAAGGTGAAACGTCCACTTCTCGTTGCTATCCTTAGGATAGCAACGGCTTCGCTCGCGGCCCAGCTGGCCGTGTTCCCAATTTCACTCATCTATTTTGGCTTTGCGTCGCTTATCTCGATTATTCCGAATGTACTCATCGTTCTTTTTATACCGGCGACAATGTTTTGTGGTTTACTGATATTTCTTGCGAATTTACTTTCGAGCTACCTCGCTTTACTGTTCGCTCTTCCTGCCCGCCTCCTGCTAGGTTACGAGCTCGGTGTTATCCACTTCTTCGCTCGTTTCAAGGTCGGCATCTCGACGGAGTCGTTCCCGCTCTCGCTCGTAGTACTCTATTACGCCCTCGTCGCCTTCTTTATTGTCCGAATAACTCGGCGCGAGCATCTTGTGATAGAGTAAATCTATATGGTCGGAGTCATCGCAAAGTACAAAGTCTTCGTCTTTATTCTTGCTAGCCTTTGTATTGCCGATGCGACCCTTTGGTATCTAGTCTTGCAAAGTCAAAAAGTGGAAACGGGTGCCGAGTTGTATTTTCTTGATATTGGGCAAGGGGATAGCCAGCTCGTCATCCTACCCGCCGGAGGCGGGCAAGCCGGCAGCATAAAGGTGCTCATTGATGGCGGACCGACCGACGCGGTACTTGCGAATCTCTCAGAGATATTTTCACCGATTGATAGACGGATAGACGTTGTTGTGACGACTCATCCTCAGCTCGATCACTTCGCGGGACTTGTTGACGTTCTTAATACGTATGATGTGGGAGTGGTGGTCGGCAATGGGCGCAAAGGAGAAATTGAGCCCTATCGTGAGTTTCATGCGGCGCTCATAAACCACAAGGTCCCCTATGTACAACTTGAGGAGGGTGACGGTATTCGCATAGGTGATGCGCGTTTCGATATCCTGGCGCCCAATAAACAGGAGGTGTTAAGCGGCGAGCTCAATGACACGTGCATTGTCGCTCTGCTTACCACTCCCCAGTTCAAGGCGCTCTATACGGGTGACATCGGTGCCAATATCGAGGAGCGGCTTGTGAAAGACTACAATCTTGATGTCGATGTGCTCAAGGTCGGACACCACGGTTCACGCTTTTCGTCGAGCGAGGCGTTTCTCAAAGAGCTCTCGCCCGACATTGCAGTTATCGAGGTTGGGAGTAAGAACACCTATGGGCATCCAACGAAGCAGGCGTTAGAAAGACTGGGGGAGTTTACTCAGAGAATATTGAGAACTGACAAGGATGGACTGATTAAAATAGAGTACGCGAGCGGAGGATTGGCGGTATACAGTGTGAAGTAACTATAAAGCAAACGGCACCCGAAGGTGCCGATGCGCTGTGCCCTCGTTTTACTCCTGAGGGCGGGAATGGTTGTTGGGGACTGTGGCCTAGTTCGTGTGTCAGCTCGAGTCTCCGATCTGCTTGGGAACGGGAGTGACCAAGAAACCGAGGATGCTGCCCGCGAGAACGAAGACTCCGTAGCGGATTCCCATAAGTAGTATGGCGCCAGCCTTTCTCGGGTCATCCGTCACAGCCCACCAGAGCGAACCGCCCAAGGAAATGATTCCGGTCAATCCTATGAGGAAGGCCAGAACGAGGATGGACGGGTCGGGCTCCCCGGCGCGGATGCGCCAGCTCACAAAGAGGAGGGCTGCGAATCCCAGCACGACAGCCACCGGCAGGGACCACGGAGGAAGCCCCGCAGCCTCTTTGTTGGCGATCTGTCTTTCCCACGTGCCTCCGCTGCCGCCTTTCGCGAGCGCGATGGGCGAGAGCGCGATGCACGCCATGATCCCCACGAGAACGAGAAAACCAAAAACGATTCTACGCATTCCTTCTCCTTTCGGGAGAGTTGAGGAAGAGCGTCCTGGGCGCGGGTGATCGAACAATAAGTTCCAGCCACCTGCATTGAAGATAGCACAAAAGCGTAGAAAAGTCAACTTTTCAGCAGGCTCAGCATAAGCTAAAGGCGAAGCATTGAAAGTGGCCTCAAAAGCGTGATATTATCGACATATTCATTCATAAGACTGGATTATCCAGTCAAGCCGGATAATGACAGAGGGACTGTGTCATCCTGAACGTGGTGAAGGATCTATAAGCTAGATTCTTCGCAAGCTCAGAATGACGACAAAAAAGAGAAAGATAAAATCAATGAGAATTTTAACTTCGGAAACTGCAGACAAGGCTGGCCAGTCAGTCGAGCTGATGGGCTGGGTGGACAACCGCCGTGACCACGGCAAGCTTATCTTTATCGACCTGCGTGACCGCTCCGGCATTATCCAGCTTGTCTTCACGCCAAAGTCGCCGGCCTATGCGGCGGCAAGTGCGCTTCGTGACGAGTGGGTTATTCGGGTTAAGGGTGAGGTGAAGGCGCGTCCGGAGAATATGATTAACGCCGACATCCCGTCAGGTAAGGTTGAGCTTCCCGTTACTGAGCTTGAGATTCTCGCTGAAGCGAAGACGCCGCCGTTTCCGATTCACTCCGACGGACATGATATTAACGAAGAGGCGCGTCTTAAGTATCGCTATCTCGACCTCCGTCGTCCGCGCGTACACCGCAACATCCGTTTGCGATCCGAATTTATTCGCCGTATCCGTGAGTTTTTGTTTAACGAGGGCTTTGCTGAAATTGAGACTCCGTACTTTACGAGCACGACGCCAGAGGGCTCCCGTGACTTTGTCGTCCCAAGCCGTATGTATCCAGGGCAGTTTTTCGCACTTCCGCAGTCGCCACAGCAGTACAAGCAGCTTCTCATGGTGGGAGGTTTCGAGCGCTACTTCCAGATTGCTCGTTGCTTCCGTGATGAAGATCTTCGCGCTGACCGTGGCTTTGAGTTTACCCAAATCGACCTCGAGATGAGCTTTGTGACGATGGAAGACGTGATGGCGCTTAACGAGCAGATGATTACAAGCGTAGTCGAGGGGATGGGGTACAAGATAAAAGGGAAGGTGTTCCCGCGCTTCACCTATGCCGAGGCGATGGCGAAGTATGGCGCTGATAAGTTCGATATGCGCACTGAGGATGATAAGAAGAATGGCGTTCTCGCGTTCGCGTGGGTCGCCCGCTTCCCATTTTTCGAAAAGGATAAAGAGGGCAAATGGACGTTCAGTCACAACCCGTTCTCATCTCCAGCTCCGGAGCACATTGAGGCTCACCTAAAAGGTGAAGATACGGAAAAGATAATCACCCAGCAGTACGACCTAGTGTGTAACGGCTTTGAGGTGGGCGGTGGTAGTATTCGTGCTCACAAACCGGAGCTTTTGAGGGCGACATTCAAAACGATGGGATACAGCGATGAACGCATTGAAAAAGAGTTCGGTCACATGCTCGAGGCGTTTACTTATGGCACTCCGCCGCATGGCGGTATCGCATTTGGTGTTGAGCGACTCGTGATGATTCTCACTGGTGAGAGTTGGCTTCGTGAAGTGCAGGCGTTCCCGCAGACCTCGACTGGTCATACGTCGGTTATGCAAGCGCCGACCGAATTGCAGCCTGCCCAGCTTAAAGAGCTAGGGATTCGAGTTGACCCTCCAGCGAAAAAGGAGTAGAATACACACCAATATGAGTTCACCTAAAGAAGAACAGACATTAGTACTGCTGAAGCCAGACGCCCTCCAGCGCAACTTGCTGGGCGAGATTATCCACCGCTTTGAGGCACGTGGCTTAAAGATTGTCGGCATGAAGATGATTCAGCTCTCTGACGCGCAGCTCGATGAGCACTACTCGCACATTAAGGATAAGCCGTTCTTCCCGGGTAACAAGGCGTTCATGTCTTCGTACCCAGTCGTTGGCATCGTGCTTGCTGGCATCCGTGCGGTCAACGTTGTGCGCACGATGCTCGGGCCCACCAAGGGTCACGAAGCGCCTCCGGGAACGATTCGCGGTGACTTCTCAATGAGCACTCAGGCGAATATGGCTCACGCTTCTGACTCTATCGATGCGGCAAAGGCGGAGGTGAAGCGCTTCTTCTCTCCAGGCGAGATTTTCTCCTACGCAAAGCTTGATTTCGATCTCAGCTACAGTGACGACGAAAAGTAAGGCGCTTCTCGCCTTATTATCCGGCTTGACCCTAGGGCGATCGAGTACGCCCGGGCTAGCCGGATGATCCAATTTGGGTCCCCGATGAGTACTCGGGGATGACACGAAAGGTGTCAATTTTTGTAACAAACTTATTTTTCGTGCGTTATATATGGTGTAATCCAGCCTACAGATTTCCTATCAATATACGACCAAGGGATGGCACATTGCTTCAGTCCGTGGACTGAGGTTGAGCCGACCCACCTAGTACGTACTAGGAGTCGCCGGGGTAGGATTACAAAAGATACCGAGCTTCGTGCTCGGTGTTTTTTTACCATTCGGCTTGTTTGGGCTTTAAAATCAGGGTACATTACTATATATGAAGGTGCTTATTACCGGCGGAGCAGGATATATCGGCGGAGCAGTGACCGAGCTTTTGACCCGTCAGAATGTTCCATTCACCGTCTACGACAATCTACTCTATGAGAATCACTATTTAAAGCCGGTTGATTTTATTCGCGGCGATGTTCGCGACACTGCAAAACTGAAGGCGCTGCTGCCCCAATATACTCACGTCATTTGGCTTGCTGCGATTGTTGGAGACGCGGCCTGCCAAATCCGGCCCGATCTGACCGTAGCGGTCAATCAGGAGGCGGTGAAATGGCTCGCAGGAAACTATGATGGCCGCATCGTCTTTCTCTCGACCTGCTCTGTTTATGGCCAAAATGACGGCGAGGTGACGGAGGAGTCGGCGCTTAACCCGCTTTCGCTCTATGCGAAGACAAAGGCGGAAGGTGAGCAGTATCTGGTCGGCAAGAACGCGATCTCATTCCGGCTGGGGACGGTCTTCGGTGTCTCTGACGCCTATTCGCGGCTGCGCATGGACCTGGTGGTCAACTACATGACCGCCAACGCCCTGACAAAGGGCAAACTTTCGATATTCGGCGGTACCCAGTGGCGCCCGCTAGTGCATGTTCGTAATGTCGCGGAGGGGATAGTGAACGCTCTCGAGGACAAAGCGACGGGTGTCTATAACCTTGCGACGCAAAATTATCAGATCAAGGAGCTTGGCAAGGAGATCGCTGCCCTTACTGGTTGTGAAATCGAATACGTGAAGCAGCTGACCGAGGATGCGCGCGATTATCATGTAAGTATCGCAAAGGCGCAGAAAGCGGGGCTGTATGAGTTCAAGCATCTCTATTCGGTTGCCGATGGCGTCGCGCAAATCATGGAGCTCATTAAGCAGGGCCGCATCCAGTACGCCGAAAACGATGTGTATTCGAACGAACGGCACATCGCTAACCTCAATAAAAATGGAAAGTTTATCTAACGAACCGAAGCTGATGGACGGAGGAGCGGCATCCGACGCGCGCGGACGGGTGTGCTTTGTGAACCCGTTCACTTTTGCCGGCGTGAAGCGGTTCTATATGATCGAGAACAACCCCGGCGTCATCCGTGCCTTCCACGGGCACATGAAGGAGGCGAAGTATGTGTTCGTTTCCGCCGGCAGGGCCCGCATCGTCATCGCTCCGATAGATGGTACGCCGAATCCGGACTCGAAGGCGAAGCCGCTTGTGTTCAATCTTTCAGCAGAAAAGCCGCAGGTCCTTTTCATCCCCGGCGGTTACGCGAATGGTTCGATGTCGCTTGAGCTTGGCACGCGCATTCAGTATTTCTCGACTGCCACTGTCGAGGAGTCGAAGGCGGACGATTATCGGTATGAATCTAATTATTGGGGAGAACAGGTATGGCAATAAAGAAACGCGTCCTCATCTTGGGGGCGTCCGGGATGCTCGGGAGCGCCCTATATGATGTGTTACGTCATCGGTATGATTTGATACTCGCGGTACGCAATACCGAAAAGTTGAAACTGCTTGATGCGGTACATGGTGGCGTTGCAGGCGTACCCGTGCACGAGTTTGATGTCGTTCAATTGCACGAAGAGCATGCTGCTAAGAAAGGATCTCCCAGTGTGTATCTGACTGACTTTGTGAAGAGGGTGGGTCCGATTGATTATGTTATTAACGCCATCGGAATAACGATTCCGTTCGCCATGAAAGACGTCGCTCAGACGTTCTTTGTTAACGGCGCCTTGCCGCATATTCTCGCGGCGGAGTTCGGAGAGAAGCTCATCCATATCACTACTGATTGCGCGTTCAATGGATTGCAGGAGTATCCGTATACTGAGGAGTCGGCGCGTCGTCCGATAGACATCTACGGCATGAGCAAGGCGGTCGGAGAGCCGACCAGCTGCCTTACCTTGCGGACCTCCATCATCGGGCGCGAGCTTGATGGTAAGACGGGGCTGCTTGAGTGGTTCCTCCAACAAGAGGGTAAGACGATCAAGGGGTATTCAAATCACTTTTGGAACGGTGTGACGACCAAAGAGTTTGCGAACATCTGCGACCGAATCATGAGCAGTCCGGAAGCGTTTCCGAAAACAGGGCTCTATCACGTATTTTCAAATCCAGTCTCAAAATATGAGATGCTGCAAACGTTCAAGGAGAAGTTCGGCATCAACTGCACTATTGAGAAGGATGAGATGCCAAGGCTTAACCGAACGCTTGATACGATTCATGAAGTGAATAAAAATCTCAACATTCCATCTTTTAAAGAGATGGTTGAGGCAATTTAAGATAGGTATAGTTACTAAACCCATGGCGAATTTTAAACTAATAACCCTCCTCGGCATTCGCCCGGATTATATCCGGATGTTTAAGCTCATCAAGCTTATTGATGAAAAAGGAAAGGATGATATCGAGCACATCCTCGTTCACTCCGGCCAGCATTATGACCCGGAGCTTTTTGGAAACTTTATAAAAGACCTCGGCATTCGCCAGCCGGATATGGATTTAGGTATCGGGCTTACGCTCAAGGAGCGCGGGAGCAATACGTACGCTGCCCAGACGGCGCTTTTGGATGAGCGAGTGTATGAGATGCTGGAAAGGCAGAAGCCGGACGCCGTGATGTATCTTGGGGACACTAACACCGTGCTCTCGTCGGTGATTGTGGCACGTTACGGCGTGCCGGTCATTCACCTTGAGGCGGGCGGGCGCAGCTTTGACTGGCGCATGCCAGAGGAGAAGTGCCGTATTGTCATTGATCATCTTTCTGACGCGCTCTACAGTTACTTGCCGCGCTACAAAGACCTGCTGCTCGCTGAGGGAGTAGCCGACTTTCGTGTGAAGGTTATCGGCAACATCATTATGGATGCGGTTAATGAGTGGATGCCAAGAGTTGAGGCTTCGACCGTCTTGAGAGATTTGAAGCTCGAAAGTAAAAAGTTCATCCTTATGGGCTTGCACAGGGAGGAGAATATAACCAATGGAGATATTTTGAGGAACAAGCTGACTGATATTGCCAAGTTTGCTCAAGAGAAACAGATGCCCGTGGTCTTTCCCATGATGCCGCGCACGGTCGCAAACGTGGAGAAGTTCGGACTCATGGATATTATAAACAGTTCCACCTTTATCAAAACTAAGCCGCTCGGCTTTTTTGACTTCCTCCGGCTAGAGAAAGAGGCGCGACTCATCGTCTCAGACAGCGGCACCGTGCAGGAGGAGGGGCTCATCGTGGGAACGCCGACGGTCATCGCCCGGCGCTCGACTGAACGGCCTGAGACGATATGGGCTGGGGCGACGGTACTTGAGGGACTTGATGGTTCGGGAACTCTTTACGCCAAGATGACGCAGGCCTGGGACATGCCGACCACGTGGGATCGGAACATTCTCAACCCAGATGGAGGCAGCCCGAGCCAGAGGGTCTTTGATGATCTTATCGCCAAGGTCCGCTCGAACTGGTTCAAGACCTCGCGCAGCTATGAGACGCTCAGTGGCGACCCGCGGGTGCGCCGGGCTTACGGCGGCAACGCGTAGCTCATTTTCTATGAACACGCACGAATGGGAGCAGTTAGCGCAGCTTGATCCGCTCTGGGCTATCCTGTCGGACAAACAAAAGCAGCATATTTCCAAGAAGGACATCCCGGTATTCCTTTCGGACTCTTTAAGGATACTCAAAGAAAGGGGAGTGGTGGTCTTTCAACTGCCATCATTTATCCCTTTGCGGAACCGGATACTGCGGAATTTAGAAACAGCTGTGATAAATATCGCCACCACGGTGACTGCAAGCGGACATCGAAGCACGCTGTACTTCTGCTGCAAACAGAAAAACGGCCATGGATAACGAACAGGAGCGCATCGCATTCGAAAAGGCCGCAAGTCTCGCGCGGGCTTGGCACCAGCGCAGCGTGCCGACGTGGAGAAGCCGCCTTGTTAAGGTCTTCCGTTTCCACTGGCGGTATCTTGCCTATCAGCTCTCCAAGCGCCAGCCGCGGATCATAACAGCGCAGACATTCTGGGGCGCGCCCTTTCGCTGCTATCTGCCGGACTATTTTGTCACCTGGCGCTACGGCGTCCTGGGCGACCCTTCGGAGCTCGCCCTGACCCGTTATCTCCTGACGCTGCTTAAGCCGGGCGATGTGTTTATGGATGTGGGAGCCAACTGCGGATTTTACTCTCTGCTTGCTGTCCATTTAGTGGGCCCTGTCGGCGGCGTTCATGCTTTCGAGCCCACTCCCGCTGTCTTCGCGCTGCTTGAGCGTAACGCGCTCAGTAAGCAGCAGATAAAAGTCAGCCAAGCGGCAGTGGCGGAAAAAGAAGGAAAGGCGCATCTGCTTGTAGACCCGGTCTTTACGGTCGTGAATTCTCTGGTGAGCTCGCCAGGGCGTAAAGGATCGGCGGTAGAGGTTCAGACGCTGACTCTTGATGCCTATTGTCGCTCCGCTTCGGTCATTCCGACCTTTATTAAAATCGATGTGGAAGGGGCGGAAGAGCGCGTTATTGAGGGCGCCCGCGGGATTCTGGCGCAGCACGAGCCGATCGTCTCTCTCGAGATCCTGGCTGAGAATAATCAGGCGCACCTGCGCGCCGCGGTGCTCCTGGCAGAGATGGGATATAGCTCCCACCGCATTGACGAGAGCGGCGGCCTTCAACCGGTAAAGATCGATGCGGACAGCATCAAGGGTTATGTTCTTCAGAGGGGCGGCTTCGGGAACTTTATCTTTAAAAAACTCCGGGCTTAGCTGCGCGCGAGGAGCGCGAGGAATCTTTTGGCGTTGCTCGTCGCCTCATGATTCTCGTTGAAGGTGCTGCGGGCGTTTTGTATCATCTTCCGGCTTGCCGCAACGTTATTCAAGATGCTGCGGATGGCATTTTGCAGCGCCTGGATATTTTCAGTGTCCACAATCGTCGCAAACATGCGCTTCCTCGCGTAGGCGACGAGCGTTGAACTCGCGGGAGCATGGACGAGCATCGGTCTGCCGGCGGCAAGATAGTCCGTCAGCTTGCCCGGCGTTGCCGTATCAATAATCATCTGGCTCTTGGTACCCCACGAGAGCGGAAGGAAGAGGATGTCCGCCTTGCTCTGAATAGCCGGCATCTCTTTTGGGGCGGCGACCGACCATTCGATTTTGGGGCTATCAAGGCCGATGCGCTGCAGGTACTCCTTTGGGTTTGGGCAGTAGAACTTAAGCTTAATCTCCGGATCATTCATCGCTTCAACCGCTTTGACCAGGTTTTTAAGCGCGCCTATCTGCGGCCAATAGATGCGGCCGGTGAAGAGGATTGTGTACGGGGGCTTTGGGTCGTATTCACTCGCCAGAGCGTCATATGCGCCACCAAAAGCGGCGTTATGAATAACGACGATCTTGTCGCTTACCCACGCTCCGTAACGCCTGACATAGAACTCCTTGGTTCCTTCGTTGGTGACCACGATCTTTTCAGCCACGCTAAAAAGTTTGGGCTCAAAAATACCAGCGAGCAATGCACCAGGGAAGGGGAAGAAGTTCCCTTTGTAGAGATCGAACATAAAAAGGTACAGTGGCAGCTTCGTTTTTTTATGAAGCAGATAGCTGCTGATGAGCGCCGGGCCGTAGTCTGAGAACGCCACAATGAGTTCACTGCCTTTTTGCCCGGCGACACGCTTGCCAGCACGGTACATCGTTAGGATCTGGGAGGCGATGACGGGAATACCCGCAAGGCTCCTGATTATTGCGGAGCGCTTCATCAGATGTTTGAGTTTAGCGACAGCGGTCTGCCCGCGCTTGCCCGCGCTTTGTCCGCCATCGTGAGGGTTCTGAGCCTGTTCCTTCGTCGCAGACGGCCGATCATAGAACGCGTAGCTACCGGGCAGCCAGTTGCCGACTTTCGCGGAGAGCGGGTCAATATTATAAAAGCTGGTCAGTATCGTGTAATCCAGTTCTTCTGGCTTGGCATCGCGAAGAAGACAATATAGGTTGTTTGGTCCCCCAATGGCCGGCGGAGCATAGCTGGAGATGAGTAGGGGCTTTTTATATAAGAGCGGCATATATTTTTTGGTATGAGCGGATGGTTTCGGCGATATCGAACTGAGGATGGGCAAGTAGCCACGCGTGACCGCGAGCGGCGATCATCTGGCTTTGTTCTGGGTTTTCCATCGCCCACTGAATAGTCTCGCTCAAAGGCTGGGCACTGCCCGCCTGCACCAGAAGGCCGGTCTGTCCGTGGATGATGAGTTCGGGGATGCCGCCAATGTCACTGGCAATAACGAGCTTTTGGGAGGCGAGCGCCTCGATAATAGTAACGCTTAAGCCTTCGCTGCGCGAGGGAACGACTACCACGTCGAGGTGCTGGTAGTGCTGCACAAGTTCCTGCTTCGCGCCGACAAAACGGACCGCCTCAGAAAGCCCCGCGTTCTTCACGCGCGATTCCAGCATCTCTCGCTCGCTTCCATTGCCGATGACTATTGCGTGCACCATCTCTTTTTGGTGCGTGGGAAGGAGCGCGAGTGCTTCAATGAAAATATCCACACCTTTTATCGGCTCCAGGCGGGCGATGCATCCGATTACCGGAGAGTCGGGGACGGGTTTCGCGCCCTGGAGGAACTTACGCGTATCGATGCCGTTGTAGATGGTCGAAACCAGCGCTGCGGGAACATCGAAGCGGCGGATGGTGAACTCCGCGACCGCCTTCGAAACGGCGATGACGGCACTGAAGTGTTGCAGGGCGGTTCGTTTTCGGTCGCGAACGAACTTCGGAAGCGCTGCGGCATCATGCTGGGTGGATATCAGCCTCACGTTGCTAAACGGCCGGGCGGCAATCGCGCCTATGATGTCAGAGAGCCAAAAGTGGGTGTGGATAATATCGGGCTGCCAGTTCCGAATCTTCCGCCGCATTCTGTGAATAATAAGCGGCAGCTGCAACAGGAAGCCAAGCTTGTGAAAGAAGCTCTGGCTGCGCCGACCTGGGCGAAGAAGCGGAAAGATCGCTACTTCGCACGCGCCGCCGGATTGAAGGTGTGCAGCGAGGTCCACGGGAAACTTTGCTTCGAGTGAATTGATGACAAACAGGACGCGCATACCTTATGAAGGATCGGAGATAGCGGGTCTGAATATCTGGCGCATATCTCGCAGCAAGGGCTCGCGTAATGCGATCAGAAACAGGAGATAGGCTATCGCGCTGACGCCAAGGGTAAGGAGCACCGGAACACCTGAGCGGCTGAGAATCCAGGAGATGGCGCCCATCATGCCGGTTGCCAGGAGGATGCGGGACAAGCCGCGGGTGATAGAGAAGGTGCTCAGTTTTTTCACGGCACGAAGCGTGAGCGCGTTGGCGACCAGCTGCGAGAGAACGGTTGCTACCGAGGCGCCTGCAATGCCGAAGCGGGGGATGAGGAGTAGGTTAAAGATGATATTGGTCGCCGCCCCCAGGAGGAAGAAGCGGACAAAGTAGCTCTGTTTATTGTGGGCGAGAATCGTATTGTTAATCATCGCGAACGGGAAAACAATCAGGAAGGTGAGTAGGAGGATCTGGAAGCTCGTCACCGCTCCGATAGAGGTGGCGCCGAAAATAGCCGGCATGAGCTGCGGGGCGAGAATGATGCCGCCGACGGTCAGTGGAAGCGCCATCAGGAACGTTATGCGCGATCCCTGCTCTGCTAAGCGCCCCAGCCTAGCATTGTCGACATTAGCGAGCCGGGCCATGACCGGAAACATCGCCGAGGCGAGCAGATTGGGAAGAACATAAAGCAGGAGGATCGGCCGTTGGGCCGCAGCATACAGGCCTACTGCAACCGGAGAGGCCATCCAGCCAAGCATGATCATGTCGGTATTGATGCTGAAGGCGCCAGCGATGCCCAGCAGCCCGATGGGCCACGAGAGTACGGCGATATTGGTGATGACGCGCCGATCGATGGGGGCGAGCCAGTCCCGAGAGTATATCAGCATGGCGACTACCGCGAGGCCTAGCCCAATGGCAGTACCAATGATGTAGGCATGCGTGAGGGCTATAGTAGTGCCGATGGTTTTGAGCCAATAAAAACCGAGCGCTCCAATGACGAGGTTCATGATAATCTTGACCAGCGCATCCCACTCCATGTGTTCTAAGGCGCGGAAGAAGACCATGCAGAAGTCGCGCAGCGTATCAAAGATGAGCAGCATGGCGATAAGCGGCAGCAATGGCAATGTCTCCGGTATTTTAACGAGTGAAGGAATGATGAACAGGATGATGCAAATATTGAAACCGAGGAGGATGGTCTTAAGCGCCAGCGCGTTGGAGAAGTAGTGGCTCTTGGAGTTGCGGTCTTTGGAGACTTCTCGGCCGATGATCGATGTTACTCCGAGGTCCCCGAAGATGGCGGCAAAGTTCGATATCGCCATCGCGAACGAGAAGGCGCCATAACCGGCCGCTCCTAAGACGCGAAACGCGTAAATAATGACGATCGCCCGAGCGAAGCGGCTGATCGTCTCGCCGGTGACGAGCCAGAACGTGTTCTTGGCTATCGTTTGGGCGGTTGTCTTGTTCTTAAATAGGAAGTTCTTCATCACAGGCTAGGTGATTATTTTTTTGAGGGTCTTAAAGAAGATGATGCTGTTGAGCCAGGCTGAGCGATTCTTCAGATAGTATAGATCATAGTGCAGTTTCTGATATTCGTCCTCAACGGATGCGCCGTAACCGTAATTGATCTGTGCCCAGCCCGACAGGCCTGGCCGAACGAGATAGCGCAGGGTGTAATACGGTATCTTGTCCTCCAGGAGCTTATCAAGGACTGGACGTCCCGGGCGGGGACCGATGAAGGACATGTCGCCCTTTATAATATTGAAGAACTGGGGAAGCTCATCCAGGTGGGTCGGCCGCAGCAGGCGCCCCAAAAGGGTCACGCGTCCGTCATTGTCAGTTGGCCAGGTCGGCGAGCTGGAGTCGGCGTCTGGATTCTTCGCTTTATCGTTTGACATGGTGCGGAACTTGTACAGCTCGAACGATTTTCCGTTTAGCCCGATGCGAGCCTGAATATAAAAAGCCGGACCCCGCGAAGTGATCGGAATAAGGAGGGCGATAAGCAGTGAGAGCGGCAGGGTCAGCAGCAGGAGGATAAGCGCGAGGATTACTTCAAGGGACCGTCCCAGGATGTGTGCGTCTTGGTGTTGCGAAGGGAGGTGATTGAGGAACCAGGACTCCTCAAGTTCCGCCACGGAGACTTTTTGAAAAATGGCCTCATAGAGATCAGCCAAATCGATAATCTTGATGCCTGGAGGCAAGTTGCGGTACATCTTCGCGCTGCGGCCGTCCATCTTGATGTGCGCCGGAATGACGATGAGGTTGATGTGCCCTGCCTCAATGAGGTCCTTCAGGTCGGCGGCTGTCTTGTTTTGAAGGCCGTCCCTCATCCAAAAACTGATTTCATAGCCGAGGTGGGAGTTCTCTTTGAGATGGGCCGTTAATTCTTCGATGCTGTGATTGCTTCCGATAAAAAGCACCTTGGTCTTCGGCTGGGCGATGCTCACGATGCCATTGAAAATGATGCGCCAGAAATAATCGAGCACGGTGAAAAGCCCTACAAAAATGAGTAGGTTGCGCTTGGGGGTGATGCCGAAGAGCGGGACAAAGTAAAAGACAACGATGCTCAGCAGCGTGGCGATGCCGATGAGAGCCAGAAAGCGGTTATAGAAATGGTCGTTCGTCCGGAGTGATTTAATCTCATACAGCCCTCCGATAAAGAAGGTCAGAATCCATATGACCGCGAGAATAGTAAAGGGAGGAAGGTGGAGTGTGAGGGTGTCAGGGTCGAGCTCTTGGTAGCGGATAAGAAGCGTGAGCAGGAGCGCCCCATAAAAGATGATGAGATCGCCTAGGATGAGGAGCGGGGCGCGTGTTTTAACTAGAAATCGCATAGTTCGGCAAGCCTGCCTGTCCGGTAGGCAGGCTCACTACAAGTGGCTGATTGGTAGACCTTTATCATGAGGGCAGTTCTCGTCCTGAGCGACTTGCCCTGAGCCAGCCGAGGGGACACCGAAGGATTGACTAGGAATCGCATACTCATATGGTACTATGAGTTGGAAGCCTCTGTCTAAGTTTTAATAATTAATCATTTTCGATATGGAGAACAATAAGCTGCTGATTCCGATGAGTATCATCATTGCGGGCGTGATCATTGCCGGTGCGGTTGTCTATAAACCAGGTGTGACGGGGACTAATACGGGTACTAATACCGTCGTCAACCAGCCTGCTCCGTCGTATGAAGCTCCGACGGTGGATGACGATGTGGTCCTCGGTGATGCGAACGCGCCGGTGACGGTTATCATTTTCGGTGATTATGAGTGCCCGTTCTGCGAGCGCCTGTATCAAGACGCTGAAAAGCCGATGCGGGAGGACTATGTGAAGACGGGAAAGGTGAAAGTGGTATATCGCGACTATCCGCTGAGCTTCCATCCGGCCGCCCAGCCGGCCGCGGAGGCGGCGGAATGTGCCGGAGACCAGGGAAAGTACTGGCAGTATCACGACGCTCTCTTTGAGCAGCAGGCTACCATCGAAACCCTCGATTACATAAAGCTCGCGGGCGACATCGGTTTGGATAAAGCCACGTTCAAAACCTGTACGGAGACCCATAAGTTCGCGTCTGAGATAGCCAAAGATCAGGCTGACGGCGACGCGGCGGGAGTCGACGGCACCCCGGCATCGTTTATCAACGGCAAGCTCGTTTCGGGTGCTGTTTCCTACGCAACCTTCAAGGCGGCTATTGATGCGGCGCTCGCGGAAGCGGAATAATCGCAGTAGCGCAATAACGAAATAAACGTAAGAGTAACATTGCTTCACGATTACCCAGCTTGCGCCGTTATTTCGTTTACTACATTAACGGCGCTTGACGCATCTGATATACTTAAAGTAATTAAATAAAATTATGCCCAAGAATATTAAAATATACAGCACGCCGACCTGTGTTTACTGCAAGATGGCGAAGGATTTTTTAAAGGGCAAGAACATCCCGTATCAGGAGTTCAACGTGGCTGCGGATGATGCGGCGCGGGAAGAGATGGTGCAGAAGTCCGGCCAGCTCGGCGTGCCGGTCATTGATATCGACGGAGAGATTTATGTTGGGTTCAATAAGGCTGAGATCGAGAAAGCAGTGCTAGGGTAGCGTAGTAATCGAAGTAACGAAATAAACGTAATAGCGTGGAGAACCAAGCACGGTTTGAAGGATATGGTTTCGAAAAGCTCGAGATCTGGAAGCTCTCATTGCAGATAGTTTCCGAAATATATCTACTCATAAAGCAATTCCTGCAGAGTGAACTCTACGCGCTCTCTGACCAGCTAAAACGTGCCGGAACCTCTATCGCTCTTAATATTGCGGAAGGCACTGGTCAGTCAACGAAGAAGAGCTTTTCCCTATATCTTGAGCGTGCGAAGGCGTCAGGACTTGAATGCGTAGCTTGTATAAAAATCGCTCTCCAGCAGGGATTCATTAAGCCAGAAGGCGTCACACGCCTTGAACGTTTGTTGGAATCGGAGTATTTTAAGATTATCGCATTCAATAAATCTCTGAAATTATAACGTCTACTTCGCTTATTACGTCTATTTCGTTATTACATCCTCATGTATGAACTCGTCATTATAGGCGGTGGGCCAGCTGCTGTTGCGGCGGGTGTGTATGCTGCGCGCAAACAGATAAAGACACTGCTGATCACCGAAACGTTCGGTGGCCAATCTATCGTCTCAAACGATATCCAGAATTGGATTGGCACGAAGAACATCTCCGGCCTCGAGCTTGCTCAAAATCTTGAGGCTCATCTTCGCGCTCAAGAAGGTATCGAAGTGATGGATGGGGAGCTGGTCTCCAAGATAGAAAAAGTTGGTGAGGCGCCCAAGGGCCACTTCAAAATCGAGACGAAGAGCGGGAAGAGCTTTGAGGCGAAAACGATACTTGCGACGAGCGGCAGTCGCCGCCGCCGCCTCAGCATTCCTGGTGAAGATAAGTATGACGGCAAGGGAGTCGTCTTCTGTTCAACGTGCGATGCGCCGCTTTTTAAGAATAAGACCGTAGCGATCGTCGGAGGTGGCAACGCCGGTCTTGAAGCGGCTGTCGACTCGATCCCGTACGCCTCAAAGATCTATATGATTATCCGTAGCGAGATATTAAAGGGGGACGCGGTGACGCAGGAGAAGGTGAAGAATCACCCAAAAGTGACGATGCTTTATAATGCCATTTCGAGCGAGGTTGTTGGCAACGATAAGTTCGTCACCGGCTTGAAGTATAAGGACGCAAAAACTGCCGAAGAGAAGCAGCTCACGGTTGATGGTGTCTTTGTCGAGATCGGCTCGCTTCCTAACTCTGACTTCATAAAAGGTATTGCCGAACTTAATGCCATTGGCGAGGTCATCGTCGATCACAAGACTCAAGCAAGCAGCCAGCCCGGCATTTGGGCGGCGGGCGACGTTTCAGATGTTATCTACAAGCAGAACAATGTCTCAGCAGGAGACGCGGTAAAGGCGATCTTGAATATTTATGAATATCTTCATAAATCAAACAATTTCCAGGCTCATGAGTAGCCGGGACGATCTACGAGCCTGCCTGCCGGCAGGCAGGTATCTCCACAAGCAAGGCGCCACCAGCGCTCACAACTAAATCTGCGTGGTGCCGCAGCCCCGCAGTGAACGACAACGAGGTAAAAGGCTAGCTGCTCAATAAAAAACGAGTTCTACTGCTGGGGAACGACGCATTTGCCGCCCACAACTGATATTCTCAATTGCGAAGTGGGCGAGCCTCGCCTTAAGGGGCGGGGGCGCATAAGTAGTGAGCAATAAAAACCCCTCCGGCTGAGGTCGGAGGGGTTTTTATTGACTGTAAGCGTCAGCGAGTCGTATACTACCAACACGAAACGCGATTATTAACCCTTAACACTTAACCCGAAACTTTAAACGTCTCTAGTTTAGAGTCTCAAGTTTATAGTCAATTTATCCATGAAAGTACAACCATTAGGAAGCCGAGTCTTCATTGAGCCAGTGAGTCAGGAGAAGCAGACGAAGTCGGGGATTGTGCTCCCAGAAGCCGCTTCAGGCGAGCGCCCAATGATGGGTAAGATTATTGCGACCGGTCCGGGAAAGATCGTTGACGGCAAGCGTGTTGCGATGACGGTCAAGATCGGCGACACAGTGCTTTTCAAAAAATACGGTCCAGACGAGGTTGAGATAGAGGGGAAGAAGTACCTAGTCGGCGACGAGGACGACATCCTCGCAATCATTAGCTAACAATCGCGCAAGTACCAAGCACTAAATTCTAAACTCTAAATAAATTACAATTTACAAAATCTCAAGTTTGAAAAATTGAAAATTAGATTTTGAATATTATTTAGGATTTAGATATTAGAAATTAGAATTTATATAAAATATATGGCGAAAACCCTAAAGTTTAATGATGATGCGAGGAGTTCAATCAAGAAGGGCATCGATAAGCTCGCAGATGCGGTAAGGATGACCCTTGGCCCACGAGGCCGTGCGGTGGTTATTGAAAAGGGCTATGGCGCCCCGCAGGTGACGTTTGACGGTGTCACTGTCGCGAAAGAGATTGAGCTTGAAGACCGCTTCGAGAATCTTGGTGCGGACTTAATTAAACAGGCAGCGGACAAGACGAACGACAATGTCGGTGACGGAACGACGACTTCGATTGTATTAGCGCATGCGATGATTAATGCCGGTGAGAAGGCGATCAAGGAGGAGGGCTTCAACGTTATCGAGCTCGCTGATGAGCTCAAAGTGAAGGCGCAGGATGTGATTAAGGCGCTGGAAAGCCAGAAGGAGCCGATTAATGACAATAAGAAGATTAAGGAGGTTGCGACGCTTTCCGCAAAAGACAAAGAGATTGGCGGACTCATCGCACAGGTGATGGAGAAGATTGGTCGCGAAGGTGTCGTCTCGGTTGAGGACTCGAATACGATTTCTAACAGCTTCGAGGTGGTGGAGGGCATGGAGCTCGACAACGGCTACATCAGTCAGTACATGGTTTCTAACGCGGAGCGCATGGAGGCGACCCTTGAAGACCCGTATATCCTCGTGACTGATAAAAAGATCTCAAGCATCAAAGAGATTCTCCCGATTCTCGAGAAGGTGGTTGAGAGCGGCAAGAAGGATATGGTAATCGTCGCCGAAGACGTCGAGGGCGAGGCGCTCACGACGCTTATTGTGAACAAGCTGCGCGGAACGTTTAATGTGCTCGCTGTGAAGGCACCAGGCTTTGGCGACCGTAAGAAGGAAGTGCTTGCGGACATTGCAATCGTCACCGGTGGCCAGTTCATCACCGAAGAGCTTGGAAAGAAGCTTGATACCGTCACCCTCGCTGACCTTGGACGTGCCCGCCGGGTAACGGCGAGCAAGGATAAGACGAAGCTCGTTGGTGGTAAGGGCGCGAAGAAAGATATTGAATCGCGCATTGCGGAGATAAAGGGCCAGCTCAATAAGAGTGAGTCAGGTTTTGACAAGGATAAATTGAAAGAGCGTCTCGGTAAGCTTGCGGGTGGGGTTGCCGTCATTAAGGTTGGTGCTCCGACCGAAGCGGCACAGAAAGAGCTCAAGCAGCGCGTTGATGATGCAGTTGCTGCGACTCGCGCCGCGATGGAGGAGGGAATTGTCCCGGGCGGAGGTATCGCGCTCTTTAACGTCGGCTCGTCCGAAATGAAGGCGACGAGTGATGCGGGCAAGGCGGCGATTGCTATTTTGCAGCACGCCCTTCGTGCTCCGCTTACGGCGATCTTTGAAAACAGTGGCGAGAACGCTGATGCGATGATTAAGAAGATGGAGGCGGCCAAGAACGGCAACGTCTGGTTCGGTTTCAACGCGCTCACTGGCGAGATGGGCGACCTCAAGGCGGCTGGTATCATCGACCCGCTCAAGGTTACTAAAACAGCGTTTATGAACGCACTTTCTGTCGCGAGCAACTATCTGATGATCGGCGCTGCAGTAACGGATATCCCAAAGCCGGACGCCCCGATGGGTGGAGGCGGTATGGGGGGCGGAATGATGGGGATGTGATGAGCTTTCTCTGCGCAAGGCGCAGCTAGAAAGCCATCATCCCGCCAGAGGCGGGACTGGAATGTAGACTTTTCAAACTACAGTGCCATCAAAAAACTGCCTTGAATTCGCGGTTTTTTGATGCTATAATAATCCCATCATGAGTACATTAACTATTGTTTTAATTGTCGTCGGTGTCTTGGTCCTCTGG
>Ga0163150_10000347_pt1 | contig 86458 bp, 65 predicted proteins | sample OliLakLV19P2IB_FD_148628 | JGI IMG/M metagenome (GOLD analysis project Ga0163150, IMG submission 148628) | Freshwater microbial mat bacterial communities from Lake Vanda, McMurdo Dry Valleys, Antarctica - Oligotrophic Lake LV.19.P2.IB | ecosystem: Environmental > Aquatic > Freshwater > Lake >... | reverse complement strand
AGGCATCACTCCGATGTCCAAAGTTGAAGAAAAACAACCCACCAGACGATCAGTCCGGCGGGTTGCCGAGCGCCTTTGGCGCATCGGAGCCATCCCTTGTAAATCCATCCGCCAAACTCATTGCACCCTCCAAACCATAGCAATTTTTTGGGTAAGCATTTCCGATCAGAAAGCGAACCTTGGTTTTTGCAATCACTCAGTCCAGTGTTTTCCTTGTATTTCACTACGCGCGACTGGGTGATCGTTTTCGGCATCCGACAGCAGTGTTGAACTGAGTACACTTGCAGTAGAGATCATCGAGCACCGCAAGCGACGGCAGAAGGAAACAGCGTCGCGAATCCATCCGGATGTGAAAGAGCGGGTTCGCGTCGAGGGCAAAGTATTTCGACGTGGGACGGACCGATTTCGGGTCCGAGGCGTTACGTACGGACCGTTTGCACCCAATGGGGAGGGCGAGCCACTTCCGGAACCGGCGACTGTATTTCGATTTAGAAGATCGCAAGACGCGAGCTGAAGCCCGAGCCAAGATTTCTGATTCGATTAAAGCCACACGAGGGCGTGGATGCTTATTAGCCACGAGTGTCGGCAATGAAATTCCGCCGGATGTCATTCGAGGGTACGGCACGCATCGGATTGCTCGATTCCTATTCGAGTTAGCCGATGTGGCTCGCGACGTCGATCCGGATGCGTTGTTGACGTACGGCAATTTTCCTTCGACGGAATATCTTGAGCTACCCTTTCTCGACTTTCCGACCTTCAATGTCTACTTGCATGATCGAGAAAAATTTCGCCAGTATCTATTGAGGCTTGCCAATCGCGTCGGCGACCGACCGTTGCTGCTGGGCGAAATTGGAATGGATACCATTCGGCATACGGAAGAGGAGCGATCTAAATTTTTGATAGGTCATCTTCGCGAAACCATGTTGCTTGGAATCGCGGGTTCATTTGTCTTTGCCTGGACAGATGATTGGTACGTTTATTTCGTCCCACCGCCTTACGATGCTCGCTAACGCCAATACGAAACTCGCATCCAACGATGTTTTTTACTTTGGAAACGCGATCGGTGATGTCGGGCAAGGCAATTCAGGCACTCCAACGTTGGTGCGAACCGATGATACCGATTGGGTATCGGTGCGCCAAAATCTTTCGCCAAACGCCAATTCGGTTCCTTTTTCGAATGTCTTCGATGTCAATAAGGATGGCCAAGTGAATCCAATCGATATGAGTCTCGTTCGCCAGAACTCGGCCCTTTCCGTGATTCTATTTTTCACGGCCCCTGTCAGTTTTCAGTTAGCCGCCACGACTTCGACGTCCCCAGCGCTTTTGTCTGGGGGTTTTACGGCTGAAAGCCATCGACTTTCCCGTCGGATCCACCCATTGGCTGAGCTTATGAAAATCTCCGAATGTGAGCCGATGAGGCTAGCCACGGGTTCCGAATACACTAATTTTTCCGCGAAATCTCGAACGGCAGAACCGGCGGCTAGCGCCGTGCCGCTCACATTCTCATGCGGCCGCCATTGACACTGGCCGCAACAAAAAGCCAGCTTCGTTTGACAACAGCGAGCCAGACTACGATTTCTCTATCGAACCTCGATGAGCTGTTTAAGCGAATTGGAACTGCTTGACCGTCGCTAGCCAATTGCAATGGCCTCGTCGGGGATGAGTGTTGGTATTTGATTCTGAACGGGATATAGCCAGCATTGGTCGCTGCTAAGAAGACCTTGCGTTGGAACGGCAGAAATTGTACGACCTCCTCGTGTACATAGCGGCTTCAAAGCATGACGCGAATTGAGCTGATCCAGTTTAGCTCGCGTTGCCGGGACGAGCGGCGAGAGCGTGATGGGACAACGTAGGACTTCCAACAACCAATCAGGACACACTTGAGAATCACGGGTGTTTTGAAGCGGAGTATTCGAATTGGACATAATCTTGCAGTTTGATTCGGTACTGTCGATTTGCGGTACAAGATAAGAGAGACGAACATGCCAAGCATCCTGAATTTCATCGCGAAAAAACAGATCACTTTGCTGGTCGCCGCCCTACTCATCTTTACGGATGATAGCTTAGCGCAACAACCAAATCTAAGCAATGCGGGTCCCTCAGCCTTGAATGCACCTTCCAACGGAACCTTTGTCGGAACCATCACAGACCCTCGAACCGGTAAGCAATACGACCGATATTGGGAACAGGAGAATGTCCCGATGCCTCGCTGGGAACAGCAAGAAATCACCGAACGTCTTTCGGTGCCCCAATGGGTTACCGAAACGATCAAGACGACGGAAACACAGTACGTTCCTTATATCGAATATCAAGTTCAACAGCGAGTCGTCAATCGCTGGAATCCGTTTGGTCAGCCGCAAGTCACTTGGGAATACGTACCGGTCACTCGATATCAGGCGATCCCGCAAGTGGTCGACAAGTCGGTGACTTATCAGAAATATGTTGAGCAAGATGTCAAACGCGTCGTTCCCAAACTTGTTCAATCGACCCAATCGGTAGGCAAGTACGTGGATCGCGAACGGACTGCGACCAATTCGCCTCAAGGTGCGGCAGTAAATACTGTTCAGAATGCAGCCGAACTCGCCATGGCCAATCGCAACAGCCAAATCCCACACTATCCAACTCGACCCATGGACGCTTGGTATAATGGAAATCCCTATAGCGGAAATCCATACCGTGGTAATCTCGCTTCGAATGTTGCAACGCCGTCCTGGTCTAATCCAACCTACCCAAGTATCCCGACAGCACCCTATTACGGTGCTACTCTCGCCAATTCACCGGCGATCTATCCAGGTGGGGCCAGCCCCATCCTTTCGATGCCAAGAAGCCCAATTGCACAGACGCAACTTGTTTCCAATCAATCGATCGTCCCGCCAGTTCCAGGTACGTATTCGACGCCAACTTATCCGGCATATCAAGCCAGCTTACCGCCGATGAACGCCTATTCGATGAACCAATCCTTATTTCAATGGCCGTCGTGGAGCAGTAACAATGGCCCGCTCTTTCGACAAGATTTATTCCGACAAGATCGCACGTCGTCCTATGGCATGCAACCGACGGCCGGAACGATTTATCCGACCATTGCTAGCCAGAATTCGGTCGGCAGTTATCTCCGCCCGACATCATCGCCGATGCTACCGCAGCCGTCTTCGTCGTGGGGGAATTTTGGCGGCGGATCGAATGAGCCTTATCGCGATCCACTTCAATCCGGTTTGCCACCGACGGTTTTGCGATAATCTCCATAACGTTCAAACCAGCTAGTAGAGGTTGTAAAACCTCTTAAATTCACGGATTTTTAACAAGATCCACTACGCTTAAAAGCGTCATGGGTGTTGATCGCTATCGCGGAAATATTCGACGAGTATCGAATTGAATTTCGCAATCTTCGCACAACCGCATCGCGATTTCGCTCGCCGAGATTTCAGTCGTATCATTCCCGTCAGGCTGCCGCCGATCGACTTGGATGGATCGGGCTTCGGGATCGACGATTAAGAAAGCCGCGACACCTTCGCGACGATATGGCTGTCGTTTGTAGTTCAGATCATTTTGTCGCGTGGATTCGGACAAAACTTCAACGACTATCGATGGCGATTTTTCTAAGTATCGCTCCGGCGGTGGACCACAGACGACCACGATATCAGGACGAACGATTGTGTCCTCAAGGATAATCCAGTCCAAATCGACAATTACTTCCGCTTGGCATGCCAAGGCATCGATCGCATTGCCAATTGCGAGACTGAGTCGCGCAACCCCAATCACGGGGTGGTATTTTCGCTCTCGGAATCGCTTGATTCAGACGACGAAGCTTCATACTTGTCACCAACTTCGACTTTGACATGAGCAACCAATCGCATGGCCGCTTGTACTTCGAATTGCGAGAAGTACATTTCGACGCCAGTGTACTTGGAGACAACGCGTGGCTTGTGAACAAGTTCTTGCCACGACAACCCGTTGGCGACATGCCACGTAGCTGCTTGAGCGGTGTTTTGAGAAATCTTTCTGTTACCAAGCATCTTGCAAACTTCTGATACGCTTGGGTCAGCATTGATCGCTTCCAACGGTACGACCGCATACTTCATTCGAGGCGTAGGATCTTTCTTGCCATGTTCTAGGCAAACCGTAGCGACAGGCATCTTGCGAGGCTTGTCGATATCGACACGAAACATGCCACCACCCATTCCGGGATCCCCGCCCATGCCCATGCCTCCGCCCATGCCTTGAGCAGCGCCGCCGCCCATTCCGCCGCCCATGCCTCCCATGCCACCTCCCATGCCACCTCCCATTCCTCCCATGCCACCGCCCATTCCTCCCATACCTTGTGCAAGAACATGAACGGCGCCAAATGTATCGGGCAATTTGATTTTAAGAGGCTTTTCGGTTTTGTTGTGAAAAAAAAGATTAGCTTGGGTCGCATCCTTGGCGATGTATTCGACCTCTAACTGCCCATCGGCCATCGCGCGAAACATTTCGACTTCGACGCCCTCAATTTCTTTCGAGGCCTTAGCGACACTGGCTTTGGTAGGTGCTGCCCGAACTTCAAGGGTCGGACTGCCTGAAGCAACGAGCTTTTCGGTTTCGCGAGTCTCAGCGAATACGACTGGAGCAAGCATCCCTATGCCGCAAAAAAAAGATGCAAATTGCTTGGTTGTCCACATCATCAATCGAACCCTCAGTTGAAGGAATTTAAAGTATCCAAACGGCTCGACATCCACATCAGGATGAGCCTCGACATCGCACCCGGCAACGTTACCACGCGGGCGAACGCACTAACCGCACGAACAAAGACGCAAATCCTGTTCCAGACATTTAACTTTGCATTTATACGTATCTCTTAGTCTAACGACTCTACTGAACGATTTCTACTGAAATTTAGGCTTTCGGCGGGCCGACTTCTGTCGCATAGAGCGGTTTTTTCCGAAAAAAGCCACATCACCTAGAGTGAAAAGTGAATGTGGCATAGTTACAAGAACGTCTTACTCTGCTACCTTAAACGCCGATTTGATTGCAAAATAGCACAATTCCCAAGCTCAAGTACAACTTTTTTCGGAGAATTTTGAATGTCGATGTATATCGGTGAAGCGTTAGTTGGTGACGGGAATGAAATTGCGCACGTGGATCTGATGATCGGCAGCAAGGACGGCCCAGTCGGTGCTGCATTTGCCAGCGCTTTGTCGACTCAGAGCGAAGGCCATACCAACCTTTTAGCGGTTCTCGAACCGAATCTTCTGGTGAAACCAGCTACGGTAACGATCACCAAAGTCACGATCAAAGGAATGAAGCAAGCGGTTCAGATGTTCGGACCAGCTCAGTTTGCCGTCGCCAAGGCTGTTGCCGATAGCGTCGCTGAAGGGATTATTCCGAAGGACCAAGCTGAAAACTTGGTGATCGTCTGTGGAGTCTTTATCCATCCAGCGGCCGAAGACAACAAGAAAATCTACGAATACAACTACGCCGCAACGAAGCAATCGATCGTTAATGCAATGGGTAAGAAGCCATCGATCGATGAAGTCATTGCCAAGAAAGATTCGGCATCGCATCCATTCAAAGGCTTCTAGAGCTTGGAAAGACCTCGCATCTTAATTCAGCTCGACACCGATGTTCACCCGAGCGTGTTCGACGGTGTTGTAGCTGTCGATGCTGGCATTGAGCATTTGTTTCAATACGGCAATGTAAAACCTGAATCGGTGCGTGCGCTGATTCACGGTGCGATGTTCACTCGCGGTCCCGGTGATCTACATCGCACAGCAGTGTTTGTGGGAGGCTCGGATGTGGAAGTTGGGCGTAACGTAGCTGAAGCGGCGCGACTGGCTTGTTTCGATCCATTCCGCGTTTCTATTATGCACGACAGCAACGGCTGCAACTCCACTGCCGCCGCTGCCGTTCTATGCGCTGGAAAGCATTTAGAGTTCCGAAATTCCAGTTCCTTGGTTTTGGCCGGAACGGGGGCCGTGGGTCAAGCTGTTTGCCGCTTAATTGCTGCCCAGGGTGGCAAAGTCGTTTTGGCCAGTCGAAAGCTACAACGGGCCGTCGAATGCTGTGCAAATCTCATCCGCTTAGGAGTACCAAGCGAATTGCTTCGTCCACTTAGCACCGACGATTCGAAGGCGTTGCAGAGCGTTCTTGCAAGCGTCGATAGCGTATTTGGATGCGGTGCTGCGGGTGCGGAATTGCTCACATCGGAACAACTTGGTCAAGCCAATCAACTTCGTACGGCTGTCGATCTCAATGCGGTTCCACCGGCAGGTATACCGGGGATACAAATAACCGATCAAGCTGTCCATCGTAAAAGTCGGATCGACTATGGCGCCCTAGGAGTCGGTGGCTTAAAGATGAAGATTCATAAATCTGCCATTCGAGAATTGTTTACCGCCAACCATCATTTTCTTGACGCACAACGCATGATGGAAATCGGGCAAAACATCCTCAACGATGCGAGTTAATGCAATATCTTCTGTTTGATCCTCCGATTGTCGAATGGATGCGAAAGCGTTAAACTTTTGTCTTCTCTCCACTCGAATTTGTCGAATCAGTCTCGCGAGACTGTTCCACCTCAAGGCTCCGACTACGAAGTGAATCTATGACTAGTCCATCGGGAAATTTACGAAGCGAACAGAAACCTGCCAAGCTTCTCCTTGGTGACAAGTCGATCGACTTGCCTGTTTATGTTGGCACCGAAAACGAGCGGGCCATCGATATCAGTCAGTTGCTGAAAACGACCGGCCACATCACGATGGACGAAGGGTACGCAAATACGGGCTCGACAACGAGCAACATTACGTTTCTCGATGGCGATGCTGGAATTTTGCGATATCGAGGATACCCGATCGAGGTTTTAGCCCAACACTGCGACTTTGTCGAAACTTCTTACCTCTTGATCTATGGTGAATTGCCAACCAAAAACCAGCTCGAACAGTTTCGAAAATCGATCCAGAAACATACGCTTCTCCATGAAGATATGCGGAAGTTTTACAATGGATTCCCGCGAACTGCGCACCCGATGGCGATCCTGTCTTCCGTTGTAGGTGCCTTGTCGACGTTCTATCAAGATGCGCTCAACCCTCACGATCCCGATCAAGTCACGGTTTCGATCCATCGGTTGCTTGCCAAACTGCCGACCATTGCCGCATACAGCTACAAGAAATCGTATGGGCAACCTTTCATCTATCCCAAAAACAGCTTCAACTACTGCGAAAATTTCTTGAACATGATGTTCGCGGTGCCTTCGGAAGAATACACACCCGATCCAGATTTTGTTCGGGCTCTGAATCTATTGCTGATCGTTCATGCCGACCACGAACAAAACTGCAGTACCTCCACCGTCCGAATGGTCGGGTCCTCCAACGCCAACTTGTTCGCCTCGATCTCGGCTGGAATCTGTGCGCTCTGGGGACCGCTCCACGGCGGTGCTAACGAAGCCTGCGTGAATATGCTTCGAAAAATTGCCGACGATGGCGGGAATGTAAAAAAGTATGTCGACTTAGCAAAAGATAAATCGAGCAACTTTCGCTTAATGGGTTTTGGACATCGAGTCTACAAAAACTTCGATCCGCGTGCCACGATTATTAAATCGGCCTGCGATACGCTCCTTGCAAAACTTCACCTCAACGATCCATTGTTCGAAGTCGCCCAGACGCTCGAAGAAACCGCCCTCAAAGATTCTTACTTTATCGAACGCAAACTCTACCCGAACGTCGATTTTTACTCGGGAGTGATCTATCGAGCGATGGGGATTCCCGAACAGATGTTTACAGTGCTATTTGCCATGGGCCGCTTGCCTGGTTGGATCGCTCATTGGGTTGAAATGCAGAATTCTCCAACAACTCGAATCAATCGTCCGAGACAAGTCTACACCGGTTCACCGATCCGCGATTTTGTCCCGATTGAGAATCGCATAGACTGATGTGTATTGATTGGCGAACGGAACGTAGAACGAGCCCAACGTGTCAGTCGAAGAATACAACCATCGCTATGTCGGACGATTAGCTCCTTCGCCAACCGGAGCACAGCATCTGGGCAATGCTCGGACGTTTCTCATTGCTTGGCTGCTTTGTCGACGAGCGCATGGTCAAATGCTTCTGCGCATCGAAGATCTTGAAACTCCTCGCATCAAACCTTGGGCGATCGAACAAGCTAAGGAAGATCTAAAGTGGCTAGAACTTGATTGGGATATTGCTCCTAATTCATCATCGTTGGATTCGCAACCGATTGTGCAGAGCCAACGGTTGGTTCGCTACGTAGAAATCCTTCAAACGTTAAAACAAGATCAAGCTGTATATCCTTGCACATGTTCTCGGAGTGAAATTGAAACCCTCGCTGCTCCTCATGAATCCGAGTTAGTGGGCCCGATTTACCCAGGGACATGTGCCAATCGCCAAGTCGAGGATGCTCAGTTTCTCGATCAGCAAGGAATCGCCTATTCATGGCGCTATCGAATGCCAACGGAACCCATTCGCTTCACCGATGATTTCCTCGGCAAGCAATCGATCGAGTCGCCAAGCCTTGAGCTCGGCGATTTTGTTGTCTCTCGAAAGAATGGAGCCATCGCCTATCAGCTTGCGGTTGTCATCGACGATCATGATTCGGGTGTCAACCAAGTCGTCCGCGGCGATGACCTAGTACTCAGCACCTTTCGGCAGCTCGCAATCTATTCGCGACTTAATTGGCAGCCACCCCGATTTTGTCACTTGCCGCTGGTGGTTGGAATCGACGGTCGCCGACTGGCCAAACGCCACGGCGACACGCGTTTATCGAGCCTTCGAGACGCAGGTATCGCGGCGAAAACGATCGTCGGATACTTGGCATTTCGGTCTGGCTTGCTCGATCGATTTCGACCCGTCGAACCCGATGAACTGCTGGAGATCGACCCACTGAAAAATCTTTCTCGCCAAGCATGCGTCTTTGATTCGAACAACGCGATCGAATTTTTCAATAAGCTACTGCCAAGCAAGTGCTCGTAATTCCGACACGCGAGCTTGTTCTCAGGCTCCTGCCTGGGAACGCACTGCGTCCGAGGCTCCGCCTCGATTGCAAATTGTCGGTCCATTGATTGAATCCTTATGATACTATTGGAAAACGATTACGATATTGACTGAGTGATCGAACGATGGTCGACACAATTAGGGTAGTGAACGACGCGCGGTTCGCCAATCGCTTAAGCTTTGGGGATGCATGTTTTAATGCAAAACTGGAAAACGAAAACGCTTGGAGGAATGCAATTCTGGACCGACTACCGTTGGAATTCAGGCTGTCGTTTACAGAAGAACGAGCTGATGAAAAATTGGCGGGTCCTCGATGCAAAGAATATTCGTCAAGCCTCAGGCACCCGCGATGAGTGCACGATCGCATTTAGCGAGCTGGTCGAAAGCGTTGCCAAGAATGTTTGCTACGACCATGTTGTTTTGCTGATGCATGGACTGATGCGAACGCCTCGCTCGATGAATTCCTTAGCAAACTATCTTACATCGCAAGGTATCGGCGTGCCGATCGCTCCGAGCTATGCAAGCAGTCAAGCTTCGATCGGAGTTCACGCGACGGCCTTTCGAGAGCTTGTCGAATCGCTACCGGGTCAACCCAGAATTGACATCGTCGGACACAGCATGGGGAACATCATCGTTCGACACGCCATTGCCGACTGGCAAGCGCTCGGCGATCCGAAGCAGACGCTAACGCGAATGAAGCACATGGTTAGCAACCCGCTCGTCGATGGCCAAGGCGACTTTGTTGTCAGCGTCGAAGAAACGCATCTCGACGGCGCCGCCATCGAAATCGAAGTTCCTGCCCTCCATAGCTTTCTCATGGACACACCGTCGGTACATGAATTCATCGCGAAGTTCTTGCGAAGTTAGCCACCATACATTACCGACTCCGTAATTATAAATGGTTGAACCGACGGACCCTGTAGACACCGATCGTTTCATAAAAGTGCAGGTTTCTAAAATATCCGAGACAAAAAGCCATCCGCAAAACGCGATGTACGCCCCAACGTCTCGCCACACTTTCCCAATCGGGCAATCGATTCGGCATTCCGACCAATTTTGGGACCGATAGACAAAGCAAAAGTAGAATGGAAGTAGAATACGGTAATACTTCTCATTGAGGCAACACGTTTGGGAAAATCCTATGTAGCTTTACATCGCTATTTCGGTTTGCGAGGGGTCGAAGGGAGCTTCGGTTATTGGTAAAACGTAGGGGATATGAATCTTTCACCGATGATGAAACAGTATCACGAAGCCAAGGAGGCTAGCGGTGATGCTTTGTTATTTTTCCGCATGGGCGATTTCTATGAATTGTTCCATAACGATGCGAAGACGGCGGCGCGTGTTCTCGGACTGACCCTGACCAGTCGCGACAAAGGCGAAAACCCTGTCCCGATGGCAGGCTTCCCGCATCATCAGCTCGATGGCTATCTTGCTAAACTGATACGCAGCGGCTTTCGCGTAGCGGTTTGCGACCAGATGGAGGATCCTAAACAAGCGAAGGGAATTGTAAGGCGTGAGGTGACGCGCATAGTCACGCCGGGAACATTAACCGACGATGCGTTGCTCGATCCACTCGCTTCCAATCTGTTGGTTGCCGTTTGCCTGCCGGCCCCCAGCGGCATCTCGAAATCGAATGAAAAAGACGCCAAGTCAAGCGCGTTGCCATTAAACTCTCTCGCAGGTATCGCTTGGGTCGAGTTGTCGACCGGACGCTTCGAGGCTGGCGTTTTTAAAGCGGATCGAATTCAGGACGAATTAGCAAGGCTTGAACCGGCCGAAGTATTGCTTCGAGATGACGAGGGTCGTTTGCAAAACCAACGAACCGGCGCGTGGGACAATCGCGGGACGCTTACTCATAGACCGGCATGGCAGTTTGGATTTGATGAATCGCGGCGGGTGCTTTGCGAACATTTTGGGGTGCTGAGTTTGGAAGGAATGGGGTGGGAAGAAGGCGATGAGTTAGCAATCGGAGCGGCTGGGGCAGCGATGGCGTATCTTTTAGAAACGCAAAAAAACAGCCTCGAACATATCAGCGACTTACTGCCGGCGCGTTCTGGACGATTTCTTGAAATCGATGCAGCAACCCGCCGCTCTTTGGAACTGACGCATACCATTCGTGGTGCTTCGCGAGCCGGGTCGCTTCTAGATGTCATGGATCAATCCAAGACGCCGATGGGGTCTCGGCGTATCGCTCATTGGTTAGCATCACCGCTCATTGATAGAAACCAGATTGAATCTCGGTTGGGAGCGGTCGCCGAGTTCCACAAAGAGAAACGCCTTCGCGAAACGCTTCGCGAACTTCTATCGAATGTATACGATTTAGAAAGGCTATTAGGTCGAGTCGCGACTGGGCGCTGCGGGCCGCGAGACTTACAACAAGTTGGACGGACGCTCGCTCAATTGCCAAAACTCAAAGCCTTGCTCGAAGCGCGTCATAGCGAGCGACTCCAACAGCTTTACGATCGGATCGATTTGCTTGAAGAGTTAAGAAAACAGCTCGAAGTGGCCTTGGTCGACGATTGCCCGCTCTTGGTTCGCGACGGCGGATTTATCCGCGCGGGTTGTAGTGCTCGATTGGACGAGTTCCATAGCTTGGCTGGTGGCGGCAAGGATTGGATTGCTCGTTACCAAGCCCAGCAAATCAAAGAGACGGGGATTACATCGCTGAAGGTCGGCTTCACCAGTGTCTTCGGTTATTACTTAGAAGTTACTAATACGCATCGCGACCGAATACCGCCCAATTTCATTCGCAAGCAAACACTCAAAAACGCCGAGCGATACATTACGCCGGAACTCAAAGAGTACGAAGAGAAAGTCTTAACGGCTGAAGACCAGGCCAAGTCGCTCGAGTACGAATTGTTTGTCGAGCTTCGGGATGCCGTGCATGTTCATACCGCCGCTCTTCAGCAGACGGCCAAGACGCTCGCAGAGCTTGATGTACTCGCCGGATTAGCCGAGTTAGCGATCAAGAATAACTATATCCGACCCGTCATTGTCGATGAGCCTCGGTTAGAGATCAACGAAGGGCGTCATCCGGTGCTCGATGCCATGCTTCCGCAAGGCACTTTTGTTCCCAACGATACTTTTGTCGGAGCGGAACACGGTCGAGTCTTGCTGATTACTGGCCCGAACATGGCTGGTAAAAGCACTTACATTCGTCAAACGGCTTTGATGGTTTTGATGGCGCAGATGGGTAGCTTTGTTCCGGCACATCGCGCCACCATCGGAATTGCCGATCGAATCTTCGCTCGAGTCGGAGCCAGCGACGAACTTTCGCGTGGCCAAAGTACCTTCATGGTCGAGATGGTCGAGACGGCCCGTATTCTCAATACGGCGACCGAGCGTTCCGTGATTATCCTCGATGAAATTGGGCGAGGGACGAGCACCTATGATGGTTTGTCGCTGGCTTGGTCGATTGTCGAACATTTGCACGACTCGATTGGCGGACGCACTTTATTCGCAACGCACTATCATGAGCTTGTCGAACTTGAAAAGTCGCACGTCGGTGTTCGCAACTTCAACGTCGCCGTCAAAGAATGGGATGACGAGCTGGTCTTTCTCCATCGAATCGCTCGAGGTGGAGCTGACAAGAGCTATGGAATACATGTTGCGAGATTGGCTGGTATACCGCGAGACGTCAATGAACGAGCCAAAGAGATTTTAGCTCAGCTTGAAATTGATCATCTCAACAAGCACGGCGAATCGAAATTGGCACTTCCGCCCAAGACCAAAAAGAAACACATTCAGATGACGCTTTTTCAAATGGACAATCACCCCATGATCGACGTCCTTCGCGATCTCGACCTAACACAGCTTACGCCGCTGGCCGCTATGCAACTCCTCGATCAATGGCAGCGCGATCTCAAATCTTAGTTTCTACCCCCAACCTTTCTCGCTTCTATCGAACATCCCCTCAATCCAAACCAAGGTTCCAACCATGATAAAACCATTGATGACTCCCTTTCTGTTAAGTTGCATTGCTATGATTTCCGCTTCTATTTCGCCGATTGCTTGGTCGCAGGCTATTTCCAATCAATACTACGAGATCGTCGAGTACCAAGGCATTGCAGTCGAGCGGCTTGGTAAGCTAGACTCATTCATGGAGAAGGCTTTGCTACCGTCTTTGAATCGGATGGGGATCAAGAATGTCGGCGTGCTATCCACCGAAGTTCCCCTAGACGGCAAGACGTCGCTTTTTCTCGTCATGCCGCTTGAGAATCCAAATCAAGTGCCAGCGATTCTAAAGCATTTGAGCAACGACAGCGCGTATCTAGATCAAGGACAGGACTATCTCGATACGGACTATAAAACACCTGTCTATGAACGAATGAGGAGCGAATTGCTAGTGGCGTTCGACTGCTTTCCTAAGCTGGAGGTGCCCAAGCAGAAGACCGCAGGCAAAGACCGACTTTTCGAAATGCGAGTTTACGAAAGCCCGACAGAGCGGATGGGCGTGTTGAAAGTTCAAATGTTCAACAACGGAGAGGTTCCGATTTTCCTTGATTGCGGTATTCATCCAGTTTTCTTCGGTCAGGCTTTAGTAGGAGATCGCATGCCCAACTTGACCTATTTGACCGTTTACGACAATGCGGCTCAGCGAGATGCGTGCTGGAAAAGATTTCAAGCTCATCCTGATTGGGCTAAACTGAAAGCGGTCGAGGAATATCAAGGAACCGTTTCGAAGATTCATAAATTCAATTTGCTCCCGCGTTCCTATTCGCAGTTTTAACGAAATCCAATTCGAACAGTCAAACGAAAGCGAGTCAACCATGTCAAAACCATCTGCAGAGAGTTCAAACGTTGTGCCTTCCAGTTCCGCTCAGGATGTTAAGCGGCGTGAGTTTTTGAAAACAACCGCTGCGGCGGCGACGGTAACTGCGGTCGCGCCATTGATTCTCAATGCTGCTGATAAAGCCGGGACTCAATTGCCGCGAGTCGGGACGGGCGAGCATACTTACGAATGCCATCATGATTGGGGAAATGCGAGTTTGCCGGACGGGCATCGATACGGCAATGCATCGCATGGCGTCACCATCGATCGAGAAGGGCTGATCTATATCACTCATACGGGGCAACCGGGTTCGCTTTTTGTCTTCGATCCGAATGGGAAATTTATCCGCTCGATGGGTCCCGAGATGACGACTAAGAATGTCGCCAGCGGACATGGCATCGACATTCGTCTTGAAGGCAACGAAGAGTTTCTGTACCTTTCGCCAGCCAACCCGACGATGAGTTTCACCAAGATGACGTTGAAAGGTGAGATTGTTTGGACGCGAGGGAAGACGGAGCTGAATGCCGATTCCCATCTCTGGGATGAAAACCCCAAGCTGACGTATCGACCGACGAATACTTCGTTTCGACCAGATGGTGGTTACTATCTCGGTGACGGGTATGGCAGTGGTTATCTCTTTCACTACGACAAAAATGATCGTTTTGTCAAAGCGATTGGCGGGCCCGGCGAACTGAACGGTCAGTTTAAAACGCCGCATGGACAATGGCTTGATGATCGTGATGGAACACCTAAATTAGTTGTCGCCGATCGAGCAAACGCTCGATTGCAGTGGTTCGATATGAATGACCAGCATCTCCGAACTCAGGATGGTTTTCTTTTTCCCGCCGATATCGATTCGAAGGGGGATCTGTTGCTAGTACCGGATCTCCATGCCCGGATAACGATACTTGGAAATAACAATGTGCCGATCGTCCATCTAGGCGATGATCTGGCATGGCGAGAAAAAGTTTTGGCAGACAAATTTGCCATGCGGTCGAAGCGCGATCAATGGCTTCCCGGTCGTTTTGTCCACCCGCATGACGCCTGCTTTGACAAGGACGGAAATATCTTTGTCGTCGAATGGGTCGTTACCGGCCGCGTAACAAAACTAGTAAAAGTCGGCTAGAAGCTTACGCCAGTTAAACTAGTAGATTCCATCGATTCATGGTATCTTCACCGATCCACGCAATCGAGCAGAACGCAACTGATTGCGGTCATATTACCCCTCAATGGATCGACAGTAGTTTGAATTCGCCCCGCAAAGCCGCCATTTGGTTTATCCTCATTTCTGTTCTGCTGGACGTTTTATCGTTCGGTGTACTGATTCCAGTCCTACCGCGCGTGATCAAGGAATTTACCGGTCAAGATGAATCGCAAGCGGCCATGTATGTCGGCTTGTTTGGAACCGTTTGGGCATTCATGCACTTCTTTTGCGCTCCTATTCTCGGATCGTTATCCGATCAATATGGGCGGAGACGGGTCCTTTTAATTTCTTGTTTTGGTCTTGGGATCGATTATGTCCTGATGGCTTTAGCACCTAATCTTACTTGGCTCTTCGTTGGACGGATTATTTCTGGGATCACAGCCGCCGGGTTTGGAACGGCAGCCGCTTATATTGCCGACGTAACGGTTCCGGAAAAGCGCGCCGCCGCATTCGGATTGTTTGGGGCAGCCTTCGGGACGGGGTTCGTTATCGGACCGGCGCTCGGTGGCGCGCTCGGTGAATTTGATATTAGACTTCCGTTTTGGGTTGCGGCGGCACTCACTTTGACCAACGCTGCCTACGGATATTTTATCCTCCCAGAGTCGCTCGCACTCGAACATCGTAAACCGTTTTCGTGGGCGCGGGCCAATCCCATTGGTTCTCTGCGATTATTGCAATCTCAATCGGGCCTGTTGGGTTTGGCGATGGTTTATTTTCTCTATCAGTTGGCTCATCAAGTCCTCAACAATGTTTTCGTCCTCTACACTGGCCATCGCTATGCATGGACGCCGATTACAGTAGGTCTGGCATTGGGGCTTGTTGGGACACTCAACATCGTCGTTCAAGGCGGGTTGGTCCGACCCGCCTTGAAACGTTTCGGCGAACAATGGTTGCTGTTCATCGGGCTGTTCTGTGGAGTGGCCGGCTATGCGTTGTATGGTTTGGCCGATCAATCATGGAAGTTTTGGGCAGCCACGCCGATCTTTTCACTGATGGCCTTTTTTACGCCAGCCATTCAAGGCCTGATGAGTCGACGTCTTGGTCCATCGGTTCAAGGGCAGTTGCAAGGGGCCAACGGAAGTTTGATGGGAATCGCGGGTATGATAGGCCCCGGTCTCTTTTCAGGAATTTACGCTTACAGCGTCAACCCCGAGACGCCGCTAAGTTTTCCAGGAATGCCCTTCTTAGTAGCCTCCGGCTGCTTAGTTATCGCCATCTTTATCGCTGGTAAGACACTACATATTAAGGCTGCATAGCAAGCTGTCGCTGATATGCGAAAAAACCGAAGTTGCTTTTGACCCGTTCCTAAGCATAAGTGTTGGAAGATTGGCGACTGCGAGAAAGCCCGGCTGTTTTACGGTAGACTAAGTGCATGGATGAACGGGACTTCCGTAAGCAGGAATACAATGAACAACAAAGCAGATCACGATCCTGAATCAAATAACGTCATCGAGGCGTGGGAAGATTTTATCCAAGATGCGGTCTATCCGACTCCTATTACGAAAGCCAAGGCGGACTACCGGAATTTTGAAAGCCCAAAAAAAGAAGCTATTCGAGATTTTTATCAATTGAATCATCGGATGCAAACTGTCGACTTTGTTCAGCAAAAGCGGCAGACCTATCTCGGATTGAATCGGCGGAAGATGACCGTATTCGAGTCGCTCGATTTTTTGAATACGCTCGTCGACGACTCTGATCCTGACATCGAACTCGATCAATTGCAGCACTTGTTGCAGACTGCCGAACAGATTCGTAAGGATGGGCATGAAGATTGGTTTGTATTAACTGGTCTCGTTCATGATCTCGGGAAAATGCTCTGTCTTTTCGGAGAGCCTCAGTGGGCAGTCGTCGGTGATACATTCCCGGTCGGATGTCGCTTCAGTAAGCGAATTGTCTTTGACGAGTTTTTTGCCGAGAACCAAGATTCGACTGACTCGCGTTACAACACACAGCTTGGCACATACTCTAGGAATTGCGGGCTGCGAAACATCTTGATGTCGTGGGGGCACGATGAGTATCTCTATCATGTCCTAAAAGAGTACTTGCCCGAGCCGGCGCTGTACATGATTCGCTTTCACTCGTTCTATGCTTGGCATCGGGAAGATGAATACGATTGGCTGTGCGACGACCACGACAGGCAGATGCTAGCATGGGTTCGCAAATTTAATCCGTATGATCTCTATTCGAAAAGTCCAGTCGCGCCCAACTGGCGGGAGCTTCGTCCGTATTATGCGGAGCTCATTCAAAAATACCTGCCGTCCGAGCTTGCATTTTGAAGGGTGAATTAAAGTGGCGTAAACTTCCAGCTTGCGAACCTCATCGTTCTTTATCAAGAGACAATCGGGATTTCAGAGCGGGACAAGCCGGAAGCGTCCCCCGCTTAGACAAACGGTGCCAGACTGGTAATTTAGGCATTTCGAACCATATTTGGCTGGCGAACGGTTACAATTTGGTACGGTTTTCCGGTTAACTCCAAAGCGGCTGATTTGTGAGCCGACGGCTCACTACACGAGACAAATTATACGGAAAAGGCATGGCAAAACCCTCATTTACCCATATGGATGCGAACGGCCGGGCACAGATGGTCGACGTTGGCGACAAACCGGTCACGACCAGGATCGCGGTGGCCAAAAGTCGACTTCGCATGTCCCAAAAAGTTGCCGATGCAATCCGGAACTCCGAGATTGCCAAGGGAGACGTATTCAACGTTGCTCGCATCGCAGGAATTCAAGCAGCCAAGCAAACTTCCACCCTTATACCGCTTTGCCATATGCTGCCGCTCGATCAAGTTTCCGTGAATCCGGAATGGATCGGGGAACTTGAATTGGAATGGACGGCCGAGGTCCGGGTTACCGGAAAAACAGGCGTCGAAATGGAAGCCATGGTGGCAGCCAGCATGGCCGCATTAACTGTCTACGATATGTGCAAAGCCCTCGATCGAAGTATCGAGATCACGCATGTTGGACTTTGGTTTAAAGATGGTGGGTCGGGCGGACGATACGAGCGGCAACTTAGTTAAAGGATGGATCAGATGGCGATCGCGGCGAGTGTTTCAAATGACTTGAAGGTTCTTCGATTACCAACGAACGCTACCGATTCGATCGACTACACTCGAGAATTGGCGATCGTAACGGCCAGTATTCAGGATCCGCTATCGCGGGTCGAGTCGCTGATTCAATCGCAATTGATCCATCGCGACGAAGAGGTAAATCAACTACTGAAGTATATATCGGAGATGGGAGGCAAGCGATTGAGACCCGCGCTGGTTTTGTTGTCTGCACAAGCCGTCGGTGGGATCGATGACGAAACGATTCGACTTGCAGCCGTGGTGGAACTGGTTCATACCGCGACGCTCGTTCACGATGATGTGCTAGATAATGCTGACACACGCCGACATCGTCCGACGCTACATCAACTCACCGATCGTCATTCGAGCATACTTGTCGGCGATTGGCTTTTCACGCAGGCTTATGCTTTGGCTAATGAAGGTGATTCGACGATTCCAGGCCGATGGATTGCACAGGCGGCGAAACAAGTTTGCGAAGGTGAGATTCGACAAAACTTAGCGATAGGCCAATCCGAATTGAGTTTGAACAAGTACCTTGCCATCCTTGGTCAGAAGACAGGCAGCCTTTGTGCAATCAGTTGTCAGCTTGGAGCGTGGAGTGCGGGCGGAGCTTCCGAGTTATGCAAAACGTTTTTCGATTTCGGTTGGAAACTCGGTACGGCGTTCCAAGTCCACGATGACTGGCTCGATTATTGGGGATCGGAAGACCGTCTTGGCAAGCCGATCGGTAGTGACTTGGCATCGGGCAAACGAACGCTGCCGATCATTCGTTTGCTCGACGTCGCCTGCGACAACGAGCGAGCGGAGATACTCGACTTACTGAGTCAGCGAACAACGACGGCGATTTTTCAAGCTAGAAAATTGCTCGATCGATATCAGATCGGCGAATATACTCGTCAAGTTGCGAGACAACTAAGCCGCGATGCAATTGATTTGATAGGCCGTTCCAATATTAGTCTTGGTCGAGAGTACCTTGAACGCTTAGCTATTGCGGCGGTTGAGCGCGTTGCATGATTTGAAGCTTTCGCTTCAGCCATAGCGCATTTCCCACAACCGTAATGTCGCTGAAGCCCATCGCCAAGGCTGCCCACAAAGGTCCGCTTGTACCAAGCAACCCCAAAGCAGCGAGCGGAATGGCGAGCGCGTTGTAGAAAAATGCGAAAAACAGACTTTGCTTAATTGTCCTGAGTGTCTCACGAGAGAGTTGGATGAGCTCAGGAATAGCACTGACTCGTTCACCTGGAATAACCACTGCCGCTGCTTCGATCGCTACGATGGTTCCAGATGCCAATGCGACGCCGAGCCCCGATTCGGCTAAGGCAGCGGCATCGTTTAGTCCGTCTCCGACCATGATGACGTCCTTCCCGAGATTTCGAACGAACTCCGTTTTAGATTCGGGGGTTGCCTCGGCATGAACATCCGCAGAAGCTAAGCCGAGCTGGCTAGCAATTGCTAGTGCCGCAGACAATCTGTCGCCCGTTAACATTGTGACTGAGACGCCAGATTCATGAAGCAAGGCAATGGCATGTGCAGCATCGGGCCGAACGCGATCCATGAGTGTTAACGTTCCCATCGGGATGTCGTCGACGCTCACACTCGCGGTCGCTTTTTGGTCGCGAGTAGCTTTGGTCATCTTGCCGTCGACGAGCCCCTGAACACCATAGCCTGGAATCGCCTTAAAATTCTCGACTGGAACTATTTCGAGACCACGCGACTGAGCTTCTTGAACAATCGCTTTGGCAATAGGATGCTCGCTAGCCGATTCAACCGATGCCGCTAACTGCAACAGTTGTTCTTCAGAGCAACCTTCGATCGGCGAGATCTTCGTCACCCTCGGTTGGCCGATGGTCAGCGTTCCTGTCTTATCGAAAACGACTTTGCTTGCTCGCCCAATTCGTTCGAGCGTTGCTGCGTCTCGGATAAGAATACCACGCTGACTAGCTGCCCCTGTCCCGACCATCACCGCCATCGGGGTAGCTAAACCGAGGGCACATGGACAAGAGATGATGAGGACCGTGACGGCTGCAACAATCCCTCTGGAAAGATCACCGGCTAGCCACCATCCGACAACGGTCAGCGTAGCGATGCCGAGTACCGCAGGAACGAAAATCGAGGATACGTGGTCGGCCAGTCGTTGTATGGGTGCGCGACTTGTTTGTGCCTTTTGAACTAAATTGGCAATGCGAGAGACCGTAGTATGGCGACCGTCGACGCTCGTCGAGACAATCAAGCGACCGGTCGTCGATAAGGAACCTGCGACCACCGAGTCACCGGGGCCTTTGTCAACCGGCATCGACTCGCCGGTAACGATCGATTGATCGACCGGCGAATTCCCTTCAACGACCATACCATCGACGCCGATTCGTCCACCTGGTCGAACGACGATCTTCCATCCCGCTTGAACGTCAGCGCTCGGAACGATTCGGGTCGATCCATCCGGTTCGAGAACTTCCGTGGTTTCCGGTTGCATTTTAAGGAGTTCACGTACCGCCGAACCGGCGCGTGAACTTGCTCGCGCCTCGAACCAATGGCCAAGGCTTACAATTCCCAGCAGCCCAGAGGCTTCAGCAAAATAAGTGACTTCATCCAGCTCCAGAAACCAAACGATCGTCGAATAGACAAAGGCCGTCGTCGCGCCCATCGAAATGAGCGTGTCCATGTTGGTTGTGCCACGCGCGGCTGCTCGCCAAGCCGACTTATAGAATTCCGAACCGGCGAATAAAATGACGACCAGCGAGCCAAGGAACATGCACCACGGCATCCAAGGTCCGTGCCAATGCATGGCTGTTGACACCCAGTGCAGTATTTCAAGCGGTGCCCAAAGTCCAACGCCCAGGATTGCTCGATGACGCCAAACGCGTTCGTTCGACTGTTGCTGTCTTTCAATGTCGCTAATCTCATTCGACGTTTCCGATCTTTCGATTAGCGTCGCTTGAAAGCCTTGTGCACGAATGGCCGTTAGCAACGATTCTCGGTCGAGTTCTTGCCCTTCGATTTCTGCCGTTCCCGACGTAAAACTTACGCTTGCGGATGAGACGCCATCCTTAGCCGTCAATGATCGTTGAATCGTCGCAGCGCACCCGGCACATGTCATCCCCTCGACCCGGAATCGTATTGTTTCGACATCGGGATCGACGCGTTGAGAGACTCTAGGAGATCGATCGTTCAATTTCACTAAGCAGGACCCGCGTAATTACGTGGTAGGTTTGAATGCGACGGACGCTTATCGTGTTCCTTCTCATTCTACCAAGGAAAGTCTCACTTGCGACTAGTTGTATCTGGGCCCTCACCGAACTCGCCGACAATGGTGAGTTCGAATGCGTCTCCCCAAACGGTGCCCGTTCCGGAGTTCAAGAAACCGAAGTAGATTTCTGAGGCAGTCTTCGGAACATCAAGGATAACAGCGTGCTGCGCCCAAGCGGTGGTGCCTTTCACGGCTCGGTCACCCATATTATCGAATCCAAGAGGCTCCTTTTGATCGCCGTCGATGCGCATCCATAAGCCCGCCGATTTAGCATTTTCTGTTTTTAGCATTCCAGTCCAGCGAATACGTTTCCCCAAGTACTGCTTGGCAGAAACTCCTTGGGTGTATGTACCGAATTGGTTTTTGCTACCTATACTCGCAATACGACCGCTTGCGGCTCCTTCATATTTGGTTTCCGTGTCGCGGCTCAGTCGATATCCGGTGCCGCCGCCGCCCCACCCATGAGCAGATTTGGCATTCGATTTAGCGACGAGTTCAAAGCCGAGGTTCTCGGGTTTGCTCGGAATAACAAATGGCTCATTTGCCATTGGTACACCAGTTGGCGCTGGTCTGTTGCCGATGGGACCGATCGGCTCGATTTTGAAATTGTCACCGCGCAGATTCCCCTTCCCGGTCATCAAGAATCCAAAGCAAATCTTCGTCGCTTCAGTCGGAACATCCAAAACGATTTTGTATTCGCTCCACTCTGTTTGCCCTTGAACAGGCCTGCCGTCCATATTGTCGAAGCCTACCGAATTCCGATCCGAATCGATTCGCATCCATAGTCCACCGCTCGCATGTTCGTCGCACTTCAAATATCCGGAAAACTCAATCCGCTTTCCGATTAAATCCTTAGCATCGATACATTGCGTGTACGTCCTGAAACCGTCGTCGGAAACTCCGATAATCCAAGCGCTCCTTTCGCCCGATTGCTTGTCTTTCTCGTCCAAAATAAGTGAATAGCCGTCGCCTCCGCCACCCCACGAAGCGGCGCGACTGTCGTCCGTAGTTTCTTCAAAGTCCATATTCTTCCCGTAGTACGTTGGTTTTCCGACCGAACAACCCTCAGCTTGGAACGGCGCCGCTTCCAAACGATGGACAACCTGCCATGGAAGAATTCCAAATACCGAGATCACTCCTAGACTCGCTGCGTAAACTGCGATTTGAAAATGCGAACTTCGACGGTACGTCTTCATGGCTAACAACCTTTGTTTAAGAGAATGAATCGAACTGACGGCCGACACTAAACTAAACGAAGCTTTTCGAATCGGTGAATTGAGCGCTATAACAGCGATTTGAACTAGACCTTCTGCGTACGAGGACGTATCGACGCGGAGACGTTCCATCGCCAGTTCATCCGCTGCCATCTCACTGCTCAATCGCCATCGACGATGTGCAAGCCAAACTAGAGGATGAAAGAAAAACAAGATTTGGACTAAAGCCGGCAGTAGATTCCAGATCAAATCCTTCCGAACCAGATGAGCCAATTCATGATGATACGCCAACCTTAGCTGTGGTTCATTACATTCCCGAATAAAGTCCTTCGAGAGGACAATTGCTGGTCTAAAAAGTCCGATCAATGCCGGCGAGCCGATTTGATCGGAGACCGCTATTCTTGGAAGCCTTTTTCCTAACTTACGAAACTCATTTTGATCGGCATTTACCGATGGCCATGTCGACACGTCGGCGTCGCTCAAATGCAAATGAGCGATCTCATAGTATCGATAAGCGAAAATCGAAAAATTGACGATTACACCGACAATCCATGCGGCAAGCAATGCACGCCGCCAATCGAATGGTCGTTCGACAGACAACGTTGCCGAGATAGTTGGAATGGTTTTCTCGACCGAATCCGTCGATGCATCAGACCCAATTGTCGCGTCAGCCCACCGATCCATCGATCGCTCGAAAGCTGGTAACGTAGAACTGTCCCGCAGTGGCTCGATTCGAGTCGGAGAAAGCAGCGGTAACAGGACGGGATGAACGACCAGTACGGCAAGGATGAATTTGAAATAGACGAGCCTCCACATCCAGTGCTCAACCCAAGCTGGACATCTAAGCATCGGTTTCATAGCGACAATAAATAACCAGACAAAAATTACGGCGGCGCCGCCATGGATGACTGCCCGCAACATGCTGTTCAACCATAGGTCGGTAAACCCTTGAACAAGCTGGAACATTGATTAAACCCTCTACTGATCGCGAGCTTTCTTGTCTAACTGACCAACTAACCTTTTGAGTTCTTTGACTTCTTGATCGCTGACATTCGATGCTTCGGATAAATAGGCGACGAATGGTGAAAGTGATCCTCCGAGAATATTTTGCACAAAATCGTTTACCAAGGATTGAAGAATCGCAGTCGACTCGATGCACGCGTGGTAGCGAAAGGATCCACCGATCTTTTCACGAGTCAACAGTTTCTTCGATCGAAGTCGTTCCATTACTGTTAACACGGTCGTTCGAGCTTTGCCCATCGAGGCGAAATGGTCAGCCACCTCGCGCACGGTGACCGGATCTTGCGATTGCACGAACTGAAAGACCGACAGCTCTTCCTGCCCAATGCTTGGCATCGAAGTTTTCTTCCGCTTCATTTATCGCTCGATATCCAATTTAGTGACTTCTCAGAACGCTTTACTACGACTGTAAGCATTATGACTATACCTGTAGTCTTGCGAGATGTCAACTGCCCTGCAGATTGCGGGGACATTCTGAAGAATAGTGTTCGAGAACTCGACTTTTTCGGCCTGTCGAGTGATCGTCGCATGAGCGTGCGATCAATGGGGCAATTCGAAGTTATGTCGAGTGGTGAATAATTCAGGTTAGCTAACTTAAGCCGGATCGATGCCAACCTACGGTTTTCCAGTTGCCACAGCTTTATGGATTTTTTCGAAGGGGTTGAAGTATATAGTTGCTGGTCGGTGACGAAGGAACACGCTGTGAATGCATGAACGGGCTGGGGTTCTCGTTGGGTAGCTTGTTCGGCACGACTTGCTGGCGAACGATCGAACCGGTCAAGACATGCGGCGTTGTCAATTCCTGTTGGTCAGGAAAGAGGCTCGGTGGATCGGATTTCGGTGAGTAGCTTCGGTCGGGCCATGTCGATTGAGCTTTGCCGTAAGTAATCTGAGGTGCAGCTAGCGAACCTTGGGCGAAATCACGATTCGGATTCGGAAGTACGGGCTTGGCCGCGAATGGCGAAATGGGTGGAGTGCTTCGCTGGTCCATCGATTGAATTTGCCCAGGAGGAAAGAGCCTGTTGACTAAAGCGTCGCCAACCGGAGGTGGCTGGCCCTTCGTTCTTGGTTGCAATGGAAACTGTTCCGGTATCGGTGAAAGCACTGGTGCCGCAACTGGCGAATGACCAAGATGCTCGTTTCGCGATAGATTGTTCCCGTCGCGCCATTTTGGAAGTGGATTCCAGTCTTTAGGCACAACAAGTCGCTGGGGCGAATCGTTAGACGAGACGACCGGCAACAGCTCGTGCGCGTTGATCAGCGACGGCGTGAGTTCGTCTTCTTCGATGTCCGTGGTGGGTGGTTTCGAGCCGTCGAGCTTGTTGGAAGCAATGAACGATCGCCTCCCAAAGAGCGACACGGCGGCCATCGAAAGGGCGACGAGAATACACCAACTGACCCATCGAGAACGGGCCGAAAAACGAAAGATCATAGAGTGAAACTGCTTTTGGAACCGAGGGGTGAACCCGCGAGCCCGCGTCCATGAGCATGAGTGGCGGCTGATCTAATTAGTCTTGGTTAACACTCCATCCGAGACAAGATAAGTTCATCGGTAAGAATCGTCGCGTCATTCAAAAAAAACTTAAAAGGTCCACCTGTAACGATTAGATAAGCCTTTCCATGCTCAATTGCAAGAATTCGATCAGCATTCCTGCCTTCTCCACACGCCCGACGACCTAGGCTTTACTCGACATTTCCCAAGCCTAGCAACAAACTTGGGGCTTTCGTAATTCAAAGCATCCACTACCCACGGCAGCTCGATCATGAGTCAAACCGAGATTTTTCCATCGAACGATGTTTCATTGAGTGATGTGTCATTGAGTGATGTTTCATTGAATAATGTGTCACTCTCGACCGAGGCTATCGCTTCTAAGCGACGTGCTCCAAAATCCGGTCCATCGGAACTTCGAATTTTTCAGCGGACGCACGCCCTTTCTGTTTTACATTTGATCAATGGCGAGCATTTTTCGGGTGCCGAACGCGTCCAGCAGCTCCTCGGCAAACGCTTGCCCGAGTGCGGTGTGTCGGCCGATTTTGCGTGCTTGAAACCTGGTAAATTTCTTCAGATGTGCGACTTGTCGCCCGACCGTGTCTTTTCAATTCAGATGAAAGGACGAATGGATCGCGACGTTGCCAATCGGGTCGGCAATCTGGTCAAGGCTGGAGATTATGATTTGCTGCATGCACATACACCGCGTTCGGCAATGATAGCGTCGCGAATATCGAAGAAGTTTTCGATACCTTGGATTTATCACGTCCATTCGCCAACGGCGCGTGATTCGTCGCGATCGCTACTCAATCGCATCAACGATTTTATCGAGCGCTGGTCTCTGAAAAATTGTGCAAAGATTATCACGGTTTCGCGCTCGCTTCGTCGAGAATTGCTCGAACGTGGCATCGAACGAACTCGACTTTCGTGCATTCCCAACGGCGTTCCACTCCAGAATCCGATCGATGCCCTAGCGAGGAAGGATCAAGAAACCTGGAAGCTAGGAATGGTCGCGCTCTTTCGACCGCGAAAAGGGTTAGAAATACTTTTAGAAGCGATCAGTCAATGGCCAAGTTCGGGGCCAAAAATTCAACTTGAAGTGATCGGCGGCTTTGAGACCAAAGCCTATGAAGCGGAAATACTACGGATGGTCGACAAATTGAGTCTCAAATCGATCGTCTCGTTCTCTGGCTTTACCAAAGACGTGCCTGGTCGATTGGCTAATTTAGACGGAATGGTGTTACCCAGTTTGTATGGTGAAGGCATGCCGATGGTGGTCCTAGAAGCGTTGGCTGCCGCTGTCCCGGTCATCGCAACCAGCGTCGAAGGTACTCCGGAAGTCGTTCGAAACGGCGTCGAAGGATTGCTGGCAACTCCCCGCGATGTCGCTTCGCTGCGAGATGCTTTGCTTCAATTTACCAGCAATCGAAGCGAATGGATTCAGATGTCAAGCCGCGCACTAGCCAGGCATCGCGATCGCTACTCCGATCTGCAAATGGCTAAAGCGACTGCGGCGACCTATCGAAGATTGATCTTTCCATGAGAAGTTGGACGCTTCGGCCATGACAATTCGAGCCAATTTCGCTATGTTAGGGTTCTCTTTTTTGAACGATCTCTAGCCCAAGCAAATAGAACCTCGAAGTCATGGTTGAAGTCAAAGTTCCGTCGGTCGGCGAAAGCATCTCCGAAGTCCAAATTAGCCAATGGCTTAAAAAAGAGGGCGACTATGTCGACTCGGGAACGGACCTTGTCGATTTAGAGACCGAAAAGGCGTCGGTACAGGTACCGGCCCCATTTTCAGGCATTCTTATAAAGATCGTCAAAAACAAAGACGAATTTGCAACGGTCGGCGAAACGTTGTGCATGATGGAGCCTTCAGAGAGGGGCATGTCGACGCCACCTCCCGTTGCGGCGGACATCGAACCGGCGGCCGCGACCACGGAATCCAACACCAGCCCCAAAAGCAGCCCCAGCCCAGACACTACGCGAGTCATGCCTGCCGCTGCGAGGATGTTAGCCGATAGCCACCTTACGCCAGATCAAGTTCCAGCATCTGGACCTGGCGGTCGGTTGCTCAAGGAAGATGTTGCCAAATTTGTTGCCGCCAAGGAAGCATCGCCAATCGACGTTCGCAAGCCGATTGCACCGAAACAAACGCCGGTTCTCGAAATCGATCGATCGAGTTCGGAATCGACTCAGTTGAGCAATCAGCCGTCGGGGAACAGAGTCGAAGAAATCAAGCCGATGAGTATGATTCGGCGAACGATTGCGACACGACTTGTGCAAGCTCAGCATTCGGCGGCACTGCTTACGACATTCAATGAAGTCGATATGCAACCGGTGATGGGATTGCGGACAAAATATCGCGATGCCTTTCAAGAAAAGCATGGCGTTAAACTCGGCTTCATGTCGTTTTTTGCCAAAGCCGCTTGCGAAGGACTGAAACGATTTCCGTTGGTCAACGCCGAACTACGCGGTAACAACATTGTCATACGCCACTATTGCGATATCGGCATTGCGATCGGCGGCGGTAAGGGGCTAGTCGTTCCTATACTTCGCAACGTCGAAAAAATGAGTTTCGCCGAAGTCGAGCGTTCGATCGGCGAATACTCGCGAAAGGCGATGGAAAATAAGCTGACTCCCGAAGAATTATCGGGAGGAACGTTTACGATCAGTAACGGTGGCGTCTACGGTTCGCTGCTTTCAACCCCAATTGTGAATCCACCGCAGAGCGGCATCCTTGGATTGCATTCGATTCAAGATCGACCGATCGCTTTGAATGGCGAAGTCGTCATCCGCCCGATGATGTACTTGGCACTAACCTACGATCATCGCATCGTCGACGGACGCGAAGCCGTTACTTTTCTGCGAACAATTAAAGAAGTTATCGAAGATCCCACACGCTTGTTCCTAGAAGTCTAGACTTCACCTAGCCTGATAAAAATATGATTGGCACAGCGCTAGCCGTCAGTTCTGCTATTCAACATTTCGAGGAAAGCATCATGATAAAGCACTAGGGCGTTGATCAACTTTTTTACGGGAGCAATTTACGATGTCGATGGTAATGCTTTTTACGGCTTTGTTGCTGGCTGTCGCCGAGCCTGCTCGACCTGATACGACGAAGATGAATATCTTGATGATCGATATAGAGGACTGCCGGGCCGATGTCTGGGGGGTGTTATGGAAATTCCATTTGCCAAACACCCAATATCGGTCGCTTAGCAAAAAGCGGAGTGCTTTTCGATCGAGCCTATTGCCAATACGTGTGCTGTAATCCATTACGATCATCGTTTCTCACCGGCCTACGACCCCATACGACTCAAGTCCTGTCGAACGAACATGTCAGTCGCGACAAATTGCCCGCAGGAACTTTGAGTCTGCCGCAGGCCAATGGCAGTCGCTGTGACGAGATTGTCGAGTTGGTTGATCTCGTTCCGACAATCGGCGAACTGCTTCACATGCAGGTCCCTGACAAACTAGAAGGTTCAAGCTTTGCGCCGCTTGTTTTCAATCCATCTCGGCCATGGAAGAAGGCTGCCTTCAGTGTTTTCGGGAATAAAGGCCAACACCATTCCGTGCGAACTAAGCAGCATCGCTACACCGAGTGGCAATACAAGGGCACGTTGATCAAAGAGCTCTACGGCCTCAAATCTGATCCATGGGAGACTGTCAACCTAGCCGACTCGTCCCATAACCCCGCTTTGCAAAGCGACTTGGAAAAGATGTTGCGGTCTGGCTGGCAAGCGGCTTTGCCGAAGTAGCATCGTAGTTGTAGGATAGTCAATACTTGAATGCGTCGCTGAGACCAAACGGTTGATTGAGATCCTATGCCAAAACTTGCTGCCTTTCCCAAAGCCTACATGCACGCTCTATGCAAAGATGGCTCGATGAAACTCGTCGAATGGTTCGCGTTAGCGTCGACGCTAGATATCGACGGAATTGAATTCTACGCTGGTTTCCTTGAGATGGCAGATAGCCAACGGTGGCCGATTGCTCGTCGACAAGTCGAAGCTCTCGGGCTAGAAATACCGATGCTCTGCTGCTCGCCCGACTTCACGCATCCCGATGTGAATTTTCGAAATGCTCAAATTGCGAAACAAAAATATTGGATCGATATGGCGCACAGTTTGGGTGCTAGCTTCTGCCGAGTACTCAGCGGACAACGACGCCCCGAACTTTCCAATGCCGAAGGAATTCGATTTGCCGCCGAGAGCATCCAGGTTTGCCTTCCTTATGCTCAAGAACGCGGTGTGACGCTTATCTTAGAGAATCACTATAAGGATGATTTTTGGGAATACCCAGAGTTTGCGCAGAAAATCGACGTCTTCTGCGATCTCGTCGCGGCGATCGACCATCCGAATTTCGGAGTGAACTATGACCCCAGCAACGCTTATTTGGCCGGCGATAACCCGATCGAGTTATTAAAACGTGTGTCGCATCGTGTCGTCACGATGCATGCCAGCGATCGCTATCTGATCGAGGGGACCCTCGAAGACTTGCGTCTTGAAGAGGGAGGCGCTGCAGGCTACGCCAAGCGATTGCGACACGGCGAGATCGGCAAAGGACTCAACGACTACGATGCCATTTTTACGGAATTGCGGCGGGTCGGTTTTGATAGCTGGATCAGTATCGAAGACGGTGTCGACGGTATCGAGCAACTCGGTCGAAGCGCAGACTTCCTCCGAGAGAAGGTTGCACAGCACTGGCCATCGTAGGTTAAGTCGTTCAATGACTCTGCATTACGGTAGTGGATCTTGTTAAAGATCCAGCGCTGCAGGGAGGTTTGACAACCTCCACTACCTTCGTTAACCAATAAAGAAACAGACCAGTCTATTTCTTACCGAGTGCTGCTTGAGCAGCAGCTAATCGAGCGATGGGTACGCGGAATGGACTACAGCTTACGTAGTCTAGTCCGACGTTGTGACAGAAAAATACGCTCTTCGGATCACCACCATGCTCGCCGCAGATCCCACACTTCAAATCCTTTTTCTTTGCTCGTCCTTTTTTCACTGCCATTTCGACGAGCTGACCAACACCCGAGGTATCCAGCGTTTGGAATGGATCGGCAGGTAGCAATTCGTGCGTCAAATAGTCTGGCAAGAACGTGTTGACGTCATCGCGACTAAATCCAAAAGTCATCTGCGTCAAATCATTGGTACCAAAGCTGAAGAAGTCCGCGACTTCGGCGATTTGGTCAGCCGTCAAGGCCGCGCGTGGAACTTCGATCATCGTGCCGACAGCAATGTCGAGTTTCGCAGTAAACTTCTGCTCCTTCTTCACGTTTTCGATCACGACAAGCGTCTTGTCGCGAAGCATCGATAGCTCGGCCTTGGTTCCAACAAGCGGGATCATGATTTCAGGAATCGCGTCGATCTTCTTTTTCTTGCACAAGATTGCCGCTTCGACAATCGCTTGAACTTGCATTTCAAGAATTTCTGGATAGGTCACGGTAAGACGGCAGCCACGATGGCCCAACATTGGGTTCGCTTCGTGAAGCTGTGATACGCGCGCTTTGATTTCTTCGGGCTTAACGCCAAGTTCCTTCGCTAGCTCCTTTTGAGCTTTTTCGTCGTGAGGAACGAATTCATGCAATGGTGGATCGAGCAACCGGATCGTTACGGGCAGGCCTTTCATGGCCGTGAAGATCCCGACAAAGTCGTCGCGCTGGTACGGAAGCAATTTGGCAAGTGCCTTGCGTCGCGCGTCGACTTCTTTGGCAAGAATCATTTCACGCATCGCCTTAATGCGTTCTTCACCGAAAAACATATGCTCGGTCCGGCACAGGCCAATGCCTTCGGCACCGAATTCACGGGCTCGAACGCTATCTTCAGGCGAGTCTGCATTGGTTCGAACCTTGAGCGTCCGATACTCGTCGGCCCATTTCATGAGCTTCGTAAAATCGCCCGTCAAGGCAGCTTCTTGCGTTTCTGCGCTACCTGCCGCAACTTCGCCTGTCGTTCCGTTAATACTCAACGTATCCTTTTCGGTGTACGTCTTGCCGTTGATGACGACACGTCCGGCCTTAGCGTCGATCTTAATTGCGCCAGCACCAACGACGCAGCATCGTCCCCAACCTCGTGCTACCACTGCCGCATGTGATGTCATACCGCCGGTGCTGGTGAGAATTCCTTCTGCGGAATACATCCCATCGACATCTTCAGGGCTAGTTTCTTTACGGACAAGAATAACCTTTTCGCCCTTATCTTTTCGAGCCCTAGCGTCCTCAGCGGTAAACGAAAGCTTTCCAACCGCCGCTCCTGGAGAGGCTGGTAAACCTTTGGCGATTTTCTCCATTTTGGCCCAGGCTGCGAGGTTGAAGCTTGGCAGCAATAACTGCGTCAAGTCGCCGGCGGGAACTCGAAGAACGGCACCTTTCTCGTCGATCAGCTTTTCCTTTACCATATCGACGGCCATCTTGACGGCGGCCGTCCCCGTTCGCTTGCCGTTTCGCGTTTGCAACATGAAAAGCGTGCCGCGTTCGATGGTGAACTCGATATCCTGCATGTCCTTGTAGTGCTTTTCGAGTTTGTCTTTGATCTCCATCAATTGCTTGTAGACTACTTTATTCCACTTCACCATTTCTTCGGTCGGCTGCGGAGTTCGGATACCTGCTACGACATCTTCACCCTGGGCATTTATAAGGAATTCGCCGAAGAATTTGTTTTCGCCAGTATTAGGGTTGCGAGTGAATGCGACTCCTGTCCCAGAATCATCTCCCATGTTTCCATAGACCATCGACTGCACGTTGACGGCTGTTCCGAGAAGACCACGGATGTTTTCGATTTCACGATACTTGATAGCTTTGTTGGACATCCAGCTATTGAAGACGGCTATGATCGATTTTTCAAGTTGCTTAAAAGGATCCTGCGGGAAGTCTTCTTTGGTATCGCGCTTGTAGAGTTTCTTATAGGCTTCGCAAAGTTCTTTGAGTCCTTCGGCTGGAACGTCTGTATCTTCCTTTACTTTGTACTTCTTCTTGATCGCGTCGAACTCATGCTCGAAATGATCATGTTCCATTCCCATCACGACGTCGCCGAACATGTTGATTAATCGGCGATAGGCATCGTAGGCGAATCGCGGATTCTTCGTTGCATTGGCGAGTCCTTCGACTGAAACGTCGTTCAAACCGAGATTAAGAATCGTATTCATCATTCCAGGCATACTGAGTGCTGCACCGGAGCGAACGGAAACCAGCAACGGATTCTTATTGTCACCGAACTTCTTGCCCAATTCCTTTTCCAACGTTGTGACTTGCTTGCGAACATCGTCCATCAAGCCGGCTGGCATCTTCTTGCCGCCTTTGTTGTAAGCCGCACATTGCTCGGTTGTAATCGTAAAACCTGGTGGGACTGGCAAACCAATGCTCGTCATGTCTGCAAGATTAGTTCCTTTGCCGCCAAGGATCTCCTTGCTGACTCCCTTACCATCGGTTTTGGTCTTGCCAAAGTAATACGTCATCTTGTTGGCCATGTGCGATACCTACTGCTTAGAAGAAAAAAGTTATGAAAAAGCTTAAATTTGCTGAAAATCAGTGGGCCAGAAGTGTAATTGCGACAACTCGAATCGTCAATCGGCTCAAAAGGTCGTTTCAAGAATCGGCCAGCTAAAACCTTGGAAAACGGGCACTTGTCGTCGATCACCACGCTACAAAACGCTCGCTAATTCGCTCGTTCCCAGGCTCTTGTCATTTTTCAAGATCGACGGCTTCAGGATACTTTGCGAGTATCTTCTTGAGCTGCCCAACCACGTCGGGCTGCTTAACGGCAAGATTCTGCGTTTCATTCGGATCGACTTCATAATCGTAAAGCTCGAAGATAGCTTGATCCGACGAGCTGCCAATTTTCTTCCATTCGACCATTCGATACCGTTCTGTGCGTATCGCTCTGCCTAGTTTCTCCTTTGGATACGCATGATAAGCATGATCTCTCACTCGTACCTGTGGGTTTTTAAGGACCGGAACGAGACTGAACCCGTCGATCGGCTGCGGGCCAACCGGTGCTGGAAGACTGGCAAGTTCGGCTAAAGTCGGAAAGAGATCAACACTCTCAGTCAATTGACGCGTTGAACTGTTCGGACAAGTGACACCAGGAGCATAGAGCAAGATCGGAATGCGATTGGCTTGCTCGAAATTGGTATGCTTGGTCCAAATTCCATGATCGCCAAGATGGAAGCCATGATCGCCCCAGAGCACCACGATCGTATTCTCGAAAAGCTCAAGTCGGTCGAGTTCGTCGATCACTTTGCCAATTTGTGCATCGACGAAACTCGTGCTTGCGTAATAACCATGGATCAATTTCCGAGTGAGCTCAGCATCGATATCGCCTTTCTCAGGAACCGGTTTATAGGCAACAATTTCGCCGCCTCGCTTCAAGGCAACGTTGGGAGCATCGACGGGAAACGAGGTATGCACCGGCATGGGAAGCAAATCGGGTGAATAAAGATCCCAGTATTTTTTTGGGGCACTGAATGGCAGATGCGGACGAACAAACCCCGTCGCTATGAAGAACGGCTTCTTTTCGTTCTCGATTCGCTTTTTAGCAGCACGCAACCGCTGGATCGTCTCTTCGGCAACCCGTCCGTCGGCATAGTCGACGTCGGCAACGGACGGCGATTCAAAGGCCGCTCCACGGGGCAACGTTCGAATCGCGTTCAGCTTTTCGTTCGTAAACAATGCTTCTTCGCGAGTCAATTGGCCGCCATCGGTGCTTTGAGGATCCAGGTACTCGATCACTTTATCCTTAAAATGAGGTACGGAAAACGATTCAGCATCGCCTTCGTTGCCATGACCGATATGAAATACCTTGCCAAGCGACTCGGTGCGATATCCGTGTTTTGCAAAATGCTGCGGCAGGGTTATCGCATTCGGGATAACGTCGCGAAGCTTACTCCCTAAACCATAGAGCCCGGTCGATGTCGAATGCGATCCAAGCATCAGCGTAAACCGCGACGGCGCACAAACCGCTTGATTGCAATAGGCCAAATCAAATCGCATTCCACGAGCCGCCAATGCATCGATGTTGGGCGTCTTAGCAACCGTATCGCCATAACAACCGAGCGTCGGTTTCAGGTCGTCGATGAGTATCAACAGAACATTCGGCGGACCCGCTGCCGCAACGATCGAACTGATCGCAAATGCGATCAATATACAAACAGAATAACGATTGACGAAAATTTTTCTTTTCATGAAGTGCAGTATTGCCAATCAAAGCCCAATAATCAACTCGCATTAGCATCCCAATTCGTTGGTTAGAATACTTGGTCTCCGTTTTCACGGTATATTTCGGTATAAGCGATACCGCATTGACCGAAGATGAACTGACAGTAGAACCGGCGATACTTCGAGTCCATTGCCGTTCGATTGTGAACCCTCCCTTTTAAACCAGCCGATCAAATTTCATGCAACCCACCATCCCGTTTTCATTTCGCGTACTTTTTTGCCTCGTTGTTGTATTCCTATTCACAACCGCATCGCATGCCCAGCCAAAAGCTAAACCGAAAGCCAATCAAGAAAATTCGGATGAGATGTGGGTCGTCGATTCTGTCCCCGAGCTGCCGACCGGCGTTGCGCACCATCGCTATCGAAGTACGTCGATGAATCGCGATGTCGGATATTGTATCTATCTACCGCCTAGCTATTCATCCAGCCCAGACCGACGGTATCCGGTTATCTACCACCTCCATGGCGCAGGCGGGAATGAATGCCGAAGCATCTATTCCGCGACGGTATTGCATGAAGGCATTTTAGCGGGACGATGGCCCGAAATGATAATCGTCTTTCCCAATGGTGGTCGATCAACGATGTATCAAGACTCGGGCGATGGACGATTCATGGCCGAAACAACGGTATCGAAGGAACTCATTCCGCTCATCGACGGGCAATATCGCACGATTGCAGATCGAAATGGGCGTTGCATCGAAGGTTTCAGTATGGGTGGCCGAGGCTCGACGCATTTATCCATGAAATATCCGACGATGTTTTGTTCGCTATTCAATCAAAGCGGCAATGTCTATCACGTTTCGGAAGCAAGCCAGCTTCCTAATTCGTACTTGGGAAGCGACCCTGCACGCCTTGAAGCAAATGACCCGTACTTGAACCTCGAAAAGAATCTTAGCTACATTCGCGAGCACTTAAGAATCCAAGTCGCTTGCGGAATCGATGATCCCGATCACTTGACGACCGTAAGACAGTACCATACCGCCTTAACCGAGTCGGGCGTGCCACATGAATACTTCGAGGTCGAAGGATTAGATCACAATCAGAAGAAGATGATCGACGGAAGGAAAGAACGTTGGTTTGAATTTCAGGTCAAATCGCTCAAAAAGGCCGGTACGGAATTGCATTGGTTGAACCGCTAGTAGAGAGTTTGAGCGACAGAGAGCAAAAGGGTGTATTCATCAGCCGCAGTGCGTTGGCACTGGTTTGTTTGCCAGAAGAACCAGCGGCTAGCGGGCAATGCCACGGACTTTGAAGACCATTGTCGTCGTTCGCTCCGCGAACGAAACGTGAATCCCAAGTAAAACATCGGTAGGGATTCACGCCACTTTCGCGGAGCGAAAGGCGACATTGGTGCGAAGCGCTTCGATAAATTCACAGATTGGGAACGAATGGCGACTAAAGTGAGTAGCATTGGGCTAGCGCCATGCCGCTCACTTTGCAACCTTTGCTTCGGCCCAGGCTCGCAACTGTTCTCGAAAGATCTTCGAGTTGTGTCGGATGTCGGTCGGAAGTTTTTTGGGATAGATGTAAAAACGATCAATCGATGCTGTTGTCGAGTTTTGTTGTCCTAACTGCCGGATTTCTTCGAGCAACACTTGCTCTTGCTCTGAATGCTTTTTAGGTCGCATTTGGGACCATGGTTCGATTATGCAAACGGGTTGCTGCTCATCCTTTGCACCTACACCAACCAGAGCGGAACGATAAATCGAAGGGTGGGTATTGATGACGGCTTCACATCGCTCGGTATACAAAGTCTCGCGGTTCGTCGTCACACGATGCGATTTTCGGCCACAGTACCAGAACCGCTGATGTTCATCGAGATAGCCAACGTCACCCATGCGATGCCAAATGCGCTCGCCGTCGACGATCTTATGAAAGGCGTTTTGATCTTTGAGCGTCACATACTCTGTCGAAACGACTGGCCCAGACACGATCAGTTCGCCTATTTGACCGATCGGTAGCTCGTGCGATTGCTCGATGCCGTGCAGGGGTCCATCGTCGATTTGAATGACTTGCCATTCGATTCCCGAGAAGCGATGTCCGACACACGTTCCATGTCCTTGTTCGGCTTGAGCCGCCGTTTCATTGATAACGTCGCGCGACTCGATCGACGCAATCGGCAAGGCTTCGGTCGCACCGTACGGAGTATGAATCTGACCATCTTCGTGAATCGCCGATCGCATCCATCGCAAAATGCGAGGAGAGACAGGAGCGCCCGCCGACAAAACTCGCATCAGACTAGGAACTTTTCGTCCCGTCGACTGACAGTAGTTGCCAACGGCAGTCCATAAGGCTGGCGATCCGAAAGATTGTCCGATAAACCATTGATCGATCGCGTCCAAGAGACGCGGCGGGTCAACGTCAGCCGGTCGAATTGGATTCATATCGGGAAGGATCGTCGTGGTCCCCATCACGGCATTGAACAGTCCAAATAACGGAAAGCAGCTTAAATCGATGCCGCCCGGTTCGATCGCGTAGCGACTGACGAGTTGATCGATCTGATGATTAAAGGTTCCGTGGGTGTACAACACTCCTTTGGGAGGCCCTGTCGATCCGGTGGTGAAAATGATCGCCGCCGAGTCGCTGTTTTGCGTATCGACGGGTCGATAGTCATTAGCCGACGATCGTTCAAGATCATCGAGAGTCGGCGAGGGGAATAACCTGAAGCGACGACCGACGGTAACATTCAGTTTAGCTTTCGGAAATTGCTTTCCAAACCACCATCGAATTCCGTGCGCCTGGGGAATGGCAACGAAGCCATCGGGCTCGGCCGCTGCCAGGCACTGCAGCAAATTCTTCTTACCCATGCCAGGGTCGATCAAGATCAATGTCACACCGACCTTCAATAACGCAAAGACTAACGCAATAAAATCTTCGCCGAATCGAACGAGCAAAACAATGCGCTGGCCAGGACTCATTCCCATGGCTTGAAGGCCAGCCGCGATGCTCGACGAGCGTTGGTCAAGCTCGCGAAATGAAATCGTTCGGTACGATCGATTTGTTCGCTGGCGATGCGAGCCGGTCGGAGTCGCGATCGCGATCTGATCCGGCGTCATAATGGCATGCTGTGAAATTCGATGAGCAACGTTGCTCGTCATTCCCACGAACCTGTTGGTTCTGTCAGTTTACGTGCATCGGGACTTGCGGATCGTTTCGTCATAACGACTAAACAAAGCCCGACGGAAATGATGATGATCTGCGTGAGAACGAACCAAGCTAAAATCATTAAGACGGTCGACGTAAAGCCGTAGCTATGCAACCCGATACCGAGTTGATTCGTTCCAAACCACGACCAAGCGGTCATAATATTCCCGCCGACTGCTAAGAGGGCAATCCCTTGGTCGCGGACCAGTTTGTCCCATCGGGCATGAAGCAAGATAGCGTTCCACAAAACGATCATCAACGCACCGTTTTCTTTCGGGTCCCATCCCCAAAAACGTCCCCACGAGTCGTCAGCCCAAAGGCCACCCAAGACCGTTCCGGTAAAGCTGAAGAAAATCGCAACGCAAACGGTTCCATACAACAACCGAATCAAGATGCGATGAATTTCAGCTTGCATTCCGCTGAATTGGCCACGCGGTGTGGCTCCGATCGCTGTGAGACGATGCATGATCGCGAGTATCCCAAGGAAACCCGCAAAGAATGTCGCAACATAGCCCAGTGTGATGCATTGAACGTGAGTGGCTAACCAAAACTGGGTATCGAGCACAGCTTCGAGAACCGGCATCGTATCGCTAGTCTCAAGTCCCCAAGAAACCAATAGTGTCGTGCTTCCCAAAACCGATCCAATCAAAAGTCCAATCCGAAGCGGGAACAACATTTCAACAATAAGCCCGAACAAGACAGCCATGCATCCGATGAATACGGCCGATGAATACAAGCTGATCACTGGGGCGCGTTCGGTGATATAAACGCGGCTGGCGATTGCGATAACGTGAACGACAAAGACGACCGCGATCATCCAGAAAGCTGTTCGGCGAAGCGTTTGTGGGAAGACTGCAAAACTGAGAAGCGTTAAAACAAATGCCATCAGATAAAAGGCCATGCAACCATTGAAAGCACCGAATTTGTTATACCAAGCTTCGAAGGAGGTCTTTTCTAAAGTTACCTTCGAGGTTGGCAGGTCTGCCAAAACGTCGCGATAATTTCCTACCGCTGCATTGAATGCAGCACCATCTTTGCCACCAGCTTCGTCGATCAACTTCTCAAGCGGTTTGAGTGCCCGGCTATCGGCGATATTCTCGGTCTTCAGCAGCGGGCCAAAGATATCGTCGAATTTTGCAGGTCTCAACGCTTGCCATCGACTGCGAGCTTCTTCGTCCGGCGTGATGACTTTTCCACTCTTGATGGCGACCGGCGGGATCATGGCCGCAGGTTTTCCTTCACGCATGCTCTCGATCATCCGCTTTCCTTCGATAACTTCATCAAAGAATTGCTTTATCGAATCTTGATTTTCTAAATCCTTGGGCGGCACCGGAAAATTATCGATCGAATTAACGAATCGATTGAGACTGAAAATATTAAGCTTTTCATTGAGTTCAAGAATTTTCTTTTCGCTAAAGCTCAGCGAGTTAACTGACTCGCCTTTTCTCAATCGCTCCAAAACGGGAACATACTTTTCTCGGAATCGATCCATGTGCTTGTCGAGCTGAGCAAAGCTGTACCGTTGACGCAGCGAGTGTCGAAATATTTTGGCGTACGTGTCGAGCGTACCACCGCTATCTTCAGGGCTTAGTTCAAAAATGTCGAGGACTTCTTTGGCATCGATACGAAAGACTTTCGCATTCTCAATCCACGTGTCACCGGCGATGAGTCCAAAGTACCATTGAGTGGCACTATATTTGGTGTCGACTTTCGACGGGTCGTCCTCACCGCGCACGAGTGTCGAAGTCGATCCAGATAACGCTTGCAAGACATTCCTTGCCACCGTATCGAATGGTTTGATGCGCCCTTCGTGCTGCATCGGAAGTTGGCCCGCTGCATACCAATCGAACTCACCGGGACTTACTACTTTGGGTTTGGCATAGTAGGCAAACATGCCACCGACCAAGCCGACGACAATTAAGGGAAGCAACCAACCAGACGTACCGCGACGACTGGCTCGAGCCTCGCTCCACAGATCGATTTCATTCGCTGTATTCACTCCCACGGCGCTAACCGCCCCTGAGTCGACGGCGCTAGCCGCAGGCTTTGCTCGATCCGATTTACTTGGCAACTTGCTCGATTCCGCCGATTTGGATTCAACCAGTCTTCGTTCCCGGTCGAATCGCGACGCGAATCGCAAAAAGGTACCGCCAAAATGGGCAAGCATCCCAAGTCCCGCAAAAGCGCAAGCAATATACGGCATCAGCCAACCAGCGTTGGTGACAACTTGCAAAACGGTCGTATCGCGAGGCAGCTTCTGCCCTTCAAAAATCTCGCTTCCGGCCGGATAGAAACCAGACTGATAAAACGTTTCGCCGCGATAGCGAACGGGATTATTCATCCAAATGCGCGCGTCGAGAATATCCTTGTCCGAGCTATCCGAAAAATGGACGAACGACGAATAGTCGCGAACCATTTGCGTACCCGAATAGTTGACACGCTGAGCTTCCTTGAGATTGACATTGTAATCTTTGTAGGTCCGACGATTCCGTAGCCCCATGCTGATCGTTTTTCCGTTGACTTGAAAGTCTTCTAAGAGATCAGGCCGCATTCCCAATGATTTTGCGCTGTTGTCATTAAATAGCGACACCAGCAAGTACGTCCCAATGACCTTGTGGGACTCGCGATCGGTTATCTCGACGTATGCGGACTGATTGTTTTCTCGCTTTTCGACGGCTCCGCCAAATTTTTCGGTCGGTTCAGCAATCCATTGAAGTCCTTCACCGACCGACGCGAGATTGGTTTTGTCGGCTCCGGTCACCCGCCTCAAATCTGAATTCTCCATATACTGCTTGACGACGAAGCTAACCGGTAAGGCGGGATCGGAGATCGGTTTTTGCGAACGATAGCTTTGTAGCAACAGACGACCATCGATGGCGACAACGCTGTCTTTGGTCGGATCAGAGGAATCGATAAATGCCAACTCGATTTCGTCAGGTCGAATGGCGACGTTCGTCGTTTGGCCATCGCCAAGCGTGATGCGTTCTTCGATTTGTCGATCGCCGAAGATGAATTGCCCGAGCATCATCATGCCGACAGCCAGGTGAATCAGAACATTTCCGCCGCGTATCCCAAAGAGCAACGTTAAGCCAACGAGCAAAATGGTGCCCGCAATCAAGCTCTTCGACATTTGCCAAACAATACGCAGTCCTGGATCAGGAATGCGCAAGGCATCGGCATAGAACAGCCAAGCAAAAGACCAGAGTCCTAGCAAAATCACGACGACAAAAAGCGTCCAATAGGCAAGCGTCGTTTTCGTCTTGCCAAACAGAAACCACAATCCACACGCCAGCGCACTCCCCCAGATCGTGAATCGACAGATTTGCCACAGTAAATCATAGGAAAACGGAGGCTCGCCCTGTAAACCATCTTCGGCGTGGGCACCCAGTATAACGACAGCCGTGATCGTGGCACCGACCAGACAAAACGCCAAGCCGGCAACGAACTTGGCGCCCTTGGCGGTCAGATGAAATCGTGTGAGCTTGGCGGCAATCAGATTGATTAAGAGGACCAGTCCGATCGTCGCCCCGCCAGGAAAAGGAATCGAGTACGGTAATCGAGGATATTGGTCGAGCGGCCAGATCGTAATCGGCTTGAAAACATCGAGTGGGATGTGGGTTATCCAGGCGTTGAAATACTCTTTCTTGACATCGACTATCGTCGATTCATCCTGTGCCAGCGTTCCGACGAAGATGACGACGATCGCAAAGAAGAATCCCCAGACGGTGATTCGCAACGAGCCAAACATTTTAACGACTTGCCAAAGTATCTTAGAAATGTCGATATCACTCGCTTGATTCGCGGTGGCTCTGGTCGCAGGATTTACAATTGCTTCACTAGACATATTATTTTCCTCAGCTTTACCACTGAAGGGATGAAATGAATTGGATAAATTTTTCGCGATGCTCTCCGGCTAGCTTTGCACTGCCGGTGAATTTTATGAAGACACTCGATTTATCATTGCCCGTCGGCAAGATCGCGGCGAGCATTGCTGGTTGGTCATCGCCTTCGGGTCCGAGTAACGAAAACATTTTTCCTTCGGTATCGCTGGCGGCTTTGACGGTTGTTGCAGCTTCAATCGCTTTGATCGCTGCTTCCTTACCTACATTCGCTTCGTCCGATGGGTTCAACTGACCATGCCAACGTTCGACGTTGGAGAGTTGATCGCCACTTGCAAAGATGACCGTTACTTCGGCTTTCGATGATTCGTCGCCGATCGTGAACGACGCTTCGCGCATTCCAGAAGCGCCGACATCGGTCCATCCTTCCGGAGCAACGTATTGAACAGCCGACTTTCGCGGCGGTGCTGATTTCGGTGGCGATTGCGTTAGCGGTGCCGTTGGAGGCGGGTTGCTTCCCATCGAGCTTCCGCCCATCATTCCTGGCACACTCGAAGATGTCCCTGTTAGGTCGAGTAAGTAGGCGGGCGAACTACCTTCGGATCGAGCAACCTCAATCAAGTCAGACTTTTGGTCGGCAAACTTGTTGGGAGCAAGACCAAGCTGTTTTCGCCAAAGATTGATGTTGTCACTTAAATAGCCCTCGCGTTCCTTTTCGTCGGTCGGCATCGGCAACTGGGTAACGACAAAGCGGACTGGTTCGCCTTCGGCTGGGGCTTCGAGAATCGCCGCCGCGATCGCATTTCCCAGTTGTACAACCCAGTCTTGGGGAAGTTTCCATTCCGGCTTTCCAGCTTCGTTGAGCTTAAAATCAGCGGCAATCTGCCGCAGCGGTTCGGAAAAAGAATCGAGCCGTTCGGGAGCATCGGTAGCTTTGATGAAGAAAGCCGAGTCGGATTCTGGAACAATCGCAATCAAAAACCGCTTGGCAACTTTCACCGTTTGGGGCGTGGAAACCGCAACTTTGGGGACTTCGTAGACCCGTACCAAGGGGTCGCGGTCGCATCCTGCAAGACCGGCAACGAGCACGCCTATTGCGAAGAGTCGTTGTCGAACCGTGCTAAAATAGCTTGAAAAGCAACGATTTACGTCAAATTCTATTCGGAGCATACAGCCCATTCATTTTCGAGAGCACGTGGCAAAAGTTCGCTTCGATGCCAACTTTTGAAAAGAGTTGACGTCGGCCAGCGATTTGGGTGGGGTTGGATCTTGGAGGCGGGAAAACTAGCTGACCCGATCCTTAAGCCAGACTATTATTGTACGAAGAAAGAGCGCTTTTCACGAGGTCGAAGTCCTCATGTTGTTTGCCGTCGTCCAAAAATTCCCAATATGCGGTTCTGAGCCAAAAATTATGAAAAAGTATCGAAGCTCCATTTGTTTTCTAGTAGTCACTGTTGCATCGGTCGCCCTTTGCGATTCTTCCGAAGCACAATCACCTTCCGGACGATGGCGTGGCGAGTGGACGAGCGGTTCGACCGGCCATCGAGGTCCGATGCGAGCCAACATCCGCCCACAAGCCGACGGATCTTTCTCGGCAAGGTTTACGGGGCGGTTTTTTGTTGTTATTCCGTTTACCTATCGCGTTGACTTAGTCCCGTCATATTTCGGAAGCCAGCAGTTGTCTGCCGAAAAGAAGCTCGGTCCCATTTTAGGGAGCTATCGGATGCAAACTTCATTCGGTTCACAGGCGATGAACGGTCAGTTTCAAGCCGCCGGCGATCAAGGGACTGTCTCGATGCGACGACGATAAGCGAACTTGCTCGCTTATGAATCGATGCTGCTTAGCAACTCGATTACCGAACGCACCATGGTGGCAGTTGCTCCGGCATCGGTCCAGGATTTTGGCGAATCTAAGAAAGCGGGACCGGCGATATCTAAATGTGTCCAGGGTGTTTTCCCAACAAACTCTTCAAGAAATTTTGCAGCCGTTATTGCTCCGCCCCAGCGACCTTCGCCTACGTTCTTAATGTCAGCGACCTTGCCAGCAATTTGTTCAGCAAAGAAAGAGTACATCGGTAATGGCCAAGCGTATTCGCCGCAGCGACCGACGGCATCTAATATTTTCTGCTGCCAATGATCGTTATTGCTCATCGCACCGACAACGTCGTTCCCCAAAGCGACCACACATGCGCCGGTCAAGGTCGCAAAATCGATGATATGCGACGGGTTGTGCTGGAGGGCTACGTTGAGAACATCGGCAAGTACCAGTCGCCCTTCGGCGTCGGTATTGTGAATTTCGATCGTCTTACCACTTCGCGCCGTCACAACGTCACCAAGCTTGAAGGCGTCGCCAGAAATTAGATTTTCGACTAATCCAACGAGTCCGATAATCGGCTGTTCTAATTGGAGCAAAGCAGCCGATCGCATAATGCCCAACACCGTTGCGGCACCTGCCATATCGCATTTCATCGTCAGCATGCCTTCGGTCGGTTTGATCGAAAGGCCACCGGAATCAAAGGTCACTCCTTTGCCAACCAGTGCGATAGGAGCAATGCTGGGGTTCGTTCCGGCATACTTCAGAATGCACAATCGAGGTTCTTTCGTCGAGCCTTGCGACACGGCTAACAACGCTCCACACTTTTCGACTTTCAAGCGTTTCTGATCCCAGATTTCGATCTCTAGTCCGACTTCACGAGCGACGACGGAAGCTTCATTGGCAAACGTTTCTGGGTACAAGTAATTAGGAGGCAGATTCACTAACCGTCGCGTTAGATTCATGCTCTGGCCGATCGCAAGTCCTTGATTCAAAATTGCATCGGAAACGTCAAACCAATGAACTTCCTCGGGCGCATGCAACGAACGTTCGGCACGAAAGAGGTCTTGTCCGACGCCGCCGGTAATGCTTCCAATAACCGACGATTTCGTATAGAGATCATCTCCGTAGAAACCTGCATAAGCGACGCGTTTGCGATTCTTCGAAGCAGCCATCGCTTTTGCGCCCGTGGCTGCAGCTCGATAACCGATTCCTGCGTCGCGAGTTTCGTTATTGCCAAGCCCCACGATCACCAATTGTCGAGCTTGTATCCCCGTCGGCGATAAGAGCGACGTCACCTTCATGGGCTTGGTCGAAAGTTCTTCGCTTTCAACAAGCTTGCGTAACGTACCACCCAACGCGGAATCGATCGCCGCGAGTTGACTGGACGTTTCCCACTCACTCCCCAAACCTAAAACGAGTCCGTCGCAATCGTAGCTAACGAGGTTGCCATGTGCTTGTACAATTTTCATCGGTGCAGTGTTTCTAGTAGAGCGATTAGACGAGTCCGTGAAGAGCTAGATAGCGTTCAGCGTCGAGGGCCGCCATGCAGCCTGTCCCAGCCGACGTAATCGCCTGTCGATAGTTGTCGTCCGAAACATCACCGGCTGAAAACACCCCCTCGACGCTCGTATCGGTTCTAAAGGCTTTTTTCCACGTGATATAGCCACTGGAATTCGTTTCGAGTTTTCCATTTAGGAAGGCGGTATTCGGAGTGTGGCCGATGGCGACGAACATCCCGTTGACTGCAAGTTCACTTGTCGAATCATCGACAGTGCTCTTCAGTCGCAAGCCGGTCACTTGATTCCCATTCCCAAGAACTTCTTCTACTACGCTATTCCAAACCAGCTCGATCTTCGGATGATTTTTGGCACGATCCTGCATCACTTTCGAGGCTCGCAATTCGGCGCGTCGATGCACCAAATAGATTTTGTCAGCACCATCGAGATTTGCCAGATAACTTGCTTCTTCGACAGCCGTATCACCACCGCCGATGACAGCCAGCGGCTTGCGACGGTAGATTGGTAGCGCGCCATCACAAACGGCACACGCGCTCACCCCTTTGTTCTTATACTTCTCTTCCGACGGCAAACCCAAATAGTTCGCGCGTGCACCGGTCGCAATGATCACGGTATGGGCTTTGATCGAATCGCCGCCAGCCGTCATCGCGACGTAAGGCTTTTGGCTGAAATCGACGTCGACGATATCGTCGGTAACGACTCGGGTTCCAAAGTTGAGTGCTTGTTGTTTCATCAGCTCCATCAACTCGACACCTTGAACGGCATAGTGAGGCTGTCCGTCCTTTTCATGCCCTTTGGGGGCTGGCGGCAAATTATAGTGACGGTCTTTATCGACTGCACTTTCTACGAAGGCGCGAATATTTCCGGCAGGAAAGCCAGCGTAATTTTCGACTTCGGTAGTAAAAGCGAGTTGGCCTAGCGGAATCATTTCCGGTTTGACAGTCCCTTCATAGAGCAACGGGCTAAGATTCGCTCGGGCGGCGTAAATAGCAGCAGACCAACCAGCCGGTCCGCTTCCAATAATTAGGCATTTTTCGATAGTCATAAATTCGTCTGCAAACGGTCGGCTTGCGGGATGTTGATATAGTGAGCCGACGGCGCTAGCCGCGGGCCGAAGATGGAAACTCTACCAAACGTAATCTGAGAATTGTAGACGTTCGCTACGTTGCGAGAAAGAACCCTACGATCCGACCGTCAAGCAGCGACTGACTAAGGAGCAACGAATCAATAACTGGCGTAGTGAATCTTGCTAAAGATCGTTTGTGCTCAGGATCTTTAACAAGATCCACTACCAAGAATGCGCTACTTAATGTTTCATCGTTCCTAACCGTTATCAGCTCGGCCCCTTGGACTACCGCTCCAGCCGAGCTTGTCACGAAGCGTCGTATAGTCGTTTTGCCCAGGAACGGATATCAAATTAAAACTTCCGGCGGCGCGGCGCACGACAACTCGATGCTGCATATCGAGTTGACAGACAACGCGACCGTCGACAACGACGCTCGACGAGGGATGCTCTTCGTGCAAACGCAACTCATACACGCGTTCAGCGGTATCGACAATCGGACGCATTGTCAGGGTATGAGCACTAATCGGGCTAATGACAAAGGCTTGAAGATTTTTCCGAAGGATCGGCCCACCTGCGGAAAGATTGTGTGCGGTCGACCCGATTGGCGTACTGACGATCAATCCGTCGCAGCTATAGGTCGTGGCGAGCTGGTTATCGATGTGCAATTCGATTTGTAGCATTGAGAATGGCGGTCCCCCTAAAATCGAAGTCTCATTTAAACCGATTTGGCTAAACAACTGCACGTTGTTGCGAAAAACCGTGCATTCGAACATCAAATGCTGTGTCACCTCGAATTGGCCTGCACAAACTTCTGGCCAAACATCGAGAAAGCGATCGGGAGAGAGCGCGGCTAAAAAGCCTAAGCGTCCAAGATTGACTCCGAGCACCGGCTTTTGCAGTCGCCCCATCTGTCGCGCCGATTGAAGGATCGACCCATCGCCGCCGAGCACCACCACGAAATCAGCTTCACATTGTTCGAATTGATATTCGAATTTTTGATCGATGGCGATGACATCGGCATACTTGCGAATCACCGGTTCGAGTCGCTGGAGTTCCCGAGCGACGCGAGGTTTGTCCGGCGGTGCCAATACAACCACGCGCGGTGTCGATCGATTCTGCTCAATCCATGGTGCCAACGTTCGACTCGTTTCTTACGTGACGGCCGATTCTGTATTTGAAAAACGCTCGGCTAACTGCCGGCAGGCTTGTGCGATTCCGTTGCTGTCGAGCGATAAATCGACCAGCAGTTCATTTCGATCGCCATGTTCGATAAAGCGATCAGGAATTCCCAGTCTTCGCATGCTTCGCGTTTCCCATCCTTCTTGACATGCCAGCTCAAGCACAGCGCTTCCAAAACCACCCATCAAAGCCGCTTCTTCTACGGTGACGACAAAGCGACATTCGCTGAAGACTCGAGCCAGCAACTGTCGGTCAAGCGGCTTGATGAAGCGAGCATTGATGACGGCGACTTCGAGTCCTTCCTGGCGTAGCTGCTCGGCAGCCGTTACTGCGTTGGCCAACATAGCGCCACATGCAACAATCGCTCCATCGGTTCCCCATCGTACCGTTTCACCTTTACCAAGCTCGATCGGTTGGACAGGACGCGGAATAACGCCGGCCGTGGCTTTCGGATAACGTATCGAGGTCGGGCAAGTTTGCTCCAAGCAGAATTCGAGCATCGGTTCCATTTCCGTCGAGTCGGCAGGAGCGAGCATCACGATGTTTGGAAAGACTCGCATGTAGCCGATATCGAAGACACCATGATGCGTCGGGCCATCAGGACCAGCTAATCCGGCTCGGTCCATCATCATGATCACCGGCAGGTTTTGCAGAGCGACTTCCTGGAATATCTGGTCGTAAGAACGCTGCATGAACGTCGAGTAGATCGAAACAATCGGTCGCAAACCGACTTTCGCATGGCCAGCCGCAAAGGCGACTGCGTGTGACTCGCAAATGCCTACGTCGAAAAAGCGATCTGGAAATTCGTCGCGAACCGGTTCGAGTTTATTGCCTTGACACATCGCGGCTGTCATAACCGTGACTCGATCGTTCTTCCGCATCTGCCTGAGGATGGCATCACGAGCAAAGTTCGTGAAGGCAGGTTTGCTACCCGCTTCAATCACCTTGGGTTTACCAGCCTCATCCGCAAAGGCAGGCGGTGTATGGAAATATACTGGATCGGCTGCAGCAGGTTGGTAGCCGTGTCCTTTCTCGGTAACGACATGAAGGAGGACCGGTCCGCTTTGCTCTTTTGCCATTTGCAGGTATTTGCGAAGCAAGCTGATATCATGTCCGTCGACCGGACCAAAATATCGAAAGCCAAATTCTTCGAAGAGCATGCCACCGACGACACCAGCTTTGACACCTTCCTTGATTTGAGCAAGTAGGCGTTCGGCGGGGTCGCCAAAAACCGGCAACCGATTGAGAAGCTTAACAACTTCGCTTTTGAGACCGGTGTAAAAAGGATTGGCGCGCAATCGATCGAGATAGTTGGCGACCGCTCCAACGCGAGGACAGATCGACATCTTGTTGTCATTCAAAATGACGATGAGATCCTTTTCGAGCTCGCCAGCGTTATTGAGAGCTTCAAATACGATACCTGAAGGGAGTGCGCCATCGCCGATGACTGCAACACTTTTTCGCGATCCTTCTTGCATTAGGTCGTCGCCGCTCTTGAGCCCCAAGGCGGTCGATACACTGCAACCCGCATGACCGGTCATGAACAAGTCATATTCGCTCTCGCTCGGATTGGGATAGCCCATCAATCCACCGCGTTCGCGAATCGTTTTAAATTCGTGGTATCGACCGGTCACCAATTTATGCGGATAAATCTGGTGGCCAGTGTCCCAGATCAATCGATCCGTCCGAAAATCGAAGACGCTATGCAGTGCCAGACAAAGCTCGACTACACCCAGATTCGACGCAAAATGCGCCGTTCGAGTCGAGAGTAGATTACAGAGGACATCCCGGATTTCCTGACCAAGCTTTTCAAGCTCGGAGACGGACATAGCGTGAAGCTCGTACGCTGATTCCAATCGCGACAACAACTCGTGCATTTCGTCAGTGTTTCCTTTCCAAAATGTACTCGGCTAATTGTATCAAGGTCTTTCCAGATTTGCCGAACGATTCCAACGCTCGGATTGCCTTACTAGTGTAATCTCTCGCCGCCACAATACTTGCTTCAACCCCGTAGAATCCAGGGTAAGTTAACTTTCCGCGTTGAAAATCCTTGCCCGTACGTTTTCCGACGATTGTGGCGTCGCCTTGTACATCTAGTAAATCGTCGACAATCTGAAACATATGGCCGACCGCTTGGCCGTAAACGGAAAGGTGTTTTAACTGTTCCTGTGTCGCACCCGCTAACAGGCCTCCGAGCTCGACGGAAACTCGGATCATGGCGGCTGTTTTGCGAGCATGGATGGAGGCCAGCAAGTCCGAATCGCCGACTTCGGTTTCGGCTCGCAAGTCGTCGGACTGCCCGCCGACCAATGCCGTCGGCCCAGCGACCTTGGCAAGAAGCCGACAAGCCTTGACTGCGATTTCTGGCGATGGATTCCCTTTAGTTAAGAGTTCAAATGCCATCGGTTGCATGGCGTCACCTGCGAGAATGGCGGTTGCCTCGTCAAATTGAATATGGCATGTCGGACGCCCTCGACGAAGGTCGTCGTCGTCCATGGCCGGTAAATCATCATGGACGAGAGAGTAGCAATGAATCAATTCCACGGCGGCAGCGGCAGGCATCGCCGGTGAAAAATCGCCGCAAACCGCTTCGGACGCCCAGAGTACCAACAACGGTCGCAATCGCTTTCCAGGTGCCATCAACGAGTAAAGTATGGCATCCGACAAACGCGCAGGTGCTCCGATCAGCAGCTCCTGAACGTTGGTTTGAAGGTAAGTATTAAAAAGCTCAGCCCGCGAACTCCACTCCCTTTCAAAAACTCGGTACTTGGACGCTTCAACCATCGGCGGTTATTGGATTTCTTGTAAATTTCTCGAAGACAATAAAGTTGGGTGGAATTGTAAGCGAACATTCGCTCATAGCCAGTCCCTCAATAACAGTTTCGAGTACGATGCGTAAGTAAAATTTGGAGGCAGAAGCCTCATAATCCCAACTCGTTCTTTGTCTAAAATGAGCCTTCCACGTTGATGAATTTGATCCGAATCGCGAATTCGACCAGGATATTCCTTTTTCTGCTGGTGTTAGGTATCTACGGTTTGATGTTCAACGTCTATGTCCCACCATCCAATGGTGACGACATTACCTATTTCCACGGCGCGCTAAGCATTGCGGCCGGCGCAGGCTTTAAAGAGCAAGGGCGATGGATTATCGACTGGCCGCCTGTTCAATCGGCGCTGATGGCGACAACCATGCTACTCACGGGCGTTCGCGAATACTACCTTGCGAAAATCATCAATGGGCTCGCCGTCTTTTTGGCATTAGCGATGGCTCATCGTGTAATGGTTTTAGAAAATCGTAGTAGCCCGCTCCTCATATGCGCGCTGATCGCGATTTTTCCGACGGCACTGGTTGTTGGAAGTGCTGGGCAAGCTGACTTTACGTTTTTTGCGATCTCGATGCTCTTCATACTGCTCGTTGCAATACTACGTGAGCGTCGTCAGTTACGATGGGCAATCGCTTGCGGTTGCGTGCTTGGGATCGCTTCGCTGACCCGTTGGATCGGTGTTGTTTTGGGAGTCATTCTCGTTTATCAAGCGATCGAAGTCGCATACAAATCCGAGAAGAAAAATTTCTACGCCTCCTCGATGTCTGCTTGGTTTGAAATCGCGGCTTCGATTATTGGAGCAAGTTTTTTTTTAGCTTGGAAAGGTTGGCTTCATTTATGCAAGCAGAGCGGTATGCGTAGCGTTAGCAACTATGAATACCTTGGCAGCTCAATTTGGAATCCACCCAATCCGCATGAATTGTTTGTTGGGTTCCTCAACTTGTTGACTCAACTGGAAAACATTGTCCTTACGTTATCGCCAAATTTGTCGTGGTGGGTCAGTGGACTGGCGAGTCTCTTTTTATTGCTCTGCACATGGGGATTTGTCGTTCGCATTCGCGAGCACGGGTGGAGGGCCTCGGATGCGTATTTTCTAGCGACGCTTATCTTGCTCTCGGTCTACGCGTACAAGGAATCTCGATATGGAATTCCGATTGCCCCCTTTCTTTTAGACTATGTTTTTACTGGGTTGCGAATTTTTCACAAGCGAGTGATGTTTTTTTTCGGTCGGAAAGATCTATCCAGTTTGCTTTTGCCTCGGCTGTTTTTCACAATTTGGATCACAGGTTTGATGGCGATGGATTTTATCTTGATTTTTCGAGGCGATGGCGAAAGCATGGGGCCGGCTTGTCAATTTCTCTTGGTCGACAATCGAGACTATCTGCGAGGATACCATTGCGATCTTTACGATACCTGTAAGCAAATATCTAGAGAATATCCGGATGCCATCGTGGCCAGCGATAAGTTTCATAAGCAACTTATTCGATACTACTCAGGACTCGAAACCCATTTTGTGGGATACGCCCCCAATTTAGAATACAAGATTTTCGTCGAAGTTAGCAAAGATAGCCTGTCCAATCGAGCAAATGAATTGACCCGAAACGAACTCGATTTCCCGACCAGTCTCGAAGGTCGGCTGTCAAATCCAAGGCGGCGAGGAATGGTAACGCTTTGGGATGTCGACGCTTGATGAGAGTATTAGCTGGACAGGGCCAAGTTGCATCGAATGGGAAGTTATTTGCGGCGGTTCCGGATTTATTAGCCGTTTTGGCGTTAGCCACGGTTCTCAGCGAAAAAACCGCGGCTAACGCCGTTCGGCTAATCCAAACCTATTGCGGCTCAGTTTGACTTCTGTTTGAATATTCGAGTGAAACCACGCGTGCTGCAATGGCCGGCGTAGAATAGAAGTTTTGGCTATGTCGCGGGCTTTTAGCCAACAGAAGTGCATAACACTGTGGATCAATCGCTGATCTGCGATTCCTTCGAGCATCGTTGCTTTGTCGGTCATGAAACGATTCTTGAAGGCTTGTTCGCCAGTACCGAAATGGACTCGATGGATCCCCCATTGCTCGCAATTGCGAAGCAATTGCATCAAGATAAGCAAACCGGGTGAGTACCTACAAAACAGAGGGTTGTATGCCGGTAGCCATGCCGCTAATCGATCGTGGCAAATAAGTCCGAGGTGAACGGCGACCAAACTGTCTCCAGCCATGAGTCGGCAATACTGGAGACGAAAATCATGGCGATCATCCTTCGCAGATTCAACTAACGATCGAACGGTGAGTAGCGCTGGCTTAGTTGCCAAGATATTCTTGACACACCTTTTTCTACACGCGTCGTCCTTCCATTGCAGAAACGATTCGAAGCTTTCGTCGGAATAGCCCAAATCGATTCGAAGCGGACCAACTTCGTGCGAGATCTTTCTTTCCTTTTGAGCTAACTTTGAGACAACGTTTGAACCGAGCGATTTCTTTTTCGCCTCGTACGACTCAAAGCCATTGGCGATATCGGCGTAGACTGTGGTTCGTCTCAACGCCATACAACTAAGATCTGGAGTTTCTCCAAGAGGCAACATGTGAAAGCGAAATGAACGGAGTTCGGTCGAATCGAGTAGATTCGTAAAATGCAACTGTTGACCTGGACTAGATATCCAACCTTGTTGGTCCGAAAGATAACCGCCAACCGGGCCTGCCGCGCGTTTGCTTATTCTCTGAAAGGGCAAGATCGAAACGGGCATGCCATTCTCAAATGCGATTGCGCATTCCACATCGTTTGTCGCTGTATTCACTGCCCGTGAAAATTCAGGATGCAGGAACGGACTTTGATGCCGTGAATCGGCAGCAATCCATCCAAGCCACGACGCTTCGATGTCGTGACTTAGCTCTGAAAAGGGAATAGTTTTGATCTGCATATCTTACTTACAATCCGATACCCGGCGGAAAGTTAAGGAAACAGCGCGTTCATCCTTGAATCGAAATGTTTCACAACTTGTGAACCGTCATTTTAATTCACCCATAAGAAAAGCGGATGAAAAATTGAGCATTCTTGAGACTTCTTCGGGCAAATATCGAATTTGCCAACGCGCCGATCAAAGCCGCGACATATATTTGACAAACTCCCGATCGAGCTTTTCAAGATCCTGCCCAAAAAACTTCTGAAAATCGGCAATTCGCCGCTTCGGATCGGTCGGTTCCAAGGGCGGTCGACGACTTAGCTCGGTCATATAAGCGGCATACTCTTTGCTTCGGGTTTTGAGTAAAAAATAGGTCAATGCCCAGCTTTCACCATAGGCAGCCGTTGCGGACGAACTGTCCTGAAAGCGGCTATCGTCCTGGAGCAACTTCAAGAGGCTATTCGATTGGCGAGAATTGAATGACTTTCGAAACACGTCGTAGTTGAACCCATTGATCTTGCCGATCCCGCCCCATCCAGTCGCATTGCTCAGATCGGGCGATTCAAAAAACATCGCTAGGCCTTCGCTGATCGCGATTGGATTGTCGCACAAACGAGTCTGCAAGCCACTGTTGTAGGACAATTGATGCACGGCTTCATGAACAACCGTGGCGACCAATCGCTCGGCACTCCGTTGCGCTAGGATGTGATTGATGAGCTCTGCCGTGTTGACCGATTTCCCTTTGGGAATCATGCCTTCGACGCCGGTCAGATCGTACCCCGCAATTCGATTGCTCAACAGATTGTAATAACCAATCATGCTTTCAGCATTGAGAACGTCCTCGCCCTTGGCATACTTGACGTAGTTGTCTCGGTTCTCGAAAACGACGGCTACCAGTGGGAACTCGGGTTCGTGAAGCTCGACCCCCAGTCGCTTCCAATAGGTATAAAACCCTCGCAAAAGGCGCTCGTACAACGCACCATTCCATTTTGCATACGCTTCAGTCGTATTGTAACAAATAACGTAGTGTTTGGTCGACGTTGCTCGAAAGCCTTTAGGGAGTTCGGCAAGCATCTGCGCAGAGATTTGGGCACTGGTGAGCGGCTCAAAAGGAGTGGCCGTTTTCTCAATCGACTCCGTTTCCTTGGCTACGAAAAGATGCAGTCGACCGTTGTTCTCCTGAAACAGACAACCGCCGTCTAACCCCTCGGCAACGACAAAGCCATTCATCGACTTTCCAGAAGCCCCCGGGCTCTTGAGTCTTACTTGGTAACTGGACTTACGTATTTTGGACGGAGATGGCTCTTGTGCAACTCCCAACGAGACGAAAACGACGAGCATCAAAACGCTATACGACGTAATCCGAGTTGCTATGGATGTTGTAAAATCAGACATTGGCATCGCCTCGAGACTCCTTCGAAACAGCGTTGTTCTATTATAACAGATTCCCGACGAGCGGTATTCGTTACCGCTTCGAGGCAGGGCTAGTCAGAAATATATATTGTGCAATTAGCCGACGGCCGTCAGGCCCGGTTTTCACAAGGAAACCGGAGCTAACGCTCTGCGGCTAATTGCGTAACTTCAATAACTGACTTGCCCGGTGCTTCAAAGATTCGGTGCGAGGGCGGGACGCCCGCTTTATCGATTTAGATTGCGAGTCGCCAGCCAGCCTGCCAATGCGCCGACAATGACGAGCAACAATAGCAACCCAGCCTCGCTTGCTCGCACGCCGTAGTGAAGCAAGTCAAAGATTCGCATCGAAATGGTCGTCACTCCAGGCGGCAGGCATTGCAAATACGTCGCTAAATCACCCATTGCGACTGCCAGCAGTGCGAGCCAAAGTATCGCGACGGGCTTAGCGAAGGACAGCATGCACAATCGAATCTTCGCAGACCAAGGACGTCCTGCATCGATGGCCCAAGTCTGGCCAGACTCCTCTTGCCATCGACGATGAAAAATCGCGAATACTAGCACCGTCAAGGGAATCAAGCGGAATTGCATGCACAGGATCGGGGCTGCCAGAGTATGATCGCAAAGCCATTGCAGACCGATTATTGGAGCTTGGTAAAAGCGAATGACCAACAAATTGACGATCGGACCTGGAAGTGAAAAACAACCGATGCAGAATCCAATGAGGATTGCTCGAACCAGTTGGTAAACAAGGCGTTTTGCTCCGCTGCGACTGTCAGACTTCTCGACCGATGGCGGAAATATCGCCAGCACAGCGACAGCTCCGAAAAAGCAGGCAATCGTGGCTGACCAAGCCGAGAGCGAAAGGGACCAGTGAAACTCACGATAAAAACTCGATGGAGCGTGAACACAATTCCGCATGGCGTTCTCTAGGCTCCACGAACGTTCGATGTTGCCTCGCCCGTTTTGGCTGGCAACCCATCCTGCCTTGATCAGCAGATTGGCCAGCGGCAAGAGAACGCTTACGGTTACGATTAACCACGCGGCGACTGAAAAAGCCCAATGATGCCCAATGATAAAGTCGCTGTGCAACTCATGCGAACGAACCGCTCGAACTTTACGCCATGCATAGGATACAACCCCAATGCCTATCGAACCTAATAGAAGACTCAGGCTTGAGGCGGCGAGTATGCGACGGAAATTGACCTGATCGGTGATCATATCCAGATAGCATTGTTCGACTAATGTTGGAACTTGAAATAGATTGGTTACGACCATATCACCGCTAATCCAGGCAGCAATCGACAAGAAAGTTCCAAAAATCCAGCTCGACCAATTCGGCCAGATTCCAAGCCGAAATTGGCGCAACAGACCACCCTCGCACCTCGCGAGTTGGATCGGTGTCGATCGACATTTCGATAGTCCGATGACAAGTATCCAATAGGCGACCGGTAAGGCCGCCATCGCATGAATCCAGACAACGCTTGCAATTCCGACCAAGGGAGCCTTCGCTGATGTTACTTGCGAAAGCGTCCACCATCCGACGCTTCCAAAACCAGCCGACCATGCACCGGCAACGACGTAACTAGGAAGCAAAAGAAAACAGCCGATAAGCCCAGCTTGGCAGCGAGCCGCGACGGTGTTCCTGCCAAAAGTCTCTAACGCCAAGAACGAGGCCAGCATCACGGCAATCACCGACGCGCCACAAGCTACCACCAATGAATTTGCAAAATATTCCATGGATTGTGTTGCAAGCTTCGTTTAACTCACGGAAAACGATTGGCTATTCCTTTCCACGACCATCGTCCAGTGAGTACAATATCGGCTTCAAATTTTCGAGTTCCATGCTTTTCGCAAGTGAATGTTGAGTGGGACATTCCTTCAGTCTCGCTTCACCATTAACTATCAAGGATAACCCATCACTATGTCGCGCAGTAGCTATCTACCAATGTTTTCGCTTACCCGGTTGGGATTGTTCTTTGTCGCTTTGTTGGTTGCAAACGGTGTTACTATGACTGCTCAAGATTCTCCGAAAAAGAAACAGCCTCAGAATCAACAGGAGATGCTCGATGTATGGATAGGTACGGGTCGAAGTCAGCTAAGCCAAGGGATTTATCACACGCAACTTAACACGTCGACCGGAAAACTTTCACAAGTGACGTTGGTTGCCGAAGCCGACGGTCCAGGTTTTCTTGCCCTCCATCCTAAGCTGCCGATATTGTACACCGTTTGTGAGCTCGATAAGAAACCTGTTGTCGCCGCTTATGCTGTCGACACGGGCAAAGGTCGAGCATCTCTCAAACTCGTGGACTCGGTTGAGATTGGAGACGGAGGAGCGGCGCATCTGAGTGTTGAACCGACGGGTCACACACTGCTCACCGCCCAGTATGGAACCGGATCGGTTGGCGTTTTCGCTCTCAACGACGATGGCTCGATTCGTTCTCGAACGCAGTTAGTCAAACACGAAGGCGGCTCGAAAGTGGATCCGAAACGACAGGAAGCACCGCACGCTCACTGGACGGGCTTTTCGCCAGACAACCGTTTCGCATTTGTCCCTGATTTGGGACTCGATAAGGTTGTAATCTATCGATTGGACGCGGCTAATTCAAAGATTGAACCGCATGGATTTGGTCAGCTACCGGCAGGCAGCGGTCCACGCCATATGAAATTTGACAACAGCGGACGATTTATTTTTGTCCTCAACGAACTCGCCTTGACGATTACGGTTTTCCGATACGACGCGCAAGCAGGAAACATGACGCCGATCGAAACTGTTGAGACCGTACCTGCTAGCGAGAAAGACAAAGAGCAAGCGATCAGCGCGTCAGAGATTCGTGTGCACCCCAATGGACGGTTTGTCTATTCTGCCAATCGAGGACACGATACGATCACGGCGTTCTCGTTCGATGAATCTAAAGGGCATCTGACGTTTATCGAACGCGAACACGTTCGCGGTGCGACCCCTCGAAATTTCAATATCGATCCGACTGGCAAATGGTTACTGGCTGCTGGACAAGATTCACACACTTTGGCTGCGTTCGCCATCGATCCAAAAACGGGTGAGCTCACCTACAATCGAAGCTGTGTAACGACACCTTCCGCAATATGCGTTTTATTCGGGAAATAAGAAACTTCTCGCTGATCGCCACGATCTGGTTCCGAGCCTCTGCCTCGGACCCCACTGCAGCCCAGGCTCTGCCTGCTGAAATATCAATTGTTCGAGATCGGCGACTAACTCCACACGAGGCGGAGCCTTCGACGCAGTGCGTTTCTCAGGCGAGAGCCTGGGAACGAGCGTAAGGCGTACTCTTAGCCTTCGAAGTACGCCTACGGCTGAGACTGTTAAACGATTAAATCAACAAGCCGCAAGCCGCCCGGTGTATATCCACCATTTTCGTCGCTACTACCGGACGGCTTGGCGCCGCACCGCTACATTTTTAAGCTTATCCTTGCGGCATTCGTGTCCGGTACCTATCGATCATTACTTAGGAGTCGGAGGATGCCGCCGATTGCATTCGACTCGCCAAGTCTTTACAGGTCTTGTCGGTATTCGAACAAAGAGAACAGTTCGACGATCCTTCGACGCCTCCTTGATTGGCGATACCTCCGCAGGAGCCACGGAGTCGCTTCCGATTGAGAATATATCCGACGGCCATTCCGATCATGACACAAGCGAAGACTACAAGTGAAACGCCAAAGGCGACCAAGAAAATCGTTGCGTTCATCTTATCGTTCCTTTTTGAATCGAGCCTTGGGAACAACTGCCCGGAAATTGGCGAGCAAATTGTTTCGAGCAAGTTGACACCAGACTGCCTTCGTCGCGGTGTACTAACAGGACCGCCCAATTGTTCGCTTCCGCGACAGTCAATCCGACTTCGGGCCCCAGTACCATCATAGACGTTGCGACCGCGTCGGCTAGTGCACAATTCTCCGCGATGACCGACGCTGAGGCGAGTGTATGCACGACTGGCCGTCCGGTATTCGGATCGATGGTGTGGGAGTATCGCTGGTTCGCAACTTCATAATAGTTCCGATAGTCTCCGCTCGTCGCAATCGCCGCATTTGACAATCCGATGACTGACTGGATAGTACGTTCACCTTCGTTGGGGGCTTCGATTCCTACTTGCCAAGGCTCGCCATCGGAGCGAACTCCGTGGGCGGCAATCTCGCCACCGATCTCGACGAAATAGTCCTGAACTCCGTTGTCCCTTAGCAGTTGCCCAACGCGATCTACGCCGTGCCCTTTCGCAATGGCCGACAGATCAACTCGGAGCATTGGGATCGATTTTTTTATCGCCGGAGGATCCAATCGAACTTCTAGATTTTGGTATCCAACCGACTCCTTGATTGCCATGATCTCGGCTTCTGAGGGAAGTACTTCGGAACGTTGACTTGGGCCGAAGCCCCAAAGATCGACGAGAGGAGCGACCGTGATATCGAAGGCGCCATTCGACGCTACCGAAATCTGTTGGGCCAACTGAACAACTTGTGCAGTTTCAAAGGACAATGCAAACCAATCGGTCGATGACGAGTCATTGAAGGTCGATATCTCAGAATGCTTGAGATAGGTCGACATCTGTTGGTTGACCGTTCGAAGTTCAAAGTCGATCAAACGATTCATCGCTTGGGGCGACAATACATCGGCATCCGCAACATATCGGACCAGATAGATGGTGCCCATGGTCGAGCCTTCAAGCTTATGCTGGTTGTCGACTGAGCGAATGAATGGGCGATTGAGCCAGTAGCATAGACCAACCAGCATCAAAGCCGCAGCGAGAAAAAAAGCTCTTCGATAAACGGCTGTCCGTCGCGATGGTGGCATTGAATAACCTCGAAGGGGGCGAGAAGATTCTCAGCCACCAAAATCGTCGAAGGCAATATTGCTTTGTGGAACACCAAGCTCATCAAGCATCTTAAAGACCGCCGAATTCATCATCGGAGGTCCGCAAAGATAGTACTCGATATCTTCCGGGGCAGGATGATTCTTGAGGTAGTTATCCAGAACGATCTGGTGGATAAACCCGACGTACCCACTCCAGTTATCTTCAGGTTTGGGTTCCGAAAGCGCAATGTTGAATTTGAAATTAGGAAAATCTTTCTCGATTGCGCGAAAATGATCGACATAAAACAACTCACGAAGGCTTCGACCGCCGTACCAAAACGAAACCTTTCGATCGGATTTCCGATTGCGGAATAACTCGAAGATATGACTTCTCAACGGAGCCATTCCAGCTCCGCCTCCGATATAAACCATTTCATTCTTAGTGTCTTTGATAAAGAATTCGCCATACGGACCGGAAATAGTAACCGGATCACCTGGTTTGAGACCAAAGATATACGAACTGACTTGGCCAGGCGGCGTTCCTTCAGGAGCTCGCGGCGGCGGCGACGCTACGCGAACATTCAGCATAATGATCCCTTTTTCGCCGGGATAATTTGCCATCGAATAAGCGCGATACACGGGCTCATCGACCTTCGAGACGTATTTCCAAATCTTGAACTTGTCCCAGTCTTCACGGAATTGCTCTTCGACGATGAAGTCTTTGTATTCGACGGTGTGCGGCGGGATTTCGATTTGGATATAGCCGCCCGACTTGAAATCGACAGCCTCGCCTTCGGGGAGTTCGAGGACAAGTTCCTTGATAAAGGTTGCAACATTGTGATTAGAGCGAACTTTACAGCTCCACTTTTTCGTTTCAAAAACCTCGGGCGGTACCTCGATCTTCAAGTCCTGCTTGACGGCCACCTGACAGCTAAGACGATAACCTTGTTTGGCTTTGGCATTGCTGATGTGATTCCGTTCGGTCGCAAGGATATCTCCGCCACCGGCCACGACTCGTACGAGGCATTGCGCGCACGTCCCGCCACCGCCGCATGCACTCGAAATAAATATTCCGTTGTTCGCGAGGCAACCAAGCAGTTTTCCACCTGAAGGTACGACGATTGACCTGCTATCGTTAACCAAGATTTTGACATCGCCGGCCGCAACGAGGACTCGCTTGGCGATGAGAATAACGGTGACCAGCCCCAGCACGATAAGGGTAAAAAACAGTACACCCAAAAGAATGTCGAACATAAAATGCAATTCCCAATCTCTGAGCAAGAACGTTTCGCGGAACTACCGAAGACGCTCGACCCTGGCTACAACTGAATTCCTGAGAAAGCCATGAAGGCCATCGCAATTAAACCGACCGTAATAAAGGTAATTCCTAGACCACGAAGTCCAGGCGGGACATCGCTGTATCGCAATTTTTCACGAACGGCTGCTAACGCTACAATGGCCAATCCCCATCCAAATCCCGATCCAACGCCATAGACCACACTCTCACTAAAATCGTAGGATCGCTGATCCATAAAAAGCGAGCCAGCCAATATGGCGCAGTTCACGGTGATCAAAGGTAGAAAAATCCCAAGCGCGTTATAAAGAGCAGGGAAGAATCGATCGAGTACGAGCTCCAAAATTTGAACGATCGCAGCGATCACACCGATATAGCTAATGAACGACAAGAACGACAAGTCGACCGACTCGTAATTTGAGCCGAGCGTCAACGCTAAGGCACCAGGTGCCAACAAGTATTGGTAGAGAAGATTATTCGCCGGAACGGTAATACCTAGAACTACCGTTACTGCTATTCCTAGCCCGATGGCCGTCTTGAGATTTTTTGAGATCGCAAGAAACGTACACATCCCCAAAAAAAACGCCAGCGCCATGTTTTCGATAAACACGGCAGTCAGAAACAAACTTAGATAGTGTTCGAAGCTGTGAAATTCCATGGTGGGCTAAGCCTCCTCGACTTGATCAGGTTTGAAAATGCGCACTATCCAAATCAAGATGCCAATAATAAAAAACGCGCTCGGTGCAAGCAGCAATAGTCCGTTGGGTGTATACCAACCACCGTCGGTGATCTTCGATAATATCGGGAAACCAAAGAGCGAACCCGATCCAAAAAGTTCTCGGAAGAAAGCCACCAATATGAGGACGGCACTGTAACCGAGTCCATTTCCGATTCCGTCCAGGAAGCTCGTCACTGTGTTGTTTCGCATCGCGAATCCTTCCGCGCGACCCATGACGATACAATTCGTGATAATCAACCCCACAAAAACGCTCATCGTTTTGCTGATTTGAAAGAAGTACGCTTTGAGAACTTGATCGACAACAATCACCAGCGAGGCAATAACAACCATTTGAACGATCATGCGAATGCTGCCCGGAATAAAATTCCGGATCGCTGCGACAGTCGCACTCGCAAACGCTGTCACTAGCGTGACCGCTATGCTCATCACAATGGCTGTTGAAAGCTGCGTGGTCACCGCCAAAGCCGAACAAATGCCGAGGACCTGCAAGGTAATCGGATTGTTGTTGATAATCGGGTTCAGCAGAACATCTCTAGCCTTTTGAGTTGCCATCGAGGGCTCCTTTTTGTGAGGCTAACTTTTTTAAATAGGGACCAAAAGCATCGCTACTAAACCAATACTTAATCATATTGTCGACACCTCGGCTAGTAATCGATGCACCTGAAAGACCGTCGACCATATAAGCCGCATTTTCTGCAGTCGGCGAGCCTTTTGCAACGCCTACAGCAAGCGTTGCATCCTCCGGTTCACCTCGCCAAATCTGCTTACCTTGCCACTGTTTTTTCCACTTCGGATTTTCAACTTCGCCGCCCAGGCCCGGCGTCTCGCCGTGCTCATAGTAGGTCAAGCCATTGATCGTTTTGAGATCACCCTTGAGGGCGACAAATCCGTACAAAGTCGACCAGAGTCCCTTTCCATAAATTGGCAAAACAACCTGCTCTAAGTCACCTTGCTTGTTCTTAACCAGATATACCCAGGTGTACTTTTCGCGTTTTTCAATCCCGATGCCAAATCGCTCTGTTTGAATGACCGTATTCATATCCTCATCTTTCGCGGCTTTGCGCTCATCAAATGACTCGTTAGCAATCGTCGTATCTACTACATATTCGCCGGATTGCAGATCAACAACCTTCGCCTCAATCGTTCCATCGGAAAACATTTGCGTGATTTGTTGCGGCTTGAGTGCGCCCACATCTTCGGCTAATCCGGCTGCCTCGATGATATTGCGTTGCCGATCGAGCAATTTATTCTTGCTCTGAATATCTTTGAGGCTCACCGCCGCTGTGCTGACCAATAGCGAGCACACCACGCATAGAACTAGCGAGACGACAAACGTATTCTTGATCGAGTCACGTTGTTCAGTTTGCATAGCGAGCCACCCTCCGCTTGATGTTTCGCTGAACGACGCAAAAATCGATAAACGGGGCGAAGACGTTGGCGAACAAGATCGCCAACATGATCCCTTCGGGGAAAGCTGGATTGATGACGCGTATCAGAATCGTCATGGCACCGATCAAAGCTCCGTAAAACCATTTCCCCATTTCGGTCATCGAGGCGCTTACCGGATCGGTAGCCATGAAAACCGTACCAAAGGCGAATCCGCCCAACACGACATGCCACCACGGCGGCACATGAAACATCGAGTTCGTATCGCTGCCAACCCAATAAAACAGCGAAGATACGGCCAGCATTCCCAAACAAACACCGCTCATGATCCGCCACGATCCGATACCGGTAGCAATCAAAATCGCCGCACCGATCAAACAGCATAGCGTACTGGTTTCGCCAATCGAACCTGGAACTGTTCCGACGAAATAGTCGAACCAAGTCCATCCACGCTCACCACTTGTCGTTGAAATGTGCGACAGCGAATCCATGACATTTGGGTATTTGCCGACGCTTGTCGAGGCTAAATGCCCGAGCGCCGTCGCACCGGAATAGCCATCGACCTTCGCACCATCAGCGAGATACTTCGTAGCGATCCAAACTTTATCGCCGCTCATATTGGCCGCATAAGCAAAGTATAAAAAGCATCTAGCGGTGAGCGCGGGGTTCAGAAAGTTACGTCCCGTACCACCAAAAATTTCCTTGCCGAAGACGACGCCGAAGGCAATCCCGAGCCCTACTTGCCACAAAGGAATGTCCGGCGGAAGCGTCAGTGGAAACAGCAAGCCGGTTACCAAAAATCCTTCGTTGATCTCATGCTTACGAACAATGCAAAATATCGCTTCACAAGTTCCGCCAACCGCCATGCAAACAATATAGATCGGAAGGAAGTAGATGGCTCCTAATACGAAACAGTCCAATAGATGGTTGGGGTTATAGCCAAGGCCGATCGCTTGGTGAATCGTATGATGCCAATCAGTCGCTGGTTCGAGCCCCTTTTCGATCAGGCCTTGCGTAGCCACGTTGGCTTGATATCCGACATTCCACATGCCGAACAGCGTACAGGGAACCAAGGCGACCACGACCATCGTCATCATGCGCTTCAGGTCGAGCGCATCGCGAATATGGGTAAGTCCCTTCGTGACACTTCCGGGGGTAAACAGAAACGTATCGGCCGCTTCGTAGACAGGATAGAGTTTCTCGAACCGTCCGCCCTTGTCAAACAAGGGATGCATTCGGTCGAGTATGTTGCGAAGAAACTTCATTGGCTGTTCAAACCTCTCATCCCTCTTTTTCAACCATCGAAAGATTGTCTCGGAGAATATTGCCGTAATCGTACTTGCCTGGACAAACAAAGGTACACAAGGCGAGATCCTCTTCGTCTAATTCCAAGCATCCGAGCTCTTGCGCTCTAGCGGTATCCCGCGATATAAGCGCCCGAAGCAATAGCGTCGGCAGTACGTCCAAGGGGACAACTCTTTCGTACGTACCAATGGGAACCATCGCACGTTCGCTCCCTTCAGTACTGGTCGTGATCTTGAATTTCTTGGTAGCGGTCCATGCGGAAGCAAATGCCCGCGTGATCGAAAATTTATTGAAGCCCGGTTTCTGCCATCCCAAAAGCTCGCGCTGGTTTCCCTCAAAGAGACAAGCGACTTGAAGATGATATCGACCAAGATATCCAAGCAATTCTTCCATCTGTCGACCACACAACACCGACCCGGAAATGATCCGGGGATTATCCAATCGCAACTCGTCGGCGGTCAAATCGGAGAGGCATGCTCCTAATCGAGATTGAATCAATCGCGGTTTCAATACCGCTGGACCGGCCAGCGAAATTACACGAGTCGGAACAAGTCGACCTTGCGTGAAAGCTCGTCCTATCGCAATCACATCTTGATAGTCGAGGTGCCAATTAATGCGTTCTGCGGATGCTGGCTGCAAAAAATGCATGTGCGTACCAACAAGCCCCGAAGGATGCGGACCATGGAACTCGACGACTCGCACATGTTGATTCAATTCGCCAGGTGTTTCCGTGCCTGGGGCTCGGCATAAAAACACGACACCGTCGGTCAGCTTTGTAATCGCATCAACACCCGTCGCAAAATCTTCTTTCGCATCACGGATAATCGCAGCGGGATTAACCGCCAACGGATTGCTGTCCATCGCGTTGATAAAGATCGCGTGCGGGACAGACTTCGGCGATGGGACTTTGCTATACGGTCGGGTGCGAAAAGCGGTCCATAGACCGGTTTCAACAATACGTTCGATAATGCCTTCACGCGGAAGCTTGCTAACTTGTGACGCTTCGATCTTATCAAATTCGTGGATTGCTTCTTCTTTCGCGACTTCGATTACCATCGATAGAAAGCGACGTTTCGCCGCGCGATTGATCGCTTTCACGCGGCCACCGGCCGGCGATACGAAGACTACGCCTTCGGACTGTTTGTCGAGCAAAACGGGCTGGCCAAGCTTAACTTCGTCTCCTTCGGAAACGAGCATCGTTGGTCGCATGCCGAGAAAGTCGCTAGATACGATAGCGACATGACGTACCGGCTTTAAGCAAACCTTCTGCTCAGGTTCGCCTTCGATTGGGACCGTCAATCCTTTTACAACCTCAAACCGCTCGACCATCGTTGGTGTTGATCTATCTTCTTGATTGGCTCGTTCGTCGTCGTTTCAGGCGAAGTCAATTCACACCCGAAACATCGGCGATTCGATCGTCTTTAGGGACTCGCAGGCTCGCATCCAGGGAGACGCCTTCGTCGAAGTGCGGTTAGCTCTGGATGTAAACCTTCAAGTAGTGATTCTCTACAGTGAGAATATCATACTGTGCTTTGACGACGTCGCCAATGGATACTAGCCCTGCTAGTCGCTCACCTTCCATAATTGGAAGATGGCGAACACGACGACTGGTCATCACCCCCATGATATTTTCGACCTCATCATCGGGTTTTCCCGTGATCAGATCTTGGGTCATGAAATCGCGGACCAGTAAATTGTTGAGGCTTTGACGCTGGGATGCGATTGCTTTGAGAATATCCCGCTCGGTAATGATGCCCAACACAGTTTCATTGTTGAGTACCAAAAGCGATCCACAATTAAACTTTACAAGCGTGTCAACGGCTTCGGCAAGCGTGGCCGTCGGTGAAATCTGATAGACCGAATCGCCTTTAGACCGCAAGATTTCGTTGACTCGCATAAGAATACTTCCTTCGAGAGTGACCTAGCAACCTGCCGCTGCGGCTTGTTATACGCCGCAAAACACGGGTAGTGCAGTGTAATCACCCGCAAGGCTATTTTCAAGGCCAGCAATCAGCGGGTGCGGTCCTCCAAAACGCAAAAACTAACAAATTCGTTATGTTTCGCGGATTAAAAATTCTTAAGGGTTCTGCTCCGAAGTGTTCGCTTGAACGCTGCGTAGAAGCAGTTTTGTTCAATCTTCGCAGTCCGCTATTCTCATCGGTAGCGATTGGTCGTCGATCGACTCGCGTCAATGTTAATAGGTGCGGAAATCTGAGAATAAACATTGCCGTAGTAATCTTGGAGCATCGAACGTGAACCTGAACGATACTGACTACCAACAGATTGAGTCGATTGATTCTCGACGATGGGCGTACTTGATGGTCGTTTCTGAAAAGTCGTAATCGGCGATTCACCGGATACAGGAAGCAAGTCGAAGTCATCGGAGGCATTCGACGGTAATTGATCCGACGGCGATGCGTCGGGGTTCAGGCGCATCGGTTCTTCGCCAAGCGGTTTATCACCTTTTTGTCGCTGTCTGAACGGAGGCGGAGGCGGGACCGCGTCGGAAGAAAAGCTTTGAGCTTCATTGCCATTATTCTGAAAGAGGTACTGGTCATTCGTCGCGTTGACTCGCGGATCGGCAATAGGGATTGTCGCGTTTTGCGACCATGTTGGTTGGCGATAGATATTTTCAGGCGTCTGTCCCAAGCTTGTTTCGGTGGGGGCATACGAAGAATTCGGCAAAGGCGTCGAATGTGGTTCGGCAAACTGCTGATACATTTGCGTCGATGGAGGCAAGATGGTCATCGGCATCGCATCGTTAGCCCGAGGCTGCTCAGCTTGTACGTCTGATTGTGTATGAGTTTTTAGCGATGCGATCGACGTCGCAACTGGTTTGGCCGCCATAGCGCGGGAAATCATGCTCTGGTTTTTGTGCTCAGGAGCGCGATAGAAGAGATTGCTATTCGGCAGAACGAAAAGATCGTGGGGACGATCGGTTACTTTCGGGCACGTTACACATTCGTGATAACCATCGCTCACTCCGAATCCCCAAGCCCGGAAGAGTTGATTGAGCGGAGACAACGTTTGACTAGGCATCTGAGCCCAGGCGGTTGTTGAACTGAATAAGAGCGAGCAAATAGCAATCCTTTGCGACAAGCGGAACCAATTCTTCATGATCAGGCTTCCTATTCCCCTACCATCGTTTATACGAAATACAACGGTTATTCAATCGGCTACCATCACCTCCGAAGCCCAGCATTCAGTCTGAGGATCAGTACCCTTTCGCGCGATCAACGTCCTCAAGTATCGATTGTGTAAAATAGGTAACTGAGCTCGCCATATGAACAATATGCCAGCATTCGAGCTGGTTCCCGCGCTCGCCTGGATTATTCATCAGCCGAAGTGCGTTAGCACCGGTTCGCTCGAATCGCTGGGAGCTCGTGGCTAGCGCCATCGGCTCATATTCGGACATTTTCATTAGGAAAGAAACAGCTCGTTCAACTTATTTCAACGGATTTGTATCCGTGGTCGCGGTCGGATAGACTGAGCACCTCTCTTTGTGTCCATCGCCTACCTTGAAAGTCCCGCCTTCTATGTCTTCGCGAAGTTCTCGATATCTGTCATTCATCAGTTCGATTTTGCTGGTAAGTGCCGCGAACGTTTCGATGAATTTTCTTAGGGCACAAGAAAATCAAACGAATAGCCAAGTTTCAAAAGGCGCTGCCGATTGGTGCCGAAGTGATTTTTGGAGTACGACCTCTGGTTCGGCCCCTGGTAAGAACTGGGAATTTATCGATGGCGAGATTCGTCTGCTCGATCCCTCGGGTGGCCAAGGAAGTTTGCTTAGCCCGCCGCTGCCCGTCGCCTTTGATCTTTCCTTCCAATGGAAGATCGAAGAGAAATCGAACTCAGGCGTCAAGTATCGGGTACGTCAATTCGGCAATCGTTGGTTGGGGGTCGAATATCAAATCATCGACGAACCGATTCGACGAACCGAACCGAGCAAAAATGGGACGGCCTCGATCTACGATTTGTCGCCGGCCAGTATCGAACGGGATATGCATCCAGTCGGGCAATGGAATTCTGCTCGAGTTGTTGCGACCAGCGATCGCGTCGAACATTACCTCAACGGCGAGAAGGTTGCGAGCATCTCGACGCGAGGTCCCGAGTGGGAAGCGGCTGTCGCGTTCAGCAAGTTTTATGGTCTACCCAATTTTGGTCAGCCGACCGATGGCGATCGAATTATGCTGACCGATCACGGCGGTAAGATCGCCTACAAGGATTTTCAACTGACTGCGATTGACGAGAAAATTCCTCCAGCCTCAGTGCAACGTCGAGCACCACAGCTTGGCAACGCATTCCGTAACAGTTGGGCCGACCAGAGTTCGATCGTTCTTTGGAGCCGTACCACGGCCCAATCTGAGATGGTGAAAGACGGCCCCGCGTTTATAGAGCTAGAGAAGTCCGAGGTGGCAGAGTTATCGAATTCGATGGATGAACAAAAGTTGGTCGCGGCCCAGTTACCCAAGAACACAACATTGCAACAGATGGCAGGTGCCTGCCCCGGAGCACCCGGCGAGCTTCGTCTCACTTACTTCCCGACCGCTCGCAAGAATCAGGCCAAGGTGATTGCATGGAAAGCAACGAATGCGGAATCGGACTTTACGATGCAATGGCAATTGCAGGACCTGCAACCGGGTACCGAGTATGCCGCGATCATTGAAACGCGACGCATCGGTGAAGAAGCGATCACGGCTGTCGTGCGAGGTTCTTTTCAGACAGCCCCACGAGCAGATAAGCCAGCCGATGTCTCGTTCTGTGTAACGACGTGCCATGATTTTGTGCGTCGCGATGACGGCGAAAACGGTCACAAAATCTATGTGCCTCTCGCCCAACTTGGACCGAATTTCATCGTTCATGCTGGCGATATCGAATACTATGATCTCAAGAGACCTTGGGGTTGGACGAAGGACTTGATGCGATTCAAATGGGCGAGGCTCTTCTCGCTTCCTAGAAATCGTGATTTCTATGCCAACACCACGACTTACTTTATCAAGGACGATCACGACACACTCAAAGATGATTGCAGTCCGGGGCAACGCTACGGAGCGGTGACTTTCGAAGAGGGGATGAAGCTTTTTAACGAAGAGCAATTTCCTTCGCATTCGCCTCGATACCATACCGTCGTCTGGGGCGAAGACCTTCAGATCTGGACGCTGGAAGGTCGAGATTTCCGAAGCTCTAACAAGATGCCCGACGGTCCTGATAAATCGATTTTAGGTGCAGAACAAAAGCGATGGTTGCTCGAAACGCTTGGTGAATCGAAAGCTGCATTCAAGCTGGTTTTCAGTCCGACTCCAATCGTTGGCCCCGACCGAACGAACAAGCACGACAATCATTCCAACGATAATTTTGCTCACGAAGGAAACGAACTCCGGCAACAGTTCAGTCAGATTCCCGGCGCGATCGTATTTTGTGGCGATCGGCACTGGCAGTATGCATCGATCGATCCTGCAAATGGGCTGTGGGAGTTCGGATGCGGACCTGGCAGCGAAGCGCATGATCTAGGATGGAAAGAAGACGACGTTCGGCCGGAGCATCAATTCCTTCGAGTCGCCAGTGGTTTTTTGAGCGGTCGAGTAACCCATGCTGGAAAAAAAGAAGAGCCTTCCTTGACTATCCGTCATCACAAAATCAGCGGTGAACAAGTCAGCGAATTTGTCTTTCCCGTAAAGTAACCGTTCGGCAAAAACCGTCCCTTGGAGATTGAAAATATGAAGCGTAAGTTCGTTTTTGCAGTGTTGACGGTTTTCATGCTGCTATTCAGTTTCGGCCTTCCTGTAACCATCGCAGCCGAGGTTTCGATCGGTAAATATCAGTTTCGAATTGCCGATGGATTCACTGTCGAGTTGATCGCTGCGCCGCCGATGGTGAAGTATCCGATCTGTGCGGACTTCGATGAGCGAGGTCGATTCTACGTTTGCGAATCGTCGGGTTCGATCGACTGGAATAAACCTCAGTCGCCCGATTCGATGCATCGAGTCCTGCGTCTTGAAGACAGCGACGGCGACGGCATTTTCGATCGCAGTTCCGTTTATGCGCAGTTCGAAATGATGCCGCAAGGAAGCATGTGGCTTGACGGATCGCTCTTTGTCGCAGCCGCACCGCTGATTTGGAAACTTACCGATACCGACGATGATGGTATAGCCGATGTACGCGAAGAATGGGTGAAGACCGATAAGACGACAAACTGTCTGAACGACCTTCGCGGTCCTTACTTAGGTCCCGATGGCTATATCTATTGGTCGAAAGGACCTGCTCTTCAAGAGTACATGGTCGACGGCAAGCCATGGGCATCGTCAGCGCGACACATCATGCGCCGTCACCCAAAGGGTACTAACGCCGAGCCGCTGATGGTTGGCGGCATGGATAATCCGATCGAAATCGCGTTTACTCCCGGCGGTCAGCGAATGATTACTTGCACCTACATCCAGCCGCCCGGCCAACCGCGTGACGACGGGATACTTCACGCGATTTACGGAGGAGTCTACCCAAAAGACATCGCTCCGATTTACGACTTTCCTTGGACAGGTCCTGACGTTCTGACGCCGCTAACGACATGGGGAGCAGTATCGCCTGCCGGATTGATGTGTTATCAGTCGACTGTCTTTGGCGACGCGTTTCAAGGCAACTTGTTTTCGGCTCACTTCAACGGACATCGAGTCTTCCGACATGCGATGAAACCGAAAGGGAGTACGTTTGAATGTACGAACGAAGAGCTGATCGGCTCTGATAATGTTGAATTCCATCCAACCGAAGTCATGGAGGACGCCGACGGCAGTCTCATCGTCATCGAGACGGGCGGGTGGTATCGCAACTGCTGTCCTTCCTCGACTTTCTATCGTCCCGATGTCGATGGTGCTATCTATCGAATTCGGCGTACCAATGCAAAACCTATTGACGATCCACGCGGATTGAACATCGCCTGGAATAAGAACTCGATTGCAGAATCAGCCAAGTATCTCGAAGATCAGCGACCGGCCGTTCGGCGCCGATCGATCGAAGAACTTGCCAAACTTGGCTCCGCCTCATTGCCTGCGTTGGAATCTACGTTAGCAAACGAGGCGACGGCTGTCGTTGGAAAATTGTCTGCCATTTGGACGAGCGTTCGCATTGAAGATGAAAATGCGCTGGAACTTATTCGACGGGCCATGAAGGATTCCAACAGCGAGGTCCGACAAGCGGCGATCAGCAGTTCGAGTCTTCGACGCGATCATAAAGCCATGTCAGAATTGTTGCGATTGCTTCGGACCGGCGATATGCACGATCAGCGTTTAGCTGCCGAAGCCCTGGGACGACTACGCGATCCCGCAGTCGTCCCGGCTTTGCTAACTGCGTTAGAAATACCCTGCGATCGCAATTTAGATCACGCATTGATTTATGCCTTAATCGAGATTGGTAATTCGAATGCGATCTTCGAAGGTGTGAAGAGCAAAAACGATCGCGTGCGGCGGGCTTCGATGATTGCTCTCGATCAATTGCCGGATCGAAAACTGGATCCGCAAGTCGTACTCAAGGAGCTAAATGCTGCTGATTCGAGAATGCAGGAAACCGCTTGGTGGATCGTTTCGCGACATCCCAAAGAATGGGGCGGCTTGATGACAGACCATCTTCGACGACTACTCGTCGAAGCTACCAACGACCCGGCGAAGCAGAACGCATTGCGACTGAGATTGGCTCGCTTGATTCATTCGCCGGATTTGGCCGAATGGACTGTCCAGGAATTAACAGCGTCGAGTGTTTCTTCGTCGACTCAGATGCTCTTGCTAAAAGCGATGGGTGACGCGGGCGGGCAAAATGCCGAACCAAGTTGGGTCGAAGCCTTATTGCAAACGTTGCGTGAAAGCGGACGCAATCAAGAACTGGCGGTTGAAGTGATCGCGACGCTAGCCAAGCTGCCACCGCTACGCACCAATGATCAGAAAGGAAAGCAACTCGCGGGGCAGTTGAACAAGGATCTTCTGAGTTCGGCTCTCGATGCTCAGTTTCAACCATCGACGCGATTGCGGGCCTTGACTTCAATTAAAGGTTCAGTCGGGAACATCGACGACGACTTACTCACCTTCCTTTTGCCGCAGATGGCACCCGAGCAACCGTTCGAAATTCGAAGTGCGGCTGCCGATGCAATTGCTCGCGCCAAGCTGACCGAAACGCAACAATCGAAACTGGCGGGCAGCCTTAAGAATCTCGCCCTCTCCGAACTAAATGTAGTGCTAACGGCCCTACAAGGAAGCCAAAACGACGAGATCGGCCAGCGACTGGTGAATTCTCTATTCGGATCATCCTCCGCCGATAGTTTAAATGCCTTCCGGCTCAAGACGCTACTAAGTCATTACAGCGCGTCGGTACAAAAGGCCGCCAAGCCGCTGTTGGATCGACTTGAAAAATCGCAAGCCGAACAATTAGCAAAGGCTGAGCGCGTGTCGGCTATGGTAGCAGAGGCCGATCCAAGACGCGGCCTTCAAGTTTTCAGTAGTCAAAAAGCCGCCTGTACGGCTTGTCACAAAGCCGCCAACGTTGGCGGCATTACCGGCCCTTCTCTCAAAGGAATCGGTGCGCGACGAAGCGAACGAGATCTGATCGAATCGATTATCTTTCCAAATGCGACGATGGTGCAAAGCTATGAATCGTGGAAAGTACTCACTGATGATGGGCAGGTGATTCTCGGAGTCCTCATCGAAGATCGTCCCGATGAGCTCGTAATCTCGGCTGGCGTCGATAAGAACTTTCGCATCCCTCGGTCAAGCATCGAGGAAATGACGCGCAGCGATCAATCGATCATGCCTATCGGACTGGATAAACTCGTCACCGATCAAGAGCTTGCTGATCTGGTCGCGTTTTTGAAATCGATTTAGGTAGGGAGCGAACCCTCCTAGGACCCCGAAACAAGCTCGATTTGATTTGTCATCCGCTCGGAGCTTGCCTCCGACGGATGCGTTTGAGGTCCTAGACGACACGGCCTCGAAAAGAAAGGGGAAAAGGCGGGCTGCCTTCGCCCCTAGTACCTCAAACAAGCTCGCAAGGGGGCAAGCCCCTTACGAGCTCTCGCTGCTTCAAAGTATCACGAACGACGTGAACTATACTCTTACGAAAGACTATTTTTCTGGATGAGTTGTGGCTTTGATGAGATAGCAGATGATGGCGGCGAGTTTCTCTGCTCCGAGCGTCTGATGAAAATTGCTTGGCATTAATGAAGTTGTCCCGTCGCGACGTTGCTCGATATCTTGGGTTGCGATTTGAAGGGTGCTGCCATCGATGATAGCGATCAAAACTCGATCGGCGTTCTCATCGCGGACTAAGCCTTGAATCACTTTGCCATCGACGGTTAAGAAGGCTGTTGTTCGAAACGCTTTGTCGACGTTGCGATCGGGAAGCATCGTATCTTCTAACAACCGACGGGCTCCGCGTCCGCCTATTCCATCCAATTGCGGGCCGACGACTTTTCCTTGACCGGCAATTTGGTGGCAGACCGCACAGTGTTGTGTAAAGAGCTCTCGACCGAGTGGTTCATCAAGTGTCGATTTATCCATCAGCTTTAATACGTCAGTCATTTCGTCGTCCAAAGCGGATTCGATTGGCATCGCTCGTCGTCGTAGTTGTGCTGCCCGACTTGCGATCTCCGGCGAAGCTATCGCAGAAATTCGGCCCCAAATTTCCTTGTCCAAGAGGACATCCGTCGAGATCGAACCTTGATCGACCAATTCAACCAAGGTCGGAATTAGCTCAACGTCGCTGGCTAATCGCTTGGCGAATCTATCTTGGTGATACGAGGAAAGTTGCTTTGCCAATTGCGATGCTTGTTCGAATTCAACTACGTCAGTGCCGTCTCTGGCCGCTTTCAAGCATGGATTGATGGTCCGACGGGAAGCACCGAACTCGGCGGCAGTCGATAACAAGACCGATAACAGCTTTCGCTTATCTAAATCCGCAATGGCGGCCCCAATTCTGACTTGTATATCCTGGGCAGGTGAAACCAAATCGATCAATGCCACCAGATCGCGGCGCTGTTCGGTCAATCGATACGTCGTGACGATCGTCAAGAAGCGATCAATAGGCTGCGCCGAGGTATTAGGGGTGAGCCAATTGGGTTGGAAATCTCCGATGGCGATCCAGGCATACGACTTCGCCGAGTCGCCATCGGTGCATCGAATGATGAGCGACCGACCGGCAATTTGCGATCCTTTCCATTCAACTTTTCGAGCGATATCGCTCCGTGGCGGCCGGATGGTTTCGAGCACCTGGTTGGTACTGGCATCGAGCAACTCTATACGATTCTTGCCTTGGTCAATTTGACCAGGTTTGCTGTTGTGACCAGCAATCCATAGCGAGATTTGATCAGGAGCGGAAAATGGTTCGCTTTGAAGGATACCGGTATACGATTCACCGAGCGAGAAGGAACTGAAAAGTTGCAACTCGCGCCCGTCAACAGCTTTTCGCAGCTCGGGCGACCATGTCTTGCCGGTCGTTTCGGACCAGTGCATAGCCATCGCTTCGCTAGTTTCGATCGATCGCTTGGCCGCTTGGAAATTTCGATCGGCAAAATCAGATAGCCATTCACGCAAATCCGGCAACGTGGCTTTTGGTGAGTTCCCGATCGCATCGGTGACTAACTTCAATATCAGAGCTTCGTCGCTCGGTTGTCGCGCTGCGAATTTGCGAGCCAATGCGATGAAAGCCGGCAACCGATCACTGGATAAGCATTGAGCGATATGCCCGAGCAAGCTTTGCCATCGAGTCTCGGTCTCGAAATGTTGCTCCAGATAGTGCATTAAGTAGGTGCCGGCCAATTCCGTGCGAACTGCGAGCATTACTTCAGTGAGTTCGCGTTGCTGCCGATCGGATAGCTCCCATCGAAAAACATCATCGGTCCTAGAGTTAATTTGATCCAACTGTAGAAGATTCCGAATCGCGATGCGAATCGTTTGTCGCAGTATGGAATCCTGTCGGTCCGCACGATCCAATGCATCCAATAGTGGCGGTAGAAACTTCGTTTGCGACAGACTCCCGAGAATCTCGGCACCCATTCGCTGGACATTCGGGCTTTCATCCAATAGCGAATCAACCGATAACTTTTCTATAACGTTGAGCGAAATCGAATTTCGAGTTTGTTCTTCCCCCAGTACTCGCAATAAATGCGTGCGAACGATCGGTGAAGGATCGTTCGCGAAGGAACTGACGTGCTGCTCTTGAAGCAATCCGCGTTGCATTAAGTAGCCAATGGCGGTTACGCTTGCGAAGGTTGTTTGCAATTCGGGATCGGCAATGCAATTCAAGGCTAGGCGATCGATTCGCTCGTCCGATAGTTCGATCGCTCGCTGTAAACCCAATCTCCTTCGCGCCGGGTTGGAGTCTTTCCACAAGGCGGTAGGGTCTTCTACTTGCGCAATTGGGATAGGCGGCTTAGTCTCTGCGGCAACGTATCGAATCTGCCAGATTCGACCTCGAAAACGATCGCGACCAGGATGTTCGAGTGGGACTTCGTAGTGACCGATGATCCGATTATAAAAGTCGGCGATGTAAATGTGCCCATCCGGCCCGAGTTGGATATCGACTGGACGAAACCACGGGTCGTCGCTGGTGAGAAAATCAGGCAATTCGTCAGCTTTGGCCGTAGCACCTCGATAGACGACGCGGTTCCGATTGATTCGCGATGTCATAACATTGCCGCTGAGCATCTGATCAGCGAGTGCGGGTATGCCGAGCGAACTTGGAATGTATAGAAGCCCACTGATGGCCGTGCTTCCGTGCAAATGGTCCATCATCGATGGAACGAATCCAAGTCCATCGTGTGATCCGCCAAAACTTGGGTAGCAGCCACCAGCAATCAATTGGCTAATCGGCTTGCTGTGGCAATCGGCCGTATAGTCGTAGCCCCAGTTGTCGGTGGTTCGACCGAACGGATTGACTTGGCCCGATGTCACGAGCTCGATACGACTGCCGTCGGGTTTGAATCGAAAGCTGTTTCCTGAATGCATCGAGATCTCATGGCCGTCGCTTCCAGCGATACGACTCTGATTGTTGAAGCCGTGGTTAGCATAGATCCATCCATCGTTGCCTAGACGAAGCGAGTTGATCATGCCGTGCGTGTCGCGCGTCGTATCGAAGGGACCCAGTACGACGTCTCGTCGATCGCATACTCCGTCGCCATCGGAATCTTGGAGGTAGTAGAGATTGGGGATGCTAAAGCAAATACAACCCGTTCCGTAGGGAAGGACACCGATCGGAATGTTTAGTCCATCGGCAAAGATCGACGAATGCTCGGCGAACCCATCGCCGTCGGCATCTTCTAGAACTCGAACCGAGTCGCGACCGGCGTTGCCTTCGGGTGCTGGATAGGGATATTCGAAGCTATCGGTGATCCACATTCGACCGCGATAATCGAATGCAAGATTGAGCGGCTTAGCAATCTGCGGTTCGGCGGCAAACAATCGAGCTTCGAAACCGGGCGGAAGATGAAATCCAACTAGCTCGTCTTGGGGCGATCTCGCATCGGTCGATCGAACGCCCTCGCCATACCAAGCCGAAGGCGACGCCGGCTCAGCGGCACCGACGATACTGTCCGCAGCCGAAATCCTAACGACGCAGGTGAAGTGCAGTAAAATCAATACCAAGATTGGAAATCGAAGAAGTACGCAAACAGACAACCTTCGCACTAGCATTTATTCAAACTCGCTATTTTTTGGCTTTTTGTTGGTCGCGAAGATCTTTTAGGTCCGCTTGCATTCTTTCGGTTTCCTTTTTGAGCGTCGCCATGTCTTTTCGCAATTCGACCAATTCCTTCGGAACGGTCGGTTTCGATTCGCGAAGCTGATCGATGGCACGCTGTGCGGTTCTGGAAATCCCTAGGTCATTCGAATTCGTGAACGACTCGAGAACCGAAATCGCCGTTGCATCGCCTAATTCCCCTAGTGCGAACATGGCGGTACTTCGGATTTTTGACTTAGGATGATTGAGGTACTGCAACAGAAAATCTCGCACCTCGTGCTTGTCGGATAGTGCTTTTGAAACATGAGCTAATGTATCGAGTCCTTGGCCAAAATTTGCAGACGAAAACTGACGTTCGTTTTGTTTCAGGATTTTCATTAGGACTTGCTGGTTCGACGGATCGTTTTGCTGTCGCATGGCCGAGATTGCGGCAACCGCCAGCTCGTTGCGAAACGAACTCGACTGCAGATACGTAACGATCCAATGCTGGGATTCTTCACCATGGAATTTCCCCAACGCTTTAATGACGCTCGCCAAAATGGCGGGATTACGCTCTACGGCTAAAATTTCGGCGATCAATTTTGGAATGCGTTCTGAAAATCGACTGGTGATTTTATCGACTACCGACAATCGTACGCGAGCATCGGTTTGATTCTTCCAGGTTCGTTCGAGAATATCGAACGCTTCGTCCGATGCATGCATAGCTAACGCATTGGCGGCGGCGATCCGCACGCCATAGAAAACATCCTCGTTCAACACTTTTTCCAACATTCGTTCCGACTCGTGCGTCTTTCGATTGCCGAGTGTCTTGCAGGCGAGCAACCGTCCGAGCATATCGTCAGCGTTTTCAAGTTGAGCCTGAACCAATTCTGCCGGCAAGTCGAACGTCACATCGGCGAGTACCGTAAACTCCGGGTCAAACCGAACGACCGAAGGTTTCGCTTCGAGTGGGAAGTAAAAATCTTCGTGCGTCTTCGTGACTTCAATCGAATGATCGATGACTTTTCCATCGACAATAAAGCGGAGTTTCGTCGGAAACTCGAACAGCATCACATCTTCGCTGATCTTTTGAGTCTGTTCAATCGTGACCTTTGCGAGCTTTTCATTGAGCAGCCACGTATACGAAACCTTGATATCGGGGTGGCGAGCATGGTAAAGCCATTGATCAAAAAAACGATCCATCGACCGACCGCTCAGCTCTTCGATGACTTGTCGCAGGTCATCCGAAACGACGCTCGTCAACGCATGCTTTTCTAAGTAGGTTCGGATGGCTTTGCGATAAAGATCAGGGCCCAGTTGGCTGCGCAGCATGTGCAGGACCCAACTCCCTTTGAGGTACGATCGATAGTCGAATTGTTCTTGCGAATTCATATAGCCGCGAAAGACTACCGGCCGTTTGTCGTCCTTCTGATTTAGTATTTTGTTGTTTGCATCGGTGTATAACCCATAGAGCATCGCATCCCGACCATGCGCATGACCTTCGTAGAGATGCGTGTAGAACGTCGCAAATCCTTCGTTCAGCCAAAGGTGACTCCAATCTTTGCACGTCACGTAATCACCGAACCATTGGTGAGCCATCTCGTGAGCGTCCAGAGCTCGCGATGACCGAATATTTTCCGTTTCCTCTGAAAAAATTGTATTGGAAGTCAAGGTCGTCAACGTCGTGTTCTCCATTCCACCAGCCGTAAAATCGAGAATCGTCACCTGGTCGTACTTGGGCCATGGGAATGGAAGTCCGATTTCTTCCTCGTAGAATTTCATGATTTCGGGAGTATCACGAAACGAGTTTTCAGCATGTTCGGCAAGCGATGGCTGAGTGTAAAAGCCGAGCGGGACATTGCGATGTTGCTTTTCGAGTTTCTCCAAATTGCCAGCGACCAAGCAAATCAAATAGTTGGGATGTGGTAGCTCTTGTTTCCATCGAACGGCGGTCAATCCGCGATTGTCGATTTCTTCGCCGATTCGTCGACCATTGCTGAGGACGGTCATCCCTTTGGGAACGTGACAAATGACTTCCGTGGTCGATCGCTCATTCGGATAATCGAAGCAAGGGAACCAGTTGCGAGCTTCATGCGTTTCACCTTGAGTCCAGATATGCGTATCGGTCGCCGGATACCCCATTTCAGGTGTCCTAAAATATAATCCGGCCATCGGTTGAGCCGAGTAATCAATGTGAACGATAATTTCCGTGCCCAGTGCTATCGGGTCGGCAAAGGCAATCTGAAGATCATTGCGAGTTGACACAAAGTCGGCGACTTTCGCGCCGTCGCAACGAACATCTTTCACAGAGAGGTCGGTAGCATCAAGCCGCAAAATCGAGACGGGTTTTGAAATCGGAACAGCCGTAATCGATGCCGTTCCGGAGACCGTGCGCTTTAGAAAATCTGGGGTCACATCCAGCTTGATATGTTTGACATCAACTTGTCGATCCGGCGCATATTGATTCGAACCATCCAGTTCCAATCCAATCGACCATTCGTGCTCGCGACCTTCCGCACAATATCGGCAAATGTTTTCTTCGGCGTTGACTGGCGTCCACCAAGTAAACCCGGCTACAAAAAAGTAAAACAACCGCTTTTGAAAATTCATGTCGTTGGTAACCTCGTTGATGATCGCAGCGTAAAGATCGTAGCCCCGGCTTTAGCCGGAAAAAAATGCAAGGTGCCGTTGGTCTGGCAAGTAAGCTTGGTAAGCAAGGCTGCCGCCTGAAGGCGGAACTACGAAAAAGTTTGAAAATTCCAGCCCTGGATTATAGTTAATCATGCGGAAAGAGACCATAAAATCTAAATTGAACAATGGACTTGCTCAAAACTCGTCATTCTGCGAGCCCTGATTGCGTTGATGGTAGTTCAACGCGATACTTTCGTTGGTTCGTATTTTGGATTCAAGAAACTCTTCCCTTTACTAAGGCTCCTACCATTATGCATCGCCAGGCCATTTTGTTCGCGCTGACACTGTTCGTCGTTTCGATTTCGTACGGTTTATATGGCCAGGCAGGTCGAGCGGCCGATGCCGACAAGCAGGTCTTTGAAATGCGAATCTACTATGCTGCCGAAGGGAAGCTCGATGCACTCCATTCTCGTTTTCGCGACCACACCGTAAAACTATTCGAAAAGCATGGGATCAAAAACATCGGCTATTGGGCGCCTATCGAGAATCCAGAACGCAAGCTTGTTTACCTACTCGCCTATCCCAGCCGCGACGCGCGAACCGCTTCTTGGAAAGCCTTCATGGCGGACCCTGATTGGCAAAAAGCGTACAAGGCGAGCGAAGTCGATGGCAAATTAGTCGATAAAGTCGACGCAAAGTTCTATAGCGCAACGGACTATTCGCCATTGATTCAAGCGAGCGCAGCCGGTGATCGGGTATTTGAATTGCGAACTTACACAGCATCGCCCGGTAACCTCGACGGACTCAACGCTCGCTTTCGAGACCATACGGTGAAACTATTCGAGAAGCATGGGATGACCAATATTGGCTATTGGAATTTGATGAGCGATCAAGAAGGTGCTGGAAATACATTAATGTACATCTTGGCACACAAGAGCCAGGCATCGGCGAAGGAATGTTTTGGAGCCTTTGGAAAAGATGAGGCGTGGCAAGCCGCTCGCAAGGCGTCTGAAGAAAAGGCCGGAGGGTCGCTAACGATCAAGCAAGGCGTTCAATCGGTCTTCATGAAAGCCACTGATTATTCGCCGATTCGATAGTGTTCTGTCCAACTGGATGAGTCGGAAAATCTGATTGTTACTGAAAAAGAGGGATGCTGGTTGGAACTCTTGGTGACCTGCCGCTATACTGGGTTTTTCTAGTCGTTTTCGAACGAAAGCATGGAAAGTTCGTGCTTTGGTTTGAGACGCCCGACGTTTCTAAGCAGAGTTTTCGTTGATAACGACAAATATGAGTTCAGATATTGAGATTTTGCGGCGACTTCATCGGATACTTCGTCAGCAAGCGGACATTCGCAGCCAGCTCGTTCGCGGACCGCGAACGGTGCAAGTTGCAAAGAACGTGTGGGACTTCGCTGCCAAGGGGCTTGCGGCACATCGCGAAGACGTCAAGAAAAAGCGGATGGATGCCGACCGAATACAGCTTCAATTGAGGACTCGCGAAGCCAAAATCTTCGAGCTGGAAGGGAAGATGAATATGGCCAAAGGGAATCGCGAATACCAGATGCTCAAGGATCAAATCGCTGCCGACCAGCAAGCCAATTTGGTTTTGTCCGACGAAATTCTAGAAACGCTAGAGGGAATCGATAAGCTCCTCGGACTAACGCACGGCTTCGAGGAACGCGTTCAATTGACCGAAAGTGAAGCCAAGAAGATTGAAGCGGCAACGGAAACCAGAAAAGCAAGCCTCGAAAGTGATCTTGAAAGGATTACCGGCGATCTCGTAGCCACAGAAGCACTGCTCAAAGGCGAGCTCAAAAATACCTATCGGCGGCTCGTTCAATTGCGAGCCGAAGATGCGCTCGCACCACTCGACGGCAAAGCTTGTGGCGGATGCAACACTAGTCTGTCGCCCCGAATCCTCGATCGGCTCCGCATGAACGAACCCATGGTGTGCACAAGCTGTGCGTGTCTCATCTATCCTCCAGAATAATCGTTTGCCTTCAAGAGTGATCGGCCAATCCGAATGACGACTCCGTGGTATGCCGACGGTCTCGCTTTTCAGTGCACGCAGTGTGGTAATTGTTGTAGTGGCCCCAATTCAGGCTATGTCTGGGTCGATGAAGCAGAAATTCAATCGCTCGCAACGGCAATGGAAATGGCCGACGATACCGATGGCTTCGAGCGACGATTTGTTCGCCAAGTTGGAATTCGCAAGAGCCTTGTCGAATACTCGGACGGCGATTGCATTTTTCTAGATCCTAAATCAAGAAAATGTTCGGTCTACGATGCGCGTCCGATTCAGTGTCGAACATGGCCTTTTTGGGATCGAAATCTGAAGTCGCAAGCAGCGTGGGCTTCCGCCGCCGAAGGCTGTCCAGGCTGCAATCGTGGTAATGTCTACCCGCTGCAAGCGATTGAAAATGCGCGACTGAAGAAAACGGTATGAGGAGACGCTAGATGGCGATGAATCGATGGGGATTTCTGGGAACCGGTCGCGTCACTCATAGAATGGTGGAAGCCGTTCGTCAGGCACGAGAAGCTCAGTTGTCAGGAATCGCAAGTCGAGATTTGGATCGCGCAAAGGCTTGGGCCAACGATCGAAGTTCGGAATCGACTCGCCCCGACGATGAAGCCATTCGAGCTTATGACGGTTACCGATCGCTGATCGATGATGAAGCGATCGATTGGGTCTATGTTGCGTTACCACCAAGCTTGCATCGAGAATGGACGATCGCTGCACTGAAGGCCGGCAAAAATGTTCTGTGCGAAAAGCCGCTCTGTCTCAACGCACACGACGCGGCCGAAATGGCCGAAGCGGCTGAACGCTACAAAAAGCGACTATGCCATGCAACGGCCTTTCCATTTCACCCTCGATCACAGGCCGCGAGAGCCGTTATTCAGTCGGGAGAGTTGGGAGCGATTCGACGTGTTCATGTCGCTTGCTCTTTTTCTGGAATCCTGACGCGTGGCGATGACCATCGTACCGATCCAACGCTTGGCGGCGGATGTTTGCTCGATCTTGGTTGGTACTGCGTCTACTCGACGAAATGGTTTACCGGTCTCGACTGCGTTCGACTTCAAGCCCTCGGAAGCAAGAGCAATGGTGCATGGAATCAAGTACAAGTGATTGCGGAATTGAGCGATCGCACATTGGGACTGCGGATTCGACGCCGCACCGCGACGATGGATCGAGATCGCCGGAACCGATTCGTCGTGGATCTGCGATGATTTCCTGCGACCGCTCGACGTTACGAAACCAAGGTTTTGGATTCATGGACAAAACGGCAAGTCGCGAATCGAAGTCTTCGGTGAAGGCGTTTTTCAAGAAGCATTGATGATCGAATCCTGCCAAAATCCAGATTGGGGCAACGAACGCAATCAAACCGCAGATGCAATAGAAACGCATCGCATTCTCGATAACATTGAACGGTATTGCATTTAGGAACGGGGAAAAAAACTTCGGCATTTCTTCCGTAGCTACGGTCGCCAGACCGTGGAGAATATCGCGTCCACCGTCTGGCGACACTAGCTACGGTCGAGGAAGTTGTTTTTGACCGTTCCTTAAGGCCAAGAGGACGCTCGATCTGTAAAGTGAACGACTTAGAGTTGTCGGCAAGAGAGCTTGCTTGGAAGTCACGATGCGGCTGGAAAATATTTTTCGAGCCCGTGAAATTTTAGGTTTTCTTGCGGGACATAGTAAACGCCGCATGGAAAGCCAGCTTGTGGGGCACCGGCTCCGATCGGTTCGTAGCTGCCGTCGGGTTGCCAGACTTTCTGATCTAAGAAATTCTGATCGGCCTCTTGGTATTGCAGGCGATAGTCATCGGTATAACGTAGCCATCCGTAGTGTTTGAATTGAATATTGGTTCGGCCTGTATACTTATTACGATTGCTCATGTCGGCGCAGTAACCAAACATCCCGGGCCCCGTTCCTCCGCGATAAAGATAGTCGAGCAATTCTGCAGATCGAACGGTATAAAACCATTCGTCGGTCGGCATGTGTACAAAATTGCCAAATGATGTTGCTCCCGATGTTACCGCGTCTTCAATAAACTGAAAGCCTTTGTCATACGGTGGCATCCGCTCGAATTCGATACTGACTGCTCCGACGTCGCCGTATTTTGCCAGGATATCAGTCAGTTGAAAAAGCCAGTTGTCGAATCCGTTAACGATTCCGAGATCTGCGCTCCCCATGTTGACATATTCATACTGCTCGATCGAATTTGTCAGATATCGAATGGCTCCCCAGATGTAATAATTGTAGTTCTGATCGCTTTCGACAAAGCCAAGCACATGCTTGTCCTGCATCAAGCGAAAACAATAGTCTTTGATAACATCCGTTCGAGTAGACAGGCTATCTAAAATAATGATGTCGACGTCGGCGGGCTGGTGATACTTCATGACGCTCTCGAGCGTCGGTATCAGCCATTCGACCATTTTCCAACATCGAGCGATATACAAAACTTTCTTCATCGTGGTCTCATGTTGTAGCTAGTCGATCCGAACGTAGAAATCATTTACTTCGTATCGAATCACTTTTTGATAGCCTCGCGGTCGAAGGTGTTGGGTGATTTCGGGGTCGTCATGGTTGTTCTCGATAATCAAAAGCGACGGTTTCCAATGATCCAAGTTAAACCCCTCAAGAACAGCCAGTTCCGTCCCTTCGGTATCAATCGCGACAAAATCGATTTTTGGCCATTCGAAACAAGAAAGACACCAGTCCAGCGTTCGCGTATTGACGAGAATTTGATCGAAAGCGGTAATCAGATGTTCGTGTTGATCGATGAGCTTTTGATCGGGAACAAGTGAAGTACACGCGCCAAAGCCTTCTCCCATTTGGACTCGATGGAGAACAACCCCGTCTTTATTCTGGTTCGATACCGCGAAAGGCATTGCGACTTTCCGATTTTTCGCCAATGCCTCGTGATAGTAACTGTTGGGTTCTATACAAAGGCAGCCCCATCCACGTTGTTCGAAATACAACGTATTCGAGAGATGCACTCCATCCACCGCCCCTACCTCGACGCAGTGACCGACATACTTCTCGGGAAAAAACCGTTCGATTAGCCAATCGACCGGCGGATTGAATTGACCATAGTACATTTGTTTGCTTCCAAGGTACGTCGATAGGTTGCCTGTCGAAATACAGGCATATTGCTTGAATCGTAGCGTAAAGCTCGATCGGGCTAAACCCTCTTTCTTTTGTTTTATCGCTTCGATACGATGAGCCACGCCGATGCGCCGCTACTCGGATCTGTTTCATGCCTGTCGAATATACACCCATTCAACGCTGTCGCCTTTGCGGTAATTCGGATCTTCGTCCGATCATCGATTTAGGTGTACAGACTTTGACCGGCGTTTTCCCGGCAACGGTTGATGATAAGGTAAGTGCTGGACCGCTCGAATTGGTCCGATGCCATCCAAAAAATGCATCGCAGCACTGTGGGCTGGTACAACTTCGCCATTCATTTTGCCTCTCCGAAATGTATGGCGATAACTACGGATATCGAACATCGCTCAACCGGTCGATGGTGGATCACCTTCGCGATAAAGTTGCATCGCTGACGCAGAAGGTGAGCCCGAGAAACAACGCCTTAGTCGTCGACATCGGCAGCAACGATGGCACGCTGCTTTCCTTTTACCATGCGGGCGGACCGACCCTCGTTGGTATCGATCCAACTGCCGCCAAATTCAAGGCCTACTATCGAAAAGAAATACAAGTCATCGCCGATTTTTTTTCCAGCACCGCGATACAGCAACGATTTGGAAACCGCCAAGCGGATATCATCACGTCGATTGCGATGTTTTACGATCTCGAAGATCCGATCACTTTTGTCAAGGAAATTGCGGCTGTTCTCTCGCCAGTCGGAATCTGGCATTTCGAGCAAAGCTACTTGCCGTCGATGTTAGCGACACGATCTTATGATACCGTTTGTCACGAGCATCTCGAGTACTACGCGATCCAACAGATCCAATGGGTTCTGGAACGTGCGGGCTTGAAGATCGTCGATATTCAATTGAACGATGTAAATGGCGGAAGCTTTGCCGTGACGGCTGCCCATGCCGAGGCACCATTTGAATGTACTCGAACTGCTTTGGAATTGATCGATCGAGAGCGACAACTCGATTTAAATGGCAGCCGCCCTTACCTAGACTTTGCAGATCAAGTGACCGCCCATCGAACGCAACTGATTCGTGCATTAGCAGAAATCCAATCGAGTGGTGCCAAGGTATTAGGTTACGGTGCGTCGACGAAAGGAAATGTACTGTTGCAATATTGCGGAATAACCCAAGAGCAAATCCCGGCGATTGCCGAAGTCAATTCCGATAAATTCGGTTGTATCACGCCGGGTAGCCACATACCGATTATTTCCGAGGCCGAAGCGCATGCGATGAATCCAGATTATTTCCTGGTACTGCCGTGGCACTTCCGAGAAAACTTGATACATCGTGAAATGGCCTATCTTCGTGCTGGAGGAAAGATGATTTTCCCGTTGCCTGAAATCGAGGTTGTATCGCGATGAAGAAAATGGTGATCGTCGGAAGCGAAGGGCAGGACGGTAGCATGCTTTTTGATCGCTGCTCGCAATACGGCAATGACGTCGTTGGGCTAGGGCATTCCAGTATGCGTATCCATTCTCATGACAATCGTTCGCTCGATTCGATCAAAGAGTGCGGGTCGACTGTCGATGTGATGGATTCGTCGAGCGTCGATCGCTTAGTCGGCAACTATCAGCCGGATGAAATCTACTACTTAGCCGCTTTTCATCAATCAGCCGATGCGGCAAGCCTTGAGTCACGAATGCTTCTCGACCAGAGTTTCGCAACCCACGTAACCGGTTTCTTGAACTGCTTAGAAGCGATTCGTATCCACTCGAAAGAGACCAGGATCTTTTACGCCGCTTCGTCCCACGTTTTTGGTGATCCGACGACTCCCACGTTGTCCGAGCGATCTCCGATAAACCCTACTTGTATCTATGGAATAACGAAAGCGGCCGCAACGCACTTGGGGCGATTTTATCGAAGGAATCATCGGCTGTTTGTTTCCATCGGGTTTCTTTTCAACCACGAATCGCCGAGACGGCGTCCCGATTTTCTTTCGCAGCGGATCGTTCGAGCGGCTATTTCGATAAAACAGGGAACTCAAAATTCACTTGTGCTCGGTGATTTGTCGGCGACAGTAGATTGGGGAGATGCTGGCGACACTATCGACGCGATGACGCGGATTTTGGAACTCGATGAAGCTGACGATTTTGTCGTCGCGACCGGTATCCCGCATTCCGTTAAAGATTTTGTTGCGGTTGCCTTTCGAGCTGTTGGACTCGATTGGGAGACGTACGTGTCGGAGGATCGGAATATTGTTTTAAAGAAACGAGCACCGCTTATCGGGGATGCAACGAAGCTCTACGATAAAACAAAATGGCGTCCGACGGTTTCGTTCGAGGAGATGGTTTCTGAGCTAGTGTACTGTGAAGCAATACGACAAAAGCTAGACTTAGGGCGTGATTGTTAATAATTTATGGCTCTTCCGCAGAAACTGTGGGTGGTTTTCGCGATCCGCAATCGATTTTAGCAGTGAAATACAAGGAAAACACTGGACTGAGTGATTGCAAAAACCAAGGTTCGCTTTCTGATCGGAAATGCTTACCCAAAAAATTGCTATGGTTTGGATGGTGCAATGAGTTTGGCGGATGGATTTACA